>Ga0182024_10006098_pt1 | contig 26609 bp, 23 predicted proteins | sample P32metaG_FD_120480 | JGI IMG/M metagenome (GOLD analysis project Ga0182024, IMG submission 120480) | Permafrost microbial communities from Stordalen Mire, Sweden - P3-2 metaG (Illumina Assembly) | ecosystem: Environmental > Terrestrial > Soil > Wetlands > Permafrost | place: Sweden: Stordalen... | reverse complement strand
GATAAGTGGCTGCCGGTTTTGTGGCTCGTGTCCAACTGCAAGAACGGTGTTAGCTCTTGGGAGATCCACCGCGCTCTTGGAGTCACTCAGAAGACCGCTTGGTTCATGCTGCAACGGGCACGGCTCGCGCTTCAGGGAAAGAACGGAGGGAAACTCTCGGGGGAAATCGAGGCCGATGAGTCTTTCATTGGCGGTAAGGCTCGGTTCATGCACCGAGATGAGAGAGCCGAAAAGATACATGGTCGTGGGCCGAAAGGCAAAGCGATTGTGGCGGCTGTTTTGGAGCGCGGCGGGGAGATCAGGGCGAAGGTAGTACCTACGCGGCGCAAGAAGGAACTGTACAACAATGTGGCCGCGAACGCTGAAAAGGGTTCGGTGATATTCACCGATGAATTGCTCTCTTATGACGCTTTGGACGCAGAGTTTCGGCATCAGGTTATCAACCATGCGGAAGAGTACGTTCGTGGGAATGTCCATACTAACGGATGTGAGAACTTCTGGAGTCTTCTCAAGCGCGCACTGGGTGGCACATATGTGTCTGTCGAGCCGTTCCACCTGTTCCGTTATGTTGACGAACAGTCTTTCATCACCGGTGCCAACCGCGGCATCGGTCAGGCACTCGTCTATGAGGCGCTTCGACGAGGGTATCGAAGCCCCAGGATTTATTCACCCCGAGAGGTGGTGACGCCATGAAAGGCAAACAGGCATTCGACTGCGTCGAGATGAAGGCGGACATTCAGGAACGCCTCTTGCGCGAATCGACCGATCTGGGAGACGAGGAAGCGAGAAAACGGCGAGCCGAGCGTCTGTACCGTGATCCCATTCTAGGCGGCTTTCTTCGGAAGAAGAAGGTGATGCAACACGGAGTGACGGAGCACACGCCCGTCGCCTACTAAGGCAGCATCGAGCTTGTGCGTATCAGGAGATCAGTTCCCATAGTGTTAGCCGGGGCGGTCTGCTTCGGGACCAGGAGGCCGGTGGTTCGAATCCACTCGCCCCGACCAATTCTGTCAATAGTTTACGGCGGCCGCAAGAACAGCCCACCCATTTGCCCACCCACATCGCGTCCCCACAGCGTTCAGCGTCATCGCGATCAAGCAATTCACGGTCTGCAATCGCTACGCATCATCGGAGAAGCGAATCCATCTGGGCGTCGAGATGCTTCTGGACCGTGCCTGTGTGGGCGGAAGATGGAACTCCGGCACTAGCGTTGTATACGGGGTTGCGCTACGCCCGCATGTTGAGGCAACCGCAATCGCCTGCTGGCTCTGCGGGATGAGCGAAGAACCGAAACCATTCAGCGGAGCTTGAATTGGCTTAAACAGCAAGCGACCGTCGTCAATTCCGGTTCAAGCCTGGCTTGGTGCATTCTGAGCCTGTTCGCGTATCAAGAGCCGGCGCGACCACCTCCGCTGCCATCCTGGTCGCGCAGTTGCAAACCCAAATCAGCGGCATGCAGGACGCCGACGAAACGCAATCGATCCTGAACCTGACGCAAGCGCAAACCGAACAGCAGGCGGCTCTCCAGTCCTTACAGCAGATCCCGCGAACGAGCCTTTCGATTATCTTGGATGATCGATTAATTCTCAGAGGGTCGCTCGACGCGATCCACGATCAGCACGTCGACAGGCCTTTCCCTGGAACCAACCTCAAGCCGAGCTGCTCCCGAAGCGCAATGAAAATTTTCTGCCTCGTCGGATGAATCTGTGGGTCGCTAATGCGTTCCAATGGCGGGCCGGAACTCAGCCCGCGCACCGGCGAATCCGATGCCGAATATCGCAGATTTGACCGTTTCCTCTTCGCAGCCAGTCGCCGTAACGATCATTTGGGCAAGTTCCGCGAGGCCGACGATGCACCAGTGTCAGGTAACCGTTACGGCGTTTTGCGCGACGTGGCGTCACTCCGCCCGAAGTGATTCCATAGGGTCCACTGACGAGGCCCGGCGGGCTGGGATGTAGCTCGCAATCACCGCTGCCGCAGAAACAATCAGTGCGGACGCCACGTATGTGGCTGGATCGAGCGCTGTCACACCAAACAGAAGCGAAGAAACCCAGCGCGAGAGTGCCATGGCTGCAGCCAACCCTATGAGACTACCTACGCATGCCAGCAGGACCCCTCGCCTGACAAACAGACTTTTGACTTGATTCGGCTGAGCCCCAAGCGCCACTCGAATGCTAATTTCCCGCCGCCGGTTTGCTACCGCATAGGCAAGGACGCCGTAAACGCCGACGATGGCCAATGCCAACGCCATTGTTCCGGCGATGCCCAGCAGAATAAGCGTTAATGACGTTCGCGCCATGGAGCGCCGGTAAACGTCGTTCAGAGTTCGCACGTGCGCCAAGGGCAAGCTCGGGTTCACCGAGTGGACCGCTGTGGCGACTTCCCTAAGAAAGCTCTCGGTGCCCGCCCTGCTGCTTCGAATCGCCAGAGTGAGGCCACGGCGAATTGACGGCGGCTGACCCGGTCGCCAGGTGTGTACTCCCGTTCGGAAGTAGACCATGGGAGGAACTGGCATGTGGGGCCCGTCATCACGCACGTCTTCAACAACTCCTACAACTTCGAACCAGGTGTCGCCTTGAGCGCTCGGCCATCCCAGCCTCTTACCTAGCGCTGCTCGGGAGTTCCCCCAGTTTTCGCGCGCCATGCTCTCCGATACGATCGCGACGAGCCGGCGCTTGGACAGGTCCTCCCAGGTGAAATCCCGGCCAGCCAGGAAACGAGTTCCTAGCGCAGCAAACAGGCCAGGAGAAACCGCTTTGACGCGCCGGTTCGGGAGGAGCTGCCCCGGCACGAACTTGTCTTCGACAGCCACAACGTTTCCGTTGCGATAGTCCGCCTCCATCGGCAATCCATCGGCAAAGGCGGCCGCCTCCACTCCGGCCAGGCGAGAGACGTTCTCGACGATCTCAGCTTGCATCCGCGCCACTCGCTCCGGCTCCGGCACCTGTGCGTCCGGTATGGCGATGCGAATCGTCTGAATCCGCTCGGGCTGAGTGAAGCCGGGGTGAACTCCTCGAAGGGCGACAAAGCTGCGAATCAACAGTCCGCTTGCGACGAGAAGAACCAACGCAAGAGCGACCTGCACAACCACCAATACGTTTTGCGCTCGCAGTTGCTCAAGGCCCATGCTCGCACCGCGCGCGTTGAGGATCTTGCCGGGGATCCGGCACTTGAAGACGGCGATCAAGCCGAACAGCAAACTTCCGCCGACAGAGCATGCCAAGCCGAACGCCAGAGTCGCGGCGTCGATAGAGACTTCCGCCAGCCTGGGAATGGAGGTCAGATCCTGCGCCTTGAGGATCTCGACCGCTCCATAAGCAAGAGCCATGCCGCACGCGCCACCAATGAGCCCGAGAGTCAGGCTTTCCATCAACAATTCGCGCGCAATCCTTCCCCACCCGGCGCCAAGCGCCGCGCGAATCGCAAACTCCTGCGTTCGCGACTGGGCCCGGACCAGGACCAGGTTCGCTACATTGGCGCAGACCAGCAGGAAGACCAATCCCAGCGCGCCCATTAAAACGCTAAGGACTGTGCCTACATCCCCGGTAACGTCCCGCTTCAGCGGCCGCAAATTCGGCTTCATGTGGGCTTGCTCCACGAACGGGCGCATGTATTCCGGAATGATCTGGTTCAGGATTCGCGCTGCGTCCTGATTCGCCAGGTCGATGGTGACGCCGGCCTTCAGCCTTGCAATGCCGGAATAGGACTGGTCCAATGATAAGTTCGCCTTGGCGAAGCGTTGCGGGAGCAGGACGTCGGGCGAGAGATCGAGGAACCGGAAGGGGCGTGGCATCACGCCAATCACGCGGCGCGGAACGGAGTCGATCACGATCTGGCGTCCCACTATCCGATCATCGCCGCCGAACCGCCGCATCCAGTAGGCGTGGGAAAGGATGACGGTCTCCGGCGTACCCGGCGTATCGTCATCGATGGACAACCAGCGGCCTGGGAATGGCTGAACCCCCAACGCCGGTAGTACTCCTTGGGTCATCCTAATGGCCTTGATCTGCTCGGGATCGCCGATGCCCGTGACCGTCGCTGTGGCAGATTCCCAGACACCGAACTCTTGAAAAGCCGCGGAGCGCTCCTTCAACGCCGCGTACATTCCGGGCGCGAGCTTCATGTCGTTGAATGTCTCGCCTTGGATCACGCCTGAGTTGAAGACGCCGACCAGCGACTCGGGTCCCGGGTATGGCAGCGGACGGATGAGCACCGCGTTCACGATGCTAAAGATGGCCGTGTTCGCGCCAATTCCAAGTGCGAGCGACAGGATCGCCGCGGTGCTAAAGCCGGGGTTCAGCCGGATCATCCGCAGGGAGTGGCGGCCGTCCCGCAGCAAGCCTTCTAGGAACGTCAGGGTGTTCATTTCGTAAACCTCCTCTCGGATCAATGTTGGGTTTCCGAGCTTCTTGCGTGCGGCATCTTGAGCGGCGTTGGGGTCCATCCCGAGCGCGATGTACTCCTCCGTGGTGACATTCAAGTAGAACTCCAGTTCCTGTTGCTGATCGGCATCCGCTTTGTCGCGGTGGAAGAATCGCCGCCAATTCATGACTGTCCCTCGCGGGCTGGATTCAGAATCCGGCCGATTGCCTTCACTAACTGCTCCCAGCGGGACGTTTGCGCCGCCAGTTGCTTCTTGCCTTCTGGCGTGAGCCGATAGTACTTTGCTTTCCGGTTATTCTCGGAGGTTCCCCAGAAGGAGGCGATCCAGCCCCGGTTCTGCAGGCGGTGCAACGCGGGGTAGAGGGAGCCGTGCTCAACTTGCAGCACCTCTTCAGATCCTCTCTCGATGGCATGGGCGATTGTCTGTCCGTGGGCTGGGCCAATGACCAACGTCTGCAGGATCAGCATGTCCAGGGTCCCTTGGACCATCTCCGACTGGAGAGGAGATTCGCGTCTTGGCATATGTTCCTGTCGATCGTCGACTAGGGTCTTGATGCCTATAATACGCGTGACCTGACCGGAGGTTCCAACTTTTTTGCAGATCACCTGCAGAAGCCGGGGAGATCCCACTCAACCACGCGGGGATTGCCGGGCTACAACGCGGGTCCCGACGGTAAGTTTTCGCTTCCTGATTTCCCGCCGGGACGGTATCGGCTGGCGTATCATCCCAAAGCCGGCCGCGCGGTTAATCCTCGCGTGACCTTCTACTGGTCCCCGTACCCGCACGCCGCAATCGATCTTGCTTTCGGGCAACACATCGTCGCGGTGCAGTTCAAAATGCCGAACTGAAAAGTCTTTCGCCCTGGCAATATCAACGCCCGCTAACGAAAAAGCTGAGGCGTGAAGTCCGCGAGATAGTTCCGCCAGTTCCTCCACACATGCCCTTCTTCCGACGGCGCGAAGGTGTGATGGATCTCATGTTTGGTCAGCGTTTCATCGAACGCCTGGGCCGGCGCGAACAGCGTGTCCGCCTTGCCGCACGCGATGTAAAACACCTTCAACTTCTTATTGGTTCCGGCCGCGGCGTTCAAAACATCCTGATACTGTTCCTCGACATTCTGCGCCCGCAAAGCCGCGCTGAACGCGCCTATCGAATGGAATTGATCGAGGTGGTGCAGCCCGATTTGCAGAGCCTGCCCGCCCCCCATGGAGAGGCCGGCGATGGCGCGCTGGTCCGGTTTGCCGGAGATGCGATACATCTTCTCGACCATCGGAATTACGTCGTTGAGAAGGTCGTTAGAGAATGCGTCCTGCTGCGTGTTGGCTGTGGCGAACGGTGCGAGATACACGTCCGGGCGCGCTCGCCCGTAGGGCATGACCACGATCATGGGTTTCGCTTTACCCGCCGCGATCAGATTGTCGAGGATCAGGTTCGCGCGGCCGATGGTGGTCCATCCAGCCTCGGTGTCGCCCGAGCCGTGCAGCAGATACAGCACCGGGTAGGTGCCCTTTCCAGACTCATAGCCCGGCGGCGTGTAGACATCGATCCGTCTGGGCGCATCGAGCGATTTCGATTCGTAGTAGCTCACATGAACGGTCCCATGCGGCACGTTCTCCATATCGTAGGGAGCGGGTTTCTCGCCCGAAACTTCGAACATGCTCTCGCTCGATCGCTCTCCCAGTTTGATCATCGGATTCACCGGATCCAGAACGGCGACGCCGTTCACCCGGAATGTGTAGCTATAAATCGCCGGATTCAGCGGACCGAGTGTCGCGCTCCAGATGCCATCGTCGTCCTTGGTCATCTGCTGCGGTCCCTGAATGAAATCTCCGCCGACCTTCACATCGGTCGCCTCAGGTGCGCGCAAACGGAACGTGACGGTGCGGTCCTGTTTCACTTCGCAGGAAGCAATCGGCGGCGGAGCATTGCCTCGGCCACCGACTCGAGGGGCCGGGGCGCTTTGCGCCTTCAATAAAACGATTGACAGGGATGCAACGAGAAGTGTTCGGTACATGGCAGGATTATATACTCAATGACGTCCGAAGAGAAACGGGGCGCAGCCCCCAATGTCTAACCGCCTTTTTAAGGCGGCTCTCGTAAGATGTCCCGGTCAATTCGTTAGCGGTCGAAATCCCCTGCCTCACGCCAGGGGTTATAACCCCGTCCCGTGAGGGCGGGGATTCGGCGATCTGTTGCACGAATCGCCGGGACATCTTACTAGTCGGCCTGTCCCGGCAGCTCGGTCGTCGACACGAGTGTCGGCGCGGCACGCCATCCCTCCCTGACGGACGGCGAAGCATTACTTAGCCGCACAAGAAAAATTCGCAGCATCGTCCGTACTCCCCGACCCCGAGTATTTTGCAACCATCGGATACGGACATAAAGGACGCGTACGCGCCACTCCGCTTGCCCGATTACCGTCGGCCTTATATTTTGTCGCGATGATCTTCGCGGGCGCGGTCCCCTTTTCCACCCATTGCTCCATCGACTTGATCATGCTTTGGTCCGCATCGGCGCGCGCCGGCGATTGAGCGCCGAAGTCGTTCGGGCCCGGCCCTCCGCCGCAATGCTGCATCCCGGGAACCATGAACAGCTCGACGAATTCACCCGCCTGCTTGCGCCCCATCTTCGAAACCACGCTCTGGTAATAATCGATGGTGTTGACCGGAGGAATCGCCGCGTCGCTCCAACCGTGATAAAGCAGCAGCTTCCCGCCGCGATCCTTGAACGCCTTCATGTTCGGATCGGTCGCGTTGAAAATCTGCGCTCCCCGATCGTCGGCGATCTTCATATCGCTATCGAAATTCATTTTGCGAAAATCCCACGACGCGTCCTGAGAAAGCATGTCGCCGAAAAATCCATTCGCGAAGGCGAGCTGTGCGCTCTTGCCCGGCGAAAATCCGGTGATCCACGCTCCCCATCCGCCCAAGCCGGTTTCAGCGCCCGGCACATAACCGGGGAAAAGCTGCTCGCCCTTCGAATTTTTCGGCCCCGCATAGATTTTCTTGAGCGCGTCCGCTTGCGCCTGCGTCAGGCAGGTATCGGACGCCTCGCCTTTGCATACCAGCGTCGAGGGATCGAAATGACACTTCGTCGGATCGTTGATCAGGCCGTCCTTTAAGCCGTCAATGGCATCGCAGGAAGCGAGCGCCGCCGATTCGATCAGCTTCAGTTTGGTCGCGGGAATAGAGGCCGCCCCATCGAGCGCCTGCGCGTTCCACACAAATCCCGCGAGGTGATGCGTGAAATAATTCGCCGGCGCCCCCGCGATAATGCCGTCGTAATCGGCCGGATATCTCTGCGCCTCCAGCAGCGCCTGCCGCCCTCCATTGGAGCAACTGCTGAAGTAGGCATGCTTCGGAGCATCGCCGTAAAACGCCGCGACGATACTCTTGGCTTTCGCCGCCGTCTCGTGAATCGCGCGATATCCGTAATCGATCATCTTGTCGTGATGCCCCACAGCCCAGGCGCCGTCGGTCCCTCCAGCCTCATGGCCCGTGTCGGTCGACGACGCGGCGTATCCATTCGCCACCGCTTCGGCAAGCGCGGTGTAGCCGATCGACCCGGCAAATCCGCCGTTGCCGATTCCCAGATATTTTCCGTTCCATCCGCTGACCGGCATCCACACTTCGAATTCGATATGGGAATCAGACGAGGGAGCGAGCACGCCGTACACCCGGCAAAACTCGGGCGTGACCTTGTAAATCGCCGCCTTGATTTCGGATGGAGCGATGAACGTTCCCGCCGCCACTATGTTTCCGCCAGCGCGATCGCAATCGGCGGCAGCGGCGATCCCAGCGAGGACCATCAAAATGTGGAGCTTCATAATGCCTATAGCGTACTCGAAACTCTCCTATTCCCATCGGAACACCTTTGCCGAGAGTGCTGTGCAAATCGCGAATACCAGCACCAGCGCTGCCACATCGCCAATGTGCGCCGACCACGCCTCGCCTTTCCAGATTCCCTGGAGCAACGAAACTGCATAGGTCAGCGGCAATAAGCGCGCCGCGGTGTGCAGTGCGGGCGGCAGGGAATTCAGCGGCACGAACAATCCGCAGAGGGCGAGCATCGGATAGAGGATCGCTCCGCCGATCGGTTGCGCAAAGCGCGCCGTCGGCACAATGCTCGCGATCAGAAAACCGATCGAGAGGATGCTCCACGTGCTGATCAGTAGCGCCATCGCGAATCCAAATACGGGAATGTCGATCTTGACCGGGTAATAGCGCTTGCCCACCACGACCATCAGGACCATGGTGGCCAGCGTCAGTATCAATTTGACCAGGACGTGCGCGGTGAGGATGGTCTGCGGGCGCAGAGGCGTGGCCCGGAGCCTCCGGAGGATTCCCGCTTCGCGATAAATCGAAATGATGGTGACCAGCGACAACACACCGCTGATGGCGATGAGCACGGACGCGAAAACCGGCAGACCTACGCGCAGGAAGCCTGTAGCCGCGGCCGAGCTTGCCGGAAGCCGGCCTCCCGTCACCCGGCCCATCACCACGAAGACCAGGACGGGAAGGAGAATCGATCCGAACGCTCCCATGGGCTCGCGCAGAAAGATCTTGATCTCGAGCCAAGTCAGTTTCCACAGTCCGCGAAACATACGGCATTTCTCCTAATCGCGAATCGAACGGCCCGTCAGCTTTAGAAATACATCCTCCAGATTGGGCAACACAGTGCGGAAGTCGGTGACGCGGATACGGTTCTCAGAGAGACACTGGATCACCTCGGTCACGAAGTCGTCGCCTGTGCCCTGAAGCGTGAACTGGGACTCCCGGCGCGTTACGGTTTCGACCGTCGGAATCGTGCGCAGACATCCTTCCGCGGCCGCGTTGTCGGTGGCCAGCAGGACCGTCCGCTGCGGACAATGGCGGCGCACCAAATCGTCGGGCCTGCCGATCTCCACGATCTTTCCGTGTTCAATGATGGCCACCCGATCGCATAAGCGCTCAGCCTCTTCCATCAGATGCGTGGTCATGAAGACCGTTTTGCCGCGGTCGCGGATGCCGCGCACCAATTCCCAGATGGCTCGACGGGACTGCGGGTCGAGTCCGGTGGTCAGCTCGTCAAGGAACACCACTTCCGGATCGTTGATCAGGGCCAGTGCGATAAACAGCCTCTGCTTCTGGCCTCCGGAGAGGTTCATGAACCACGCGTTCCGTTTGACGGAGAGACCAAGCTGTTCGAGCAGCCGATTGGCATCCACGGTTTTCGTGTAGAGAGAGGCCCAGAGATCCACGGCCTCCCAGACCTTGATCCTCTTCTGGAGCTGCGCCTGCTGGAGCTGTACGCCAATCCGGTTCTGTAAGCGATACACGTCGCGGAACGGATCCAGGCCCAGGATCGAGATTTCACCGCGATCCGGCCGGCGCACTCCTTCGACGCACTCCATGGTCGTCGTCTTGCCGGCACCGTTAGGACCGATCAGGCCGAAGATTTCGCCTTCGCTGACCTCAAATGAAACCTCGGAGACGGCCACCGTCGATCCGTAGGTCTTGCGGATGCCCGAAACTTCGATTACTGGACGAGCGGTTCCGGACATGCCAATTTGTTGCGGTACACAAAGAATATCAGAGTGCGCGGAAGATCAAAAAAGTCAAAGACGGGGTTGGCCGCTGATAAACGCGGATGAACGCAGATCGAAAACAAATGCTTTGGAGGGTCATGCTGGGAATAATTCATGAGATGAATTCAGGTGGTTTTGGTGGCGCGGACTTTAGTCTGCCGCGTCGGCTTCAGCCGACGTCTTCACTTTTGTGCGGTCCGCCGGACACGCTTGCGTGCGTTCCGCATCGGCTCAAGCCGATGCTGCAAGCTAAAGCTCGCGCCACATCCCACCGGGAGCCGACCTATTGTCACGCCTCGGTAACGCGGTCCAGACTGAGCCGTGACCGCAGGGAGCGGTGCTCAACCAATGACGCCTTCGAGACGCCAGGGGTTATAACCCCGTCCCGTGAGGGCGGGGATTTGGCGCACTACTTCACTTCTTCTCGGCGTAGGGTCCGACTTCGGGTTTGCCCTGCGTATCCTTTAATGTCCCCAGTTCGGCGGCGACTCCGCGGGCGATGGCCGCCGTCTCACTGCCATTCTGGAAGCAGGTGAAATCAGGCCGGTCGCGCCATGCGAAGGGACCGCACAGCCGCTTGCCCGCGCCGAGCGCCGCGTCGTGCACGATGTTGATCAGCCGCTCGTAGTCGGGCGTGCCTTGCTTGTAGCCGGAGAAATTGCCGAGATCTCCGCTGGCCGCAAAGACCGCGGTCACGCCCGGAATTCCGGCGATTTCGCGCGCGGCTGCCGCGCCATCGAGCGTCTCGATCATCTCGATCAGCACCACGTTGTCGTTGATGGTGTTGCGATATCCGCCCGGGACGCTGCCCCACATGTCGGGATCGAAGGCTTGCCCGCCGCCCTGGCTGCGCTTGCCGGCCGGCGGAAACATGGTCCAGTCCCTCGCGGCCTTCCCTTCTTCCACGGAGCGCACCGTGGGAATCACGATGACCAGAGCGCCCAGATCCATTGCGTGCTGGATCTCCCGTTCATCGGTGTAGGCGACACGCACGCCGGGGACCGCCTTGGCGTGAGGGCAAGCCTTCCACATGCGGCCGACCGCGTCCCAGTCCCTCGCGTCGTGCTGCATTTCCGTCCAGATGAAGTCGTAGCCGGCATTCGCCATCGCGCAATAAGTTTGTGGGCTGTCGGTGCTGAATACCGTGCCACCGGTCACTTTCTCTCCCTTCATCATCTTGATCATCACCGGATTCCAGATCTTCGAATTCGCCGGCGCGTCGTAAGCGGGCCCATATTTCCATTTGGCCGGATCGAGCATTCCCTGATTGACGGCGCCCGGCGGAGCAATCGTGATTGCACCGGAGTCCTTGCCGGCGGGGGCCGCGAGCGGGAACTTCATTTTTCCCGCATCCGCATTATTGGCGTAAGGATCTGCAGTGGGCGGAGGAGTTTGCCCATGTGCCTGGAACATCACTAATCCGAAGGCGGCCATGCCGCCCATCACTCGAAATCGACAGTTCATCCTGAACTCCTTCTCGTCTGGCGGCAATTTGCGCCAGTCCGATAGAGAGTATAACTCGCAACCTTAGTGCGTTAGGCCTATTACTCCATTTCCCCAATTCAGTACTCTAAGGCGATTGCCGGGATCTACGCCAACTTATAACCTTGGACCTCGACGGGATAGAACCCGTAAACATAGAAAAGGAGACAGAAAATGCAAAAGCTCAATAATTTGATTTGGAATCTCAGAATCGTCCGCGACTGCAAGGGTCAGGACCTCATTGAATATGCCTTGATGGCGGGTTTCGTCGCCGTCGCCGCAGGCGCCATCATGCCGAACGTGGCGAGCAGCATCAGTGTGATTTTCTCCAGTATCGCGTCGGTGATGACCGGCGCTGCTTCGCAGGGTGTGTGATTCAGTCTTGCTGAAGGTGGTCACGATCCGTTTTTGCTAGCGTGGGAGAACTTGTGAAGATCTCATTCGTTAGCGAAACGCCGCGCGGCATGAGTCGCAGGAACGCCTTGTCGAACGTGTTTTTCGCGCAGGTGTGCTCCGTAGCGAGACTCGTTGCGCAAAGGGGCGCAACAGCGGATCATGAGATGCGTCTCGATGCAAAGGACTCCGGTCCTATCGTCCGGCACGGCGAAGGCCCGGCCGAGTGCGATTATCTCGGCGCACGCGAAGCAATTTGTTTTCGGTTTAAAAACACTTACTATCTGCACTACGATGGCGCGGGGCCGACGGGATGGCGAGCCTGTCTGGCGGTCAGCCGCGATCTGCGGCATTGGGATCTCAAAGGACCGGTGCTCGACTTGGGCGAGCCCGGCCAAGATGACGCGGGAACGGCGAGTTCACCATGGACCGTGTTCGACGGCAAATGGTGGCACATGTTTTACGTCGGTTCGCGCACCACCAGCGCGGCGCCGAACCGCATTCCCGCCGTCCCTTACTTCACGCTGGCGGCGAAGAGCCTTCATCCGCAAGGCCCCTGGACAAAGCAGCGAGACGTTGTCCCATTCCGGACGAAGCCCGGCACTTATTACGCCGACACCGCCAGCCCGGGTCAGATCGTCAGACAAGGCGATGAATACCTGATGTTCTTCAGCGCCGCCGCGTTTACGGATGAATCTAGGCGCCGCTTGCTGCGGACCGTGTCGATCGCCCGCACAAAGAATCTGGATGGAACCTGGGAGATCGATCCCCAGCCGGCTTTTCCGCCGGAGCATCAGATTGAGAACTCGGCTTTATATTTCGAGGCGTCCAACAAGACCTGGTTTCTGTTCACCAACCACATCGGTTCGGACGAGCAGGGCGAATATACCGAGAGCATCCGGGTTTACTGGACTCGGGATCTGAACCATTGGAATCCCGAACAGCGGGCCGTGGTTCTCGACCGAACCAACTGCGCGTGGAGCAAGCGATGTATCGGTATGCCCTCGGTCGTCCCGGTCGGCCGGAGGCTGGCGCTGTTTTATGACGCTTCGACGACGAAAAGCGGCAATATGGGTCGGGATGTTGGCTTGGCGTGGCTAAATCTGCCCTTAATCGCCCTTAAATGACGCGATAAGACGCTCCGCGAGCGCTTAAATGACCCTAATAGTGCGCGATGAAGTGCGTGCCGCCCGACTCTCCAATTTCATAAATGGTGACGATGTTCGGATGATTCAGTTTCGATGCCGCGCGCGCTTCCTGTTGGAGCCGCGACACCTGATCCGCATCGACTTCGCGAGCCAATCGAACGCCGGGTTCCGAATGATCATTTCGGAGATACTTCAGGTCGAGGGCTGGCGCCGATTGCGACCGCCGTCGTGAGGGTCGCGATGCGCAGCTTGTGAAGTTGCGCTAACGCCACCAGGTCCGTAGGCTCGAGCCATTCCGGACCCTCCAGGTCGAGACCGTACATCACCGACATCGCGTTCGAGCTATGTCGCAAGCCGAGCACGTGGCCGATCTCGTGCACCGATATCCGGTACAAGTCGGTCTCGTTGAGGGGTTGCGCCGGATTGAACGCTATCCAGCCCTGGAAATTGGGCCGGTCAGGCATTTGCGATCTGGCCACAACGTAGCCGGGACCGAAAAGCTCGCGCTCTCCATCGATCACTTGAATCGAACAATTCTGCGTGTCGTCTTCGTGCCATTCCAGATCGAGGATCCTGGCCCAGGAGTTCAAGGCGCGCCGAAATTGTTCCGCGAGAAACGGGTTTCTTGTAGCCATTCGCACGCCTAAATCCATGTGCCCCTGTTTCAGCAACTCTGAGTGGCGATTGCAGGGAGGATGATTTGCAGTCCAATTCGCAGGAGTCTCCGCTTCAGCCACACTGAAGCTGACGGCCAGCAAAATAGAAATCAGGCGCATCTTGTTCCTTTATTCGACTTGGGGACGGATAAACATTATACAGTCTGCGGGGTGCCCTAGGACAATTTTTGAATGCTTCCGACGTTCGGCGAAAAGACCCACTTAGTCTCTGCCTGGTATCGCCTTAGATTTCGATGCAGCGCCGCGTCTGGCGGCGTAGTCCGAGGACTATAGAGATCAACGGCCCAGCGTAGCCAGTACCAGCGACGCATCCAAGATTGCCTAGCGGAATGCTCATTCGAAACACAGACTAAAGTCTGTGCCACCAATTATCAGCCAGCACGTGGTGGCACAGGCTTCAGCCTGTGAGGACTTTTTCATCGACCTGTTAAGGAGCTTTCTCCCGCTCGTGGGGCCGGTCCATCGCATACTTTTCGAACCAGGCGAGCTCGACGTTCATTTTGTAAAGGACGTGGCGCAACTCCGCCCATCCATGAGGCTCGCTCGGCGCAACGTAGAGATGCGTGGGAATCCCGAGACTCTTTAGCGCGCGATACATCTCCACCGATCGCGGCTCGGGCACGCGAACGTCGTTTTGGCCAACCATGTCCCCTCCTTTACAGTCGGGGCTCGGTTTCGCAAATCGGCCTCGTATCGGCACCGAACCCCGACCGTCAGGGAGGGGACCCAGTGACGGCCACTAGCTCGTTCTTCAACGGAGCCGTGCTCCAGTAGTTTATTTAGACCGCACGGTAGAAAATTCCGCCGGACTCGACCACGCGTCTCCAAGAATCAACATCATGCGATTGGCCCGTTGAGTGCTGCAACAAAAAATCATCATGTGGGGAAAAACTACGGACACTCCAACTCCTACCTCGGCAGCGCCGGTTCCACCAACGCCCATGACGTTTGCGATCGGCACAACCATGCGGCTGCTGGGCGAAATATACAGCGAGGAAGAACTATACCTGGACGGTGAGGTCGAAGGCAAGATTGAAGTCCGTCATCGCCTGACGATCGGCCCTCACGGCAAGGTAAAGGCCGATGTGAAAGCAAAGGAGCTCGTGGTCCGAGGCTCGATTCAAGGCAATGTTGAAGCCGCCGACAAAATCGACATCATGAATGGCGCAAGTATTCTGGGCGACGTCAAAACCGCCGGTATCGTGATTGAAGACGGCGCATATTTCAAAGGCGGCATCGACATCCTCTGCCCGGAGTCCAAAAAGCCGGAGGCGGTTTCGAGCTCTCAGGCCGAGCGCACCTAAGATGGGGCGGACCCCATGGTCCGCGGCCGACGCCCCCGTCGGCCTTTGATTACTGCCGGACCAGGGGTCCGGCGCGGACGAGGGCGTCCGCCCCACACACTGCTTAATCACTTTATTTCCTTGCGAAAAAACTCGAGACTCGCCGGTGCATCCGCATCGAGCGTGCCTCTTCCCTCGATCGAAATACCTTCGTTATAATGAATCTGCTTCAGGTACGCGAAGAAGCGGCTATACTCCGGATCCTCATCCGGATTCTTCGGCCAGACGCGCCCTTTGGGATTAGCGAAGTGAATGTGCACAATCTCGGCGGCGGCTTCCACCAGAATCTTAGGATCTTCTTTCTCCGATCGCATGTGGTAAAAGTCGATCATCATCTTTACATTCGGATGATTCACTTCGCGCACCAATCGCAGGCCCTCGGCGCCGCTATTGATGATGTTGCTATCCGGGTGGCGCAGCGGCTCAATCGCGATCACCATCTTCTTCGATCGCGCAATGTCGCCGGCGTACGCAAGAAATTCCTTGATCTGCGCCCATGCCGTTTCTCTCGAATAACCATCCGGCACGTTGCGGGAGCCGGCGCTGCCCCACACCACGATGTCGGCTCCCAACTCGCGGCAGCGATCCATCATTTGATTCATGTACGCCTTCAGAGCCTTGGCGTCCACATCGGTTCCCACCACTTTCAGCGTCCGAATGAAGTTGTTGCAGGTCTCGCAGCGGATGCGCGAGGCGAGGACCTGCTTGCGAATCTCGGCAAAAGCCTGATCGCTAAGCACCGATAGCGCCGCGACGGAGGGCTCGAAATAATCGAAGCCTAAAGCTTCGGCCTTGGCGAACCCGTCGATCGCGCCGCACACCCCGATTTCAATGCCATCAATTTTCGCAAACGCCGGCAGAGCGCCGGCAGCCAATGCGAGCAGAACATCGCGGCGGCTCCTCATCGTCACTAAAGCGCCGGCTTGCTCGACGCCAGGCGAGACTCTACAGCGCGAAGCCACGACACCGTTTCCTCAATCGAATGTGAGCCGAGCTGTCCGGCTGTCTCCGCGGTCAGAGTTTTCGCCGCGCTCTGATTAATCGCCGGCTGCGAATTCTGAGTACTTCGCGTGAGTGCCGGAAGGCCTTCAGCTTGTTGCTTAAGCTCTCCCGCGGCCACCGACGCCGACTTCGCTTTCTCAAGCTTGCCGATCAACTCACGAGTCGCGGCGAGTAACGCTTTGCGGCGCTCGATCAATTGAGTGATTTTTTCCGGTGTGCCCGCTGCGGTGCCATCCGCATAAATTGCCGCAGTCAAATGCACATAATCCGGCACCGCGCCGACCGTCATATTTGAAATTGGAATCCGCTTTTCGACGCCAGGCGCGACCGGCTCGGTCATGAGGCCGTCATCCCATAGTTGATAGTAGCTGCCGGGGTAATGCACCAGCTCGACCAGAAAAGCGGTAAGCGGCGGCTGCGACGGCGCATCTTTAACAAACAAAACGGAAGACTGAAGCGCGGGCTCGACTCGCAATTGCGGCAGAGGCGCTTGGGCGATGGCAAACGTCGCCGCGAAAATCGTCGGTAAAGCGAACTTGGCAGTCATCTCAGAATCAGTATTCCCCGACAGGCAACTTTTGTCAAACAAAATTGGCATGTTGGTCTGATGATGCGATATATTACTCACATGCGCACCAAACTCGCCCTTTGTCTGACTGCGGCAGTTAGCCTGACCGCGCAAGTCAAGTTCAAACCGGATGTGGTTGCCGTCACCGTCGATGGTAAGCCCTTTACTATGTTCCACTACGGCTCCGATGCCGGAAAGCCTTATTTGGCGCCCATCTACTCCGCGTCCGGCAAAATTATCACCCGCCGTTTCCCCATGGAGGATATCGCGGGCGAGAGCAAGGATCACTTGCATCATCGAGGGTTATGGTTCTCCTGCGATGAAGTGAATGGAGTTATGTTCTGGACCAACGAGCTTTCCTACACCAGGAAGGACATGGGCCGCATCAGCGTTCGGGACAGCAAATGGAAAGACGGTGAAAAGGCAGGGGTTCTGAACGCAATCATGGACTGGAAGGCTCCGGACGGCCACGTCATGATGGTCGAGAACCGCGACATGACTTTCTCCGGCGATGCCAAGATCCGGACGCTGGATTTCCGCATCACCTTGACAGCCCAGGAAGATATCACCTTCGGCGATACTCACGAGGGCTTCTTCGCGATGCGTCTGGCTGACAAATTTAAAGAGGTCCAGGGCGGCAAAAGCGTTGACGCCGAAGGGCTTGTTAATATGCAGAATATTTGGGGCAAGAAATCGCCCTGGGTCGACTATACGACCGAAATTGATGGCGAGCGGTTGGGCGTCGCGATTTTCGACCATCCTGAGAATCCTCGTCATCCGACTCATTGGCACGCCAGGGATTACGGTCTGGTGGCGGCCGATCCGTTCGGGGCGCAGAAAGCTTTCGATACGGACGAAAAGGAAACTCCGTACAAATTGCCGAAGGGCAAAAGCGTCACGCTACGGTTCCGAGTGATCGTTCATCCGGGCGATGCGCAGTCGGGACACGTCGCGGAGATGTACAAGGAGTACGAAAAAAGCCGTTAAATGGTCTCGTAAGGGCTTCTGCGCGCCCTTATTTGACCTTAATCTGCCCTTATGGGCTGAGATCGTGACAAATGTTGCAAGTTACGACGGCTTTGTTGGCTTTGTGGCAGTCGACGCACGCTTTCATCTTCATGAGTAGAAACGGCTTGTCTGGATCGTCGCCATGGCAGGCAGCACAGCCAACGGTATGCTTGGCGTGGCTGAAGAAAACGAAGTCCGGCAGCACATAAACCGGCTTTTCGGGCGTTATCTTCGCATTTTTAGGCAAATCGAAAGTAGTGTGGCAGACCTGGCATTTTTGGGCTTCCGGGAAGGATGCGCGCTCGGCGGTTTCGGCGGTCGCGTGGCAGGAGACGCACTTCATTTTCAGAGGCGCGTGGCGCGTATGGGTGAACTGGACGGTTTCAGCGTTTAGAGCTAGGGCAACGAAAACGCTACCAGCGAGTCGGAATACTTGGAGTCGTATTTGTTGCCTCCTCCCGCGGCGATCACTACGAATTGCTTCCCGGTTTTGCTTCCCATGAAAGTCATCGGATTCGCGAAGGCACTGGCGGGTAATTTCGTAACCCACAATTCTTTCCCCGAACTCTTATCAAATGCCCGGAAGCGGCCGTCGTTCGTGGCGCCGATGAAAATTAAACCTCCGGCGGTGACGATCGATCCGCCGATATTGGGCGCGCCGGTCGGCGGAAGGCCTTTGGCGATCAGGGCATCAACCACTCCCAGCACGGAGCGCCAGCGGAACACCCCGCGATCGAGATCGATCGCTGTGAGCGATCCCCAGGGAGGCACCTGGCACGGAATCAAATTCGGATCCCAGAAGCGCGAATCGGGCGAGCCGGAGCCTTGCGGGCGATAGGGGATCTGCGACCCTTCCGGACGCTTCACCATGTGGCGGATCATGCCGACGTCCTGGGAATTGACGTACAGAGTGTGGGTCTCAGGATCGTATGACGCGCCGCCCCAGTTGGTGCCTCCGTTAGTGCCGGGGAATAACACTGTCGGCTTGAAACCGATGGGCGTGAAGGGCTCGGCGAACACCGCGCCTTCGACCTGCTTCTCGCAATAGGCGTGAGATTCTGGAGTGACGTTGGATAACTCGTCGGGGCGCATGCCGCGGCGTGAAAAAGGTGGCGGCGCTACCGGCACAGGCTGCGTGGGCCAAGCTTGTTCACCGGGAATTTCGCTCGGAGCGACGGGAACTTCCTTGATGTCGTAAAGAGGCTTGCCGGTCACTCGATCGAAAATGAAAAGCAAACCGGTCTTCGTAATTTGCGCCACCGCGGCGAAGTCCTTGCCATCGTGGCGAACCGTCACCAGATTCGGCTGGGCGGGAAGATCGTAATCCCACAAGTCGTGATGAACGGTTTGGAAATGCCACAGGCGCTTTCCCGTGGCGGCGTCGAGTGCGACTAAGGAGTCGCCGAACAAGCCTGCGCCTTTGCGGTCGCCTCCATAGAAATCGGTCGCGGGCGAGGTGAGAGGGAGAAAGACGATGCCGCGCGTGGTGTCGACGCTGAGCAGGGACCAGGGATTTACGGCGGCGCGGTCCTTCCACGAATCGCCTTCCCAGGTATCGTTGCCGTACTCGCCTTTCTGCGCGACGGTATGAAAGACCCACTCCTGTTTGCCCGTGTGGGCATCGAAGGCGCGCACATCGCCGAAGGGACCTTGTGGTTCGCCATCGGCAGTCAGGCTGCCGCAGATCACTAAATTTTTGTAGATCGCGGGAGGCGAGGTCATGCCATAGCCTCGGTCGGGAAATTTGTCGGCGACGCCTTTTCTGAGATCGACCCAGCCGGCTTGCCCGAAGCTATCGTCCTGCTTGCCTGTCGACGCGTCGATTGAGAAGAGGCGGCCATCGAGAGTGCCGACGAAGACGCGCTTCTTTTTTCCGTCGGTCCAATACGCGGCGCCGCGATTGATGAAGAGATTGTAGGCGCGCTCGCGATCGAGCTTGGGATCGAAGGCCCACAGTTCCTTGCCTGTTTCAGGGTCGAGGGCGATCAGGCGGCTGAAAGGCGTCGTGATGTACATTACGCCGTCGACTACTAACGGGGTGGCTTCGAAGGCGCTGCGAGTAGGGAGGGTGTGACCGTCGCTTACGTCGCCGGTGTGGTAGGTCCACGCGATTTTGAGGCTCGTTACGTTGGTTCGGTTGATTGATTTTAAGCGGGAGTAGCGGGAGCCTCCGGCGTCGGCGGAGGTTGTGGGCCATTGTTGGGCGGAGCAGGTTAGGGCGGTTAAAAGGAGTGTGCTTAGCCTAAACAGGTGCTTAGGAAACCTTTGAAGGATGAGTACCGCTTCCTGCGGTCGCGGCTCGGTTGCACGATTTTTCGGTGCGGCGTGACTATTTTTCGGGCTGGTCATAGCCGCTTAGACGACGGACCCAGATGTTGCGGAAGCGCTCGCTGCCGTTGTGGTTTTGCAGGACTAGAGGATCCTCCGCCGGTTCCGGCGCATACTTTGGCAATTGGCGGTGCGCGGTGACGCCCATGATCTCTTTACGATTATGCAACAGGGCGCCGTTGAGGAACACGGTGAGGTATCCGGGTTTGATGAGCTTGTCGCCTTCGAATTTCGGCGCTTCAAAAACGACGTCGTAGTAATTCCATTCGCCGGGTTTGTGGACCGCGTTTACTAAGGGCGGCCATTCTCCGTAGATCGCTCCGGCCTGGCCGTCGGCGTAGGTGGGGTTGTTGTAGGAGTCGAGCACTTGCAGTTCGTAAACGCCCATGAACTTGACTCCGCTGTTTCCGCGATTCTGGCTGTTGCCGTGGACCTCGGCGGGAGGACACCATTCGAGGTGCAGTTGAATGTCCCCGAAGGCTTGCTTGGTCGCGATGTCGCCTTTGCCGGGAGGGGCTTCGAAATAGCCGTTTTCAACCTTCCATGGGGCCGGGTCCGTTTTGCGGGCGGCGGTCCATTGCGATAGGTCTTTGCCGTCGAAGAGTACGATGGCATCGGACGGAGGACCGCCGGGGGTGGGCGGCGTGTTCACAACCTTGGGATGAGGACGCGCGGGATCGTGCACATGGTAGGGGAGGCCGGGGAGTATAGGCGTGTCGGTATAGCCGAGCGCGTTGGCGTCTTCGTTTCCTTTCGCCTGTTTCGCGCGTTGCGGATCTTGGGCGTTTATCGTGAATGCGAAAAGCGCTGCGAGCAGGAAGATATTTTTCATTGGTGTCTCCTCGAAGCCCCAGGCTCACGCCAGGGGCTGGTTATAAGCCCGTCCCGTGAGGGCGGGAATTTACTAGTCGAAATTATCATGCTATCCCCTCCCTGACGGTCAGGGCTCGGTAAGGAGGGGACATGCTAGAAGTTCAGCTTTAATGCGAACTGCAAAATGCGGGGGTCTCCGGCGGCGGTGATTCGGCCGAACGTTGCCGAGGTGAACGTTGTGGTCGGGTTGCTGAAGTTGGTGTGATTGATGGCGTTGAAGGCCTCGAAGCGAGTCTCCAGACGATAGCGCTCGGTTAAGCGGAACAGGCGAACCAGCGCGGCGTTGACGGTGATGATGGCCGGTCCGCGGTACACGTCGCGGCCCAGCGTTCCGAAAGTTCCCGTCGGATTTTTGACGAAGGCCGCAGGGTTGAGTTCCTGAAGCTGCGGGCCCCAGACTGCGTTATAGCCACTCACTCCGGAGACAGGATTTACGCGATCCAGGTTCTCGCCACTGAGCGAATTGTCGGCTCCTGCGAGGATGTTGAGTGGGCCTCCGCTTTGCACACGGAGCGATGGAGAAAGCTGCCAGTTACCCAGGATACGGCCGGTCCAGTCGTTGCTTTTAAACGGGCTCTCGGCGACGATGGTCACGTTCGTGAGTTGCCGATAGTCGAAGTTGCAACTGCCGCGATCGCCGTTGCGATTGGTGGGGTTCTGGTAATAGGCACCGGCGATGTCTCCGGCGAAATCTCCGTCGCTGATGCAATGGCTATAGGTGTAATTGGCGAGCAAAGTGTAGTGATGGCTGAAGCGATGCTGCACCGAGGAGAGCAGGCCGTTATAGCCGGAGTTGCCTCCATCGTCGGTCTGATACACCGTTCCATAATATTGGCCCTGGGATGGATTCAAAAGATACAGGACCCGGCGCTGCGTGGTATTGGCGGTCGAAGACGCTCCGGGAATATAGACCGAGTAGTTGAGATCCTGGGCCAGCCAGAGGTGGGTCGTCTTATTACCTATATAAGACACGGTGGCTAACCAGTTGCCCGCGAACTGGCGCTGATAGCTGGCATTCCATTGCGTCATGTACATTGTTTTCAGATGCTGCGGCAGGACCACGTACGCGGCGTTGGTCGGAAACGTTACGTTCGACGGAGGGGGCGACGGGATGGGGAACGGATTTCCGCCGGGGTAGCCTTGCCAGGGATTGTTGAACGGTCCGGGGTTTGCCACCGTGGTGTCATCGACGAATGGAGGATTGGTCATTACGCGCTCCGAGTAGTAAACCTGTCCGGTGTCGTAAAGCAACGCTCCGCCGACGCGAATGGTTTGCTTGCCGTCACCCCGCGGGTTCCAGACCATGCCGAAGCGCGGAGCGAAGTTACTCCATTTATCGTTGGTGAAAGCCTTGCTCACACCGGGGTCTCCGTAGTAGAGCGAACCGGCGGGAGCGGTGGAGAACACTTTGCTTTTCGTGCCGCTGAGGTAATCGGCCATGTTGAAAACGCTGCCGCGGCCGTAGATATCCTGGGGGAACAACATCGGCTCCCAGCGAATACCGGCGTTGAGCGTGAGATGGTTGTTCAAACGGAAGGTGTCCTGGATGTAGAGCCCGGGGATGGTTTCGCGCAACGCCTGCAATTGCGGCTTGCTGAAAATGAAACCGCCCGCTCCCAAGTCTCCAAGCAGGAAGTCCGCCATGGCGTCGCCGGTGCTGGCCACGCCTGTGCCGCTAAACGTATATCCGCCATCGGCATTGTGGTAGGAGCTCAAATTATTCTGCGTCCGCACCATGTCGATGCCGAACGCGATCTGGTGTTTTCCACGGACGAGATCGAAATCGTCGGCGAACTGGTAGGTATTCACGTTGAAGAAGCCCGGTCCGCAGGTACCGCAACCGACGGTGAAGTAGCCAGTGTCGGTCACCGCCAAAAAGTTGTCCGGGGTGTACGGATTGATGTTCACACCCAGGGTGGTCGGGTTGATGTCCGACGCGTTCGGACCGCGATTATCTCTTCGACGGCTGAAGCCCGCATGGAAGGAGTTCACAGTGGTGGGGCTGAGCGTATAGATATCGCCGAGGGTGATGGTTTGCGCGCGTTCGGCGTTGCCGGGGCTGGAGGTGACCAGAATATTGGTGGGGCTCCAGTTCGGAGGAAGCACGTAATCGGCATCGAAATAGCGGGCGAAAAAGTTCTGTTTCGCGCTGATCGCATAGTCGATTCGACCGATGTACTGATACTCGTTACTGTTGGCCTTAATTCCGTAGGTCACTTTGCCGCAGGGGCTCTGAATCAGGTTTTCGGGAAGGTAGCCGACCAGTTTGAGCGATGCCGGATTGAAGCGGCTGGTCGGAATCTGATTGTTCGGGAATGGCGCGCCCGCGTTGGCGGGATCGGTCAATTGCTTCGTCGTTTTGCTGGAGAGGCAACCGGCGCCGTCAAAGGCGCCGAAGTCTCCGGCGAGCGTCGCGGGCGTGGGCACGTAGCTGATGGTCTGAGGGGGATTTTGGCGATTGATGGTTCCCTGGAAGCCTCCGAAGAAGAACAGCTTGTCCTTGATAATCTTGCCGCCGATGGTGCCGCCGAACTGGTTGCGCTTCAGACTGTCGTGCGTTGCGGCAAAGAAGTTGCGGGCGTTCACATCGCCGTTGCGGAGGAATTCGAAGAGATCGCCATGATAGTCGTTGGTCCCCGATTTGGTGACCACGTTGACGACGCCTCCCGGATGCATGCCGTTGCGCGCGGGCAACGTGCTGGTTTCGACGCTGAATTCCTGCAGAGCATCGGGGAATGGAAACGGCAGGTTGATGTTGGTAAACGTGTCCACGTGTTCGCCGCCATCGAGCATGTAATTGGTGCCGCTCGATTGTCCGCCCGCGATGGAGATCGTAGTGGAGCTATAAAAGTTCTTGCTGCCGGACTGGTCGCCAGCCGGCGCCGTCACGGAACCGCCGGTTAGCAGGATCAGATCTGTTGCCTGACGGCCGTTGAGCGGAAGATCGAGAACACGGGCTCCGTCCATCACGCTCGAGATGGTGTTGTCCCTGGTCTCGACCATGCCGACGTTGCCGGTTACTTCCACTTGTTCGGTCACGGCGCCGAGTTGAAGGACGACGTTAATCTGAATATTTTGGCCGACTTGCAGAACAATTTTCTGCTGGATGTAGCTCTTGAATCCGGTGGCAATGGCGGAAAGCGTATAGGTCCCGGCGGGAAGGTTGGCGAGGACGTAATGACCTTGCGGATCCGAGACGGTTTTGTGCGGAATACCGCGGGCGGCGTCCGTCATGGTCACGTCGGCGCTGGGCACGAGCGCGCCGGTGGTATCGAGCACCCGTCCATCGACCTGCGCGACGGCTACTTCCTGCGCATGTGCTGGTGCGATAAGAACTAAGCAGGCAACAACATATAATTGTGCCCAGCGATCAACTTGGATCATATACCCCACTCCTCAAAGCGTCTCGGAAGTGTATCATGAGAGCTTTAGGGACACAAGACTTTTTGGATCTATTGTCTGACCAATGAGAAAACTGAATGAGGAGACTAAAGCAGTAAATTAGCCTTGTCAGCAAGATAGGACTTTTCCGTTGACATGGATCAGCGAAGTCGCTATGCTCTATAGGCCTGAAGGTCTGCTGGTTCGACCTCTGTTGTTCAGGTACATATGACGAAACCTGGGATTGCACTGCTACCGCGTCCACAGCCTTAATTTCTCCAATAATTATGGCAATTCTTTATCAATGGTATGATTATTAAACAATGGCAGTTCGCCTTGTGAGAAAATCCAAGTCAAACTCGGCGGCTCGCAACCTGGACTTCAAACCAATTGCGAAAACGACGCTCACGGAATCGGTATTTGAGAAACTGGTTACGTCGTTGCTGCAAGGGCCTTGGGAAGCAGGCGACCGAATTCCTCCGGAGCGCGAGCTTTGCCAGCAACTTGGTATTGGACGCGCCTCCCTGCGTGAGGCACTGAAGGCTCTCGAATTAATCGGCATGCTGGAGTGCCGGGTCGGGGATGGAACCTTCGTGCTGCCCCGCTCCGAGTTCCTCTCGCGGCCGTTGCTTTGGGCGATCACAGGTACCGATAAAGCGGAGCTTCGCGATGTTGTGGAAGCTCGCCGGGTGATGGAGGGCGAGATCGCTGCGCTGGCCGCTGAGCGCGCGACTACCGAAGAGGCAGACGAGATCGGGGCGGCCGTGGCCGATTTACGGGCGGGAATCGCCGAACCGGTGCGCGCGCTCGAAGCCGACATGCGCTTTCACCTGGCGCTCGCCAAGGCTGCGCACAACGAGATTTTGTTTAACGCGGTTCAGTTGCTCCGCAATCTGATGGGGCAATGGCTGCTGCTGAAGCTGCGAATGCCGGAGGCTCCGGTCAGAGTGCTGCAACAGCATGAGGCGATTTATGCGGCGATCCGCCATCGGGACCCTTTACGTGCTCGCACCGAGATGCTCCAGCACTTGACGGAAATGGGTCATCTGCTGATCAAGGTCGTCGAGACGAGCCATCACGAGCCTTTTGTGCCGGTAAAAGAGTTCAGGGGCTAGTAAGTTGTCGCGCACCTATCCGCATGCTTACGCATGGCGGTTCCGGTAAGCTGTTCCGGTCGTTTCGATAGCACTCAGCATAACTGAGCCGCCATGCGTCAGCATGCGGGTGTACGTCGGCTTTACAGCCTACCGCGACGCCACCAAGACTCCCGGTGTGGCCGGCATGGTCTCGATGAGGATGGCTTTCATTAGGCGAGCGAGATCGGATTCGCCGATTAGGACTCGCACGATCTCGATACCGGTACGAAACGCCGGGTCGTCGTCGCAATAAGTCACGTGACCGAACAGGACGCAGTCTCCGATCTGCACTTTGACGGTCGCGCCAAGTGGCAGGCGCATCGAAAGATGGGCGCACACACCCGATTGCGAAACGTTGACAACCTGGCCCGAAGCAACTCGCTCTGGAGCCGCAATATCGGTCACCGTCGCTGCCAGATTCGTTCGATAGCGTTCATCAAATCGCCGGTCCATGCCTATTGATCGACAGATTTGGGGAATTGTTTAAGGTGAACTACACTCTATTGCTATGTCTGTACAGAGATGCCTCGTGTTCCTGCTGGCCGGGAGTGCCGCGGCGCAGATGTCGGATCTTCCGCGCCTGAAGAATTATTCCGCGCACCGGACGTCGAGCCAGAATCGCTATGTGGGGAGCAACGACGATAGCAAGCGAATCATGCCGGGCGAAACATTAGTGATGGCCGATCTGACTGGGCCGGGTGTCGTCAGCCACATCTGGCTCACGGTTGCCGATAACGAATTCGCGTGGCCCCGCCTGGTGCGACTGCGCGTATATTACGACGGAAAGAAGACGCCCAGCGTCGACGTGCCGCTCGGAGATTTCTTCGGCGTCGGGCATGGATACGAGCGGGAAGTCGAGTCGCTGCCGATCCGCGACAGTTCCTATGGGCGTGCGCGCAATAGCTATTGGTCGATGCCGTTCCGCAAATCGTGCCGCGTCACCGTTACCGACGAAGGCAAGCGGCCGGTCACTATGTTTTATTACCACGTCGACTGGCAGCAGCATCCTTCACTACCTGAGGACGTCGCTTATTTTCACGGCTACTATCGGCAGGAGCGTCCAGCGGCCGCCGGCAAGAACTACGAATTCCTCAACGTCAAAGGGACAGGTCATTACGTGGGCACGGTGCTGAACGTCATTCAGGCTGGAATAGGATGGTTCGGCGAAGGTGACGATTTATTTTTCGTCGATGGCGCAACGAAGCCGCAAATTTACGGCACGGGAACGGAGGATTATCTCAGCGACGCCTGGGGTCTGCGCGTCTCTACCGGACCATGGAGCGGCACGCCGGTAGCTGAAGGTGAGCTCATTGGCGCGCG
>Ga0182024_10006097_pt1 | contig 26612 bp, 24 predicted proteins | sample P32metaG_FD_120480 | JGI IMG/M metagenome (GOLD analysis project Ga0182024, IMG submission 120480) | Permafrost microbial communities from Stordalen Mire, Sweden - P3-2 metaG (Illumina Assembly) | ecosystem: Environmental > Terrestrial > Soil > Wetlands > Permafrost | place: Sweden: Stordalen... | reverse complement strand
CAACGAACAGTTTAGTACGCGCCGGGGCACGGCGTCAAGGATGACCCCGGATTCCGCCGCCGCCGCCTTCTGGGCCGGCTACATCCGCAACCGCAACGTCGACGAGCGCACGGCCGCGGACGGCGCCCTTCCGGTGGCCGGGGGTTACGCGCTCTACGTCGCCGGAACCCACTTCGATCGCGTCATGGGCGCCGGCTGGGAGCGGCCCCTGCGGCCGGAAGACTTCGACGTCGTCGAAGAGTTCTACGGCACGCGCGGTGTCGTGCCGTCGTTCGAGCTGAGCACCGAAGCCGCCGACCGTGACGCTGCCGTTCTCGCCGAGCGAGGCTATCGCACCGATCGGGACGACATGACCGTCATCTACGAGGCGCCCGTCCCGCCGCCGGGTAGCGAGACGACGATCGCGGTCCGCAGCTCCCGCGACCGGCGCGCCTGGGAGGCGCTGCTGCGCATCGCGCTGAGCGAAGGGACGGACGACGAGCAGCTCGGGCGCACGCTGCATTTTCTCGCTGCGGGCGCGAGCGTGCTGACGATCGCCTCCCTGGGCGGCCGCGACGCCGGAGCGGGCGGTATCCTGATCACCGGCGAGTTCGCGCTGCTGATCGCGGGCGGCGTGCTGCCCGACGAACGCGGCCGCGGCGTCCACGGCGCGCTGGTGGCGGCTCGCCTTCGCATCGCGCACGACCGCGGCGCAAGCCGCGCGGCGGTAAAGACCGTCCCGGGTTCGCCGGTCGAACGAACGGCGGCGCGCGCGGGATTCGCGCGCACCGCCCAAACCATCCGCGCCCTGCGCGGGTGATCGCTAGCCGCTGCTCGCGGTCGCCTTGATGCGGGTGGGATCGACTTTCACGCCCGGGCCCATCGTCGAACTGAGCGTGATCGAGCGCAAGTAGGTTCCCTTCGAGGCCGACGGCTTCGCGCGCACGATCGCATCGAGCAGCGTGGCCAAGTTTTCGGCCAACTGCTGTTCGTTGAACGACGCCTTGCCGACGATCGTGTGGACGATACCGGTCTTGTCGAGACGATACTCGACCTTGCCGCCCTTGATCTCGCGAACGGCCTGCCCGATGTTCGGCGTGACCGTGCCCGATTTCGGGTTCGGCATCTTCTGCGCCAAAATGCGCCCGAGCTCGCGTCCGATCGACGGCATCATGTCGGGCGTCGCGACCGCGACGTCGAAATCGGCGAAGCCGCCCTTGACGCGATCGATCAGATCCTGCTCGCCGACGACGTCGGCGCCGGCAGACTCGGCAGCGCGCGCCGCGTCGCCTTTGGCGAACGCGATGACGCGCACGCTGCGGCCGGTCCCGTGCGGGAGGCTGACCGTACCGCGGACGTTTTGGTCGGATTTCTTGGGGTCGACGCCGAGCTTGACGTGGATCTCGACCGTTTCATTGAATTTCGCGGTCGCGTTGCGCTTGACGAGCGCCGCCGCTTCGGCGGGTTCGTAGAGCCGATCGTGATCGTACGCGGCGGCGAGGTTCTTGAAACGTTTTCCGTGCGTGCGCATCAGCCGACCTCGACGCCCATCGAGCGTGCGGTTCCGGCGACGATCTTCATCGCAGCGTCGATATCGTTCGCGTTGAGGTCGGGCATCTTCGCCTGCGCGATTTCACGCACTTGCGCGGGCGTCAGTTTGCCGATCTTGTTGCGGTTCGGTTCTTTCGATCCCGATTCGACGTTCAGCGCGCGCTTGATCAGAAACGATGCCGGCGGCGTCTTGGTGATGAACGTGAACGTCCGATCCTCGTAGACCGTGATCTCGACCGGGATGATGAAGCCCTCTTGGGCCTTCGTCCGATCGTTGTATTGCTTGCAGAAGTCCATGATGTTGAGCGAGTAGGGGCCCAACGCAGGACCGACGGGCGGCGCAGGCGTCGCCTTCCCGGCGGGAAGAGCGAGACCGATCTTCCCGACCACTTTCTTGGCCATGTCATCCTTTCGGCAGCGCGCTGCGCTAGCAGACGCCGTCTCCCCCACGAGTGCATGCGCCGGCGGCCGGGGTGAACCGGCCGGCGCTTGCCCGGCAGAGCCGGGCGCAACGCTCAAGTTTACCATGCCCAGGCCCACGGGGGCAAACCCGCGTAGAGTGGCCCGGTGAAGCGTCGCGTGGCTCCGCTCCACCACTATCACCCTGCGTCTCCGCTCCACCCCCGGCACCACGCCGTGGCCAAGTTCGGTGCCGGCATCGTGGCGGGAGCCTCCGACAACGACCCGACCACCGTCGCGACCCTCGCGGTGATAGGGTCGACGACGACCTACGAGCTCGGCTGGCTCGCCCTGCTGGTGATTCCGATGCTGGCCGTCATCCAGGCGATCGCGGCCCAGATCGGCGCCGTCTCCAAGCGCGGCTTGGAAGACTGCGTACGTTCAGCGTACGGCCGCGGCTGGGCGGTCGCGGCGCTGGCCGCGCTGCTGATCGTCAACATCTTGACGCTCGCCGCCGACCTCGAAGGCGGCGGCGCCGCCCTGCACTTGCTGACGCACATCTCGTACGTGTGGTGGCTCGTCCCGCTCGGCGCCCTGACGGCCGTGGTGCTGATCTTCGGCAAATACGCGGCGATCGAACGCGTGCTGCGCTACGCCGCGCTGCTGTTTTTGTCGTACGTCGGCGCAGCCTTCTTCGCCCATCCCGATTGGGGCCACGTGCTGCGCGACTCGTTCATCCCGCACTTCGACCTCCGTCCGGTGGTCGTCTCCGGTGCGCTGGCGCTGCTTGGGACGACCTTGACCGCCTACGCCTACGTGTGGGAGACGATCGAGCTGAGCGAAGAGAAGCCGCCGATCCAGCGACTGGGCCTCGTCCAGGTCGATGCTGCGCTTGGGATCGTCGTCGCTGGACTCACGTTTTGGTTCATCCTGATCGCGACCGGAGCCACCCTAGGCGTGCATCACAAGACGGTGGAAACCGCCGAGGAGGCCGCGCAGGCGCTGGCACCGATCGCCGGACCGTACGCGCAAATCATCTTCGCGATCGGACTGCTGGCGTCAGCGCTGGTCGCGATCCCGGTCATCGCCGCGACCTCGGCCTATGTCGCGGCGGAGATGTTCGGCTGGCGCCGCAGCCTGGATGCCAAGTTCGCTCGTGCCCGCGCGTTCTATTTGACGCTGATCGGTTGCATCGCGATCTCGGTCGCGATCGGCTTCGCCGGGGTGAGGCCGATCACGCTGCTCTACTACAGCGGCATCGCCGGCGGGGTCGCCACGCCGCTCACGATGGTGCTCATGCTGCTGGTCGGACGCAATCGCCACCTGATGAAATCGCATCGCATCTCAACCTGGCTGGCGGTGTGCGGATGGTGCGTTACCGCCGTCGTGAGCGGAGCCACGCTGATCTATCTCGTACAGACCGTGCAGGGAGGCGGTTCTTGAAGGTTCGATTCTTGTCCGGCATCGTGGGCGCGCTTGTCGTCCTTGCGCTCGGCGGCAGCACGTGCTTTGCCGACGACGGCGACGGATCGCACGCCGCGACCGCAGCGTTCGAGATCGCGCGGCCCGTCGGCGACGTCTACAACGAGCGCACCACCGATGGCGATTCCTACCCGCAAGCGCTCGGCGTTCGTGCCTTCGCGCGCATGCACGCCTTCGCGGTATGGTTCGACTACCGCCGCAACGTGTACCTCACCGAAAGCGGCGGACCCGGCACGCTGACGCAGTACGCACGGCTCGAAGGCGGTTACGGCACGGCGGTGCCGTTCCTCGCCCGCGAGTCCTCGTTCGAGGCGCGGGCGGAACGCGCGCTCGGCCTGCGGGACGTATACGCGGGTATCGGTTTCGATAAGACCTGGGAGAACTACCACTATCCCTCCCTGCGCGGATTCGGCGCAGGCGTGGAAAAGCGCGCCTCCGACGCGCCGGGAATTCGGCCGTTCGGTTCCGCCTACTATTATCCGTGGACGTCGGGCGCATACACGACCGAGACGCTGCCGCATCGCGAACTCAGCCCCAATTTTCGGATCCTCAAACTCGACTACGGCTTTCGCGTCCAAGGACGTGCGCCGGTGTACTTCGTCGCCGGCTATGGGAACGAGTTTCGACGCGCGCAGGGCCTGCCCGCGCAAATCCGGTTCATCCGCTCCGATCTGTCGCTGGGTTTGGGAGCCCGGCTCTAAGGACGCACCCGGCTAGCGCAGCCGAACCGCGCTATAGCCTTCACGAACCGCAACCTTCTGGGCGCTGATGATCGCCGTCGCCCTGGTGCTGTCGGGACTGCTGCACGCGCCGGCGGCGAACTCGCCACCGTCGGCGGCGACGATCTTGAAGTACTCGTCCGGATTGCGGCGCTTTGCGCGCGGCAGCATCTCGGCGCAAAACGTTTCTTGCACTGCTTGATGATCGCAAGCGCGAAAGATACCCGGCTGTCCCTTGGCGGCGTCGTAGCGATGATCTTCGAACGCGCGCACCAGCGTGTCGGTGTCGGTCGTGCCGCTCGCCTCGATGCGCTCCGCCACGTTGGTGACCGCCATGAAGCCGAGATACTGACGCCAGTTCGGCGGAAAGCCCTTGGCCGCCGCGACGAAGCGCGCGTGCAGCGCCGGCGCGTGCCCGCCCGCATCCGGCCCCCACACGTAGCCCCACAGCGAGCCCGCCAGTTCTTCCGATGGGAAGCCGGCCGCCAACTCGTTCTCACCGGTGACGCCGGCCGCGAGCATCGTCTTGTGCAAACCGAACTGCACGAAGGACGTCGCCGCGTTCTGCGTGTCGGTGCCGCCGTTGAGCAGCAGAAAGGCGTCGGCACCCGAGCTCCGCGCCTTCACCATGTACGGCGAGAAATCGGCGGTGCCGATCGGGTGCAGGTCCATGCCGGCGACCGAACCGCCGTGGGCCAGCAAGATCGTCTGCAGACGGTCGCGCGCGTCGGTGCCGAACGCATAGTCGGCGACCAGAAAATACCAGCGCTTCGCGCGCCGCACCAGTTCCGCGCCCAGCGCGGTAGACAGCATCGCCAGCGAACAGGTTTGGCGAAAGCAGACGCGGTTGGCTTTGGCGCCGGTCATCGCGGTGTCGTGCGTTCCGACCGCGACATACAGGATGCCCACGTTTTGCGCGTACGCCGAAACCGCGTTGCCGACCGCCGATGACGCGCCGCCGACGAGGACATCGACCTTTTCGACCTCCACCAGCCGGCGTGCCTCGGTGAGCCCGACCGCAGGCTTCGTGTTGTCGTCGGCGACGACGAGCTCGTACCGCGCATGGCCGCGCCGGTTGGCGTCGGCGAGCGCGAGGCGCGCGCCGTTGAGCTGCGGGATCCCGCCGACGGCAAACGGTCCCGAGAGCGAATCGAGGTAGCCGATGCGGATCATCGGTCGCGCAGCTTGCGCCCGCGCGGCGAGCGGCAACGCCGCCGCGGTGCCGAGGGCGAGCGAACCGCGCAGAAACGCCTGCCGGTTGGGAGCAGCGATGTCCATCGCCGCGTATGCGCTGCGGCGAACCCCTTGCCCTCCGCCGCAGCGATTCATGCCGAGCTGGTCGCGGCCGCGCGCGGCGGGGCGTCGGCCGCATTTGGGCGGGCCAGCCAGGCAACGACCGAATCTGCCGTGATGACGCCGGCAACGGTTCCCGAATCGTCGTGCAGCGCGAGCGCGCGGGCCGGATTCCCGACCAGCTGCACGAGGGCATCGTCGGCCGGCGCCTTGGCGGAGATGCTTGGGAGATCGTCGACGCGCGTCATGACGGCGGTGACGTAGGTGCCTTCGCGCGTCTGGGCATCAAGCGCCGTCAGCGCGTCTTCGCGCACGACACCGATGATGCGTTCCCCGAGCACGACCGGAACGGCGTGCACGTGAGAGGCCAGCATCGTCTGCGCGGCGCGTGCCGCCGTCGCATCGGCCGGGACCAGAAGTTCGGGCACGACCGCGAGCTCGCCGGCGACGTGGCCACGCACGCCCCGCACCAGCGCAACGCGAGCGGCTTCGGCACTGCCGGCCTGGAGCAGAAACCAGCCGATGAACGTGGTCCAGAGTCCGCCGAGGGCGTTGTACGCGACGGTTTCGACGATCCCCAGCGTCACGATGATCCAGGCGAACGCGCGACCGATACGAATGGCGATTTCCGTCGCGCGCTCGCGGTCGCCGCCCATCCGCCAGAGTATCGAGTGGAGGACGCGGCCGCCGTCGAGCGGGTAGGCCGGTATGATGTTGAACACGGCGAGCGCAACGTTGACGAACGCGAGATAGCCCATCAAGGCGCCGAAGCCTGAGCCCGGGCCGATGGCGAAACTCAGCGCCGCGAACAGTCCGCCCAGCACGAGGCTCGTCAACGGACCGACCACCGAGATCCACGCTTCGCCCGGCGCGTCCTGGGATTCCGCATCGAACTGCGAGACGCCGCCGAAGATGAACAGCCGGATCCCGAGCACCTTGATCCCCCGGCTCTTGGCGACGAGCGAGTGGGCGAGTTCGTGCAGCAGCACGCTGGCGAAGAAAAGGAGCGAGCCGAGGATGCCGAGCCAGACCCGTTCGGCGGCGCTCAGGTCGGCTCGGTGCAGCGGTCCCGCCGGATCGGCCAGCGACCACGCGATGAGCGCGAAGATGAAGATCCAACTGATATCGATGGTGATGCCGATGCCGAATAGCGTCCCGACGCGCACGAGTTCCTCCGTTTCGATGCGGCCCCGCACGCGAGCCGCGCTCACAAGGGCGTGCGGACGTCGAAGCCAATAGCCGCTCCGTGGTGCGCTTCGTGGCGGCGACGGTGATTGCCGCTGTACTCGTTTTCCTGCCGGAGGCCGGCGGCCCGCTCGAGCCGGTCGCCGCGCGGCACGGCGACGCGGGTTGAGCAAGAAGATGCCGCCGCCCCAACCCCCGAACGACGTGCACGAACCGGTGTCCGTAATCGACGAGCTGATCGACGTTGCGCGGGACCTCGAGGCCGATTTCCCGGGTCCCCGCTCGGTCATCCCGACCCGGCATCTCGCGATCGTCGCCTGCATGGACTCGCGACTGGACTTGTTCCGGATCTTCGGTCTGCGCGCAGGCGACGCGCACGTGATCCGCAACGCGGGCGGCATCGCAACCGACGACGTGCTGCGCTCGCTGGTCCTCTCCCAGCGTTTCATGCAGACGCGCGAGATCGTACTCCTCCACCATACCAATTGCGGTCTCCAGCAGATGACCGAAGACGAGTTCCGCGACTCCATCGCCCGAGAAGTCGGCCAAGAGCCACCGTACGAGTTCGGCGCCTTCACCGACCCCGAAGACTCCATCCGCCGCTCGATCGCGCGCATCAAAAGCCACCCGTTCCTCGCGCACCGCAGCCACGTCCGCGGCTTCGTCTACGACGTAGAAACCGGCACCACCAAAGAAGTCACCTAAACCGCCAACGTCACTGCGAAGCCGCTGCCCAACGTCACTGCGAAGCCGCTGCCCACCGCCGCCCACCTCTGCTCCCACCTAAGCGCTCATCTCCCACAAACCCCGACCGCCGGTCGCGCCACTCAGCCAGATCAAAAACAAAAACAAAAAAGTACCCTTACGCATCGCGCCAGGGCCGGCGGCTCCGCGCCGCGACGGCGGGGCCTTTTCTCGAGGCGGAGCCCCGGAGGGGCGAGAGCGACGCGAAACGGAGCGGCCCTCGCACACGAAGTGCGAGGGCCGCGTCCCCGACGTCACGGTGCGGAGCCGCCGGCCCCGCCCCCACCCAAAAACCCCTAGACTTTTTCGATCTGGTAGAACTCGAGCTCGACCGGTGTCTCCCGCCCGAAGATCGAGATGAGCGCGCGCACCTTTTCTTTTTCCGGCTGGATGTCGTCGACGATTCCGGTGAAGTCGAAGAACGGCCCCGAGGTGACCTTGATCCGGTCGCCCTTGGCGAAGTCGATCTTGAGCTTGGGCGTTTCGATGCCCATCTGCTTGAGGATCGTCTTCACTTCTTTGTCCTGAAGCGGCACGGGTTTCTCACCCGAGCCGGGCGAGCCGACGAAGCCCGTTACGCCGGACGTGTTCCGCACGACGTACCACGAGCCGTCGTCCATGTCCATCTCGACCAGCACGTAGCCGGGGAACACTTTCTTCGGCGTGATCTTGCGCTTGCCGTCCTTGAACTCGACCTCATCTTCCATCGGAACGAGCACGCGGAAGATCTTGTCCTGCATGTTCATCGAGTGGATGCGGCGTTCGAGGTTCGCCTTGACCTTGTTCTCGTAGCCCGAATAGGTGTGGATCACATACCAGCGCTTGCGGTCGTCGGGCTTTTTGGGCGCCCCAATCGCATCGGGCGCTCCATTCGCTTCCTCGGGCTCGGCCGCAACCACGGCCGTCTGGTCTTGGTCCATCAGCGCGCTCCTCCGGTCAGCCAGGTGAACAGCACGCCGAAGAGCCAGTCGCACGCGGCGGTGAAGATGCCGACGCCGACGACCAGCGCGATCGTGAGCAGCGTGGCGCTGATCCATTCTTCGCGCGAGGGCCAGGTGACGCGCCGCATCTCGGTGATCACGCCACGGATAAAATCTTGCGTCCGCTGCGCACTGGCGGCCCGCTGCGCGGCGGTCGCCGGACGGTTCGCGGGTCGCGCCGGAGGGGTGCGGCCGCCTCCCGCCCGAGCGGGGGTGCCGGAACGGCTGGGATTGGACTTCATACTACCTTGTACCGCAGAAACTTGGCAGGGCGGACAGGACTCGAACCTGCAACCGACGGTTTTGGAGACCGCAACTCTACCAATTGAGCTACCGCCCTATAGGCTTCACCTCCGGTGAAGCCGCCCGCGTTCCGTCGAGACGAAACACGGAAGGTTGGATTGGCCGGCCTCGCCGGACCCGTGCTTTGGCTTATCGGGTTTCCCGGTGGGCGCGGTGACAACGGCACCAACGGCAATACTTGCTCAACTCGAGCCGTTCGGTCTTGTTCTGCTTGTTCTTGAACGTGTTGTAGTTGCGCCGCTTGCACTCGGTGCAGGCCATCGTGACCATCACACGGTTCTCTTTTTTTGCCATCGTCGTGTTCTCGAAAGGGAGCCGGGACGCCGGGGAACATGAAGAAAACGGACGCGCGGCCCGTTCCAAGACGAAAGTGTAGCACAGGGTCCCTTCGGTGTAAACTGAGGCCCTGGCTGGGATCACCCCTCACAAACGCTCGATTATGTGGTTACTTAAGACAACTAGGCGTTCGCACGCCGGCGCGAAGCGCCTCAGTGTTGATAGGTCCGGCGGCCGTTCTCGAAGGCGTCGCGGAGGGTCGCACGCACCCGGTCCGGGACAGGCATCGCGTCCACGGCAGCGAGCGTCGCGACGACGTCGTAGGGCTCGCTGTGCAAAGTGAGACGGCCATCTTCCCACACGGCGTAATGAGCGCGCCCGCCTTCGTTGCTCATCCCAAGGCTGCCGGGGTTGACCGCGATGGCGCCGTCCAGCTGCACCTCGCCTTGGACGTGCGTGTGCCCCACGCCGATCACCTGAGCATGGGGCACGGCGAGCTGCACGGAGGTCGCGGCTTCCGCCAATTGCACGTAGCGTCGCGGGTCGTCCGCGACCGCATGCGTCAGCGCGAAGGTGACGGCTCCCACGCGAAGGTCTGCGACCTGCGGCAGCGCGCGCAGGTACTCGACATCGGCCTCATCGAGCAGGCTCAGATGAAGGCGCCGCGTCTCGCTGCTCGCCTCGCGCATCGCTGCCGCCACGCCGTCGCCTTCGCCGTACGCAAGCGCGCGATCGTGGTTTCCGTGAACGACGGCGTCGGCTCGGGAGCGGCACCACGCGATGACTGCCCGCGGATCCGGGCCATAATCGACCAGGTCGCCCATGCACAACACCACATCCGCCTGGGGCAAGACCTCGAGTGCGAACGGGTTCGCGTGGAGATCCGAGACGAGCAGCACGCGCACGCCTGACTCCTAGGGATGGAGCGCCCGGACGAGGGTCACCCCGAGGTAGGCGGCGGCAACTCCCGCCAGAACGCTGCCGCCGGCGTAGGCGAAGCTCTGCATCGAGAAGACCTCTGAGCTCAGGATATACGCCATCTCAGATCCTCCGCTCAGCGGCGCAGGGGAGAGCGTCCGCGATTCGATCGTCATGCGGAGCCATCCATCCCTACGCCGGGAAGCCGGCGGTCCCCGCGTGCCTGGTCGCTGCCGGCCGGCACACCGGGTCGATTACGGGACACCCAGCTCTTCGGGATCCACGAACTCCGCCGGATGGAAGAATGTTTGGGCGATGATCGTCGGAACCACGGCGGTCAGGATTACAACGGTTACCAGCGTCGTGTACTGCCCTTGGTTGATGTAGTGATGCGTCAGGCCATACAGGCTCGATATCGTTCCGAACGTCAGGCCGGTCGCCATCATGAGCGTGATATAGCCCGCGTTCTTCGGCGGATGGCCAAAGGCACGCGTGGCCGGGAAGACGCCGACGCATTTTGCGACGACCTTCACCAGGAAGAACGCAGCGATCGCGCCGATTCCGCCAACCGCAGCCGAGAACGAAACCAGCGTCCCCGCTTTGAGGAAGTAGAACGGCGTGAGGAAGCCCATCGTCATCGAGCGCACGCGACGCGAGATGACCGGATTCGCGAACAAAAAACCCGCGCAGGCAAGGCCGAGGAAATAGGCCGGCAGCACGCCCTCGCTCTTCGCCGCCGTCGCAATCGCGCTCAAGGTGAGGATGATGAGAAAGAGCAGGCGCAGGCCCGGCTCACTTACCCAGCGCTCCGTTCGCGAAAAAACGGCCGGCAGAATCTTGGGCACGAAGACGATCGCGAGGATGATCGCGACGACGAGGGCCGCCAGCCATCCGTTGTAGTTTGCGAACAGCAGACCCAGCGCGACGACGGTTCCGAGATCGGTGATGAAGCACGCCGCCAGGATCAGCTGCCCGAAGTCGGTGCCGGCCAGCCGTGATTCCACCATCACGGCATACACGACCGCAACGGAAGTCGTCGACATTGCGATCCCGGCGATCTTTGAGGCATCCCAGGTCCAGTGCGCGACGAAAAGTGCGTAGGCCATCGCGGCCAGGAATGGCGCGCCGAACGAGATGGCGCCGATGACCGCCGCCGGCCGCAGCTCCCGGCGCAGGACGGTCGGTTCGATTTCGGCTCCGGCCAGAAACGTCAGCATGATGCTGCCGAAGCCGGCGATGAAGTCGACCCACGCGTTTGAACGTAACCCGATCAGATTGCCCGCGAGGACGCCGAGCAGGATCTCGACCAGCGCAGCAGCGAGGCCAACCCGTCGCGAAAGGAATGCGGCGCCGGTCGCGAGCGCTAGCCACACCGCCGCAAACGCCCAGAGGTTGTCGGCCGGAATCGCGAGACTCATGAGTACTCCTCTCGTTCGACGCGGCGCGTCGACGCAAGAGGAGTCATTGGCCCGTGCGAGGGGCGGTTTCGCTGATGCGGGGCGGACTCCACCGCCCGAGTCCCGAGCCGGTGCCCGGAGCCATTGCCCAATTTCTGCGCCTTTGACGACGAAATTCCTGGCGCCGCGGCCGCGCGAAAACGATCACCAGTCGATGAAGGCGCGCGCACACAAAAGTTCCGGGCCGCGCCTCAGACGGCCAGCAGCGGTGACTCGACCACGCAGTTGCGACCGGCATTCTTCGCGCGGTAGAGCGCGCGGTCGGCTCGCTCGATCACGTCGTGCGGAGCATCCACGACGCGCGCGTATGCCACCCCGATCGAGATGGTGACCGGCTTCCCGTCGGCGTAGCAGAGACCGCCGGCCTGGATCGCAGCGCGGAGCCGTTCGGCAACCTGCAGCGTGCGCTCGCGACCCGCGTCCCGGAGGAGCACGAGAAACTCCTCGCCGCCGAAGCGGCCGGCGACATCGGCGCCGCGGATGTTGTCGGCAATGATGCGGCCGATCTGCGCCAGTGCTCGATCGCCGGTCTGATGACCCAGCAGGTCGTTGATCGACTTGAAATGATCGACGTCGAGCAGCAGCGCGGAGCAGCTTCCGCCGGCCCGAACCAGCGTCATCGTATCCTCGAGGGCCCGCGTGACGCCGCGCCGATTCGGCAGGCCGGTCAGCGTATCGACCGACGCGGCGCTGCGCGTCGCGGCGATCACACCGTATTCTCCCAACAGCGGCCCCAGTTCGCTCGCGGCGCGCGCGAGGTCCCGCTCGCCGACCTGCATGCCGGTACCGGAAGCGCGATAGACGACCAGTGCGCCGCGCAGCCGGCCTTCCACGTCGCGCGCGGCATACGCCGTGGCCGTGCCGTGCTCGTGACCGTCGGCCGCGAGGTCGTCGCCGGTCACCTGGAGTTCGAGCAGTACGCGCGCGCCGAGATTTTCCAGCTCCGCGACCACCGGCGGGCCGAAGCGGACCACGCGCGACCAGCGATCGGTCCCGGCGCGTCCGAACGCGGCGATCTCGACGGCTTCACGAACGATGCGCGGGTTGACGCTCTCGAGCAGCGAGCGCATCTGCGGCTGCGGGTCGCTGGCGCGCAGCATCGCGTCGACCGCTTCGCGCGACAGCGAAAGCCGATGCAAGCGCGCGTTGATGCGGGCGAAACGGACCAGCGCAACCGCCAGCACGATCAGCGGCGCCAGCGTGGCGAGGCCCAGCAGCGCTCCCTCGTGCAGCGTGATCCGCGCAATGACGAAAGCCCAGGCCGACTCGACGACCACGGTGAGCAGCGTGCCGCGGTCCGAAAGATGACGCAACCAGATGCGCACCAGCGACCGGCTCTGCCGTAGCGCGATCAGCGGATCGATCCAAAACAGATTGGTCAGCAGCACGAAGCTTGCCGCGATGGCCGCGAACCAGAGGATCATCTGCAGCGTCGGCGGCGCGATGACCAGCGCGCGCAACTGCGGAACGATCAGTTGGGCGGCGAACCAGGCGGGGACGCGCAGAGCGGCTCCCAGGATCCGCTCCCGAATCGGCTGGCCGCGGCGCCGCGGTGTGTGGAAGAGGTAGGCGAGCACGTTGCAGGCCGCGGCCCAGAACCAGCCGTCGACGATCAGCACCGACAGCAGCACCGGCGTCAGGAGCCCGACCCGGTCACTCTCCGGCGTGGGCCGGAGACTGCGCTCGAAGTGCGCGGTCGGCGGCCGCAGGAGTCCCAACCCGATCGCGACCGCGAGGGCGCCGGCAGCGAACAGGGCCCGGTCCGAATTCAGCGCGCGGAACGCGTCGGGGCCGAAAGCTGCCGCCAAGGCCAGCGCCGCGAGCAGCGAGGCCGCGCGGACGACTCCGTACACGCGTCGTGCGATCAGCTCACTCCGAAAGTCGTCGCTGCACCCCGCCGGCAGCGTCTTTCCTACCTGGTTCTACCGGGGCGCCGTGCAACCTTGGGGCGTCGAGGAAGAACGCGCTTCCTTCACCAAGGTGGGCGCGTGACGTTCGACGCCTACATTGCCGCGATCCGCACGATGATCGACGAAATCGCGGCCTCCCCTCAGCCGGCACCGAAGCAGACACAGGACGACGACAGCGCGACTGCGACCTGGCAAGCTCCCGGAGGCCACTCCGCGAGCGTCGTCACGTCACTCGACCACCATGGAGACGTCAAGAGCGTGCGCGTCTACTTCGACACGTTCGCGAGTGACGAACCGTGGACGCCGGACCAGCGCGGCGCCGAAGAACTCGCCGTCCGCATCAGCTTGCGCCTGGAAATCGAAGCGCGCAGCTAGGGACGCTCGGGACGCCGGGCCCCTCGCCCGTGCTCACTCATCAGCGCCTTGGCGGCGGCCGACGTTCCGGCGGAGAGCGCGCGCGCGATCAGGTCGGAATCGCACGGCGTTCGGCTCGTGAGCCACCCGTAGAGCAGCCCCAGTTCGCTCTCCGCCAAGGTCGATGCGATCAACGGCACGGGGAGCAGCGGCGGTTCGGCGCCGCGCGTGCGAGTTGCCAAGCGTTCCTCGATCAGCTCGGCCAGAAACGCCTGTACGATCGGGCGCGTTCCGCTCCCGAATATGCCGCGCGCGACGCACCGGTTCTTCCAGAAGTGCGCGAGAACGGCCCGCAGCGCCTCGAGCGAGGCGCCTTCATCGACCGCATTCGCGAGCACGCGCATCAGGGGCATCATGCTGAGGCGCAGCAGCTGTTCTTTGTTGTCGAAGTGCTCGTAGAACGTCGAGCGCCCGACGTCCGCGTGGGCGATGATATCGCGAACGGTCAGCGCTTCGTAGCCGCGCTCGAGGATCAGATCGGCAAATGAATGCAGCAGCGCCTGCTGCGTGCGCCGGACTTGCCGGCTCGCGGCGACGTCGCCGGTCACGACCGGTTGCCGCGTTCCGGACATCTTGCCGGCGACGTCCGGTTCCGAACATCTGCCATCGCGGACTCCAACGATTTTGTTCCCTCCTCTGGTACGGTGGCGCGACTAGCCGCCGAGGTATTTCCGCTTGCTTGACGCACGATCGCGCGACTCCCTCGATGCGACGCCCGAGGGGCCACCCGCCGGCGTGGCAATCGTTCTTTCTGCCGTCCTGACCGTCGTCGCCATCGCCCATCATCCCGTCGCTGCCGGCGTATCGTCCGCAGACGTGCTGGCGTCGGTCGTCCGCAGCGCTTCGATGGACCGGCTCGTGCACGGCGTGATTTTGGTCGTGCTGCTCCTCTCCGTCTTCGGGTTCTGCGTTTTCGCGATGCGGCGCGGATTGCAGCGTCCGGCGGTCCTGGGCGGACTGATCGCGTACCTCGGCGGCTGCGCCGCCCTCGCGCAGGCCGCGGTCATCGATGGTTTTCTCGTGCCCGCGGTTGCGGAGCACGCGCGGCCGGACGCCGCAGCCGCCGCACTGCTGATGCTCCGGACGCCCGCGCTCGCGATCCAGTCGTTCACCTTCGTCGGAATCGTGGCCGTTTCGGCCGCGATCGTGCTGTGGTCGATAGATCTGTTTCGGTCCGGCGGTGCGGCGCGCGCGGCCGGCCTGGCGGGCGGGCTTGCGGCGCTGGTCATGTTGTGGACGATGGCGCTGCACGTGAACCACCTCAACCCGCAAACGCTGGGCTTCATCGTCGCGGCGCAGGCAGTCTGGTATGCGATCGTCGGCGCGCTGCTGATCCGCGGCCGGATCTAAGCTGCTCGGCCGGCGGGCGGCGGTCCGCTCGAGGCGTCGACACGACGGCCGCGACAGTCACGGCGCATCGCTCTGCTGAAAACTGCGCCCGGGCGGACTTGAACCACCAACCTCGGCCTTAGGAGTGCCTCGCTCTATCCAGTTGAGCTACGGGCGCAAGAATCCGAGGCTTCTGTCAGCGAAGTGGCGGGACATGCAGACCGAGTCCGGCTCCGAGCGGGGCATCACCGAGCATATCCCTCCGATGAGCACCGCCCCGGTCGGGTTCTCGATCGAGCGCGACCTGCCGACGGGGTTCGCAGCATTTTATCGGCCGCTCCACGACGCATTCACCGCGCGGCAGCAGGCCGTGATCGCGGCACGCAAGCGCGTGCTCGACGCGAGCATCGCCGGGAAAAAGCCGGCCTATCCCGCACCGTCCGCAGCGCAGGGTGACTGGCGCATCGATCTCCCGGCGTGGTGCGCGGACCAGCGTAACCAGATGACGGGGCCGGCCGACGATCACGAACTGGGCGTGAAGATGCTCAACTCCGGTGCGCCCGGCGTGATGATCGACCTCGAAGACTCGATGGCGAACGAGTTCCCGCGCACCGTGCTCGGGATCGACAACACGCTCGCCATGTACTACGGCGAGCTGACCTATGTCGACCAGAAGCGCGGCGGCGATATGGTCGGGATCAAACCGTCGTCGGCCGTGCTCTGGACCCGCGTGCGCGGCCTGCACCTCTCCCAGGCCGGGATCTACGACGAGCCGACGTCGGCCTCGCTGTTCGACCTGGCGCTGTTGGCGTACAAACTCGATTTTTCACGGCTCAAGCACCCGCTGGCGATCTACATCCCCAAATCCGAAGCGGCCGACGAGGCATTCTGGTGGCGCGATGCATTCACGGCCATCGCCAAAGCCAAAGGTCTGGCCGACCCGCACGCGATCAAGGCGATGGCCTTGGTCGAGGCCTTCCCGATGGCCTATGCCTGCGAGGAGTTCGCCTATCATCTGCGCGACCATCTGCTGGCCTTGGATCTGGGACGTTGGGATTACATGGCGTCGCTGATCTATTTCAACCTCGAGGATCCCGCCTGGGTGCTGCCGGACCGCAACACGATCCCGCACGACGTCGCGTTCTTTCAAAATCTCCGCGAACGCATCCCCGAGGTGTGTCATCGGCACGGAATGCTCGCCATCGGCGGGATGACCGCGCTCTTCCCGGATCGCACGGATCCCGAACTCAACGCTCGCGCGCTGGCGGTTCTCGAGCAGGACAAGCGGAACGAAGCGCAGGCGCTGTTCGACGGTGCGTGGACCGGCCATCCGGATCAAAACGCGATCGCCGTCGCCCAGTTTCCCGCTCCCAACCAAGGCTTTCGCCGCAAACCGAACGCGAACGCGACGCCCGACCTTCGGCCCTCGATTGAAGGCGTGGGGGAGCGCACCGAACGCGGCACGCGCGAAGCGGTCCGCACCGTGATTCGGTACCGCCGCGGGTACCTGAGCGGCAACGGCGCTTCGCTGCTCGACGGGTACATGGAAGATCTTGCCACCGACCGGATCTACCGGCTGATGATCGCGCAGCGTATCCGCCACGGTATGCACAGCGCAGGAGACGTCACGCGCTTCTTTGACGAGGAGCTGGAACGGCTGCTCGCCGAGCAGCAGGCGCAGGCGCCGGGCGAAGCGGAGAAGTTTCGCCAAGCGCGTCGGCAGAGTGAAGCGATGATCGTCCTCGGGTTTTATGATCCGATCTGATCGCGGCGCGGCCGGGTGAACCCTCGTCTCGCAGCTCACCCGCGAGTTCCGGCGCTCAGCCGCGAATCGTTCCGGTCACTTCGCCGAATCCTATGCGCGCGCCGTCACGCCGTGCGCGTCCGCGCATGATCACGGTATCGCCGTCTTCGAGAAAGGTGCGCGTCTCACCGTCGGGCAGCGCGAGCGGGTCGCGTCCGCGCCAGGTGAGCTCGATCAACGAGCCCGCGCTGCCCGGACGATCGCCGGAGATCGTGCCCGTGCCGAACAGGTCACCGGGACGAATCGTCGCGCCATTCGCGGTCACGTGCGCCAGCTGCTGGGCCACGGTCCAGTACATGCCGCGCAGGTTGGTGCGCGAGATCGGGTGGGCCGGCTGGTCGCGTTCGCGCATGCGCGCCGTTTGCAGCAGCATCTCCAGCTCGACGTCGTAGGCCCAGCTCTCGCGCGCGCGCAGGTACGGCAGCGGTTCGGGATCGCGTGCCGGTTCGGCGACGCGAAAGGGCTCGAGCGCATCGAGCGTCACGATCCAGGCCGAGATCGACGTCGCGAATGATTTGGAGAGGAACGGACCCAGCGGCTGATACTCCCATGATTGGATGTCGCGGGCGCTCCAATCGTTGAGCAGCACGTAGCCGAACACGTGCGCGCGCACGTCATCCGCCGCGATCGGCTTGCCGGCGAGATTCCCGGGTCCGGCGATCCAGCCCATCTCGAGTTCGACGTCGAGCAGGCCGGTCGGTCCGAAGTGCGGCGCGGCCGCATCGGCGGCTTTGAGCTGGCCGTGGGGACGCGAGACCGGGGTGCCGCTCGGCACGACCGTGCCGGCGCGGCCGTGGTAGCCGATCGGGATGTGACGATAGTTCGGCAGCAGCGGCTCGCCGCCGGGGCGCAGGATCCGGCCCAGATTCGTCGCGTGTTCGAGCGACGAATAAAAGTCGACGTAGTCGCCGATCGCGATAGGAAGGTGCATCGTGACCGCATCGCGCCCGAGGCCTGCTGCGGCGACCGCGTTTCGCTCCGCTGCGTCAGCAGGGGTGCCGAGCAGCTGCTGGAGGCGCTTTCGCACCGAGGTCCACGCGGTTCGGCCGCGCGCGAGAAAGGCGTTGAGGTTTTCCGCGCCGCGCAGGCTCTCTTCGTCGAGAACGTTCGCGCCGACGAGCGCGTCGAGATCGATAACCCGATCGGCAAAGGCCACCGCCGGGCGCTTGCGCCCGCTCGCGTCGGAGATGATGCCGTAGGGAAGGTTCTGGAGCCCGAAGTCCTCGGGATCGATCACAAGATCAAGCCGAGCTCGCGCAAGTCGTCGACCGGCTCGGCGAAGCTGCAGCTTCCGAATGCGACGCAGCGCTCGCGCGCAGCACCGACCGCGTCCGCGTCGACGCGCACCCCATCCCAGCCGATGTGCGTCGGGTCGACCACGAACTCGCGCGCATCTTCTTCCCCCAGGACCGCGGCGATGCGGCCGGCATCGAGTGCGCCGGCGTGCAGCGCGACGCCGGCAACGAACAGGTTGAGGAAGCCGTGCATCGGCACGCCGTCATGGCTGCCGCGCACCGGATGGTGCAGACCCGCGGTCGCTTTCCACGGGACATCGTGCGCGTGCGCTGCGACGAGGAACGCGGCGATGTCGTCAACGGAGGGCGTCGTGCCCGGAGCGAGGCCGCCGCAGCGGAGTTTCGCCCCCAGGGTCACGTTTGCCGGAGCGCTCTGTCGCGCGGCGGCGATCTCGGCCAGCGCCTCATCCGGCGGTCCGGACCATCCGCCCGAATACGGGATCTCATACCAGAGGGCGACATGTGCGGCGGTCGTGTGCTCGGCGATCGCGGCGACGACGCGATCGAGGCTGCCGGCGGCCGCGGCCTGCGGCTTCATCTCGAAAGCGGAGACGGTAACGCCATCGGTCGTCGCGCGCGCGACGCGATCCAAGTCAGCCCGGACGGTGTCGCCTTTGGCGGCTTGCGCCGCATCGAGGATGACGCTGAGCGTCAGCGGGACGCTCGGCTCGCGCGCCGCTGCGAGTTCGGCCAGCCGTGACGCCGGGACGACGAAGCTGCCGCCGACCCAGGCGTAGGCGCTTTCACGATGGCGGGCGTGCGCCCGGAGTGCGCGCCGCATCGGCAAGGCGGCCGGGGGAAAGAGGCTCGCGTCGTCGATGAGCCGTTCGAAGAGCGCCCGCTTGGCGCTGTCGGTGGAAACCGCCGTCGTCATGTCGCTCACGACTACGCACCGAAGCGACGAGACCCTCCGTTTGGCGGTCCAGTCGGTAACGGGTAGCTGGAGCTGCCGGTGGGGATTGAACCCACGGTCTCGTCCTTACCAAGGACGTGCTTTACCACTAAGCTACGGCAGCTCGAAGTGCTGCGCCCAGCGAATCCGCTTCTTCATTCCGTTCTTCGGCGGGTCGATGCGAAGATTCGTCCGCGTGGCGACCAACTGCGATTCTGGGAGCAGGTACACTTTCCTCGTCTCCGGGCAGTACACAGCGAGCAGCTCAATTTCTCCAAAGTACGAACGCTCCGTGCCTCCACGATGAGCATGAGTACTGCAGCATGCGAACTTGATAACGCTACCGCGTAACCGACCGGTCTTCACTTGTACCCGCAACAGACGCTCTCCGTCATCAGCGACGAGATCGTATCGATGATTCTCACCGAACGTTATCGAAATCGAAAAGCCCGCATCGACAAGGGCCTTAATAACGTGGGCCTCCGAAGCGTCCCCCGTTCGCTTCGTATCTCGTTTCGGCCGCGCGCTTGGCGCTTCGTCGGTTGGCGATTTCAGCGGCCCACTGATTGCTGCGATGTTGCCGAAAAGTGACTGCGATGTTCTTGCGTTGTCCATGCGGACATCCTACGAAACGGCTGTGCCACCATGCCGACATTGTGCGCCGGCGCTGCTAACATTTCGCGCGCTCGGCTCTATCTTTGCGCGAACGAGTCGCTGGTCAAAGTCGCGACGAGATGCGTGTCGGTGATCTGATTGACGTCGGCCCTATCCCGGTGCGTGCGCAACTGCACGTCCCAGCGCCGCGGCACCTGCTTGTCGGTCGCATAGTCGAGCGTGCCGGTTTCGTGCCCGTCGAAGCCGTCCGGTCCGCGCACGAGCATATCGGTCTCGACCTCGAAGGTCGCGTCCGTGCCGGAGACGCGCATGACGCGGTACGTCCGCTGCTCGCTGACTTGTCCGTCGAATTTCTCGGACCAGGTCGCGCCTTCCGCGATCTCGCGATCCAGCAGCAGACCGCGCGACAGCAGCGGCAGCACCTCGGCGACCTGATCGCAGATCGGATTCTTGAGATCGTAGCCTAGTTGTCCACTCGGCAGAATGGCGACGCGCTGCGGCAATTGCTTCGTCTTTTTGCCGTCGTAGGAAACGTCCACCACCAGCCCTCGATCGGCGGTGGCAGCGACGACCTCGACCTTCATCGTCCCTGAGTCGTCGACGCCGAAGCTCTGCGTGAAGGTGGTCGAACCGACCACCGGATCGATGAGGTTGTCTCTGGCCAGCCCGCTGATGCGCCGTTGCGAGGTCGAGACCAGACTGTAGGTCACGTCGAAGGTCAGCGAACGCAGCGGCTTCAGCTGGGCGCTCTGCGCGAGCGAAGGCGCGGTCAGCCCTACCAGGAGCGCGAAGGTCAGGCTCATGCTTGGACGCATCGTTGCGGCCTTCCATTTTGCCGTTCGGCCGCCCGGCCCCGCCTCGCCGAAACCGGACTCAGCGTTCGGTCTTGCGGTTCAGAACCAGATGCAGCCGAGCTCCGCTAGTCTGCCGGACAAACGGGGGTTTTTCCTGGCCGAAGCGCCCGAAACAGACGACTCGGACCCTCCCTGTAAACGAACGGAACGGAAACCGTAAAGCAAACGATTCGCGGTGGTAAAAACTCGGCTGCCTCTGCTCCACGAGGTGCCGCGCCGTGAGAAGATGCGGCCAACACCCGCGTCAATGGAGAAAGACAGCAAGATGCTCAACACCCCCACCCTTTCGGATATCGAAATTCTCCACGCCGAAGTCCAGCGCCTCAACGACTCGCTGCGCGAGATGCGCGGCCTCATGGAGGATCTGCCGCCGCTCGGCTATCTCGATCGTCTGATCGAAAAACTCGAAGCCGCAGCCCACATCGCCCGGCACATCGCCGCCTGACCCGTCGACTCGAAGCGCCCGCAGCGTCAGCCTCCGGGTGTTAGCTCGAACCGGGACCGAATGCGGCCCGCAGGAACGGGTTTTTCAGCCGGCCACGGCGGATTCCGATCCTGGACAATGTGCTCCCTCAGCAGTGCGCACGCGTTGAACACTTCGCTCGCCGCCGGCAGCGCTTCCCTCGGAGCGTTCAGCAGATAGCCCTGCGCACCGCGGATCCCGCGAGCATCCGCCGTCCCGGCGCTCCCGACGCGGTCGACGAAATCCAGCATCGCGACGTCGTCGATGCCCTCGGCGATCACGTACGCGCCGGTGACCCGCGAAAACGCGACGATGGCGGCGACGACGCCGCGCGCGCTGCGATCGCTCATCGCATTCACGATGACTTGGCGGTCGATCTTCACATACGCGAATGACAGCCGGCTCATCATCTCGAGCCCCGCGTGGCCCGCACCAGTATCGTCGAGAGCGATTCCGAAACCAGCTTCCTGCAATGAGCGCGCGACGTCCACGACGTTGTCGACGTGAGAGATCGAACGCTCGGTGATTTCGATGACAATGTGCTCGGGGCGGAAACCGAAGCTTGCCACGGAAGCTACGAATTCCTCGAGATCGAAGTCGCGGTCGAGCGTCTGCGGCGAGATGTTGAGAAAGAGCAGAGCGTGTGGGGGCAGATCCGCCGCTCGGCGCAGTGCCGAGATGCGACTGGCGCGATCCAGTTCGTGCGCGCGGCCGACGCGTTCGGCCAAGTCGAATACATCTTGCGGTCCGGGGAAACCGAACGATGCCGGGGGCCGCATCAGCGCTTCGAAGGCGAAGATCTCCGCGCGCTCGACGTCCCAGATCGGCTGAAACGCGACCGGTATTTGTTCGCTGGCCAGCAACTCCCGCAAGCCCTGGACGCGCTCGGTCGAGACGATCCACGTCCCCTCGTTGGACGCCTCGAACTGCGAAACGCCGTTGCGCCCTCCGCGCTTGGTGAGGTAGAGCGCGGCATCGGCCTGATTTTGCAAGGTCTCGGCGGTGATATCGTAATCTTCCACGGTCGAAAAGCCGATGCTTACGGTGCTGCCGTTGAGAGCATTCGAGGCGGCGGAGCGCACGCGTTCGAGAATCGCGCGCGCGGCCGTGCCGGACGTGTGCGGCAAGATGAGCGCGAATTCGTCACCCCCGAGCCGGTACGCTCGGTCGCCCGCTCGGCCCGCGCGCAGGACATTGGCGAGATCGAGCAGCACGCGATCGCCCTGCACGTGGCCGTTCTGGTCGTTGACCAGTTTGAACTCGTCGACGTCGACCATTGCAAGCGTTAGCGGCACCTTATGGCGCACGGCGAGGGCCATCTCGCGCTGGATATCGTCTTTGAAGGCACCGTGATTGCCGATCTTCGTGAGCGAATCGACGAGCACGGCCTCTTCCATCCGCCGCACTTCGGCAGCGTGGTTCGCAATCAACCGATGACGATAGGCCGAGATCACGAATAGGAATGCGAGCAAACAGCCGAAACCGAGCGAGTTGCGCGCGATCGCGAGCCGCGCGTCGCTCGCCTGCATGGCTTGGAGCGTTTGGAACGCGGCCGCGGCGATGGTGTCCTGCTCGCCCTCTCGCTCGTAGACCCGGTTTTGGATCGATGCGAGGATGGAGTCGACCGAGTTCTCGTCGAGCTTCAGGGCCTCGGCCGGGTCGTGGGCGTCGACCGCGGCGAACATTCGTTTCGACGCGACAACATACTGCGCGTGCAATGCCAGCATAGGGAGAGCGTCGGCCGCGCTGGCGGGCGATGCGTTGTGCGCGATCGTTTCAAAGGCGGCGGTGAAGTCGCGTCCCGCGGCGGCATGCTCGCGCGCGATACCAAGACCTGGTTCGAGACGATACTTGCGATCGAGCGACTCCTCGGCAATGGCCGAGAAGCGTGCGCGCTCATAGGCATCACTGAGGATTGTTGCTCGCTTGCTTAGATTCACGGCCTTCGACGTCGCATCGGATGCGATCAGCGAGAAGGCTTGTGAGAAGAGCAGCATCACGGTGAGGCCGACGCTCGCGACGATGGTCATGAAGGTCGCCCTGCGATCGCGTGCTAAACTCGCAAGCTTCACCCAGACCGATGAACTCCGCGTTGCGGAACGCCGCGGGCGCGGCGAAGAGGTCTGGAAAAGCGTGGGCAACGTTTCGACTTTCCGCAGTGCCGAAAGGACGGCACGCAGTTGTTCTGTTCTCTATCAACGTGGCGGGCACTGCGCGAGAACCGGTAAACGCGACGCGAGGGGCGATATCTTAACCCCTCGCACGCTCGGACGACGCTGCGAACCGTCCATCCGCGCGAACGTTCGCACGGATCGCGCGTGTCGCGGCGGACGCTCGGTTGCGCGTGCCGACCGCGGGCGCAGCGCACCTGGCCCCACGAGCATCATCTCAATGCGTCATGTTGAAAGGGCGGGAACGCGCCACGGCGTCGAACCCGGCGACACCAACGGGCAGCTCCCTTCAAGACAGACGGAAAAAGAAAGCCCGGACGAGCGTCCGGAGCTCGTGTCGTCGGCGAAGGGGACGTCGGGAGCAGGATCCAGGTCCCGTACGTAGTCGCTACTCTCTTCGAAAAGCCCGCGGACCGCCGTCGGTGCCGCACCCGCTCCGGCCGTACGTTCGTGGGCTCCCGGCGGCGCCGGTCGAAACCGGCCAAGCATGCGCACCACCGAATCCTGCTCCGCGTGCACGTTTCGACTTCCGAATATTGCGGGCCACGAAACGCACGACAAACGCTTATTGCCTTGATTAATTCTTTCGTGCTATGCATCTCAGTATCGGGCGCCTCGGCGCGCCCGACTTGTTTGCCTTCCTCAGAGGTGCGTGTCATTCGAACCCTCTTTTTTGCCGTCATGTTCGGCTTCGCCGGAAGCGCCGCGGCGCTCGTACCGACTGCAGTTCTCGCTCAACCTGCGAGCGGCACCGTAGCGCAGGCTGGTCAAACAACAACCGGCACGATCACCGGTAAGGTGGTCGACGGCGCCGGGAAGCCGCTCGGCGGCGCTCGCATCGGCATCACGGGGCCGAACTCGACCGAAACAACGACGAAATCCGACGGCACGTATAGTGTCGCGGTCCCGCCGGGCATTTACACTGTTACGATTTCGGCGGCCGGCTTCGAATCGACGCAGCAGGACACCGTCGCTGTCGTCTCGGGTGCGAGCGTCGCGCTTGCGACGACGCTGCTCCCGGCGTCGCTCACGACGATCGGTCACGTCACGGTGGGCTTCGGATCGACCTCGGTCTCCGACACCTCGGCCTCGAGCACGCGGCTCAGCGAGGCGACGATCCGCAGCCAAGGGCAGGATCAGGTCGTCAATATGCTTGACCAATTGCCGGGCCTCGAGGTCCTGCGCGTCGGCGGCGGCTCGAACGAACCGGGTGCGAACTCGTCGATCTCAATCCGCGGCGCGCAACCGTACGAATCGCAGATTCTCATCGACGGTCATCCGGTCAACACGATCGGCAACGGTGCCTACGGCTTCAACACGACCTTCATCAACTCGATCCTGCTCAGCGGCATCGAGGTGAGCAAGGGTCCCGGGAACATGCCGAACACCGTTACGGATGCCGTCGGCGGTACAATCAACTTCCAGACCGCACCGATCACCGCGAAGCCGACGGGCGAGCTGATGACCCAGTACGACAATTTTAACGGTTGGACGTACGGTGTGCGTTTCTCCGACACGATCGGAAAGTTCGGCTTCCTCGTCGCCGCTGCACGCGAAACGACGCCCGGGTACATGACGCCGCAGAACATCTTCGGTTTCGGCCGCGCGAGCTTCTTTTCTCCCTATACCTCTCCCACGTATCCCGCCACGGGCAACAATCAGGTCTACACGCCTGGACAGACCTACGATGGCGTGCTGAACTTCAGCTACCCCGCGACCTCAGACTTTTCGAACCACTCGTCACTCTTCAAGCTCGCGTACAACTTCTCGCCGGTCACGTCGCTCCAGCTCAGCAGCTACTCGACGCAGACGTGGCTCGACGAGACCGGCAACAATGTCGGCAACATCTACGCGACCATCGTGCCGTGCATCAGCACCTACCCGGCGGGTGCGACTTGCACGACGGGGCCCAACGTCGTCAACTACAATCAGAACTGGACGAACCAAGCGTTCACCGGATTAATTGGCCAAAAGGTGCCGATCAATCTCTACGCCGGATATCCCGACACGTACGAGAACGACAGCGAGCCGATCACGACGGCGGATCTTCGCACCGTGATCGGGCCGGGCACGTTCCTCGCACGCTACTATGCCGGCAGCATCACGCGCGACATCATCCAGAATAACGCTTACTCCGCGATCGGCCCGTGCTTTACGACGGCTTGCGCGTGGGTAGGCAACATCCCCGGTTCCGCAACGGATCCCGACGCGCTCGACAACGGTTACAGCGGCGAGGCGTACTTCGAGAAGACGAAGGACATTCTCCACGGCTTCGACGCGCAGTATACCATTCTGTTCGGCGACACCGATTACGTGACGCTCGGCTTCGACAACCATAGCGACGCCTACAATTACCAGGAGCTGTACGCCAACGGCTGGTATCCGCCGTGCGTGACGCAGGCATGCGCCTATGCGCTCTACGCGCCGACGCCGCAATTCCTCAAGGTCAATAGCACGACGGAAAGTCTGCGTGGCAGTTTTCTGCTCACACCAAAGCTGCAATTCGAGTTAGGTGCCTACCTCTCGAACACGACGTACGTGGGCGAGCGCTTCGACCCGCGCGGCGGGCTGACGTGGAGGCCCACCTCGAACCTGAGCTTCCGGGCTTCTGCGGGCAGCGCGTACGTGACACCCTACGAGGGCCTGATCAACGCCACCGCCTACGTGTCCAAACACACGCTCTACCCGGTTTCGCAATTCAGTGCAGAGACGTCGATGGGCTATGACGTCGGCGCCGATTACAAGTTCGGCCGCGACAGCATTGTCTCGGCGGACTACTATTCGACGAACATCTTCAATCGCTACGCGACGATCGACGTTCTGACGAGCGGTACCTACAACGGAACGGCGTACACGTCGCAGGTCATTCCCACCTCGCAGGGGCAGTCGTTGAACCAGGGCTTCGAGCTCTCGGTGCTCCACCAGCCGAAGGTCGGGTTCGGGTACCACGCGGCGGTCGACTTGCTGCGCGATTACTTTTACGGTCAGACGAATGTTGCGCTGAAGAACTTTGGCGGCGTGTTCCTTGGACCGTTGCCGGATAACGGTGTGCAACTGCCGGGCTATCCGTACAGCAAGATGCGCGGCGATCTCTCGTACCAGTTCGGCGACGGAAAGAACATCCGGCTCAGCGCGACGACGTATGGCGCGAACAACTCGTTCGGTCAGCCGGGTTTCACGCTCGTCGACGGGGCGATCAAGGTGCCGATCAAGGGGTTGTTCGACGTGATCCTGGGTGCGACGAACATCCTCAACAAGGACAACTACCAGACCGGCGGCATCTACTTCGGAGGCAACACGTATCAGGGTCTCGGCGGCGGCATTGGTCCGACGAACTTGGAGTATGCGGTTCCGCAGACCGTCTATCTGCAGCTGCAGAAAACGTTCGGCCGGTAGCGCAGAGTCGTATCCGACCGAGAATTGACCCGCTCGGGGTTGTTGTACCTCAGGCTGAATTGGAGCGGGCGGCGGGAATCGAACCCGCGACTCTTGCTTGGAAGGCAAGGGCATTACCATTATGCAACGCCCGCGCTCGAGAAAAGACAACTGGTGGGCAGGGCAGGATTTGAACCTGCGTAT
>Ga0182024_10006096_pt1 | contig 26621 bp, 29 predicted proteins | sample P32metaG_FD_120480 | JGI IMG/M metagenome (GOLD analysis project Ga0182024, IMG submission 120480) | Permafrost microbial communities from Stordalen Mire, Sweden - P3-2 metaG (Illumina Assembly) | ecosystem: Environmental > Terrestrial > Soil > Wetlands > Permafrost | place: Sweden: Stordalen... | reverse complement strand
GCCCGCCGGCTGAAGACCCTCAACGGCCTCACACCCTACGAACACATCTGTCAGGCATGGACAAAACAGCCAGACCGATTCACCCTTGATCCAACCCATCAAATGCCGGGACTAAACACCTAGACGGGCTCAACGCCAGTGACGATACTCGTGATGCCACCCGCCATGCCAGACAAAGATCCTCGAAAAGAACGAGGCATGATGCATGGCGACCACGGGAGGCCTGAATCCGAATTCGCGGGCCTGGGCCGGGCTGGTCGGCATGGCGGCGGCGAAAAGGCTCAACGCGGCAACGGCACCAAACGCGAACCGACGAAACCAACGATTTTTCGTGAGGGACATCTTACCCTCCTATCCTAAGTGTGACTGACCATATGCGTTCTGATAATAAGTAAACGCTACGGTATCGTTTACAATAGTCACTGGCAAAAAATTTCCCGCCGTTCGCGGTGGGCGAGAGATCGAAGGACTGCCCCTTGACCAGCGGCGGGCAAGCGGATCAGGCTCTGCCCAACATCGCAGGACGAGGAACCGCATGGCAGAAACGCCCGGCTATGGCCGCTATCGCGAAGGCACCCAACCGCCCTACCTCTACCCCGACTATGCCAGCACGGTGAAACGCGCGCCGACGCGGCCGCTCATTCGCTTCGAGCATACTCTGTCGGAAATCACCGGCCCGACCTTCTCGAGCGGCTGGGCCGGGCCAGCCACGACCGATCTGACGAAGCAGCATGCGGGCGAGCCGCTCGGCGAACGGATCATCGTCACCGGCCGCATCCTCGACGAGGATGGCGCGCCGATACCCAACACGCTGGTCGAGCTGTGGCAGTGCAACGCCGCCGGCCGCTATCACCACCCAGTCGATCAGCACAACGCCCCGCTCGACCCGAACTTCACCGGCGCCGGCCAGGCGGTCACCGACACGGCAGGCCGCTATCGCTTCGTCACGATCAAGCCCGGCGCCTATCCCTGGCGCAACAGCCCCAACGCATGGCGACCGGCGCACCTGCATTTCGGGGTGTTCGGCAGCGGCTTCGTGACCCGTCTGGTGACGCAGATGTATTTCCCGGGCGATCCGCTGCTGCAATACGACCCGATCTACCAGAGCACCGCCGACAAAGAGGCGCGCGAACGGGTGATCGCGGCTTACGATCCGAATTTGAGCGAGCCCGAATGGGCGCTCGGCTACGAATTCGACATGGTGCTGCGCGGCCGCGACTCCACCCCCTTCGAGGCGGCGTGATGGCCGCGAAGCTCGTCCCCACCCCGGCGCAGACGGTCGGCCCGTTTTTCGCGCTCGGTCTGGACCGGCCGGAGTGGAGCAATCTGACCCGCAACAACCCCGACGGCGAGCGGATCGTCATCGAGGGCCGCGTGATCGACGGCGACGGAACGCCGGTGCCGGACGCGCTGCTCGAATTGTGGCAGGCCAACGCGGCCGGCCGCTACGACCACATTGCCGATGAACAGACCGCCAAGAAGCTAGATCCGAATTTCCTCGGCTATGGCCGCGCCGCGACCGATTCGGAAGGGCGATTCCACGTCAAGACAATCAAGCCCGGCCCCGTGCCCGGCCGTGGCAACGCGCTGCAGGCTCCGCATATCAGCGTCGCGTTTTTCGCGCGCGGGCTGTTGAAGCAGCTCTATACCCGCATCTATTTCGCCGACGAGCCTGCCAACGCGACCGACCCGCTGCTATCCGGAATTGAAGACGCAACGGCGCGGCAAAGCTTGATCGCCCGGCGCAACGAGGCTGGGGGTACGCCGAGCTATCGCTTCGATATCGTCCTGCAAGGCAAGGACGAGACGGCCTTCCTCGACATCTGAGGCAGGTCGGCAACGAGCGTATCGCATGGAGTTGCATGCGCCAAAAGAACGCGACGGTTGCGTTTGCTCGGTCATCGGATAAGATTCTACGGATCACGGCGGCGGGGGGATGGTGTCGGGGCCCGACGAACATAGCGCCCGGCCTGAACCGCGCGGACGCGGCGGCCGGCCATCGCGCCAGCAATCTGCTGAGCTTGCCGGCCACATCCTCGATGTTGCCGAGAGATTGTTCCTCGGCCACGGCTTCGGCGCGACCAGCATCGAGGCGGTCGCCAAGCGCGCCGGCATTTCGAAGCGCACGTTCTACCACCGGTTTCCGGGTAAGGAGCGCCTGTTCGAGGCCGTCGTGCGCCGGCTGATCGAGCGATGGCTGCCGCCGTTCGGCGCCGATCTGGTCGAGTCGCCAACCCTGGCGGAGGGGCTGCGACAGGTCGCCGAACACATGCTGAAGGTCGCGCTGACCCCAGAGGCGCTAGCGCTGCACCGCATCGTCATCGCCGAGGCGCAGCGATTTCCCGCCCTCGCCCGGATGATGCACGAGATCGGCGCGACACGGGGGATCGACCTGATCGCACTCCAGCTCGCCCCGCGGATCGAAACCGGCGAACTGCGCATCGCCGACGCGCGCTTCGCCGCTGAGGAATTCGTCCTGATGGTCGTGACCGGGCCGCAGCGGCGGGCGCTTGGGCTCGCCAAGCCACTGACCGCGGCCGAGCTCTCAGCCTGGGCCCGCGACGCGGTCGCGCTGTTCCTCGACGGCTGCCGCGCGCGTTAGCAGGAGATAGGGGATGATCAAAAGCATCTCGCTGCTGACCCGCCGGCCGGAGCTGACCCACGAACAGTTCGTCCGGCATTGGGTCGAGATCCACGCACCGCTCGCCCATGCGGCGCCCAGCATGCGGCGCTACGTGCAGAACCACATCCAGGAGACCCGCACCCGGCCCGACATCCCAGAGACCGTCGTCGAAATCGACGGCATCGCCGAGACCTGGTTCGACAACCGCGAGGCGATGGCCCGTGCCAATGCCTCGCCCGAGGCGAAGCGGCTGCACGACGACGGCGCGCTCTTCATCGGCCGCATCAAGTCCTTCACGATCGACGAGAAATTCATCATCGGCGGATACGACTGATTGCCGGTCACGGCCTGACGATATCGACGATTTTGCTCTTGAGAGGACCAGGCCGAAGCAACGCGTTCCCGCTGCCCGCCCCTCCGGCGGGCGCCGGAGGGGCGGGCCCTCCCGGCGCGTTCGTTCCTTATTTCACCGACGAGAAGCTGGTCGGGACGAGGAAGGAATTCTCTACCCGTGCGTTGATCGGGCCGTCCTTCTCGGTTTCGGCGCGCTTCGCGATCCATTCGGGGTCAGCCTGAAAGGCATCCCATTTCTTTTCCCGTTCGGCGAGCGATTCCCATTGCAGCATGTAAGTGAGATCCTGGTTCGATCCGCCTACCAGCGTCGTCCAAAACCCGGCCTGCTTGATGCCGTGGCGCTCCCAAATCTTTAGGGTGATCTGGTCGAAGCGCTTCAACAGCGCCGGGAGCCGGCCAGGCAGCGTGTGGTAGATGCGAAGTTCGTAAATCATGGCTTGGTTTCCTCTCAGCCCAGGGTCACTTCACCGCCGAGAACGAGGTCGGGGTCAGGAACGAGTTGGTGATCGAGGCGACGATCGGGCCGTTTTCCTCGGTCTTGGCGCGCGCCGCGAGCCATTCGGGGTCGGCGCCGAACTTGGCCATCTTGGCCTCGCGCTCGGCGAGCGTTTCCCATTTGAGAAAATAGGTGAGATCCATGCTCGACTCGCCGACCAGCGTCGTCCAGAAACCGGCCTGATGGATCGCGTGCTTCTCCCATAACTTCAACGTGATGGTGTCGAAGCGCTTGATGAGGTCGGGCAGCCGGCCCGGCACGCAGTGATAGACGCGCAATTCGTAGATCATCTTGGTCCCTCCTTAGTTGAGCTTTGCCTCGACCCAGGCGGCAGCATCGAGCAGACGTTCGTCGGCGAAGCGGCGGCCGACAAGCTGGATGCCGAGCGGCAAACCCTTCGGCCCGGTTCCCGCCGGCAGGGTGACGCACGGAACCCAGCCCAGGGTCCAGGTCGAGTTGAACGCCGGATTTCCGGTAGAGGCAAGGCCTTCGGGTGCCTCGCTCGCCGCGCTCGGGGTCAGCAGCACATCGACGGCGCTGAAAATGCCGTCGAGGTGGGCGCGGAATGCCTCGCCCGTTTCCAGCGCTTCGATGTAATCCGCGATCGGCAACTTGCTGCCCGGGTCGAGCACGGTGTCGAGCAGGACCGCGCTGACCCGATCGCGATGCTCCAGGTGCTCGTAGGCATAGTTGTGCGCCGCTTCGTAATTGAAGATGCGGCGGTGATGCTGGGCGATGTCGCGAAACGGAGCGGCGAACTCGACCTCGCTTACCGATGCGCCGGCGGCAGAGAGTTGCGACGTGGTACGTTCGATGAGCGTCTGCGTCGGAGGGTCGGCCGCGTCCCATAGCGGTGTGCGGCAAAAGCCGACACGGGGCGCTGAGGTACCGCGGTCGACCTTCCGGTGCGGCATCTCGATCAGCACCGCGCGCATCAAGGCGATGTCGTCGAGGCTGCGGCAGATCAGGCCAAGCGTGTCGAGGTTCTGGCATTGCAGCTTGATGCCGACGCGGCTGAACTCGCCGAAGCTCGGCTTGTAGCCGATCACGCCGCAAAATGCCGCGGGACGGATCGTCGAGCCGCCGGTCTGGGTGCCGAAGCCGAGCGGCACCTGGAAATCGGCGACCCCCGCGGCCGAGCCGCTCGACGAGCCGCCCGGCGTATGGCCGGGGTCGTGCGGGTTGACCGTCGCGCCCGGAAAGCGGTTGGCGAATTCGGTCGTCACCGTCTTGCCGAGGATCGTGCCGCCCGCCATCCGGGTCAGCGCGACGCACGCCGCGTCGGCGAAGGGCCGGTTGCCGCGATAGATCGGCGAGCCGTGCCCGGTCGGCATGTCGGTGGTGTCGATGACGTCCTTGACCCCCAGCGGCAGCCCGGCGAGCGGGCCGGGCCGGCCGGCGCGGTCGGCGGCACGGGCCTGGGCCAGCGCGTATTCGGGATCGAGATGAATCCAGGCCTTGACCGATGCCCGCGCCTCGATGCGGTCGAGGCAGTCACGCACCAGCGCTTCGGCGGTCAGCGCGCCCGAGGACAGAAGCGCCACAGCCTCGGCGGCCGAAAGGCGGTTGCTCTCGCTCATCGCCGCGCCTCCAGCCTGCTTTCGACCCAGAGACCGATATCGAGCAGCCGCGCGTCGGCGTGGCGCTTGCCGACGAGCTGCACGCCAACCGGCAATCCGTCGGGCCCCGCGCCGGCTGGCAAGGTGAGGCACGGCATGTGAAGCAGTGTCCATAGCCCGTTGAAGATCGCATCGCCGGTCGAGGCCAGGCTCTGGGGCGCCTGACCGGGTGCGGGCAGGGTCAGGATCGCGTCGAACCCACCAGCCCAATCATTGGCCGCGGCGCGCATTTGTTCGGCCTCGCGCCAGGCGGCGCGGAACTCTTCGAGGCTGAGCTTCCTGCCGCCCTCGATGCGGCCATGGCGCAAGGCCGGACTCAGCAGCGACTCGTGCCGATAGCGCTCCGGCGCGTGGTTGCGCGGGGCCTCGAAATAGCTGTGGCGGTTCTGGATTTCCGACACGTTACCGCAAGCATTGGGCAGCTCGGCCTCGACGATCTCGGCGCCGACAGCGCGCAGCCGGCTGGCGGCTTCTTCGAGCACCGCCTTGCCGTCGGGCGTGGCCTTGTCCCAATGCGGCGTGCGGCACAGTGCTAGGCGCGGCGCCCGCTCGGGCATCACCGGCTTCTCGTAGGGGATCGCCATCATCCCGGCGCGGAAAAGCGCGATGTCGGCGACCGAGCGCGCCATGAGGCCGATCGTGTCGAGCGTCTCGGTGTTGGGGTGCATGCCGGCCGGCGCGAACATGTTGAAGCTCGGCTTGAAGCCGACAACGCCGCAATAGGCGGCCGGGCGGATCACCGAACCGCCGGTCTGCGTGCCGATCGCCAGCGGCACCATGAAGTCGGCAACCGCGGCGGCCGAGCCGCTCGACGAGCCTCCGGGCGAAAAGCCGGGATTGTGCGGGTTCGTGGTCGGACCGGGATGGCGGTTGGCGAATTCGGTGGTGACGGTCTTGCCCAGTAGCACGCCCCCGGCAGCGCACGGCAGGGTCGCGGCACTCGCGGTGAAGCTCGGCCGGCAGCCGGCATAGATCGGCGAACCGTAACCGGTCGGCATATCGGCGGTGTCGAAGATGTCCTTGATGCCGAAAGGAATGCCCCTCATCAGCGAGCCCCGGTCAGCCGCCCGCGCCGCGGCGAGCGCCGCATCGCCGGCGATATGGACCCAGGCCCGCACCACCGGCTCGCGCTCGCGGATACGCTCGAGGCAACTTTGCACGACGGCCTCGGCTGTGAGGGTGCCCGCTTCGATGCGGACGGCCATTTCGACGGCCGACAGGCGGTGGGGTTCGGCATTCGGCATGGGGAGTTCCTCGCGCCGCAGACGGCACACTCTAGCCAGCTTTGGAATAGCGGCGCCAGCCTGCGCGTCGCAGTATGCTGGCCGCGATGACGACGGCGATCTCCATCAAGGGCGTGCTGATCGAAGACGGCAGCGTCGTGCTCTTGGAAAACGAGCGCGGCGAATGGGAGCTGCCAGGCGGACGGCCCGAGCCGGGCGAAGACCCTGCGGCCTGTCTTGTCCGCGAATTCGCCGAGGAATTGGGAGCCACGGTTACCGTCGGCTCGATCGTCGATAGCTGGAGTTATGAGGTCTTGCCCGGGCGCCAGGTGACGATCGTCACCTACGCGGTGGCACGCGCCGCGCGTGAAGAATTGCGCCTCAGCGACGAGCACCGTCGGCTCGGCTGGTTCGCGCTCGATGCCCTCGACGCGCTGCCGCTGCCCGAGGGTTACCGACGCTCGATCCGGTCGGTTGCGGCGAGATTGTCCGAACCGGCCTGGCTCGGGCTCGCTCGCGAGTTTCAAGCGATTGCCCAGACGGGTCTCCACTATTCCAAGGACAAGTTCGACACGCAGCGTTACGAGCGCCTCCGCGCGCTCGCCGCCGAAATGATGGCGATGGGCTCGGGCGCCGCCGCCGAGCGGATCATGGATCTGTTCCGGCAGGACGTCGGCTACGGGACGCCGCGGGTCGGAGTGCGCGGCGCCTGCTTTCGCGACGACAAGGTCTTGATGGTGCGCGAGCTCGCGGACGGGCGATGGGCCTTGCCCGGCGGCTGGGCCGACGTCAACCAGACCGCCAGCGAATGCGTGATCCGGGAAATCCGGGAGGAATCCGGGTTCATTGCCCGCGCCGTCAAGCTATGCGGGGTATGGGACCGCCGCCGGCATGGCTACCCGCCCAACCCGCTGACGATCTACACGATGTTCTTTCTCTGCGAACTGACCGGCGGCGCCTCGCGGCCAAGCCTCGAAACCAGCGAGGTGGGTTTCTTCGCCGAAGACAAATTGCCCGAGCTGTCGCCGGGGCGAAATCAGGCACATCAAATCCACCAAATGTTCGCGCATCACCGCGAGCCCGGCCTGCCGACCGAGTTCGACTAGCGGCGGCGCTTGTGCGGAGCCGGTGCGGTGACCTTTCCGTCGGCGAGATCGGCGGCAGTGCGCTCGGCGGCACGGCGGACGGGGTCGCCGTAACCACCCCCGCCAGCGGTCTCGACGACGACCCGGTCCCCTGAGCGCAGTGTCGTCGCGATCTTCGACGGGATGATTTCTTCTCTGCCGTCGGCGCGCCGGATCACGGAGCGCGCCCGCGCGCCCGCACCGCCCCCAGCGAGCCCGGCGGCAGCGCTGAAATGGCGCTCGCCGCGATGCGAGAAGGCGACCTCCCCTTCCAGCACCTCGTATTCGCGGATGATTCCGAGGCCGCCACGCCATTCGCCGTTTCCGCCGGAATCGGTGCGCAGCGCAACCCGGTGAAGACGGATCGGCGCTTCCATCTCCAGCGCCTCGGCGGGCAGGTTCATGCAGTTGGTCGCGTCGGTCTCGATGACATCGACGCCATCCCGGTCGGGCCCGGCGCCGCTGCCGCCGGCGACCAATTCGCCGACAACATAGTTGCCGGCGGCGGCATTGCCGCCGAATGCCAAGACATGCAGCTCGCCCGCCGAGGCCGCCGGCGCCTTGCCCGACAATACCGGCGCCAGCGCGCCGATCATGCAGCCGGCGATGCGCTTGATCGTCGAGGTACGGGCGTTGACCGGGGCGGGCGCCTCGGGATTGACGACGGTGCCCGGCGGCAGCTTGAGCCGGATCGGGCGGAAGCAGCCGCCATTGGTCGGGATCTCGGGGTCGGTCAGTGCCCGCACCGCCCAGCATGCCGCCGCTAGCGAGCCCGAGGGCACGCAGTTCATCGGGCCCTTCACCTGGGCACTGGTGCCGGTGAAGTCGAATTCGACGGTGCCGCCGGCGATCGTGGCCGCGACCTCGATGCGGATCGGCCTGTCGAGCTCGATCCCGTCATTGTCGAGATAATCGACATAGCGGTAGGTCCCGGGCGGGATGCGGGCGAGCGCGGCGCGGGTCAGCTTCTCCGAGCGCGACAGAAGCTCGGCGCAGATCGCGGAGAGCTGGTTGTCGCCAAAGCGTTCGGCCAGTTCGGCGAAGCGCCGCCCGCCGATCGTGCAGGCGGCGATCTGGGCATTGAGATCTCCCATCACCGTGTCGGGGATGCGCACGTTCTGTCGCAAGATCGCGACGAGCGTCTCGTTGTAGGCACCGGCCTCGCGCAGCTTGAGCGGAGGGATGCGCAGCCCCTCCTGATAAATCTCGGTGGCGTTGGTCGGGACCGAGCCCGCCGACATGCCGCCGACATCCTGATGGTGCGTCATTGCCGCGGCGAGCGCGATCGGCCGGCCGCGATGGATAACCGGCTGCACCACCGCAATGTCGGGCAGATGCGTGCCGCCGCAATAGGGGTCGTTGAGGATATAGGTATCGCCCTCGCGCATCCGCGCGACCGGAAACGTCTCGACGATCTTGGCGACCGCCGGGATCAACGTCGCGAGGTGGATCGGGATCGAGCAGCTCTGCGCCAACGTCGTGCCGTCAAGCGCGAAAAGGCTCGCCGACGCGTCGAGTCCCTCTTTCACGATTGGCGAGAACGAGCTGCGCAGCAGCGTCGACTGCATCTCGCCCGCGATGCCGTCGAGCTTGTAGCGGGTGATGTCGACAGTGATCGGGTCGAGATCGGCCATCGCCCGGGTTTTAGCACCGTGCCCGCGATGACGCGCGTTGTTCTTGATCGGAACTGTCCCGCGCACCGGTTGTTTCCCGCAGTACTAGCGCGATAGCGCCCTGTCCTCAGAAAGGCTCAATCCGATGTACCACTCGACCCGCCGTACCGGCATCACGCTTTCGCTGACGCGCTCGGTCGCGTTCGTGGCGCTGATGAGCGCCCCGCTCGTGGCCCTGCCGCTCACCCTCGTCCACGCTCAGACCAGCCCGACGCCGGCCGCCGCCAATCCCAGCGAAACCAAGGGCGAAACCGTCGAGCAGCGGATCACCAAGCTTCACGCCGACCTCAAGATCACTCCCGACCAGGAGGCGAAATGGAATGCCGTCGCCCAGGCCATGCGCGACAACGCGGCGAACATGGACAAGCTGGTCGCCGAGAAGCACCAGCAAGCGCCGCAGAATATGACCGCGGTCGACGATCTGAAGACCTATCAGCAATTCGCCCAGGCGCATGTCGACGGGCTGAAGAACCTGACCTCGGCCTTCTCCTCGCTCTACAACGCGATGTCCGACGAGCAGAAGAAGAACGCCGACCAGGTCTTCGCGAATTTCCGCCGCACCTCGGAAGGGCACAACGGCTGATTGCGTTTCCTCACCTTGCAGGAGTTGTAGATGACCTGGATTAACACTGCCCGCGCCGCGCGACTGGCCGCCAGCGTCGCCGTCGCCGCCGTCGTCGGCTTCGGAATCACCGCCAGCACCGCCCAGGCCTATTGGGATCACCCGCACCACGACTATCGGTACGGATGGAGCGGCGGCTATTATGGCGCGCCACCCGTGGTCTACGGCAACCCGTACTCTTATGGCTACTATCCGCCGGGGCCGGGGATCGGCATCAACCTGCCGGGCGTCAGCATCGGCATTCGCTGACGACACTGCGGACCGACGGGAAGCGGCCGGCGCAAGCCGGCCGTTTTCTTTTCAAGCGAGACGCGCCGCCATCGCCCGCATCCGCGCCTCGCGGGCGGCGATCGCCTCCTCCCGCTCGACCAGCAGCCGAGCGCGCTCGACCACCGGCACGTCGATCATCTTGCCGTCGACGGTGACCGCGCCAATCCCCTTGGCGAGCGCCTTGTCGTAGGCGGCGACAACCCGGCGGCCGTGTTCCACTTCAGCGGCGCTTGGGCGGAACTCCTCGTTGAGGATCGCGACCTGGCTCGGGTGGACCACCGAGGCGCCGAAAAAACCGAGCCGGCGCGAGCGGCGCACGGTTTCGCGGAAGGCATCGAGATCGCTGAAATCGGCGACGGTACCGATAAAGCCCATCGGCATGATGCCGGCGCCGCGGGCAGCGAAGATCGCCGTCTGCTTGGGCATGAAGAGCCCCTCGGCGGTCGGCAGCATCCCGGCCGAAAGGGCGAAATCCTCGGCGCCAAGGTTGAGCGCGACCAGCCGCGGCGAGGCCTTGGCGATCTCGGCGATGCGAAAGAAAGCCGAGCAGGTCTCGACCATCGCCAGCATCTTGGTGGTGCCGACCGGCATGCCGCGGTCAGCCTCGATCTCGTCGATAATTTCGGCGACGAGCTCGACGTGCTCCGGGCTCTCGGCTTTCGGCAACGCGATCGCCTGCACGCCGGGACCGATTGCCGCTTCGAGGTCGCGCACCGTCATCCGCATCGGCCGGTTGATGCGGACGACGACATCGGCGCCGCCGCGCGAGACCAGCGCCGCCGCCTCCGGCACCAGCGTGCGGGCCCGTTCCTTCTCGGACGCGGCCACCGCGTCTTCGAGGTCGAGGATGATCGCATCGGCGCCGCGCTTCGCCGCGCCCTCGACAAAGCGGCGCTGCGTCACCGGCACGAACAGCATCGAGCGCCAGACCGGCAGGTTGGGTTTCATTTCTTTTCTCCGTAGACGCCGACGATTCCTTCACGCGCCAACGCGTCGAGCCCAGCCTGGTCGACGCCGAGCTGGCCCAATATCTCGGCGGTGTGCTCGCCGATCTCAGGCGCGGGGCGGCGCAGCCGACCGGGCGTATCGGCTAGGCGCGGGATGATGTTGTGCATCGTCAATTGGCCGGTTTGCGCGTCCGGTACATCGACGACGATGCCGCGCGCCTGGACATGCGGATCGGCGAGGAACTGGTCGATGTCGTAGACCGGCGAGGCGGTGACTTCGGCAGCCTCGAACGCCGCCATGTTCTCCTCGAGCGTGCGCGCGGCGATAAACTCGACGATCGACGCCTCGCATTCCTCGGCGTTCCTGACACGGTCCGTGTTGGTGCGGAAGCGTGGGTCGGCGATCACGTCCTCGCGGCCGATGGCGCGGAAGAGGCGCTCGGCCATGGCCTGGATCGAGGCGGAGATGCCGATATAGCGGCCGTCCCTGGTGCGAAACACATTGCGCGGCGAGGTCGTCTCGGAGCGGCTGCCGGTGCGCGGCCGGATCGCCTTGGTGAGGTTGTAGATCGGTGCTTCGGTGGCGATGAACGAGAACAGCGGGTCGAGGAGCGGAAGGTCGATCACCTGGCCGGCGCCGCCCTCGACCTCCACCCGGCGCAGCGCCACCATCACCGCAAAGGCGCCGTAGAGCCCGGCAACCATGTCGGCGAGCGCGGTCGGCGGCAGCACCGGCTCGCGATCAGCAAAGCCGGTCCGAGCAGCATATCCCGACATGCTCTCGACCAGGGTACCGAAGCCGGGCCGGTCCTTGTACGGGCCATCCTGGCCCCAACCCGACACCCGGACGATCACCAGCCGCGGATTGCGCTTGTGCAGCTCGGCCGGGGCGAGCCCCATTTTTTCGAGCGTGCCGGGGCGGAAATTCTCGATCAGCACCTCGGCAGTCGAGATCAGGTCGAGCAACAATTTCCGGCCCCGCGGCGGGCGCAGGGAGAGCGCCACGCTCTTCTTGTTGCGCGCGTAGAGCTTCCAATGGACGCTGACCCCGTCGGTCTGCCAGGCGCGCAGCGGGTCGCCCTTCTCGGGATCTTCGATCTTGATGATTTCGGCGCCGAAATCGGCGAGTTGCGACGAGACCGCGTTGCCGGCGACGAGGCGCGACATATCGACAACCCGGATGCCGTCGAGCGGGCACGCGGCATCAGGCTCGAAAGCTTTCTTCGGCACGGTCATCGAACAAACCTCAACGGCGGCGATGGGCCGGCTGCTGTTTTATCAGCGCGAGATCGGTGGGGCGAGGAGGTTTGACCGGTGAGCCATCGGTCATAAAAGTTTCATTGATCCATCACAAATCGATCATCGGGCGGGTTGTAGGTTTCGCCCGTCCCAAGCCCCACGGAGTTTCCCGATGTCGACCGCCTCGCTCTACGACTCGCACATCTCGTCGCGAGGCCACGGCGCCGGTTTTGCCTCGATTGTCGCGCTGTTGCTGGCTATCGGTGTCCTCTATGCCGGCATCCAGCTCTACATCGATCTCTCGTCAGCGCCGGTGATGTCGGCGCTGCCGTACATCCTGCTCGGGTTCGCGCTGCTCATCGCACTCGGCTTCGAGATGTGCAACGGGTTTCACGACACGATGGCGGCAAACGGCTCCGGCCTGCAGTGGGGAACGGTCAAGAGCCTCGCTTTGGCGTGGGTGCTGACGCTGCCCGCGGCGATCACGCTCTCCACCTGTCTGTTCGCGCTGTTCATCCACCTGTTCTAGGCGGATGGGTCGGATCAAGCGGTACGGCGGGAGCGGCGGACCCGGCGGTCATCGAATTTGAAGCCGCGATGGGCGACAGCGCCCTCGGAGACCCTCACCTCCTGCTGTGCCTGTGCGACGGCGCCGCGCGCTTCCGCGACCTGCGTTTCGATCTCGGCGAGGGTGCGCTCCAGCTTGGCGCGGCGATCGAGCAACGGCGCGACGAACAGCGGATAAGCTGTGCGCATCTCGGCATTCGTGTCGGAACTGGCTGCGTCGTCGACTTCGCGGTTCAGGTTCTCGACGTCGGCACGCAATCGGGCGGCGAGCAGCTCGAGATCATCAAGATAGCGTTGCCGCTCCGCCAGTTGCCAGTGCTGCAGACGGTAGAGGTTCTCTCGACCATTCATCCGACAATTCTCCCGACCCAAGGAGTGCATCGCACGGCGGCCGGGTTGCCCCGATCGACGCGGAATTTGTGAATGTTTCCCTTGCGATGCTAAGATCAGGTTAAGCGGGCCCGAAAGCCCGCGCGCTCGTAAGGCGGGGATAATCATTTGTTAACCGCTCTCGCTAATACTGGTTAACGAGATGGTGACGGAAGTCGCCTGGTCTCCCCCGGAGGCTTGCCATGCGTGTATTGCTGGTTGAAGACGATGCGGCGACTGCGGCCAGTATCGAGTTGATGCTGCGCAAAGAAAGCTTCATCTGCGACACCACCGACCTCGGCGAAGACGGCCTGGAGATCGGCAAGCTTTACGACTACGACATCATCATTCTCGACCTGCTGCTGCCCGATATCGACGGGTACGAGGTGCTGCGCCGGCTGCGCGCCGCCCGCGTTCGCACGCCGATCCTCATCCTCTCGGGCCTGGTCGAGCTCGATCACAAGATCAAGGGCCTCGGCTTCGGCGCCGACGACTTCCTGACCAAGCCGTTCGACCGGCGCGAGTTGATTGCCCGCATCCAGGCGATTGTCCGTCGCTCCAAGGGCCATCCGGAATCGACGATCCGCACCGGCAAGCTCCTGGTCAATCTCGACAGCCGCGTGGTCAGCGTCGACCAAAGCCCGCTGCATCTGACCGCCAAGGAATACGGCATTCTCGAGCTCTTGAGCCTGCGCAAAGGGACGACGCTGACCAAGGAGATGTTTCTCAACCACCTCTACGGCGGCATGGACGAGCCCGAGCTCAAGATCATCGACGTTTTCGTCTGCAAGCTGCGCAAGAAGCTCGCCCAGGCAACCGGCGGCGAGCACTACATCGAGACTGTCTGGGGCCGCGGCTACGTGCTGCGCGACCCGGTCGAGAACGTCGCGCAGCTACGCTCCGCCTGAGCCGCGCCGCTATGGCCTTCGGGCCGGCGGCTCGCCGTTCGCCTCGGTACTGATGCGAAATCGGCCCGGTTCGGCCGTTAGCACCAAGCGGCGGCCAAGCGACTTGGCCAGCATTCCGGCAAAATAGGCGGTGACGCTCCGCGAGGTCAGCTCAGCGACCGGCGCCGTCAGGGCCAGCGCGTCGCGACTTTCCTGGGGTGGGCCATTGCCCTCGCCGGTCGCGCTCAGCATGACCCCTCCGGGTGCCGCCTCAAGTGCCAGCCGCCCGCCGCGCGGCAGCCCGTCCGCCCCGACGAACAACAGGTTACAGGCCAGCCTCTGCCATTCCGGTTCAAGTGCGCGTACCGGATCGGAATAGACGCATTCGATCGCCGACCCGGCAAAATATTCGATCCCCAGAGCATGCGGCGGCGGTCCCGCGTGGGCGCCGCGGCTGAACCCGAAGACATAGCGGAAGAGCTGGAGACGCCTCGCCGCGGTGGCGGCGCTCCCGCCGATCAAAGTAGCGGCTTCGCGCGCGAAGTCCGGGTCGTCATCGTCGAGAAGCTCGGCGCCGTTGGCGATTGCCGCGATCGGACCGGCGAGGTCATGGCACAGGCGAGCCGACAACAACTCGCAGACGCGCATGTCGATCATTGTCGCCATGGTGCGATGGTGGCACGGGACCGGGCCTGCCGCAACCTGACCGCGCGCACAGCATGGCGCGAATTCTCGGGTCAGCGAGCGCAATTTCTACTGGATTAATAATCTGAATAATCGAATTATCATGACATTTGAGGCGAATTGACAGTGAAAGCCAACTAAAATAAAGCTTTTAGCCCTTGTGCTGCCACACAGTCCAAGGTCGCTGGCGTAACGGCAACAGCCTCGCCGGATGAAATGAGTGTCGATATTGGGAGGAGACGGACCAGCCATGTCGTTTCTTGCGCGCGAGCGCACTATTGCCGCGCCCGGCTACAGCCGCTGGCTGATCCCGCCGGCGGCGCTGTGCGTCCATCTGTGCATCGGCCAGGCCTACGCGTTCAGCGTGTTCAACCTGCCGATGACCAAGCTGATCGGCATCACGCAGTCGGCGCCGGGCGATTGGAAGCTGACCGATCTCGGCTGGATATTCAGCATCGCGATTTTCTTTCTCGGGGCATCCTCGGCCGTACTCGGCCGCTGGGTCGAGGAAGGCGGGCCGCGCAAGGCGATGTTTACGGCGGCGTTGTGCTGGGCCGGCGGGTTTCTGATCTCCGCTATTGGCGTCTATCTGCGCACCCTGTGGATCATCTATGTCGGCTACGGCTTTATTGGCGGCATCGCCCTCGGCGTCGGCTACATCTCACCGGTCTCGACCCTGATCAAATGGTTTCCCGATCGGCCCGGCATGGCGACCGGCATGGCGATCATGGGGTTCGGCGGCGGCGCCTTCATTGCCTCGCCGCTATCGGTGTTCCTGATGCGCGCGTTCGCGACCCCGGCGCATGTCGGGGTCGCCGAGACCTTCATCGTCATGGGCCTGATTTATTTCTGCTTCATGATGGTGGGCGCCGTGATCGTGCGAGTGCCTCCGGCCGACTGGGCCCCGCCGGGTTATGTCGCGCCATTGGAATCGACAAGGCTGATCACGCGGCAGAACGTCTTTGTCTACACGGCGCTGAAAACGCCCCAATTCTGGCTGATCTGGTGGGTGCTGTGCCTCAACGTCACCGCTGGGATCGGCGTGCTGGGCCAGGCTTCGGCGATGAGCCAGGAGATGTTCCCGGGGCGGATCACCGTCGGCGCGGCCGCCGGATTTGTCGGGCTGATGAGCCTGTTCAACATGGGTGGCCGCTTCTTCTGGGCGTCGACGTCAGACTATATCGGGCGCAAGAACACTTATTTCATCTTCTTCGCGCTCGGCACCGTGCTCTATTCGATCGTGCCGTTTGCCGGCAGTGCGGGGAACGTAACGCTGTTCGTCATCTGCTTCCTCGTGATCATCAGCATGTATGGCGGCGGCTTCGCCACCGTGCCGGCCTATCTGCGCGACATGTTCGGCACGCAATATGTAGGCGCGATCCACGGGTTGCTGCTGACCGCCTGGTCGATGGCGGGGATTTACGGCCCGGTCATCGTCAACTACATGCGCCAATACTATGTCGATCACGGCGTGCCGAAGACGCAGGCCTACAACACGACGATGTACGTGATGGCGGCGTTGCTCGTCATCGGCTTCATCTTCAATGCGCTCGTGCGCGCCGTTGACGAGCGCCATCACATGCGGGCGGAATCGGCCGCCGCCAGCACCGGGGACTACCGGCTCGGACGGCTCGCCTACTTCCTCGTATGGCTGCTCGTCGCGGTAACCGCCGGTCTGATCAATGCCATCGCGCTTGAGTACTTCGTCCTCATCTGGCTGGTTGCGGTGGCTATACAGATGTGGGTGACGACCATGCGTCTGAAGGACACTGGCGCCTCGCCTTGGCTTTGCCTGTTGTTGCTGGTGCCGGTCGTGAACGTACTCTTCTTGTTGTATTTGTTCTTTGCGCCAGGCGCGGCGCGGCGCGCGGCCGGGCCGTCTTCGGGCCAAGCCGCCCCGGCCCCGCTGTGACGCAGCAAGCTACCGAATGGAAAGATCGAGATGGCTGGAAATAATGCGCTGAAGCTGGTGCTCGCCTGGGGGTTTGTCGGCATCCCCCTCGCCTGGGGCGTGATCGAAACTCTGTTCAACGCGCTGAAGCTATTTCAGTAGCTTTCAACAGCGCCACGGCGCGGTCGAGATCTTCCGGCCGGTTGGCGTTGAAGAACGGGTCGATCGGCCGATCGGAAAAGTCGACCGTCGCGAGGCGGTAGCGCGCGGTCCACGCATCGACCTTGCGGACGCCCTCGTCGACGAGCGCACGGCGCAGGTCGGCGCGCAGCCGTACCGGCCACAGCCCGACCACCGGGTGCGCCTGCCCGCCCGACGCGGCGCAGGCGAGGTCGGCCCCTTCGCGCTCCAGCCCCTCTGTCAGCCGGGCGACCAGATCGGCCGGAAGAAACGGCGCGTCGGTGGCGACGCTGACGATCACCGGGCAATCGGGCCGGTTCTCCACCGCCCAATCGAGACCCGCCAGCACTCCGGCCAGCGGACCGGGATTATCGACGACGCTATCGGGCACGACCGGCAACCCGTAAGCGGCGAAGCGCGCCGGATCGCCATTGGCGTTGAGCACCAGCTCCATCACCTGCGGGCGCATCCGCTCGATCACCAATTGGAGAAGCGTGCGCCCGCCGATCGTCCGCAGCGGCTTGTCGCCGCCGCCCATGCGCCGCCCCAGCCCACCGGCGAGCAGCACGCCGATCGTCTTTGCGCCCGTGGGAGTCACACGGTCTCTTCGGGCAGGCTCGCTTTGCGCGCGGCCCGCGCCGGCTCGTCGCCGATCTCGCGCCCGTCGCTATCGAAAACGATCCGCTCCGCGCCGGCCAGCGCGATAAAGCGGCGGCCCTTGGCGCGACCGATCAAGGTGAGCCCGGCTTGCTGCGCCAGATCGACACCCCAGGCGGTGAACCCCGAACGCGAAATCAGGATCGGAATGCGCATCTGCACCGTCTTGATCACCATCTCCGACGTGAGGCGCCCGGTCGTGTAGAAGATTTTCCCCACCGGCGTAATGTCGTTCAGGTGCATGTAACCGGCGATCTTGTCGATCGCGTTGTGGCGGCCGACGTCCTCCATGTAAAGGAGCGGCCGGTCCTCTTCGCACAAGACGCAGCCGTGGATCGCGCCGGCGGTCAAATAGAGGCTCGGCGCGGTGTTGATCTTGCGGGTCAGCGCGTAAAGCCACGAGGTCTTGAGGATTGCCGCCGGATCGAGGCGGATCTCGTCGAACTTCTCCATCAAATCGCCGAACACAGTGCCCTGGGCGCAGCCCGACGTCAGGGTCTTCTTCTTGAGCTTGTCCTCGAAATCGGTCTGGCGCTCGGTGCGGACGACAACCACCTCGGGATCGAGATCGTCGTCAAATTCGATGCCGGTAATCCGGTCGTCCGGCAGCAGCATATTCTGATTGAGCAGGTAACCGACCGCGAGATAATCGGGATGGTCGCCGATCGTCATCATCGTGACGATCTCGCGGCCGTTCAAAAACAGGGTCAGCGGCCGCTCCATGACGACCGCTGTCTCAATCTTCCTGCCGTCGTGATCGATGCCCGAGACGGTGCGGGTCAGGCGGGGGTCGTCCGGGTCGGGACGGACGGTGAATTCTTTCATAGGGCGATGATGGGATGCGCCAGCGTCGGCTTCAAGCCTACTCGGCGGCGGCGCGGGCCGCGATCACCGCGGGAACGCGTTCGAGACAAGATTTGAGGTCGGCGGGCCGGATCGGCTTGGCGAGGAAATCGTTCATGCCGGCTGCGAGGCAACGCAGCGCATCCTCGGCGAAGGCGTTGGCGGTGAGGGCGATAATCCAGACGTCGCGGCGGTCGGGCATGTGCAGGGCGCGGATCGCGCCGGTCGCGGCCAGCCCGTCCATCTCGGGCATCTGCACATCCATGAAAACCAAGTGATAGGGCGCGAGCCGCACCGCCTCTACCGCCTCGAGACCGTTCGCGACCGCATCGACGCGGCAGCCAAATTTTTCAAGCATCTGCTTGACGACCACCTGGTTGACCTTGTTGTCCTCGGCGACAAGCACCCTGAGGCCGGCACCAAGCGGGGTGTCCGTCGAGGCATCGGCGGTCGGCGCCACCATCCCCGCCGCCGCCGCGAGCGCTTCCGCCGGGCTCGCGAGCGCGGCGAAAAGCGCCGAAGGCGGGCATGGCTTGACCAGCACGGTGGCGATGCCGGCAGCCGCCGCCTTGCGCTGCAGCTCCGGTTCGGCCGAGGAAGACGCGAGAACCAGCCGCATGCGCGCGAGCTTGGGCTGGGCCCGCATCAAACGCGCCAGTTCGACACCGTCGAGCCCGGGCATCGTATGATCGAGGATGGCGGTCGCGAAGCCCTTGCCAGCGCGCGCCGCCGCAAGGGCGAGCGCGACGACCGCGCCAGGATCGCCGACCGCTTCGACCGCGGCGTTCCACGAGCCGAGCTGCCTCTCCATGATCTCGCGATTGATTGGGTTGTCGTCGACAACGAGCACACGCACGCCGCGAAGATCAGGCGGCGGCGCCGCGATGGAAGCGCCCCGCGACGGCGCCAGAGAAGCGGTGAACCAGAACTGACTGCCGTGGCCTTGCTCGCTAGCGACCCCGATCGTACCGCCCATCAGCGCGGCAAGCTTGCGTGAAATCGACAGGCCGAGCCCCGTGCCGCCATAACGCCGCGCCACCGTCGGATCACCCTGGGTGAATTGTTCGAACAGCGTGGACAGCACCGAGGGCGGAATACCGATTCCGGTATCGGCGACATCGAAGCGCAACAGAAACCGCTTGCCGCCGGCCTGGGCTGCCGGCGACCGGTCCGCCGGCGTCACCGAGATCGCCACCCCACCCGTTTCGGTGAATTTGATCGCATTGCCGACCAGGTTGTAGAGCACCTGGCGGATGCGGCCGGCATCGCCGTGGGCCGAAGCGGGCGTGCCCGGCGCGACGTAGAAGCCGATATCGAGCCCCTTGGCGTAAGCGCGCGGCGCCATCATGTCGCACACGCTCTGTACCAGCGGCTCGACCTCGAAATCCCCTTCATCGAGCACCAGGCGGTCTGCCTCGAGCCGCGAAAGGTCGAGAATGTCGTTGATGACCGACAGCAGGTGGTCGGCCGAATCGCGCACGATCTCGGCATAGCGGCGCTGCTCGGGCGAGAGCGGGGTGTCGAGGAGGAGCCCGGTCATGCCGACGACGCCGTTCATCGGCGTGCGGATTTCGTGGCTCATCACCGCGAGAAATTCGGATTTGGCGCGGTTTGCCTGCTCGGCCCGCTCCATGCTGGCGACCATCTCGCGCTCGGCGCGCTCTCGCAGGGCAAGCATCTCGGACAATTCGGCCTCGCGCGACGCCAGCGCCACCTCCGAGCGCTGCCGCTTCGCCATCTGCCGGGCGAGAAGCGCGGTGAACGCCGCGACCAGCAGCGATACGATCACGGCGGCGCCGACCAGGCGCCAGCGGCTGGCATCGTATTCGGCGAAAAGATCGCTGTCGGAAAGGCCGACCCCCACAATCAGCGGATAGTCGCGCAGCTCGCTGTAGCTGACGACGCGGCGGACATTGTCGAGCCCGCTTTCGACATGGAAGCTGCGCGGGCTCTCATCCGAATGGAGTTGCAACATGACGCTCTCGCCGATCGTCAATTTCGGCGTCAAGCCGGCGCCATCGGGCCCGTCACGGGTGAACGACACGCGGGCGCGCACGATCCCGTCGCGGCCGACGAGCATCACCGTGCCGCCGGCCCCGAGATCGACGGTCTCGTAGAACCGGGCCAGATAATAGGGGTCGAGCGAGACAATCAGTACGCCGGCAAAGCTGCCGTCACGCGCATTGAGCCGGCGCGACAGCGGAATCGTCCAATGACCCGCGCCGCCACCCTTGACCGGCTTGCCGATAAACAGCGAACCGTCGGCGTGATCGAGGTGATAGAGGAAATAATCCTCATTCTTCACCGAAACCGTGACCGGAGCCGGGCCCTCGGTCGTACCGACAATGATGCCATTGCGGTCGGCCATGGCGATCTGCACCGAAAGATCCCGCAGGAGCAATTCCTTGCCGGGCCATTCCCACAGCTTGAAAGTCTGCGGATCGCTTTCGTAGCTGCGGTTCAGCACGAGGAGCGCCTGGTCGACCTCCTTGAGGGTGCGCCTGATGTGCTCTGCGAAGGCACGCGACAGGTTCGAGGTATGCTTGCGCGCCTCGTCGACGATGGCCTCGTGCTCGCTCGAGAGCTGCTGCACCACGCCGCCGGCGATCAGCAGCACGACCAACGCGCCGAACAGCCCCATCGCCAGCGGCAGCCAGCCGCGGCGAAGCAGGCTCAGCGCGGGATCCGGCACGTTGTAGGGGTTGTTGTCGCTATCCCGCTGATCGCTCAGGCGAGCGTCCTTTCCCAAACTCGGTCGAAGGGGCACCAGGGAGGCTCATCGCACAAGGTTACTTTTAAGCTAATTTGGGGAATTATATACTTTACTCCATCTGAACAATCCGGCATAATCCCTTTCAGTTGAAGGGGTTGTGCCATGAGCATGAGCACAATTTCGACCTTCCAGCTTTTCCAACTGGTCCCCGACGCAGAAACGGGACGGCTCTGGTTTGAAAGCCGTCTCTGGCCGAACGGCCCTATCTGTCCAATTTGCGGCATCGGTGAGCGGGTCACGGCGCGCAAGGGAAAGAGCGGTTTTTACCACTGCAACCAGTGCCAGGAAGATTTCACCGTCCGCACTGGCACGGTCATGGAGCGCAGCCATATTCCGCTGCATAAGTGGGTCTATGCGATGTATCTCGTTGTAACCGCCCGGAAGGGCGTTTCGTCGCTGCAATTGGCCAAGGAAATCGGCGTCACGCAAAAGAGCGCATGGTTCATGCTCGGGCGGCTCCGCGAAGCATGCGGCGACAACTTCGAAAAACTGAGTGGCATCGTCGAAATTGACGAGACCTACATCGGTGGCCTCTCGAAGAACATGCATAAGCACGTTGGCGAGAAGAAAATTACCGGAACTGGCGCGACCAACAAAACCGCCGTACTGGGGATGCGCGAGCGCGGCGGTCGCATCAAGGCAAAACCCATCTTGCACACGGATGGCTTCATGGTTCGCGATGAAATTCGCGCTAACATCGAACTCGGAACGGTCATCCACACCGATGAGCATCGCGCCTATCAAGTTTTGAAGGGCATGGGTTTCGAGCATGAGACGGTTGATCATCGGGCCGGTGAATACGTTCGGGACGGCGTGCATACCAACAGCATCGAAAGCGTCTGGGCAGTGTTGAAGCGCGGCATCTACGGCACGTTCCATCATGTCAGCCCGAAGCACCTTGGCCGCTACGTGAACGAGTTCACTTTCCGGCTCAACGAGGGCAATGTGGAGCGACATACGCTCGACCGGCTCGACAGCTTCGTTGATGGTGTTGCCGGGAAGCGGCTCACTTATAAGGACTTGATCCATTGAGTGAAGTGCCAAAGCTACCGAAGGCGTTGGAGGCGATTGCCGATATCGTGCTGGCCTATAAGCCAAAGCCCAAGTCGAAGGCTGGGAAGAAGCGGAAGAAGGCCGCAAAGCGTTCACGGCGTATCACCGCTCGTAAAACCGGACCAAGTGCGGAGTATTGACTGTATTTTGGCCTCGCGGCGGCTGACCCTTCTGATACCTGAAATTAATGCATAAATGTCCGCCCCTACTTGAAATAATAACGCCGTAATAACGGCGAGGTGCACAATACTTTCCTGGTTGATTGACCCTGACCATCGCGATTTGTTGTTATTATATGGCGTTTTGACTTCTGGCGCATTGGCAGGGGTTGGAATTATTTGGGAAAGTCGCGAAGAAACCGGCGAGCCATTTAAGACAATCGCAAAAACATGTATCAAAGTTGGAGTGATAACCGAGCTTGCCTTTACTCTGCTATTATTTATCTCAGAAGAAGCAACAAGCCGAGCCCAAAATAATAAAATCATTGAACTAGACGAGCGGATAATAATAGCTGATCGGCACGCGTTAGATAGATCTCTTGATTCTAACAACACATTAGAATTGAGTAGAGTAGCGAATAAATTTTCCGGCACTACTGTCGCGTTTTTTACGTTCAAGGATGACGTTGAGGCGTTAAAATTTGCAATATCGTTAGCAGACGCGTTCAAAGATGCTAAATGGATTGTTGACCCAAATATTCGAGCAGTTGATCCAACCGTTACGCATATCATCGTTACTGGAGTGATGATCGTCGGACCAGGTGATGATAAATCTGATGAAATAACAGGGATTATTGGTCCTACACTAAATAGGCTGGGTTTTTGTGCTGGAGCAATACCGCGTGGCAGCGCTCGACCAGTTGTCTCGTCATCCGAAATTGAAGTTCTTGTGGGGACAAAAAATCGAACTGATCCAAAGTGTGAATAAGCGCTTGTCGCGCACAGACAAGACACGGCATAAAAAATCAGACCAAAAAAGGACTTAAGTATATAATTCCCCTAATTTGCAGGCGCTGCGCTGCGATTTCGAGGCAAATTCCCCGGCATAGATTGGAGTTTTGGCGCGCGTTCAGTCATTAGCAACCAAACAGGGTTAAGATCGGGCGCTGAATGGAGAGCGCATGACGACAAAGCCGCGCCTGCTGCTGGTCGAGGACACGCCCTCGATCATGCGCCTCTACCACGAGGTGCTGAAGAAGATCGACGTCGAACTGATAGACGCCGAGACCGGAAAGCGCGCGATCGACATTCTCGACGAGACCATCCCCGACGTGGTGCTGCTCGACGTTGAGCTGCCCGACACCAACGGGCTCGACATCCTGCGCCGGATCAAGGCCCGCAACCTGCCCTCGGCTGTCATCGTCATCACGGCGCACGGCTCGGTGAAAGTCGCGGTCGAGGCGATGCGCGAAGGCGCGTACGACTTCGTGATGAAGCCGTTCCCACCCGACCGGCTGATCGTCACCGTGCGGAACGCGCTGGAGCGACGGCGGCTGCAAACCTTGGCGGCGGCCAACGAGGTCGCCAAGGAGGGCAAGTTCTGCGGCCTCCTCGGCTCGTCGCTGCCGATGCGCGCTGTCTATCACGTGATCGAAAGCGCCGCGTCCAGCCGGGCCACCGTGTTCGTCACCGGGGAGAGCGGAACCGGCAAGGAACTCTGCGCCCAGGCGATCCATCAGCTCAGCCCGCGCCGCGACGGGCCGTTCGTCGCGGTCAATTGCGCCGCAATCCCGCGCGAGTTGATGGAAAGCGAGATGTTTGGCCACGTCAAAGGCGCCTTCACCGGCGCCATCGGCAGCCGCGAGGGCGCGATCGCCCGGGCCAAAGGCGGGACGGTATTCCTCGACGAGATCTGCGAGATGGACCTGTCGCTGCAAGTCAAATTGCTGCGCGTCATTCAATCGGGCGAATTCCAGAAGGTCGGCGGCAGCGAGACCGAGCATGCCGATGTTCGCTACGTCTGCGCCACCAATCGCGACCCGTGGAGCGAGGTTCAGGCTGGGCGGTTCCGCGAGGACCTTTACTACCGGCTCCATGTCGTACCCTGCGCCATGCCGCCGCTGCGCGGGCGCGACGATGATGTGCTGCTGCTCGCCCGCCATTTTCTCGCTCTCTATTCGACCGAAGAGGGCAAGGCGTTTACCGATTTCGACGAGGGCGCGGTGCGTGCGCTGGCCCGCTATCCCTGGCCCGGCAATATCCGCGAACTGCAGAACGTGCTGCGCAACGCGGTGCTGTTCAACCCGGGCGGCCTCGTCACCGAGGCGATGCTGAACCGGCTCGACCCCGCGGCGACGCCACGGCCCTCTTCCATCGCCACGCTCGCCCCGGCGCCCCGCCTCGGCAATCCTTCCGCTGCCCCGATCAAGCCGCTCTGGCTGATCGAAAAAGAATCGATCGAGGCAGCGATCGCGCTGTGCAACGGCAACATTCCGCGCGCAGCGGCCCTGCTTGAGATCAACCCCTCGACGATCTACCGCCGCAAGGCGGAGTGGGAAAAGGAACGGCTGCTCTCAGCCGGCTAACCGCCGCGCCAGCACGCTTTCGGTGCGTTGGGCGCAATCGAGCAACCCGGCGATAAGCAGCGGCAGCGATGGCGAGCCGGTCTCGGCCGCGGCTTCGACATCGAGCGCCGCGGCGGCCAAGGCGGCCGCGCCAAGCTGGCCGGCACTGCTCTTCAACGAATGGGCGGCGCGGCGCGCGGCCTCGGGGTCGCCGGGGGCAATCGTTTCCGCCAGCTCGCGGCATTCGCCGATAAACAGATCGATCACGGAGCGCACCGCGTCGGCGCCGATATGCTCGACCAGATCGTCGAGCACCGCGCCATCGAGTAGCGGCGTATCGCTCATACCGGGCGGAAGCGCTTTCCGGTGCCGACGAGCTTCTCGCTCAGCAGCCTTACCGACTTCGCCGGGTCGGCGACGGCATGGCCGATCACCGAGGCTTGGCGGCCGTGGTGCTTGAGAATGTCGAGTGTCCGGTCGGCATCGCCAGGGGCGACGACGATGCAGAAGCCGATGCCCATGTTGTAGACCTCGAACATCTCGGCGCGGCCGATGCCGCCAAACTTTTCGATGAGGCCGAAGAGCGGCGGCGGCGCGGGCAGGTCGTCGATGACGAAGCCGATCTCGGCATCGACCCGCGGCAGGTTCAACAGCCCGTCTCCGGTTATGTGCATCAATGCCTTGACCGACGGCACCTGATCCAGAACCTCAAGAATCTCGGGTACGTAGATGATCGTCGGCCGCAGCAACTCCTCGCCGATCGTGCAGCCGAGCTCGGGAAAGTACGTGTCGATCTTGGCCCCAGCCTGATCGAAGAACACGCGCCGCGTCAGGGTCATGCCGTTGGAATGGATGCCGCTCGAGGCGATGCCGACAACCGCGTCGCCGGGCCTGATATCGCGGCCGACGAGGATACGGTCGAGCGCCACGGTGCCGACCGCGGCGCCGACTAGGTCGAAGCCGCGCACGACATCGCGCAATTGCGAAATCTCGCCGCCGGTGATCGAGATGTTGGCCTGCCGGGCGCCTTCCGCGAGGCCGATCGCGATGCCGTCGAGCATCGCCGCGTCGGCCTTCTCGACCGCGATGTAATCGACGAGCGACACCGGGCGCGCGCCGACGCACAGGAGGTCGTTGACGTTCATCGCGATGCAGTCGATGCCGATCGTGTCGTACTTCTTCATCATGTCGGCGATCATCGCCTTGGAGCCGACCCCGTCGGTGGTGATCGCGAGCCCGATGCCGCCGATATCGACGACATTGGCGAAATAGCCGATCGGCAGCTGCACCGCGCCGAACCCGGATTGCGGCCAAGTGCCGACGATGCGCGCGACGATGTTGTTGAGCCCGGCATCGGCCTCGGCGATGTCGACGCCGGACGCCTTGTGCTGGTTTGCCGCAGTGTTGCTTCGGGACACGCCGGAAATCTGGCACAGCTCGGTTGCCGGCGCGAGACCGAGTTTCGGAAGCCTCAAAGCCCCTCGCCCTCCCGTGGCGCGCGAGTCCCTCCCTCTCCCCGCGTGCGGGGAGAGGGTCAGGGGTGAGGGGCTATCGAACGTGTTGGCTTACTTCACATGCTTCTGCATGAAGGCATGGACCGGTGCGTGGGTTACATCGGTGTTCCGCGCAGCATTGTCGAAATAGGCGATCTCGATATCGCCGCCGGCCTTGCGGTAATTGCTGACGAACCGCTCGGGCTCGTTACCCGGGAAGTCCGAATCGGGGTCGTGGTAATCGTGGGTCATGTCGGGGCGGCCCTGGAGCCAAACCGCGGGCGGCATCACCACCTTCTCGCCCTTCTCCAGGATCAGCATCGGGTTGCCCTCGGCCATCTCGGCCTCGGTGTGCCAGTAGATGTCGTGCTTCTTGTCCATGCCGACGGCCCAGGCCGGCGGGCTGCCGGCGGCGACGAGGCGCTTCGAATGCTTGTAGCGCGACAGCGGGTTGATCACCGGCCACATCATGAAGACGCCGCGCACCGAGGGATCGTCGCAGCCCTGGCACGGGATCGCCGCGTAGCGCGG
>Ga0182024_10006095_pt1 | contig 26626 bp, 25 predicted proteins | sample P32metaG_FD_120480 | JGI IMG/M metagenome (GOLD analysis project Ga0182024, IMG submission 120480) | Permafrost microbial communities from Stordalen Mire, Sweden - P3-2 metaG (Illumina Assembly) | ecosystem: Environmental > Terrestrial > Soil > Wetlands > Permafrost | place: Sweden: Stordalen... | reverse complement strand
GCTGATCTGTTTTGGGACTGCGACCCGCTCAATCATTGAGAGCCCCCAGTCGGCGAGCAATGCGAGCGATGCCACCATCACGGCTCCGACGAATACCATCCGATCACTGTTGTTGATGCCGGCTGCGATCACATCACCGAGGCCGCCGCCCCCGATGAAGTTCCCGAGTGTAGCGGTTCCAATGATTAACACGAGCGCGGTGCGCAGGCCGGCAAAAATCAATGGCGACGCAAGTGGGAATTGCACTCGCATCAAAGCCTGCCAACGCGTCATGCCCATCCCCCGTGCCGCGTCCACCGCCGCCGGGTCGACCCCCTGAATGCCGGTCACCGTATTGCGCAGCACGGGAAGCAGTCCGTAGATGACCAGCGCGGTGACCGTGGGCAGGACGCCCAGCCCGAGGAAGGCGAACAGGAGGACGAGGAGGCCGATGCCCGGGATCGCCTGCCCGAGGTTGGCGATGAGGAAGACGGGAACCCGCACCAGGCGCCCCGCCTGGGCGATCAGCACCCCCACGGGCACCCCGATCCCGGCGACCAGCGCGAAGGAGAGTCCCGAGATGTAGATGTGCTGGATCGTCTCGCTCATCAGGTTGGGCGCGTTGAGAATCTCATCGTCGAAGAACTTGCCGACCAGGGTCTGGTAGACCCCGATCGAGACGAGGATCCCGATCGCGACCCAGATGGGCGTGGCGAATGGGCGCAGGCGGTGGATCCAGCGCGGCAGGTGGGGCACTCAGCGCGACCTCATCGATGCGGCGCGAATGACGTCGGCGTCGACGATGCCGACGGTCTGGTCGCCCTTCACCACCCGAGCCCGTCCGTCCGGGGATCGAAGCACGGCATCGAGCGCATCGCGAAGGGTTCCCTCGAAGCCGACCGACGCTGCCGGTGCGGCGCCATTCATCGCGGGCAACTGCACCTCGGCGATCGGGATGAGCGCCAGCCGCCGCACCAGCGGCCCCTCGCCGAGGAACCCGGTGACGAATTCGGACTGCGGATGCGCGAGCAACTCTTCCGGGGTCGCGAACTGCTCGAGCACGCCACCCTTCGAGAGGAGCGCGACCCGATCACCGAGCTTGACCGCCTCGTCGATGTCGTGGGTCACGAAGACTATCGTCTTGCGCACCACCCGCTGGAGTCGGAGCAACTCGTTCTGGAGGCGCTCCCGGGCGATCGGATCGATGGCCCCGAAGGGCTCGTCCATGAGCAGGATGTTGGGATCAGCGCCGAGCGCGCGAGCGACCCCGACGCGCTGACGCTCGCCCCCGCTCAATTCCGCGGGAAGGCGTCGGGCGTAGCTCGGCGCCGGCAGACCGATCAGATCGAGGAGCTCCTCCACCCGCGCCTGGATTCGCTGCTTGGGCCAGCCGAGCAGCCGGGGCACCGTGGCGATGTTCTCGGCGACCGATTGATGGGGAAAGAGCCCGACCTGCTGGATGACGTACCCGATCGAGCGGCGGAGATCGTTGACGTCGTAGGTCCGGGTATCGCGATCATCGATGCTGATGGTGCCATCGGTGGGCTCGATCAGACGGTTGATCATCTTGAGCGATGTCGTCTTGCCGCAGCCCGACGGCCCGACCAGCATGACCACCTCACCCGACTTGATCTCGAGCGACAGGTGATCCACCGCCAGCTGGTCTCCGTAGCGCTTCACCACGCGGTCGAAGGTGATCATGTCGCCGCCACCGAGACACGTCCGCGGGAGAGAGCACGCTGGATGCCCGCCAGGATGGCGTCGGCGAGGATGCCGATCACGGCGACGGGGATGATCCCGGCCAGGACCGCGTCGAGCGTCCCCGTGCTCCGCCCGATGGCCGAGAGGATGGTCTGTCCAAGGTCGTCGACCCCGACGGTGGCTCCGACGGTGGCGACGGCGACGATCATCACGGTTGCCTGGCGGATCCCCCCGAGGACCACCGGCACCGCGAGTGGCAGCTCGACCTTCAGCAGCACCTGCAGCGGGCTCATCCCCATGCCCCGCGCGGACTCCACCACCGCGGGGTCGACCGTTTTGATGCCCGCTCGCGTGTTCCGGGCGACCGGCAGCAGTCCGTAGAGGACGAGGCCGATGATCACCGGCGGGTTGGCCAGCCCGAACCAGATGGAGAGCAGCCCGAAGAGCGCGAAGCTCGGCACCGTCAGGATGGTGCTGGCGACCGCCATGATCACCGTGGACAGCGCCTCAGAACGGGCGGCAGCGATCCCGAGGGCGAGCCCGATCGCGCTCGTGATCGCGACGCATTCGCCGACGATCTCGAGGTGCGTGACGACCTGGGGGCCGATCTGGTCCCAGTTCTCGGAGATGTATTGAAAGACGCTCACATTTGTGAGGCGTCAGTATCCATAACCTCCGGGGGTGTTGCTCGGAGTCGCCGTTGCGCCGGATCCGCTTGCCGCGCCGGTCGAGGTGGCGGTCGTGCCGGGCATCGCAGCGAACCAGTTGCCGCCGATCCCGTTGCCGCTCGTCTGCGCCGCGGCGGTGTCGCCGGAGAACGTGTGGAGCGGCCAGCCGTTGTACGTGACCTCGGTGGCGGAGGCCCCATTGACCATCACCGACACCGTGGCAAGCGTGCCGGTGACCCCGCTCGCGGCGGTCGGCGTGCCGGTGACCACCAGGGCTGGCCACGTCGTGAGGCAGCCGCCGGTGCAGGCGCCGATCGTCGAATTCTTCTCGGGCAGGAAGTAGTAGAGGGTGAAGCCCCTGGAGTCGGTCAGCACCGTGCCGAGGGACGTGGAGCCCGTCGAGACGGCCGTGCCTGATGACCCGGCGCCGCTTGTGGCCGGCGGGGCCGTGCTACTGGGCCCTGCGCCGCCACAGGCGGCAAGCACCGCTGCTCCGGCCAGGGTCAAAACCATACGTCGCATCTTGAGAACCTCCGCTTTGATCGATGGAAGGCATACGCCCTTGCGTTACGGCATGAGACCCGCGCTATTCTCGGTGCATGTGCCGAAGCATCAAGACGCTCCGTGGCGCCGAGCCTGCTGCCGATGACGACGACGCTCGCGCCGCCGCGCTCCAATTCGTACGCAAGATCAGTGGCTACCGTGCTCCGTCCAGGGCAAACCAGCCGGCCTTCGACGCGGCCGTGCAGGAGGTGACCGCCGCGACCACTCGGCTGCTCGAAGGTCTGCAGAAACCCGTCTGAGTCATTGACCCCCGGACAGGGGATAATTCCCAGATGCGATCAGGCCGGATGAACTCCTACTCGATCGCGCCCATGGTGACGCTGCCGTTCACGGTGCCGCCATCGTCAACTCGAAGCCGTGCAGCTCGTACGTCCCCGAGAACGACGCCACTGCCGGCGACGGTCAGCCGTCCGCGTGCGGTCACGTTCCCGCTCACGTTGCCGCGGACCGTCACGTTGCGCCCGTCCACCCGGGCGCGGACGGCCGCCGACGCCTCGACGTCGACATCACCCGAGGCGCTGATCTCACCCTCGACGGTCCCCTCGATGTGGAGATCGCCCTCGATCGTGAGCGACCCGTTGAGGACGTCGCGCGGGCCCAGGGTCACGCCCTTGGCGCCTGCTGCGCCGTTTCGGTGACCTCCGCGTGGAATCGACGCAGCTGCCTCCTCGACTTCGGCGATGTTTTCCATGAACGTGACCTCTCCTTCTCGTCCGCTACACGGCGCATATCGTACTGATCCTGCGACTTCTTCGCGGCTTGACGGTGCGCACGACTCGATAACGCTGCCCGGCGTCCCCGACACGATTCGGCAGCTGCAACTCGACTTCTATCGTGACGGCGCACATCGGTACGATTCATGGGCGGGTGGCGCAAACGTTCGTGCCGCCGAGCGTCTTGCCGAGCTTGCGGGCGTCCAGCCTGATGAGCGCGTCATCGATGTCGGCTGCGGCACCGGACTGGTGATCAGATCGATGGGTGTCGGCGCGTCGACACTCGACCACATGGCGGTCGATCTCTCCCCCGACATGATCATGCACGCGCGCCGCCAGGGCGGCGATGAGCGTGGCATCCATTACTCGGTGATGGACGCACATCACCTTGTGTTCAACGACGGAATGTTCGACCTCGCGATCCTTGGACAATCGCTTGCGTATTTCGAGGACCCGTGGCAGGCGTTTGCGGAAATTCGCCGTGTGCTGAAACCGCACGGCAGAATCGCGATCTCGTGCCGTTGCCGGAGTCTCTCAACGCCCGCGCAGGGAGTGTTCTTCGAGCGACTCGAGCGACTCGCGATTCGTCGTGCGCGTACGCCTGCGCACCACGCCCTGTTCGGCGAGCCGTGGGTGCTCACCAACATGCTGGAGCTGGCGGGATTCACCGATATCCGCATGACTCAATTGCTTGTCGGTGTGCGCGCCGATGACGTGCGCGAATGGACCGAGATGATGGAGTGGTCGGGACCGTGGCCACACGCCATGATCGGGCTGTTGAGCCCGGGTGCGCGGAGCACCTTCGAGGAGGAACTCGACCGCACCATGCACCGCCTGGGCGAAGGTGACTACGCGTTTCACGGCGCATTCACCCTCGCCACGGGGCGGTTTCGCGACGAGTCCCCCGGCCCAGCCCTCTTCTGAGTCCGAACCTGAAGAGACGCCCGAAGTCTCCGCGGCACGCTCGTCGCTGTACGCATCGGATTCGGAGCCCGCATTCTCGTCAGCGGCTCCGTGGTCGCCCTCGCTGACCGGCGATCCGGTCACGTCAAGTGTGGCTTCGTCGTCGTGCTCTTCCATGCGCCGCGCTGGAGGCGCGTCGCCGCTTGGAGTCATGGAGATGGTGGCGTTCACCGTTGCACCCTCCTCCACGCGCAGGCGGCCTGCTCGGATTTCGCCGGCAAATGACGCGGTCTCTGTGAGCGCCACCAGATCACGTGCGACAGCATTGCCCTCGACGCTTCCGGCGACGACGATGTCGCGCGCACCGATCTGCGCGCGGACGGTGCCGCTCGAATGGATGCCGACCTCGCCGGTCGCGGAAACCTCACCCTCCAGCCTGCCTTCGATGCGGACATCTCCGTCGACGGTGAGTGATCCGACCAGGGAGTCACGCGGTCCCAGGACGACGATCCCGGCTGCTTCAGGCGCCGCCGGCATCGCTGCACCACGACGGCCGCGCGCCCTGCTCGATGTCGATGCTCCGGTATCGCTCGTGTCCATTGCGGCTCCTTCGCTCACGGCTCAGCGGGACTTCGGTGGCCGGTATCGTACGGGTCGGTCAGCATCCCGAGTCGGGCGTCGAGGTTACAAACTGCGAAACGTCTGGGGTCACACCACGAGGTCGCGACCGAAGTCCCCGATCCCGCTCACACCCGCCAGGCCCATGGCGTGGTCGAGCTCATTGCGGTAGCCGTCGAGAACCCGCCGCACCCCAGCGGCGCCGGCGGCCGCGAGGCCCCAGAGGATCGGCCGGCCCACCATGGCCGCGGCGGCGCCGAGTGCGAGCGCCACGAACACATCGGTACCACTCAGGATGCCGCCGTCCACGAGGACCGGGGCCCGGCCTTCGACTGCGACGACAACCTCGGGGAGCGCAACCGCCGTCGCGATGGCGCGGTCGAGCTGGCGCCCGCCGTGGTTGGACACCACGACTCCCGCCGCCCCGGCGTCGAGACAGGCTACGGCGTCATCGGCGCGGAGCACCCCCTTGACGATCACGGGCAGGCCGGCGAGGTCGCGCAACCACGCGATGGTGTCGAGGGTGATCGACTGATCCTGTGCCATCCCGGCGGTGACATCCTCGAGCGCGGCGCCGGGGGTGAGATGGGTCCCGAAATTCACCAGGTGCTGCTCCATGGTGATCGGCGCGAAGTGGCCGCGACGTTTGAAACCGATATACGGCGTGTCGACGGTCAGCATCAGTGCCGTCGCGCCAAGCCCGGTCGCACGACGTACCAGCGCCTCGGTCAGGCGGCGGTCGCTCACCACGTAGACCTGGTACCACCACGGTCCGTGGAGCTCGGCGGCGATCTCCTCGAGCGCGCGTGTGGCTCGTGTGGTCACGACCATGAGCCCGCCTGCCGCAGTCACGCCCCTGGCGGTCTCGACCTCCCCTTCCGTGTGCGCGACCACCTGGTACGCGGTCGGCGCGACCACGAGCGGCATCGCCAGTTTCGTTCCGAGTATCTCCGTCGAAACATCGGGTGTCGCCCCTCCGCGCAGGATGCGCGGGCGGAGCCGGTAGCGGCGCCACGCGGCCCGAGATTCCTCGAGCGAGATCCCGTCGCCGGCGCCCACGGCGATGTAGTCGAACGCAGTCTGAGTCAGGGTCGAGCGAGCAGCCAGCTCGTACTCGACGAGCACATCGGAGAGCGACTCGTCCACAGGCGGATTGTGGTCCAGGCAGGCATCAAATCGGCTTCGACCGCCCACCGGGGCGCGAATCTATTGCTGCGGGGCTGCGGCGAGCGTGACGGTTGCCTGGTGCTCCTGCCCTTTCGGATCTGCCCAGGCGACCACCACCGACTGGCCGGGGTGGTCGCCTTCCAGGATCGCTCTCAGCGATGAGTCGGAGACCACCGCGGCGCCGCCGACCGATGTGATCACGTCGCCGGCGCCGAGCCCGATGGCGGCCGCGGGAGTGCCGCTCTCGACACCGGTGGCTCCGCACGGGGCGCCCGCCACCACGACAGCCCCCGGCGGCGAGGTGCTCGGCCCCACGCAGACCCCCAGCAGCGCCGGGGACGGGGGTGCGGTGGGATGTGCGATCAACTGGTGCGCGTAGTTGAGGGCCGTGTCGATGGGGATCGCGAACGCCTGGATCGAGCCCGCCTGGGGGCCTCTGCGTCCGCCGCTCGCCGCGGTGTCCATGCCGATGACCTGGCCGTTGCCGTTGACCAGGGGACCCCCGGAGTCGCCGGGAAGGATCGGAGCGCTGGTCTGGATCATGCCGGTCAGGTTCTCGAGAGCCTGCCCGGTCTGGTCCGACGCGGTGATGGACTGCCCGAGCGCGGTCACCTGGCCGGCGGCGACCGCCGGTGCGCCCCCGCGGCCTTCGGCGTTGCCGAGCGCGGTGACGCTGTCCCCGACGTGAACCGTCGACGAATCACCCATCGGCGCCGTCGCGAGTCCGCTGACCCCCTCGACCTGGATGACCGCGATGTCGTGTGCGCTGTCCTCGCCGATCAGGGTCGCGGGATAGCTCACGCCGGTCGAGGTGAGCCGGACGCTGTACGGCTGCAGCCCGTGGGCGACGACATGGTCGTTGGTGAGGATGACCCCCGAGGACGTCAGCACCATGCCCGTCCCTGCCGCGGCGGAGCCACCGCCGAGCGACGTGTTGATGTCCACCGTCGCCGCCTGGACGCCGGAGGTGCTCCCCGAGCCACCGATTCCCCGTGTCGCGATGACCGCGGTCGCAGCCGCGCTCGCGGCAAAGATAAAGATGACGATGAAGACCCCGAACATGACCAGGCGCGAGGTGCGTCTCGGCGGGGGCGGCGGCTCATAGGTGTAGTGCTGCTGCGACCACCATCCCGACATCGGCGGTGCCGGCGTCCAGCCGTTGCCAACCCATGGGTCGTTCGAGTACGTCGCTCCCCCAGGCCACGCCGGCGGTCCGGCGGGGACCTCCTCCTCGCTCATGGTGACCTTATTGTCGCGGGTTCGACTGTCGGCTGCATGACGGGACGTCCCGCGAACCGCGCCTCCGCGGCGCGGACGCGGGCGTCTCCCGCCCTGCCAGGGGCCGAACCGGGCATGCCGGTTCGGCGTGACTACATCGCGTTGAAGGTTTCTGCGACCTCGATGCTCCCGCCGCTGTCGAGCACCGGGCACCCCTTGGCCAGCGCGACCGCCGCGTCGATGGTGTCGGCCTCGATCAGGCTGTAGCCGGTCGACGGGTTTGAGCCACCTCCGTCCGAAACCGATCCGTCAGCGGCGACCGTCCTGGCCTGCGAGACGGGATTGCCACCGTCGGCGAGTGCAGGGCCCAGGTTCTGGAACCAGGCCCCCCAGGCGGCCATCACCTTCGCCTGAGCTTCCTCGCCCTCGGCCATGCCGCCCCCGTGGTAGTTGAGCAGATATTTCGCCATGTCATGCCTCCTGGCTGGTCAGTTGTTGTTTGCGCCGATGGCGCGGATGACGCTGGGTTCGAGGCGCGTCTCGAGGAGCGCGCGCTCGGAAGGGTTGTCGGTGAGCTCGATGGCGCGACGATCAGCGTCGGCAGCCTCGTCGAGCCTGCCGAAGCGGCGCAGGAGCTCCCCGCGCGTTGCCCAATAGAGGTGATACCCGTCCAGGTCGGCTCGCAGGGCGTCGATCTCTTCCATGGCGGGTACCGGTCCGGCCACGTGCTCGAGCGCGATAGCGCGGTTGAGCCGGACGACGGGTCCGGGGTTGATCCGCACCAGCGCGCCGTAGAGCGCAAGGATCTGCGCCCAGTCGGTCTCCTCGAACGTCGGCGCCTCCGCGTGGCAGGCCGCGATCGCCGCCTGCAGCCAGTACGACCCCGGGCGGCCCAGCCGTCGCGCCTGCTCGAGCAGCGCGCCTGCCTCGGCGATCGCGGCGTGGTCCCATCGTGGGCGGTCCTGGTCGCGGAGCAGCACCAGCGCGCCTGAGGCATCGAATCGTGTCGCCCGGCGCGACTCATGAAGCCGCATCAGCGCGAGCAGGGCGAGGACCTCGGGCTCCTCGGGCAGCATCCGCGCGAGCAGCCCGCAGAGCCAGAGGGCGTCGACGCACAGGTCGCGACTGGTCGCGAGGTCGGGGCCGCTGCCCAGGTAGCCCTCGTTGAACACGATGTACAGCGAGGCGAGCACCTCGGCGAGCCGCTCGGCCAACTCGTCCGCGCGGGGAACCCGGTACGGGATGCGAGCGCCGACGATCTTTCGCTTGGCGCGGACGATGCGCTGCGCCATGGTCGCCTCGGAGACCAGGAACGCGTGGGCGATCTGACCGGTGGTCATGCCCATGACCGCACGAAGCGTCAGAGCGACCTGAGCGTCCCGGGCGAGTGCCGGATGGCAGCAGGTGAAGATGAGGCGAAGGCGATCGTCGGGGTCGGTGCGCACGTCGGGCGCCCAGCCGTCGGTCAGCAACTGCAGCTTCTCGCGGTAGGTCGAGTCGCGCCGCAGCCGGTCGATGGCTCGCCTTCGCGCGGTCTGCAGGAGCCAGGCGGCCGGACGCTCCGGCACACCGTCGACCGGCCACCGCTGCAGGGCGACGACGACCGCGTCCTGGACGAGGTCTTCGGCGAGGTCGAAGTCACCGGTCATCCGCACCAGCGAGCCGCAGATCAAACCGACCTCTGCACGGAAGACCGCATTCATCGCCTCGACGGTCGGATCACTCTGCATGGTGCCGGGGGCTCGGTGGTCTCAGCCGGCCGGGTGATTGGGCAGATCGTCGTGGATAATCACCGGGCGAATCTCGACGACCTGGTCCTCGTACGGCCACCTCTTCGCGATCGCAATCGCCTCGTCGAGGTCGGCCACATCGATGGTGACGAAGCCGGCGACGTTCTCCTTGCTCTCCATGAATGGACCGTCGGTGACCAGCGGGCGGCCTCCGTTGGGACGGATCGTGGTGGCGGTGTTGGAGGGTTGCAGCTCCTCACCGCCGCGAAGCTTGTCGTTGCGAGCGAGCTCCCCGAACCACTCATCAATAGCCGCGTGCTTGGTCGCGCGGGTCGCGTCGTCGAGGACTGTCTCCTCGTTCCTGATCAACAGCAGCACGTACTTCATGAATCCAGCTCCTTGATTTCGGATAGGTCGCCCCAATGATGACGACGAATGGGGATCGGCCAAATCGACAGGTCGCCCCCCGCGGGGGCCGCTTCGGCCGTCGTGCCGCCATGTCAGGCTTGAGCCGATGGGTGCTTGGAGGGTCTTTGGGCACGGCCACCTGGGTGGCACGGACCGAACCGAGGTCGACCGGCTCCGGCGGGCCTGCGAGGCAGCGGAGCACCTCGACCTCAAGGTCGAGCTTGATGAGGCCGACCACCTCGATCGCCCGATTCACTTTCTTGCCGCCGCCGCCGACGAGGTGATCGGGTACGCCGGTCTGACCGCGGGTGATGAAGCCGAGGCATGCGGCATGGTGCACCCCTCCTGGCAGCGTCGCGGCATCGCCACCGCGCTGCTCGCGGAGCTTCGCGGCGCGGCCGCGAGCCTGGAGCGGGAGAGCATCCTGGTCATCTGCGAGGACGCGGCACCGGTCGCGCTCGCCTGGATGCAGCGCCTCGGCGCACGACTCGAATCCGCCGAGCGTCGTATGGTCGCCCCGCTCGGCGCCACGGCGGCGTCGCGCACCGGGACGGATTCTCCCCTGGAGGTCCGCCCCGCCACCGAGACAGATCACAACACCGTGGTCGCGATCATCGGTGAGGATTTCAGCGACTACCCCGGCGAACAACGACTCGTCGGTCTCGATGCCGGCCAGCTCATCGGCACCCTGCGGCTGACCGAATCGTCGCGGCGCACGATGATTTACGGATTCGTGATCGACGAGCGCCGCCGAGGCACGCGGCTCGGCACGCGGATGCTCGAGGCGGTGATGTCGCGCCTGCGAGCCGACGGCGTCCCCGAGGTCGGCCTCGAGGTCGATCCCGAGAACATCCCCGCGGTGCGCCTCTACGAGCGCTTCGGATTCGAGACGGTCACCACCTACCGCTACATGCGTCTTGCGGTCATGCAACCAGCACCCCCGGGTCCGGGTCCGGCTCCGGGGCTCCGTGGAGCAGAGCGGTAACCCGCGGCTTGAAGACCAGCTGGGCGATCAGGGTCGGCACCAGCGCGGTCAGCACCACGACCGTGACCAGGATCGAGTACTGCGATCGGTCGATGTAACCGTTGGTGTATCCGAAGAGCGCTGCGATGGTCCCGAATGTGAGGCCGGTCGACATCATCATGGTCGTGTACCAGGCTTCCCGGACACGAATGCGGAACGGGCGCGTTGCCGGAAACACGCCGATCACCTTCGCAGCGACCTTGACCCCGAACAGCATGAGAATGGTCAGACTGCCGGCGATCACCGCGGGCAGCTCGATCAGGGTTCCGGCTCGAAGAAAGAAGAACGGCGTCAGGAACGTGAACGCGACGCCGCGCACCCGCCCGACCATCTTCGGGTCGGAATGAAAGATAACGGCGGCACCGAGTCCGAGCAGGTATGCGGGTAACACCGCTTCTGATTTCGCAGCAGTCGCGAGCGCGCCGAGTCCGAAGAGCAACAGAAACACATATTTCACCTCGGGCTCGCTGATCGGATGCCCGATATGCCGAATGACAAAGCGGAGCGACCGCGGCAGGAAGACCATGACGATCGCGGTGGCGATCCCAAAGGCGATGAGGACGCTGTTGTAGTTGGCAAACACGACGCCGAGTGCCAGCACGGTGCCAAGGTCGCAGACGAAACACGCGCAGAGGATCAGTTTCCCCAGGTCCGTCCTGTTGAGCCCCGTCTCGAGCATGACCGCGTAGACAACAGCCACCGACGTCGTCGACAGTGCGATGCCGGCAATCTCGCTTCCATGGAGCGGCCAGTGCAGGACCGCGAGCGCGAAGACCCACGCCGCGGCGCAGGGGGCCAGGAAGCCGATCCCTCCGATCACGAGGCTCGGCGTCAAGAATCGGCGGAACGACTTCGGGTCAATCTCGGCGCCGGCGAGAAAGGTCAGGAGCACCGACCCGAACCCGGCCAGGAAGTCGATCCACTGGTTCGAGGACATGCCGAACAGGTTTCCGCCGAGCACGCCCATGAGGATTTCGACGAGTGCGACCGAGAGCCCTACGCGCACCGAGATGATGCTGGCAACGAATGCGAGTGCTATCCAGAGAGTCGCAATTCCATAACTGTTGTTCAGGGCGTCGAGCACGCCGATGTGCAACGGGCAACAGTTCACGGGTGTCCTCCTACCAGCATTCTGGTAGGGCCCATCAGGCCTTACGGCCGAGAACGGTGAGACCCATCACCGATGCCGCGAGCGGCGCGACCGCTACAGAATATCACCCATCGGTCGGCCAGTCCAGCGCGGGGATATGCATCTAGGCCCCGACGTTGAGGACCACCTTGCCGGTGACGTCTCTCGCCAGAAGAGCGCGCGCCAGCTCTCCGCCGCGGTGCCAGTCCGCCTCGACGTTGATATGCGGCGTGAGCTCGCCGGCCGCCACCAATGCGCAGAGGGTGTTGAGATCCGACACCGCACTCTGCGTGTAGCGCAGCTCGTCGAAGATCAGCATCGACCGCAACGTCGCGCCGAGGTGCGCGCCGAACCAGCGCGGCCCGAGGATTGCAGGATCCATCAGCGTCGACGCGTACGAGACAACCGTGCCGTGCGGCGCCACGACGTCCATGCAGCGCGTGAGCACCTCACCACCCACACCATCGAGGACGTGATCGAACGGACCTTGCGCATCATGAATATCGCGAAGAACGTGGTGGCATGCGGCGACCGCGACTTCATTCCCCTCGGGGTTGCGGATCAACCCGGTCACCGTCGTGCGCGCGGCGCGCGCCAGCTGGACCGCGAGGTGCCCCACTCCTCCGCTCGCACCGGTCACCAGCACGCGCTTGCCCACCGGGAATCCGCCGAGAGCCAGCGCACGGAACGCCGTGATGCCGGCAAGCGGCACGCAAGCAGCCTGCGTGATTGACACCCCGTCGGGCACCGTCGCGAGGTAATCCAGCGGCATCGCCACCAGCTCAGCCCACGCTCCGTTGTCCACCAGGCCGAGTACCGTGGTCCCCACAGCCGGACCGCCCGATTGGTCTGCCGCACGCTCGACGACGCCAACCACATCCCATCCGACCTGCTGTCCGGGCGGCGCGTTCTTGGCACGAACCACCTCGCCGCGGTTGAGGCTGGTCGCGCGAACACGCACCAGCACCTCGTTCGCTCCGGGCACCGGATCGGGCACCTCAGCGAGACTCAGGAGGTCGTCGTCCCCGGTCGTGATCAGAGCGCGCATGGTGGGCTTCTCCAGGCTGGCCGCGGCGATGAAGGACTAGGCTGCGACGGTGCGCCACCCGGCGCGAGTGACGCAGGAGTGTACTGACCCGGTCATGCCTGACATCTCCGCCGCGGCGGCGGCGCTCCACGAGCAGTCGATCGTCGTCGACACGCACAACGACCTGCTCATGCTCTGTGTGCGCCGGAAGCCCTCGGAGCAGGGCGCGTACTTCCGGCGTGTCTGGCTGCCCCGGTTGCGTGCGGGCGGCGTCAACATCCAGGTGCTCCCGGTCTTCATCGACGACGACTTCCGTCCCGAGGGGGCGCTGCGCCAGACCCTGCGGATGCTCGAGACCGGGTGGCGAATCGCAGCCGAGAACACAGACGCGGTGCGCATCTGTCTGACCGGCGCCGACGTCGACGCAGCGCTCGCCGACGGACTGATCGCCTTCGTGCTGGCGCTCGAGGGATGCGAAGCGGTCGGGACCGACGTCGCCCTCTTCGCATCCCTGCACCGGCTCGGAGTTCGCGTCGCGTCGTTCACGCATTTCCGGCGAACCATGCTGGCCGACGGATCCGCGGAGGATGGAACCGGCGGCAGGCTCACCGAGGCCGGCATCGATGCCGTCGCGATCTGCGAGGCGCTCGGCATCATGCTCGACGTGTCGCACCTGGGGGCCGCGTGCACCGATCATCTGCTCGAACTCGCGACCCGACCGGTGATCGCGTCGCACTCGTCGGCGTTCTCGCTGCGCCGGCACCACCGCAACCTCACCGACGCTCGCCTCCGCGGGATCGCGGCGACGGGCGGGGTGGTTGGGATCAACGTGCTCGCGACCTTCATCGACGAGAACGTGCGCACGGTGGCGCGCGTGGCCGATCACATCGAGCATGCCGCCTCGACGATCGGCGTCGACCACGTCGGGCTCGGCCCCGATTTCTACAAGGAGATCGCGGAGGAGCTTCACGGTCCCGCGGCCCAGTCGATGGACGGCGGTGGGACCGTGATCAGCTACGTTCCCGGGCTGGAGGGTCCGGGTGGGCTGCCGCTGATCACCGACGAACTCCTGAGGCGCGGATGGCCCGACGACGACATCCGCCAGGTGCTTGGTGGCGCATTCCACGCCCTGTTCGTCCGCGAGCTGGGACTCCCCTGCCCGCGGCGTTAGGCCCGGATCCCGGCGGGGTCAGACAGCGCAGCTGTCGTCGGTACAGGTCGTGTCGGTATCGCCGGCGCCGACCATCTGCAGGGGGTGGGCCGCAGTCCACGCCTGCTGCAGGGCCGCGAGCATCATCTCGGACGGCTGAGCTCCAGACACGCCGTACGCGCGGTCGAGGACAAAGAACGGAACCCCCGTGATCCCGAGCTCGCGAGCCTCGAGCTCGTCATGACGCACGTCGTCGGCGTAGGCGTTGCCGGCGAGCACCTCCCGAACCGCCGCTTCGTCGAGGCCGACCTCGACCGCGAGCCGGGCGAGGGTCTCGCGCTCGCCGATGGCCGCTCCCTCGACGAAATAGGCCGCCATCAGCCGCTCCTTGACCATGTCCTGCTTCCCGACCGACTTCGCATAGTGGATGAGGCGGTGCGCGTCAAAGGTGTTGCCGGAGCGCGCGCGCTCGAGGTGGAAGTCCAGGCCGGCGGTGGCCGCATTCGCGGTGACCCGCGCCTGCGCCGCCTCGGCGGTCGCACGGCTCATGCCGTACTTGGCGGCCAGCCGGTCGATGGGATCACCCTCCGACGTCGCGGCCGCAGTGGGGTCGAGCTGGAAGCTCCGCCACGTGACGTTGACCTCGCCGCGATGATCGAACTCGGCCAGCGCGTGCTCGAAGCGACGCTTGCCGATGTAGCACCAGGGACAGACGACGTCAGACCAGATCTCAACATCCATGCCCTGTTTGTACCGCATCGAGGCCGCTCTGAAGCCTCCGCCGGGGCGATACCCCGCCCCGCCTGTGGTGGTTCGGAAATCCCGACCACGGGTATAGAGATTTCGAAAACCAAACGAGCCGATCGTCCCTGACGGCCGGCCACAAGAGACTGAACATGGCTGAACTGACTTCCGAACTTCTTCCCATCCTGCAGCTGAACGACGTCGTCGTTCTGCCGGGAATGACCGCCACCCTCGCCGTCGAGAGTGACCCGCAGCGGGCTGCCCTGACGGCCGCTCAGAACGGCAACAAGCTGATCCTGCTGGTGCCCCACGTTGACGGTCGGTTCTCGGCGATCGGCACGGTCGCGCAGGTCGTCGAATCGGGTCAGCTGCCCTCCGGCGCCGAGGTCACCATCCTCAAGGGATTGCACCGCGCCCGCCTCGGCGGCGGCCAGTCCGACATCGGCGGGGCCCTCTGGGTGCAGGTCGAACCCCTCCCCGACGGCGATCCAACCGAGGCGGCGCGTGAGCTGGCCCGCGAGTATCGCGCGCTCATCGAGAACCTCCTCGAGCTGCGCGGCGCCGGCCGTGCCATCGAGGCCGTCCGCTCGGTGCGCCATCCCGGCCACCTCGCGGACCTCGCCGGCTACTCGCCCGACTTCAGCATCGAGCAGAAGCTCGAGGTCCTCGAGACCCTCGACATCGAGCAGCGCCTGTCCCGGCTGATCGGCTGGACCAAGGACGTCCTCGCCGACGCGTCGGTCCGAGAGAAGGTTCGGACCGAGGTTAACGAGGGCATGGAGAAGACGCAGCGGGACTTCCTGCTCCGTCAGCAGCTGGATGCGATCAAGAAGCAGCTCGGCGAAGGCGGCGACGACGTCGCTGCCGGCTATCGCGCTCGCCTCGAGAGCGCGGGCATGCCCGATAACGTCCGCGCCGAGGTTGAGCGCGAGCTCGAGCGCTTCGAGCGGACCAGCGAGCAGAGCCCGGAGCACGGCTGGATCAGGACGTACCTCGACTGGATGTTCGAGATCCCCTGGAATGTGCGCTCCGACGACAACCTCGACCTCGCCGCGGCACGGCGCATCCTTGATGAGGACCACACGGGCCTCGAGGATGTGAAGCAACGCATCATCGAATTCCTCGCGGTCCGCAAGCTCCGCAGTGAGCGTGGCATCACCGTCCTGGGTGGCGGGTCTGGAGCGATCATCACGCTGGTCGGACCTCCTGGCGTCGGCAAGACGTCGCTGGGCGAGTCGGTCGCCCGCGCGCTCGGCCGCAAGTTCGCCCGCATCTCGCTGGGCGGCATCCACGACGAGGCCGATATCCGCGGCCACCGGCGCACCTACGTCGGCGCGCTTCCCGGCCGGATCGTCCGCGCCCTGAAGGAAGCGGGCACCAAGAACCCGGTGATCATGCTCGACGAAATTGACAAGGTTGGCAGCGACTGGCGCGGCGACCCGTCGTCGGCACTGCTCGAGGTCCTCGATCCCGCGCAGAACAACACGTTCCGCGATCACTACCTCGAGGTCGACCTCGACCTGTCCGAGGTGCTCTTCATCCCGACGGCGAACGTGTGGGAAACCATTCCCGCGCCGCTGCTCGACCGCATGGAGCTGATCCGCCTTGATGGCTATACAGAGAACGAGAAGGTCGCGATCGCGCGCGATCATCTCCTCCGCCGCCAGGTGGAGCACGCGGGCCTGAGGCCTGACGAGGTCAGCGTCAGTGACGCTGCCATCCTCACCGTGATCACGGATCACACCCGCGAGGCGGGCGTGCGAAATCTCGAGCGAGAGCTCGGCAAGATGACCCGCAAGGTCGCGACCCGTATCGCGTCCGGCGACCTCATCGCCCCGTTGGAGATCACCCCCGCGCAGGTGCGCGAGCTCCTCGGCAAGCCGAAGTTCGACAACGAGGTTGCCGAGCGGACTGCCGTCGCCGGTGTCGCCACCGGGCTCGCGGTCACCGGCACCGGAGGAGATGTCCTCTTCATCGAGGCGGCCAATGCCCCTGGGGACGGCAAGCTCACCCTGACCGGCCAGCTCGGCGATGTGATGAAGGAGTCGGCGCAGATCGCTCTGTCGTACGTCCGGGCTCACGCTGAAGCGCTGGGGATCGACCCGGAGGCCGCTCGTCAGAGCATCCACGTCCATGTGCCGGCCGGAGCCGTGCCCAAGGACGGACCATCCGCAGGTGTCGCCATGACCACCGCGATCGTCAGCCTGCTCACCGGACGGCCGATGCGCAGCAGCGTGGCGATGACCGGTGAGGTTACGCTCCAGGGCCTGGTGCTTCCGATCGGAGGCGTCAAACAGAAGGTGCTCGCAGCCCATCGGATGGGCCTGCGCGAGGTGATCCTGCCCAAGCGCAATGAGAAGGACATCGACGATGTGCCCGAGAGCGTGCGCAACGCGATGACGTTCCATCTGGCCGGCCGGGTCGAGGAAGCCATCACCGTGGCGCTCGAACCGGTCGCGACCGAGGCCGCCGCCGCGGCCTGAGGCAGCTCAGGAAAAGAACGACCGGTCTCAGCCGGTGTGAGGCGTGCTCAGCCGCTTCTCGATCCCGTCGAGAAGCAGGCTGACGCCCTCGTCGGCACGCAAGGCCGGCGCGTCCTGGGCGTTGGCCTGCCGCGTCACACTGCGGGCGGCGGGGGCTTCGGTGTCCATGGTCACCCGGACGCAGCCACTTGAGACCGTGAGGTCATAGCGGTCGGGGCTGCTTTGCGCTCCCGGCGAATCCCACTGCAGGTCCGACGTCACCGCCCGGACCGGTTTGTCATCGAGGCGAACCTTCACCGAACCGGATGACACGACCGCGTGGACTGCGGTATTGCGCGGCCGATGCATGGTCACCCCGACGATGCCGCTGTTGACGCGGATCGGAACGACGCCGCGCGGGGCGGGCAGGGTGCACGTCACGTTCCCCGCGCCGCTGTCCAGCTCGATCCCGTTGACGCTCAGCGCGCTGAGGTCGAGGACGGTGTTCCAGGTACCCCCGTGGATCTTGAAGTACCACGTGTAGTCGGGGTTCAGCTCCACGGCGCCATGGTTGCCGCCGCGGCGGTTCTTGACCAGCACGAGGTTGTCCGGGCGGACCTCCACCGAGGCGGCCCCTCCTCCACCAACCGAGGTCGCCAGATCCGCGGCGCCAGGTGCGGCGGCACGAACGAGGACGCGCCACGAGCCGGAGTCGATTGCCAGCGTCATGGCCGTGCCGCCGCGCTGCGGCCCGGCCGGGTGCGGAGTCACGAACGCCGACGCAGCCGCCTCGGCGATGAGTGCGAACGCCGCACTCTCGGCCGTTTGGAGACCCTCAGCCGCAAGGATCCTGGCCAGGTCGCGCGCCACGCGGCTTCGCTGCACCACAGGGAGACGGCTGAGCACGACGGCCGCCGCGGCCCGGTGCTCTCCCAGGAACTGGGCCAGCTCATCGCAGGCCGCGGTGATCTGGGCGCGCCACGAGGGTGGCGAGATCGGCACGGTCACCCGGTCGAGCACCGCCTCAGCCACGAGTTCCAGGAGCTGATCCTTGTCGCGAAGGTGCCAGTACAGGGAAGCAGCTTTGACATCGAGGCGATCCGCGAGCGCGCGCATGGAGAGTCCGTCGACCCCGACGGTGTCGAGCATCGCCAGTGCCGCCTGGACGACCGCCTCGCGGTTGAGCCCGGATGCTTCCGTCTCTTGACGGGCCACAGATCTGTCCTCCGTTGTTCCCGAGGATCGCCGACGCGCCCCCGGTAGCCGCTTGACTCCACTAACGCTGTTCGTCTAGTGTCGCACATGTCACTGTTAGGCGCATTACCAGACGGATGGTGTTAGAGATGAGTTTTACTCTGGAGGCGGCGGGTCTCGTCAAGAGGTTCGGCAAAACCCCTGCCCTCGACGGGTTGAACCTGACCATGCAGCCAGGGCAGGTCATGGCACTGCTCGGTCCGAACGGCGCCGGCAAGACAACCTTCGTCAACCTTGTTGCCACGCTCCTCCACCCTGACGCGGGCACGCTCCGCGTCGGCGGTATCGACGTGGCACGCAAGCCCGCGGCGGTGCGACGCCTCGTGGCGCTCGCCGGCCAGTCGGCGGCGGTGGAACCCACGATGACCGGGCGCGAGAACGTCTTCATGGTGGCGCGTCTGTTCGGCGCCTCCGCGGGAGACGCCCGGCGCGACGCGGCGGGGGTCCTCGAGCAGATGGGCCTGACTGACGATGCCGATCGGACCGTCCGGACGTATTCCGGCGGCATGCGGCGCCGCCTCGACCTCGGCGCCAGCCTGGTCGGACACCCGAGGCTCCTTCTGCTCGACGAACCGACGACCGGGCTCGATCCGCGCAGCCGCCTCGAACTCTGGGACGTCATTCGTTCGCTGGTCGCCAGTGGCACGGATGTCCTGCTCACCACGCAATACCTCGACGAGGCTGATCATCTGGCGTCACAGATCGCCATCATCGACCACGGTCGGGTGGTTGCTGCGGGAACGCCTCGAGAGCTGAAGCGCCGGGCCGGGCGCAGCGTCGTCGAGGTGCGCGTGCGTGATCTCTCCGCGCTCGAACGCGTCGCGGCGACGCTGACGGCCATCGGCGATGGGCCGGCGACGATCGATCGGCCGACACACAGCGTTCGCGTCGCCCTCGGTGCCGGCACCGAACGAGTCTTTGCGGCACTGCGACCACTGGACGATACCGGTATCGCGATCGACGAGGTGTCGGTCCGGCAGCCAACTCTCGACGAAGCATTTCTCGCGCTCACCGGCGCACCCAAGGAGAACGTGACATGAGTAGCATCGCCATCGCACCACGGCGCGGCAACGCCGCAGGGCTACTCGTTTCCAGCGGGCAGATCGCGCGTCGCGTTCTGCGGAAATTCGTTCGCTCGCCGCAGCTCGTGATCGTGGGCACGGTGCAGGGCGCGATGTTCCTGCTCATCTTCCGCTACGTCTTCGGTGGAGCGATCGCACTTCCCGGCACCAGCTACGTTGACTTCGTGGTACCCGGATTCATCACCACCGGCGTGCTCTTCAACGCCATGTATGCCTCCGCGGGGATGGCCGAGGACATGAGCGCGGGACTCATCGCGCGCCTGCGGTCCCTGCCGATTCCGCGAAGTGCCGTGCTCATCGGCCGCGCAGTGGCTGATACGGGCATCCAGGTCTGGGGATTGGCGATCACGGTCGCGATCGGCTTCCTGATCGGCTTTCGTCTGCATGGCAGTTGGAGCGCCGCACTCGCAGCGGCCGCGCTCGTGATCCTCTTCGGATTCGTCTTCGAGTGGGTCTTCGTGCTCATCGGCATGGTCGCGGGATCAGCTCAGGCGGCCCAGGGCTTCGCGCTCATCGTTTTCCCATTCAGCTTCGTGTCATCCGCCTACATCCCGGTCGCGACCATGCCGTCCTGGATGCGCGGATTTGCCGAGAATCAGCCGATCACCGTGATGGTGAACGCGGTGCGGACCCTCACGCAGGGCCACCCCGCTGAAGCACTCCTCGGTCATCCCACGTCGTATTTCGTGGTCCGCTCATTGATCTGGTCAGCCGGACTGATCGCGGTGTTCGCACCACTCGCGGTCGCCAAGTACCGGCGCGGCTGAGCGCGTGGGATCAATCGCCGTTAGATGCTCGCGTCGGCGGACGCCCGGCGTACGGCGTCCACCGACCGACGCACGTCGTCGGCATCGGTCGACCAGTTGCTGACCGAGATGCGAAGGACGTCCCTGTCGCGCCACCGAGAGCCCGACATCCACACGGTGCCATCCGCGATCAGTCGAGCGGTCACCGCTCGGGTGCGCGCATCGTCGCCAAATTCGACGCACACCTGGGTGTATACAACGTCGTTGAGCACCCGGGCGCCGTCGATGCGGGCAATCCCCTCGGCCATCGCCCGAGCGTGGCCGGCCAGCCGCTCCACAAGCTCGGCAACCCCGGAGCGCCCCAACGATCGAAGCGCCGCCCATACGGGAACGCCCCGTGCCCTTCGTGAGAATTCCGGGACCTTCTCGAGGGGATCGCCGGGACCCGGGTCGTCGGAGATCAGGTAGCTGGCATGCGCCCCGAACGTGGAGCGCATCGCGACCGGGTCCGCGACGATCGCGATCCCGCAGTCGTACGGAACGTTGAGCGTCTTGTGCGCGTCGGTCCCCCACGAATCCGCGCCCGCTACCCCAGCGACGAGGTGACGCAGGGATGGCGCGGCCGCTGCCCAGAGGCCGAAGGCGCCGTCAACGTGCACCCAGGCCCCGTGCCGATGTGCGATCTCAATAGCGGCCTCGAGCGGATCGAATGCGCCGGAGTGCACGTTGCCGGCCTGAAGGCATACGACCACGGGGGTCCCGCTGTCCACGGCCTTCAGTGAGTCGGTGAGCGCATCGACGCGGATCCGCCCCTGCTCGTCGGCGGCCACGAGTGTCGGGCTGCCGAGCCCAAGGTAACGCAGCGCGAGGTCGACCGTGTCATGGCGCTCCTCTCCGGCGAGCACTCGTACTCTCGGCGCATCGCTCAGCCCATCCCGCGCGACATCCCAGCCTAGCCGAGAGAGCACCGCGGTCCGGGCCGCCCCCAGGCAGGTGAAGTTCGCCATGGTTGCGCCGGTGACGAAGCCGACGTCCGCTCCAGATGGGAGACCGAGCAAGTCGAGCAGCCAGCCCGCCGCCGCCTCTTCCGCCGTCGCGGTCGCCGGCGTCGCATAGCGCATCCCCGTGTTCTGGTCCCAGGCGCTCACGAGCCAGTCGGCAGCCAGCGCAGCAGGAAGGGTTCCGCCCATCACCCACCCGAAGAAGCGACCCGACTGGATGGCCATGAGCCCTGGTGCGGCCAGTGTGGCGAGCAAGTCGATGACATCCTCGGGCGGCGTGGGACCGTCTGGCAGCGGACTGTTGAACCCCGCGAGCAGCTCAGCTGCGGTGGCGTTCGGCCACGGAGTCCAGCCACGCCCGCGCGTGCTCGGCAGCTCGGGCGAGCGCCGGGTCGTACGAGTCGCTCCGGAAAGACATTGTCCGCCTCACTCAACCAGCGTCGTCGCCGATCTACCGAGACTGCTCATCGCCCACCAGTCATGCTCGCGCCCCGTGTGGCACCCGACTTCGATGACGCATTTGCGAGCAGCCGTTCAACCCGATCCAGCCATGGGCGTGCCCCGAGCGGCTCGAACAGCGCACGCGACTCGAGAGCGAACCCTGCCGCGTCTTCGTGGCGGCCCAGGCTGTCGAGCCATTCGGCGAGCTCCACCAGTGTCACACCGCGTTCGAATGGCATCCGGAGATCGCGAAACTCCGCGATGGCCGCCGTGAAGCCCGCCTCGACGGAGTCAAGGTCATCACGGAGCGCATGGACGCGCGCCCCAAGGCGTGCGACCTGGCCGCGAAGTGAAGGAGTGACGAGCCCGGGACTGGCCCGGTGCACCACTTCCAGCATCGCTTCAGCGGCTTCGAGGTCACCGAGTTCGAGCGCGGCATCGGCACCCTGCGCGATGGCCCGCTTGATACCGATGTCCGTCAATCCAAGGACAGGAAGATGCTCGAGGACCTGCTGGGCTATGGACAGAGCTTCGCCGCGCTTGCCTTCGGCGTTGAGCAACTCGGCTTCGACACACCCCATCCGAGCCCGGATCTCATCATTGTGTTCATCGATGCGCGCCTTCGCCACGTCGCATACCCGGCGTGCAGTCTCGAGGTCGCCTCGGCGGACGTGTATCGGCACCAACTCGCCAAGCCGAACAGATGCCCACTGCATCGCCTCCAGCTCTTCGGCAGCCACAGCTTCATCCGAGAATGCGAGTGCCTCCTCCCAACGGCCCAGCGCGATAAGCGGGGTAACGTTCCCGAGGAGTGCCGTGAGTTCGCTGGCGCGGTCGCCCTTTCGGCGAGCGAGTTCCAGCATCGTCCCGGTCAGCTCGACCACCTCCCGGTAGCGGTCTGAAGCTTCGAGTGACACAGCCAGGTTGTTCCAGGCGCGAAGTGCAGCAGTCGTGAAGTCGCCCTCGATCGCCACCGCCAGCGCACGACGAAGCAAGGTCACCGCCTCATCGGTCCTCCCCTCTCGCGAGATCCAGACTGAGCGGCTGCTCAAGGCCTGGGAGTACACCTCGTGGAGCTCCAGCTGCTCGGCGAGGCGCAGCGCCTCTTCGAGCACCGGGACCGCCTCCTGATTGCCGGCGAGCGCCAGGAACCGCCCGAACTGACCGGTGACCAGAGCATAGGCAGCGTCCGGTTCGTCGCCGGCGAGCACATCGTGGGCATGTCGCGCACTCTCGATGGCCTGATCGAGGTGGGCCTGTTGGAAGGCGATCTCAGCCAGACCCGCCTCCGCGCGCGCAGCCGGGTGGGACTGACCGGCCTCTTCAAAGAGTCGCTTCGCCTCCGTGACGAGCCCCGCCGCCCGTTCCACGTGCCCGAGCTGGAGGGCCATGCTGCCGGCGCGTTCGAGCAGCGCGGCGCGTTCTGTCGACGCGACGCTGAGTTCGGCGGCCCTCTCGAAGTACGCGCCGGCCTCCGCCGGCGCCGCAAGCGAGGCGGCTCGCTCACCGGCGCGAATGAGCATTCCGTGGGCAAGGTCGCGGATCTGGGGCGCGTCCTCCGCATCGGGCGCAAGGCGATGAGCCTCGAGATAATGCGACGCCACCACCTCAACCACCTCCTCCCCGTCGTCCGATCCCCATGCCACCTGCAGGAACGAGGCAACCCTGAGGTGCATCGCTTTGCGGTCCTTCTTGGGCAGCGTCTCGTAGGCGACGGTTCGCACCAGGTCCTGCAGGAACCCGTACTGGCCCCGCTCCGGCGAACGGGGGTCCGCCTGGACCGTGAGGACCTCCTTGGCCACGAGTGCAGCCAGTACCGGCTCGATCTCGCGCTCTTGAAGCCCGGACACCGCAGCAAGCGCCACCGGGGTGCAGGTCTTGCCGAGCACAGACGCCTCCTGAATCAGACGCCGCTCGGCTGCGGTCAGGAGGTCGAGCCGCGCCGCGATCAGGGCGTGCAGTGTCTCCGGGACTTCGAGATCCTCGACCGCACCGGTGGTGCGATACACCGGGCCCTCCTGCACCACCAGCTTGCGGTCGAGGAGCATGCGAACGGTCTCGACTGCATAGAGCGGCACACCCTCCGCCCGGTCGAGGATCTTCGCGGTGAGTTCCGCGGGCAGTCCGGGCACGAGTCCGGTCAACAGGCGTTGCATGTCGCGCGCGGGCAGCGGTTCCAAGGAGATTGAGGTCGCGTTGCGCTTGGGGCCCGCTCCCGTGTCGTGGCCAGGGCGCGCCAAGGTCATCACGAAGATCGGAAAGGCACGCGACCAATTCAGCAGATAGTCGATGAATTCCAGCAACGACGGTTCCGCCCACTGCAGGTCTTCGAACACCATGACCACCGGGTCGCTGGCGGCCAGGCGCTCGAAGAAGAGACGCCACCCGGCGAAGAGGTCCGACTTGTCGGACGCGGTGTGCTCCTCGAGGCCCAGGAGGTGCGCGAGCCGGGGCTCGACGAACCTCCGGTCGGTCGCGTCCGATACCGCGTGCTCCACGGTCTCCCGGAGCTTGTTCATGGCCGAGGTCCGATCTTCACCCTCGGTGATACCCGCACGTCCACGCACCATCTCGGCGAGTGCCCAGTAGGTGACGCCCTCCCCGTATGCGAGGCAGCGACCGCGATGCCAGCGGAACAGGCGCTGGAGTCCGTCCATGTACTTGAAGAACTCCCAGCTCAACCTGGACTTGCCGATGCCGGCAATCCCCGTCACCTGAACGAGATGCGCCCGGCCGTCGTCACCGCTGGCGAGGAAGAGGTCCTTGACCAGCTTGAGCTCCCGCTCGCGCCCGACGAAGGGCGGCTCAAGCCCCTCCGATTTCATGAGGCCGCCCACGCCGGCGACGACACGGTTGGCCTGCCACAGGTGCACAGGTTCGGCTTTGCCCTTCAGCGTATGGACGCCGGCGTCGCGGTATGCGATCGCGGCATCGGTCGCGCGCTTCGTGGACTCGCCGACAAACACGCTGCCCGGCTCTGCGGCGGACTGGATGCGGGAGGCCGTGTTGACGAGGTCCCCGGCCACCATCCCCTGTCCGATCGCGCCCAGGTTGACCGCGGCTTCCCCGGTGAGGACGCCGGCCCTCGCACGGAGTTCCGGTGCGCCCGTTTCGCTGCCGAGCTGGGTCACAGCGTCAACGACCTCGATCGCGGCGCGGACCGCGCGCTCGGCATCGTCCTCCCTCGCCACGGGGGTTCCCCACACCGCCATCACCGCGTCGCCGATGAATTTCTCCACAACGCCGCCATAGCGACCCACGATCGTCTGGCAGGCCTCGAAATACCTGGTCAGGAGTTCGCGCACCTCCTCGGAATCGCGCGTCTCCGAGAGCGTCGTGAAGCCGACGAGGTCGGCGAAGAGTACGGACACATGGCGGCGCTCAGTGCGCGACGAGTTGGCCGTGGCTTCAGGGTTTGCGGCGGACCTGGCATGGGGTTGCAGATCCACGATTGCGGGAGGGGCCAACACCGCGAGGGGACCCCCGCAATCGCCACAGAACCGCGCCCGGGGCGAATTGGCAGCCGCGCACGCAGGACACGACACAGCAAGCGGCGCTCCGCAGTCGCCGCAGAACCGCCGCCCAGTCTCGTTTTCACCGCCGCAGTTGGCGCAAGTCACGGCGGCTCCTCTCTTGTCCAGCTGGGGCGAAGCCTACGACTTCGCGCCTGGTCGCGCCATTGTCGCCTGTCGTCAGTCTCTTTCCCGGAAGGTTGACCGCGCGAGGCTCGCGGAGGACGCACTGGCCCAGCGCCTCCATGCGCCACGAGAGTGCGGCGGTCGGGGGTCCGCTCGGGGCGATGCCTCCGTCAATCTCGCTGACATGGCGGACGGCGTACTCGGCAACTGCTTCGACGATTTCCGCCTGGCTCGCTTCCTCGAACGCGGCGAGGTAGCGGTTATGCCCTTCTCAAGGCGAACCTTGATGGGTGCTTGGGTTGCGCTGGCATTCGGTGTTCCTCAGTCACCGAGACCATCAGCAACCTCGCATTGAGGCGACGCGCCATTCACGGCGCGGACGAGCAGGTCGTACAGCGTTGCCCTCTCCGCCGCGCTCAGGGCGCTGAACAGATCGTCCTCGATGACGCGGAGCCGACCGTAGGCCAGACAAAGCTCGTCCTCGCCGCGGGGTGACAGCTCGACGATGTGGCGGCGGCGATCGGTGGGATCCCGACGTCGGGTGATGAGCTGACGCTCCTCAAGCTCGTTGAGCAGGCCGACGACATTGCTCGGATCCAGGCTCAGCGAGTCCGCGCACGCCTGCTGGCTCGTGGGTCCGCCCTCACTGAGCAGCCTCAGCGCGATGAGATGACGGGGTCGAAGCCCCCCAGGCTCCAGCGTCGCCTCGCCGGAGCGACGGGCAGCGCGCGCGAGGTGGTCAACCAGGGGCAGCAGCTGCTTGTCGGCCAACATTTTGGTGGCGGCGCTGGCTTCGGTCTGAGTGTTGCTCATGAACCAACAGTATATCTGCACCTTGCTACTTGCGTTATACAAATGGTTTGTGATATACAATCCATATCTGAACCACCAACCAAGGAGTGTCCGCCATGACCACGACAGCAGCACAGACCATCCCCGGCTACGTCGTCGGCACCTGGACGATCGACCCGACCCACTCCGAAATCGGGTTCTCAGTACGCCACATGATGGTCAGCAAGGTTCGCGGCAAATTCACCTCCTTCAGCGGCGAGATCGTGACCGGCGATTCCCTGCTCGACTCCAGCGTCACGGCCACCATCGATCTCGGTTCCATCGATACCGGGAACCCGGATCGAGACAAGCACATTCGCGCAGCAGATTTCCTCCAAGTCGACCAGTACCGGACGATGAGCTTTCGTTCGACTGCCGTTCGCCGCGATGGCGACCACTACGCGCTCGACGGCGAGCTCACGCTCAAG
>Ga0182024_10006094_pt1 | contig 26631 bp, 30 predicted proteins | sample P32metaG_FD_120480 | JGI IMG/M metagenome (GOLD analysis project Ga0182024, IMG submission 120480) | Permafrost microbial communities from Stordalen Mire, Sweden - P3-2 metaG (Illumina Assembly) | ecosystem: Environmental > Terrestrial > Soil > Wetlands > Permafrost | place: Sweden: Stordalen... | reverse complement strand
GGCGTGGCGTTCGCGGTTGAAGGTGATGGGTTGGCTTCGCAACCGAATCCTACGCCGCATCAGCGCTTTACTCCACGCTCGCCAGCCTCTCAGGCGCCCTCTGGCGAATAAGACGGGCTAGATTGCATGCGTGTTCGGCGGGGCACAAAACTCCAAGACGAACCCTGCACCGGGAACTCCGGCGCGTTCCGGTGCAGGACCTTTGCGCGGGTGAGCTGAGGCCGCTTGAACTTCTCCATCGCATGCCGAATGCCGGTGGATCGCCTGTCCGAAGTCGGCGCCGGGTCTTTCGTCTCGCCTTGGCGGATCGCGGCGCCGATCTCATCGCCGGTTAGCGTCTCATGCTTGAGCAGCGCCTTGGCCACGGCCTTGATGTGCGGCGATCTCAAGCGTCGTCTTGGCTGGCATGGGCAGACCTCGCGACGTCCCTGCGATGGTCGAAATCTGGCGTCGATGATGACGCACTGTCAACGGGGCGGAATTGCAGTTGCGCCTTGTATCGCTGACGCCGCGCGGCTCGGTGGCAATGAACTGGTGAATGTCACCAGCGCTCGGCAGTGCTCAAGCCACGGGCGGGGATATGCCATTGCCTTGAGCCGGGATTCCCATCGGCCGGAATGATAGGTCTCGATTTCCATGCGCCACGCGTCGCCGTCTTTCCATTCGACGCTCAAAACGCGAGTGTCGTTTGCGTCGATGGTGAGACGCAGGGGTGAACAGTTCGGCTCGTGCATGACCGTGAAGCCGTTGCCGGTCGCTTCCAAACACGAACTTCCATTCACCGCGCGGCCATGTCTGCGCAGGAACGTCATCGCCAGCGCTCGGGCCTCGTAAACGTTGCACGCCCAATCCGGATCGTCAGTCAAGATTCTCATCTCGTGCGCCCCGCCGATCGAGGGGATGCCACCATACCAGAATTCCGGTCGCGCACCACGGAAGCCGCGCCCTGACGCGTGCCTGGGCGGCCCAGCCACAACAGCACAAAGCCAAACAGCGGAATGCCGATGTCGGTCCAAAAGATGATCCCAGCGTTGCCCGGCGCGAAATTGTGCGCCGTCACCATCTGATAGACGTGACCGACCGCAGCGCCGAGAGTAAATATGCCCGGGCCGATGATTGCCGCGAGACGGAGATCGAAGCTTCGAAACGCAGCCAGCAGCCCGACCACGGCGAAACCAAGACTGGCGGTGCCGACCTCGAACTGGAACGGGCTGTCGGCCCAGCCGATGAACCGCGCGGACATCTCGCCGAGGAACACGTGCATGACGAAATTGTAGAAATTGTCGATGCCGATGCTGAAAAACACATACCATGCGAGCAACTTCTCAACGACCCAGCCGCGGTTAACCGGTTTCGGCAAACGCATGATGGCGATCAGCGACGCGATCAGCCCGATCGCGAAAAAGGTCAGTGAGTAATTTGCCAGGACAAATGTAATTGCCGCCTTGACCATCAGACCACCTATCGATCGGGTTCAAGCATCCATTTTTGACCCGGAGGCCGCCGGACGAAGTGCTCTGCGGCCTTTTCAGTTTTGTCGGACGGCGGGCTCGTCTCGGATATCGCCTATCGCCGACCATCAGCCACGCCCATGTCGGTCGTCAGGGCCATCGATCACTGGATAAAGCGGAAGCTGGCGCGAAACCAGTGAAATTACCGGTACTGCCCTGTTTCGACCCCAGTGGCCCAATTGGAATTTAGAGGTGGTCTAATTTGAAATCGTTGAACATATGAGCCGGTTCGCCGTCGTATAGACAAGCAGCCAATGCTGACTGCCGCGGATGAATGCGGAATTGCAATGTGTGAGAAGTGCGTCGAACTCGACAGCAAGATCGAGCATTACCAGCACCTGTCTTCCAGAATCAACGATCAGATTACACTTGATGGTATCAATGAATTGATAGAGCGCATGAAGGCGGAAAAAGCCGTTCTTCACCCCGATCAAGAGCCGTAAGGCCGCCTCGGTTGGCGGCCTGTTTCTTTACCCAATGAGTTTGGCGAATTGGGTCCGGTCGCGGGGGCGTTCGCGAAAGGGTCATTTGTGATCCGCTGAGGTGCCGCAAGTGGCGCAGTAAAAGCTACTGCCAAATTCGGTCATGACAACCCTAAATCCGATGGGAACTAGATCGACACGAATATCTTGGTCGCCTTCGTGAAATGCGAGCCCGTTCGCTTGCGAAAACTTGACGACGCCGATCTTTCTGCATTGGGCGTTCTAGCCTCTCGGTCCAATTGTCCCGCCCGGTCATTCTCCGAATATGCGCCTAGGGCAGGCTGGATCAAGCCGGATTCATCGGCGTCGGCTTCATGGCATACCGGGACAAACACCGCGCTACGAGTGGCCTGATAGCATCACCATCAGAAATAAGCGGGGCGAGCTCCGGGTCGGGATGTTGTCTGAAACGAATCCCTGAGCCCGGCAGACGGCAAGGATTGATGCTGCAGCGCGCTCTCTATTGCTCTCGACCGCAGGTTGCGCTTGGATGCCGCCCGGCTGCGGGGATTCCAAATGACGGATCGTGGATTTTATCTGGCCTTGACCCTCCTGCTTTTGGTGCTCGCGGCCGGTGAGATTGCCTACGGTGTGTTCGGACCTTTTTCGGCTAGTTCGCATCAAAGCGACGAATTCAGCAGCATCAATCGCGCTCGATAGCCGTATGAAGCCTTGATCCTGGTTGCTGATCTCGGCGGCCCGATCGTGCGGTGATCGTCGCTGCGTCGATATGCTTGCCCGCGGTGCACGCTTCGAACAGGTGCGGACTTGATTTACCGCCTGCGACCATGTCCAGCTGGGGTTGGATCGGTCGCTGACTTCCTGCCGGATAATGCTGCTTGTAAGTCACAGCCATGCGAGCGGAGATAAGCAAATTGGGCTCACCTCAAATCCAATGGAGCCTCGTTATGACCAAACATGTTGAGCGCGAGCTAACAACCGAAGTGCGCGAACTGACAGCGGACGAGTTGGAATGTGTCTGGGGAGGAAAGCCTGCTTCGAAAGGCTCGAGCGGTTCAACTTACCTCAGCTATAATTTTCAGATGGTATTCGCAACGTCCTATTCCTTCTGAACAGACAAACCGGCCCCGACTAAAAAAGGTACTTGGTGCGCCGGGCCTGATCCCGTGACCTCTCCATATGCGGATGGCTTGTAGTGCCGCGTTCCGCAGGACCGGCATTTCAGGGCCGCCGCAAGCTTCCAAATCGGTGCGTCGCGCGGCCGTCGGATCGCATCGAGCGGAATGCTGGCTTCGGTTCGGGGCGCGGACCTGAGTTATGAAAAAGCCGCCGCTGGGTTGAGACAGCGACTGCTCTCATGCCTGTGATGCGTGAAATACGAAGCCCGTGACGGCTGAGAATGCTGCACCAAAGTCAACATCCCCTGCCGCCGAATCGTCAGCAGGTGCCGGACATCCTGCAGGCGCCACGACGGGCGGATCCGGATCCATAGCTGCCACTGCGGCTTCCGGCTTTGCTTGCTGACGCCATGCAGGCGCTGAATGCGCCGCCGCTCGTGGCACCGGTGGACGCGGCGCAGCGCTCACGCGGTCCGGCCTGCGCAGACGTCGTTAAAATAGCGAGCACGGCCGTGCAAAAAAGAAAGTTTTCATAATTCGCTCCTCGGTTGAAACGGCGGAAGGATATCCAGCGCCGCTTTGGCCGGCAAGGGTCGGGTGTGTGCGCGTTTGACGCGGGGCGGAACCCCGCGCCATTTCTCCTCACAGCCTCGGTCCGCTGGCGGCCTACGCTAGCCGACGCCGCTTGCTGACCGAGCGGCGCCCGCGCTCTCGTCCGGGAAGCTGTTGGCGTAGCAACGCTGTCGAAGCACTCGGAGCATTTCATTGAGATGGCAGACGGCAAAAATACGTCGTCGCTCGTCGGAGCCAGTGAAAGCGATGCGACCCGTCGAATATGCGGACGTCAGAGACGCTTCTCGAAAAAATGATCCGGATACGGGTCTTCGTTGAATCGGTCGATCTCGACCCAGCCGGAGGTGCGGTAGAGCTTCAGTGCCTCGGGCAACGCGCTGTTGGTGTCCAGGCGCAAGGTCTTCACCGACAATTCGCGTGCCACGGTCTCGACGGCGTGCATCAGGCGCCCGCCAATACCGAAACCGCGCGCGGTCCGGCATGTCCAAAGCCGCTTGATTTCCGCCAATTCGCCGCCGGTTCCCTTGAGCCCTACACAACCGATCGGCAGGCCGTCCGACATGGCGAGAAGAAACACCCCTCGGGGCCGAACCATGTCCGCGGCTTCCGGATCGCGCGACCGCGAAACCTCAAACCCCTTTTCGAAGCGGCGACCAAGTTCGGAATAATATTCGCCAAGGCAATAGCGGGCGGCGTCATCCCTCGGGTCGGCTTCCTCTATCGCAATCCGGTCGCGGCCCAGTGCCGAGGCGACCATGTCCATGGCATCAAGGAGTTCATCCGAACGCGGGGAGCGGTCCAGCAACGCAGATGCCCTTGCGTTGGAAAGCTCCTCGTAGACCTGAAATTCACGCTGGCCCGCCGCAGTGAAGACGGCAACCCGGCGGCGGGCATCGTCAGGATGCGGCTTGGTTCTGACAAGGCCTTCCTCCTCCAGACTGCGCAGCATGCGACTCATCAGGCCGGAATCGAGACCGAGATATTGGCGGATTTCGGCCACATCCGTGCGGCCCATGCCGATCGCGTTCAGGACGCGGGCGGCCCCGAGCGGGCGGCCCCGGCCAAGGAAGGACGTGTCCAGCGCGCCGACTTCCATGGTGACGGCGCGAGCGAAACGCCGAAAGCGTCCTACAGGACCATAAGGCATATTCTCTGACCTAAGTCAGACAAGTCCTGGAGTCAATCGCCGTATGCTGCTTACTATGACAGGGGGTCTCTACGCCGCTGCCCCGCTGTTGCCGATCCGGCTCGCTCAAAAATCGATCCACCGCCGGCGCGCGACGCTTGCGCGCCGACGCCGGCTAGCGCCGACGCCTTCGCGGACTTTGATCCCTGGCACTTTGATCGGGAATTCCCACACAGGTCGTCGATCCATCGGTCTCGCGCGCAACCGTTCCGCACGGCACCGCCTTGACCGTTCGGGTGGAAACTCCGTCTGGAGCAACCTTGTTCAATCCCGGCCCCTCGCTGGCCTGCGGCAATGGACCCGTGGAGTACGGGGTCGGCGGCGTACCGGCCGGCGCATAGGCCCCCGTATAGCCTTTCGGCGCGGGTTGGCTGGCCTGCGGCGCGGAAGCGGCTGGCGCCGGTGCCGTGTCTGCCGGCGGTCCGGGAATGGGCGGCGGACCGGGAAGCGGCGGAGGATGGCCAATGGTGTCACCGACCGGTTTGCCACTGGTCGTATCGGGAGCCTGTTGAGCGAGCGCGACCGACCACCCGAGCGCGAGCGAAAGCGTAACCGAGAAAAAAGCCAATCGCATCGAATCCTCCCCTTTGAAAACCGAGCGATTTTACGCCCCTTGCGCCGTCGATCCACTGCTTTGTTCGCAACTCTCGATTGACGTCCTTCGAGTGCGAACGAGCGCAGGCGCGCTCCAGCGATCTACGCCTTCGGCAGCACGCTGTTGAGAACCTGCGAAACGGCCGTGACCAGTTGCGCCGGCGCGAACGGCTTTGACAGCATGATGCTGTTGGGAACCCCCTGGGAGGACCAATCTTCGGCGCTGTCTCCGCTCATATAGATTACCGGAAATGCCGGGTCGATCTCACGGGCATGGCGGGCAATATCCCAGCCGTTCATCCGATCGCGCCCCAGATTGACGTCGGTCACCAGCGCCCGATATTTGCCATCGGCCGTGGTCAGCAACTCCACGGCGTTCTCGCCCGACGCCGTGATGACGATCTCAAAACCACCGTCCGTCAGGGCTTCCTCGATGACGCCCTGCAGCAACTGATCGTCTTCCACGACCAGAATAATTGGCAAGTCTTGCAACGTCCTACGTCCCCCACCTTCGACTGAAATAGCGCCTGTAGCGGGTTTTCGTTCCGGCCGTAATGTCTAAAAGTGAACTCAAGACGATCGGCCGGCCGGAGGGCGCCCGGGACCCTCTTCGGCTGGGGTCCGGCATCGCCCCTCCCTCTCAATCCTCAATCGTCGGGTGCGGGGAGTAATCTACTACCGGCCCGGAACATTCGAACGGTGTTGCTCGAAATCATCAGGCCGGCCGAAACCAGTCGCCGGGCCGGGAAAGCCTTTGACTGTGCGATGGGACCTGTCGTTCTGTTCGCCAGGGCGCGACGTCAATACGGTGACCAACAATCCCGAGCGGTAGGTGGTGTGCCATGCGTGAAGAATTCGCTTCCAACAGTTTCCTCGCCGTGACCGTTGCCGGTCTTGTCCTGCTCTGCTCCGGCCTCGTGGCTTTCGCATTTTCCTGATCTGCGGCGCCTGGTGCCGTTTCAGGATCGATGCCTTGCGCGCCGGGCGTGCGGCGGCCAGGCGTCAACCCTGGCCGTCCTCCAGACCGTATTCCCGATAGATCGACAGTGGATCGGTGCCGGGAAACAGCCTGCACTTGGCCTGGGCCAAATGAAGATTGACGCTTCCGGGCTGGCAGCCGGCGGCGAGAAGTTTCCTGACCTCATCCATATGGGTGCGCGGCTGGTGGATCGGCGGCAGTTGCTCAAGTGCGACCAGCGCGGTTGCCAGCGCTTCCGTGATGACCCATTCGTCGTGGCCTGTAATTCCCTTTTTTGCCATCTGTCTTTCCCACCGGTTGCTGGTCTGCTCCGTCATCTCGAAGGACGCCACACCTCGCGACGGATGCCGGACGACACGCGCACCGAGCCATGAGTGGCCTCCGGTATGGCAACTCTTTGGCGGAATTCCCGCCGATGCGCGCTTACCCGGTGCGGTCTTTTTCGTGTCGTTGGCGCAACGCTTGCGGTGTTCCTCGCGGACAGGCCAGCTTTTTTGCTTCACAGAGCGAGTGAGTGCTGCGTAGATGAATTGCGCGCCACGATGGCGCGGTACCATGATCGGCGGTAACGGCGCGTAGCCTGGCTTCCGTCAGCGCTACAGAAAGATCGCCTTCGGGCGGTCTTTTTGTTTGTGCGATCGATTTTACACCGCGAAATTTACCACCGACTTTCATTATCACGAAAAACTGTTCTGTAATCTTTTGCCCGAACTCTGCCGCCGCCTAAATTAACAGGCTGGCGGCGTGTCATGAAACAGAAAGAAGCAAAGCATCTGCTGATTCAGGAATGGGATAGCTGGATCAAGAAGCAGCCGATCAAGGGCGACAAGGCTACCGGCAGGGACTCGCTCAAATTCTTTTTTGAGCTGCAGGATACGCGTTCCCGACTGTTGAAATTCTCCTCAAGGGGGCGAGACAAATGGCATATTGTCCACGCCTGGTTGCTCTACGAGGATCGCGTCTCCGATTGAATTCCGGCCCGGCTTTCGCCGCGCATTCCCGCGCCGCCAACCCCTGCAGCCCAGGCTGGCCACGCCGTCGATCGGTTTCGAGCGCCCTGCCCGTTCGAGCCGTGAGAGCCAAGCCGCGATGGGGCTGTCCGGGCCGCCAAATAGGGAGTAAGAGCAGCGACGGGGATATGACAAACAGCCGAGCGCTCGCACTCTGGGGTAGGTGAAAAGGCGGCACCCGGCTGTTCGGCCGCGCGGCGGTGCGGCCTTCCTATAAAAACATCATAGATTTAACGAACCGTCTTCGTCGGAATTCACAAGCCGAATTTTGCGATGATCAAACCGGTGCGGAAAACAAACTCCGTCGGGTTGCTCTCCACTCCAGGTTGCAGGATTATTCCCGCGATACGAATCGAGGGTAGTATTCTGCGCATGGGCCGCGGCAGAACCGCCGTCCCGAGCGGCAGGGTCAGCGCGGCACGCTGCCGGTTGCCCCGTCCTCTTTGGTCGACGACGAAGAACAGCCGCGACAGATGATCAATTTTCTGGCCAGCGCCTTTTCGGCGTTACGATCTTCCGCCTCCTTCTGCGCCCACCACTCATCCGAATGCGGTTTGATCGCTGACGCGGCAGTCCCGCCACCATTCGGCCTGACGCCCGGTTTCGCCGGTCTCTTTGGCTGTTGCTCGATCACCCCTGTTTCCGTGATCACCCGGGGCTGATCATCCGGGGGCGGTCCCAGTCCATCCCAGGCGACCGGCGTTCCCGCTACCGGCGCATAGCAGCCGGTTCCCGACGCGCAGCAACCGGCGAGAGCGGTGGCAGAGAAAAGGAGGGCAATCCATTTCGATGTCATCGCGGCGTCCTTCGGCATGGCCAGGCCGGCAAGGCCGGCCCCGGATGGTGGCGAAAACGGCCGGTCCCGGCCCTGCGGTCTTGAAAAAACAGGATGCTACATTGCCCTCGAATGCCGGCGTCATCAATAGCGGGCGTCTGGGCCCTCGCTTCCGCCACCGGTCGGCGCGAGGTCGTTTGGGCTGTCCTGTTTGCGCCGGCCCGGCCGCGAAAATATGTGGATCGAGGCCGGCCGAGCCGATTGCGGCACCCCGCGCCGGGTCATCTATGGCATTGATGCGGTTTGCTCCCCGGTTTCGCGCCGGCATCGCCGCTACGCCTGGAAGGACCATCATGCGGATCACCCTCGTCGGCTCCCGCCATTTCGGCGTGACGACCCTGGACATGCTGCGCCGGCGCGGCGTTGACGTCGTCAGGGTGGTGGTGGCCGACGCCGATGATCGCCTCGCCGCGGCGGCCCGCAGCGCCGGGATCGACGTGACCGTGCAGGGCGATCCAAGACTGGTGGTGGCTGAGGAGATTGCGCCCGGAACCGACCTGATTGTGACCGCCCACAGCCACGCCCGCATCAGCCACCAGGCCCTCGCGGCTGCGAAACTCGGGGGCATTGGCTATCACCCCTCGCTGCTGCCTCGGCACCGCGGCATCGCGGCGGTTGAATGGACGATCCGAGAAGGCGATCCAATTGCCGGCGGCACCGTGTATCACCTCGCTGATCGCATGGACGCCGGGGCCATCGCGGCGCAGGAGTGGTGCTTCGTTAAGCCGGGCGAGACCGCCCGGGAGCTATGGGAACGCGCGCTGGCTCCGCTTGGCCAAAAGCTGCTCGGCGAGGTGATCGACTACGCCAAGGCCCACCACAGCCTGCCGGCCAAACCTCAGGATGAAGAATTCGCGACCAAGGCGCCGAGCCTGCCGCAGTAGCCGCCGGAGTCGGCGTCCTTTTTGTTCCACGCGGCGCCGATATTGCGCCTGATTGGGAACCTAGCTCACCGCCATGTGTTTGAACTCACGGGAACAATTCTCCGTCTCGCAACGCAGCAAATTTTGGACACATTCTGCCGGAATAAGCCATATCATCACGTCAATCGGGAAACATCATTCATGCGCCAAGACCGCCTCAGAGCCGCATTGCTCGGTTCCGCATTGACCGCCGCGGCTGCCCTCGTCGCCGCGCCTGCGACGGCCCAGACACCCTATGACGGCCTGTGGAGTGTCACGGTCGTGACCAAGTCCGGCAGTTGCGAACCTTCGAGCAGTTCCACCCTCACCGTGACCGACGGAAAAGTTTCTTCCGCCGGAGCGGATGTTACCGGCAGTGTAGGACGCGAAGGCCTTGTACGTGTCTCAATCCGTGGTGCATATGCAAACGGCCAACTCAATGGCAATGCCGGATCGGGGAAATGGAATGGCGCTTCAGCGGGCGTACCGTGCAGCGGTCGGTGGGAAGCGTCGCGACAATAGAGCAGGTCGCATGGCTGCTGCGCCCCTGTTCATTCGGCATTTGATCCTGGCGGCCGCCACGCTGTTTGCCGTGGCGGTGTTCGGCTCCAGCAGCTACGCGCAATCGGGCCCGTTTGCCGGCCTGGCAGGGTACTGGTCCGGCGCCGGCACGGTCACGCTGGACGACGGCTCGACCGAGCGCATTCGGTGCCGCGCCTCCTATGCCGTCGGCGGCAACGGCGCCGGCCTCAACCAGACCCTGGTGTGCGCCAGCGACAGCTACAAATTCGACCTCAAAACCAATGTCATCGCCGAGCGGGGAGCGCTGTCCGGAACCTGGAGCGAAAGCAGCCGGGGCGTCAACGGCAACATTGAAGGACGCGGCAGCAACGGCAATTTCCAGGTCGTGGCGAGCGCGCCTGGTTTCACCGCCAGCATTTCCCTGACCACGCGCGGCAACCGGCAGTCGGTGGTGATCAAGTCCGAGAACGGGTTCCGGGGCGCCACGATCGCGCTAACCCGCTCGTAGAGCGGGCACCCGCTTCGGCTCCGCCTGGGCTCAGGAAGCCGGCACGAATGCGGAGACTTCGATCTCGACCTTTGCCCTGAGATCGACCAGGCCATCGATGTAAAGCAGCGTCGAAGGCGGGAAATTTCGCCCGAGCGTCTCGCGCCAGGCGGCGCCGATCCCGGCCCCTGCGGCTTCGTATTCGCTCCGGCTGGTCAAATACCAGGTCAGGCGAACAATATGCTCGGGACCGGCGCCGGCCTCGGCCAGCAGCTTGACGATCCGGCGCAGCGCGACCCCGACCTGCGCGGCCATATCGGGCTGGTATTCTCCCTTCTCGTCACCACCGGTCTGGCCGGCGAGCACGACCCATCGGCCGGGACCATCGACCGCAACCCCGTGCGAAAAGCCGCGTGGCTTGGCCCATTCAGCCGGTTGCAAGATACGCATGAGGGATCCTCCAAAAGCCAATATCGACCGCCGATCCTTATAGCGTTTTCGAGCGCAGTGGATACCGGTTCGCGGCAAGAAAACGCTTCAAAATCGGGGCCGCGCGGCACATCGGCATTTTTGCGCGTTGCAAATCCGCAAGCGGTCGCCGATACCGGCGCCTCCGCCACCCTTCCCGCTGCGGCTGCCGCAGCACGCATGGTAATTCCCGCCGATGGACCGAACACCTTCCAAGCCAAGGGCCGCGTTGTGGATGGCCGGCTGGCTCAGCTTGATGCTGATCGTGGCAGTCGCCGGTCGCGAAGCGCTGCGCGAACTCAACGTGTTTGAGCTGATGGAGCTCCGCTCGATGCTGGGCTTTTTGATGCTTTATCCGCTGATCCGCCGCAACGGAGGTTTTGCGGCGATGAAGACGTCGCGGCCGTTGCAGCATATCGGGCGCAATCTCGTCCACTATGGTGCCCAGCTCGGCTGGTTCTTTGCGCTGACGCTCATTCCGCTGGGCCAGGTGGTCTCGATCGAGTTCACGATGCCGATCTGGACCGCGATTCTCGCGGCGAGCTTTCTCGGCGAGCGCATGACGGTCTGGAAGATTGCGGCGATTGTGCTCGGGATTGTCGGGGTGATTGTCATTGTTCGTCCCGCCACCGGCGAGATCAACCCCGGTCAGCTGATCGCGCTGGCGGCAGCGGTGGGATTCGGCATCTCGGTGACCATGATGAAGTCGCTGACCCGCACCGAAAAAACCCTGGCGATCATTTTCTGGATGCTGGTGATCCAGTCGGCGGCCGGGTTTTTCCTCTCGCTCTACCTCTGGCGATGGCCGTCAGCCGATGTCTGGGGCTGGACCGTCGTGATCGCCTTTTGCGGAACATTTTCCCACTACTGCATGGCGCGCGCGATGCTGCACGCCGATGCGACCATCGTCGTGCCGATGGACTTCCTGCGCGTGCCGCTGACCGCGACCGCCGGTTGGCTGATCTATTCCGAGCGGCTCGACGCTTTCACCGTGCTCGGCGCGATCCTGATCCTCGCCGGCAACCTGCTGAACCTGAAAACCCCGCTGCCGGTTCCCGCGCGCGCGGGAACCTGACGGTTGAGGGTGCCGATTGTGATTTAGATCACGCAAGGGCAGGCGAAAATCCGCAATGATCGGGTCGTCCTCGGCCCCCACCGGAATTGGCGTGCGGTGTGACTTTTCTGGCGCCGAGCGTGGTTTTTCGTGTAACCTGACCCGATTGTTGCCGTTGAAATTGCACGACTCAGCCAGGGGAATTTCCATGCGTTACACCACCCTTTTTCTTTCCCTGATTTGCATGCTGTTCGCCGCCGACCCGGCCAGGGCCGATAAACGCGTCGCCTTCGTGGTCGGCAATGGCGCCTACAGGAATGTCGCCCAGCTTCCCAACCCGCCGGTCGATGCCAAGGCGATGGCAGCCGTGCTGCGCAATGTCGGTTTCGACGTCGTCGAGGGCACCAACCTGACCCGCGACAAGATGACGGAACTGCTGCTGGAGTTCGGCAAGAAGGCGCAGGGTGCCGACGTTGCGGTGTTCTTCTACGCCGGCCACGGCATTGCCATCAGCGGCACCAACTACCTGCTGCCGGTCGATGCCGACATCAAGTCGGAAATGGACGTCAAGCTCGGTGCCGCCATCAACATCGATCTCACGCTCGACCAGACCATGGGCGACGCCAAGGTCAAGCTGGTGTTCCTCGATGCCTGCCGCGACAATCCATTCGCGGCCAAGATCAAGTCGAATTCCGCGACCCGCAGCGTCAGCGTGCAGTCCGGTCTCGCCGAAATGAAGTCCGGAGAGGGAACGCTGATCGCCTTCGCCACCGGTCCCGGGCAAACCGCGCTCGACGGGCAGGAAGGCACCGACAGCCCGTTCACGCGCGCCCTCATCGCCCACATCACGCAGCCCGGCGTGGAGATCCAGCAGGCGATGACCGAGGTCCGCGCGCAGGTCAATGAGGAGACCAACAAGGGCCAGCTGCCCTGGGGCCACACCAATCTGATCGGCTCGGTGTATCTCAATCCGGCACCGGCGCCGGCGCCGGCGGCCAATGTCGCCTCGCCATCATCCAGCGCGCCCGCGGCGGTCGCCTCCTCCAACGGCGCGACCGATGTCGAGCTCGAGTTCTGGCGTTCGGTCAAGGAATCGAACAAGCCTGAAGAGCTCAACGCCTATCTGAGCAGCTATCCCAATGGGCAGTTCAAGTCGCTGGCGCTGGCCCGCATTGCCGAGTTGCAGAATGGTCCGTCGACCACGACCCGCAACCTGACGACCGGCCCCGATCCGGCCACCTTCACGGCGGAGGCCACCCAGGTCACGGAAGACCAGATCGGCCTCGACAGGGGTCAACGGCGCGACGTGCAGCGCCGATTGACCGGACTTGGCTTCGACACCAAGGCGAGCGGCAAGTTCGACGAAACGACCCGCGCCGTCATCACCCGCTGGCAGGCGGCGCGCGGCTATCCCGCGACCGGCTTCCTCAACAAGCTGCAGCACAAGGCGCTGCTGGCCGAAATCGTCGCGACCACGGACACCAGCGCCAATAGCGATCCCGATGACAAGCCGGCGCGTCATCACCGCGGCGGCGGTGCCGGCGGCGGTCGCCAGTATCGCGGTCCCAGCGGTCCGGGCGCCTTCATCGGCGGCGTGGTCGGGGGATTGTTCCGGTAGGGCATTCTGCGGCGCCGTGGCGTGCCTTCATCCTTCGAGACGCCGCGCGAGAGCGCGGCTCCTCAGAGGCTCTCAGGATGAGGGTTGGACCTCGCCGTGTTGGACCCTCATGGTGAAATGCGCGGCGACGCCGCGGGTCTCGAACCACGAGGCCACCGGTTCATGGCCGGCCTTCGCCGATCACTTCCCAACCGCCTTGCGTAGCGCGTCGTTGATCCGGTCCTGCCAGCCCGGACCATCGGCCTGGAAGTGCTCGAGAACGTCCTGATCGATCCGCAGCGAAACCAGTTCCTTGACGCCGGGAAGCGCGGTCTGTTTGGCCGGCGCTTCCGGCACCTTGGTCGTGGTTCGCTTGAACGCCGCTTCAGCTTCGGTGCGGGCATCGTTCAGGGTTCGGGGACGTCGCGGTTGATCCGACACGGCTAGATTCCTTCAAATATAGAACGATGGCAGCACTGCGAGGATGGTCCTGCCGCTGGTAACAGCAATGTGTGGGGAATTTGCGGCTCTGCATCAGAGGCAGCAGGTACGCGCAACAAGCCAGCATCCGACGCCAACAAAATCATTGCCATGCAAACTGGCGCGAAGGCTTTCGCGTGACGTGCCGCCGCAGCGGCGATTGTGCGCTGCAGCAGCGACGCGCCTCTGGCGTTGCACACAAACATTTCTGTGAACAGTTGATCGGCAAGCAATTTTGTGAACGCAATAATCACCAAACCAACGTATTTGTGTTGCGACATCGTCAAATAAATCCGTGTATAATTTAGCGAGTGTAGAGCCCAGGTTCAGATCGCAAGGAGGTCACGATGCCAGCAATTGCTGAAGTCCTGTCGACCGTAGCGTCTAACCCCGACCCGCGTGGATGTGATTTGCCGACCTGCCCGGTTTGCTCGGATTCAATGGTGGCGGCGGAAGCATCCGCCTATCTCTCCGACAATTTCATCAGCTATCTCTGGACCTGTGATACCTGCGGGTACGGTTTCGTCACCAAGCATTTGCTTAAACGATTCGCCTGCAACTAGTTTCTTTTCCAGTACCGTAGCTTCATCGCCCGGCTTGTGCCGGGCATCCATCAGCCAAAGACCGTCATTGCGAGCGCAAGCGAAGCAATCCAATGCGCGACGAGTTGGCTGTGGGTTGCTTCGTCGCTTGCGCTCCTCGCAATGACGGCTGAGAGTTTTGTCGTCGCGGGAGACAAGACTTGGCTGGCCGGGACAACAAGCCCGGCCAAGATGGCGTCCTGGTTGATTTCGGACAGCAGCGGTCACGCCCAGCGTCTCGCCCGCTCTGCGCTTCCAGGTGGGACGCATGTCGGCAGCGGTCACGCGTCTTGTCTCGGTGACAGAGTCGCAGGGCAAATTGATCGCCGCATGTGCCTTGCGAGGCTGTCGAAAAGTTTGGCATTTTCGGAGATGCCGCGCATGTGAATTTGAAGGAGGGCAAGGCCCTCCTCAAGCGCGGCGAATTGCTCCAAGAACTGTTCCTCAGTGAGTTCCTGTTCCGGGAAACGGTCTTTGTTGTTGTCGTGACTATCTTTGAAATATTTCACGATGATGCTCCTTTGTGTTGGGTTGGGTCAGGTTGGGTTGGTTCGGCAGGCGAGCATCGCCAGCAGGCGAACCATGCCGTCCCAAGCCCTCTATCGGAGAAGCGCGGCAGCTGCTCGTCTGCAGCCGCTCGCCCCTCCGATCCGGCGATCACTCGACGACGAAGGCTGGTTCGAGGACCACAGGCCGGGACAAATTGTAGAAATTGGGTGAGGTCGCCATTACCGCCTTGTGGACCTCGGCGAACTACTCTTTTGTGCCGTTACCCTTGATGCGGACCGTATAGCGGAGGTTCTCGTAGCCCTGCGGCACGGCAGGATCGATCCCGAGGAAGCCGCGGAGATCGATCTCGCCGTCGGTCTCGATCGCGAGGCTTTCGAGAGTGATTCCGCGCACCGCGCACTGCGCCACATATCCGACCGTCATGCAGGCGTTGAGGGCCGCGATCAAATGGTCCTGCGGATTGGCGAAACTGTTGGAGCCACCGAGTTCGCGGGGCTCGTCGATGTCGATCGCGAAGCGGCGCGGCACCTCTTCTCCGCCGATCTCATAGCTCCCGATTTCTGCGCGGCTCCGCGCCTGGCCCTGCCACGTTGTAGTGACGTGCCAGCTTGTCTTGCCCTTTGCGGGTTCGCGCTTGACCTCGTCAATCAGCGCAAACAGGTCGTCAACATTGATGCCGTTGACGACGGTGGGTTCGGTAATCTTGCTCTGTGCAGCCATGATGGGTCTCCTTTGCCTGGGTTTGGGTCAAGATTTCACGTTGGATCATTGCAGCGTCGCGAGCGCCAGCTGGATGCGCCGGCCTTGCTTTTCGGTGATCAGGCTGGAAAGCACCTTGCCGAACTGCGGGTGCTGGGCGCCTGAATGGATGTATTGCCAGCGGTAAGCCTTGAGAAATGCGGCCTCGATTGCGCGTGCCTCCGCATCGTGGACCGCACGGCCGCACGTTGTCGTGAAGTAGCCCTCGTCGGCCTTGGCCTGGGCCTGCAGGATGCCGTCCACCGCGGCGACCAACTCAATGAATTCGTTGACCGAGGAATCGCGCTGTTCCGCCGTTAACCCGGCGTCGCGGCGCACCCACTCGAGTTCGTCGAGGATCGCGTGCTGGCTTTCCTCTTTCCAGTGAAAGAGGAACACGTCCTTGAACAGCTCGGAGAGTTGGGGATCGGACTCGATGCTCTGGCGATAATGCAGCTGGGTGAACAGCTCGATATCCAGCGTCAGTGCCAACACCGCCCAGGTACTTTTGCCAAGAACAGCATGGGCGACCGCGTTGTGATCGACGTCAAAGCGATAACCGCCGGGCAGAACGTCCCCGACCATGGCGTCGACAAGGCGAAATAGCGCCTAATGTTTCAACTCCTCGTCGCTGAACCGTACCAATGCCTCGAGCGCGACCTGATCGCCGAACCAGTGGTCCTCGCTCAGCTCCAGGACTTTGGCATTGATGAAGCGCTCGACCAGACCAAAGATGTTGGCGTAGGTGCGGCCCTGGATCTGGCTAACGTACCGCTTTTCATCGGCCGACAGGGTCGTGAACGCATTCGCCAGAGAAAGCCCGTCTGGAAGAAACTTGTGGGCGGTATCGAAGTTGCGTCCCCGTATCACGTCCTTGTCGATGTCCCAGCGAACCCGCTTGGAGGTTTGAATGCAGCGTGCGTACCGTTCGCTGCTGTCAGAGATATTGCCGATCACGTTCATTGCAGTCTCCTTTCGCGGAGTGGTCCGCCGATGGCACAGACAAACCGATCGGCTGATGCAGCGATCTTTAGGTCGCAGGACGGGCAAGGGTCTATGACCGGCTCACCTTCAGACATGACCAAAACGCCGGCTTCTGATAGAGAGGTCGATATGGATGCATTGTTCGACGTCTTGAGAGTCGCGCACTTGACCGGCGGCGTTTTCTTGCACGCCGATTTCTTCGCGCCATGGTGTATGGCCGCTCGCGTTGGGCCGGAACATTGCGCGCCCGCTCTCGGGCCAGCGTCGCACCTGATTCTTTATCACTACGTCGTCGAGGGTGAAACTCCGTATCCGGGTCGACGGTGAGGATGGAGCGGGCCTCGTGCTTGGAGCCGGCGACGTCGTTCTGCTGCCGCGCAACGATCTGCACCTGGTGGGTAGCGACCTGACCCTGCCGCCGGTAGCTGGCAGTGACATTATCCAGCCGCCCAAGGCCGGCGGACTGTTCTCGATCCATCACGGCGGCAGTGGAAGACGCACGCGGATGATCTGCGGGTTCCTCGGCTGCGATTGCGCCGAAGACAATCCGGTGATCTCGACCTTGCCGTCGTTGCTGAAACTCGATGCCGAGCAAGGCGGGGCAGCAGAATGGATCCGCTCGACCTTCCAATATGCCGCCGAGGAGGTCGCCGCTGGCCGCCCAGGTTCGGAAACCGTGCTGGCGAAGCTGTCGGAGCTGTTGTTCATTGAAGCGGTGCGGCGCTACGCTCAAGCACTGCCGCAGGGGCAGACCGGTTGGCTCGCTGGTTTGCGCGACCCCTATGTTGCGCGGGCGCTGGCGCTGCTGCATCACGACATCACCCGGCCTTGGAACGTAGATGACCTTAGCCGTGAGGTCGGCCTGTCGCGTTCGGCGCTGGCCGACCGCTTCATCAGTTTGATCGGCACACCGCCGATGCATTACATCGCCAGTTGGCGCATGCAGGTCGCGACCCAGATACTCCGCAATACCAGCGCCTCCCTTGCGCAAGTTGCTGACTTGGTCGGTTACGGCTCCGAGGCCGCTTTCTCCCGCGCCTTCAAGAAGGCGTTCGGGACTGCGCCAGCCACCTGGCGACGTTCGAACAGGTAGGCAGGTCCGCTCCGTCATTCCGGGGCGCGCGCAGCGCGAGCCCGGAATCCATCGCGCCACCGCATCCGCGGCCAAATGGATTCCGGGCCTGCGCCAAGCGGCGCGTCCCGGAATGACGGAGAAGTGCCGTGGATCAATCAATCACCGAACAGCAATCTAGCGCGGCGCGATATCGCCTTTCGCCCATCCGGCACGGGTGTTGTTGCGAAAGCTTTCAAAGCTGCCCTGCGCAACCGCGTCACGGGCATCGTGCATCAGGCGCTGGTAGTAGGCGACATTGATTTCCGACAGCAGCATCGCCCCCAGCGTCTCGCCCGATTTCACGAGATGATGCAGATAGGCGCGTGAGCAGTTGCGGGTCGACGGCCACGCGCTTTGCTCGTCGAGCGGCCGCGGATCGTCGGCATGGCGGGCGTTGCGCAGATTGATCTGGCCGAACCGCGTGAACGCCACGCCGTGGCGGCCGTTGCGCGTCGGCATTACACAATCGAACATGTCGACGCCGCGCGCCACCGCCTCCAGCAGGTCTTCGGGCGTGCCGACGCCCATCAGATATCTCGGACGATCCTGCGGCAGGATCGGGACGACCTCGTCGATCATCGCAAGCATCACCGATTGCGGCTCGCCGACCGCGAGGCCTCCGATGGCGTAGCCGTGAAACCCAAGGTCGACCAGGCTCCGCGCGCTGGCCTGGCGCAGTTCGGGCACGTCGCCACCCTGGGCGATGCCGAACAGCATGTATCCCGGCGGCGCCGTCTCGAACGCGCGCTTGCTGCGCTCCGCCCAGCGCAGCGACAAATGCATGGCCCGCTCGATGTCGCCGCGCTCCGCCGGCAGCCGCACGCATTCGTCCATCTGCATCGCGATGTCGGAGCCAAGCAGCCGCTGCACTTCGATTGAGCGTTCGGGCGACAATTCGATTTTGGTACCGTCGATATGCGAGCGAAAGGTGACGGCGTTTTCGCTGACCTTGCGCAGCGCCGACAGCGACATGACCTGGAAGCCGCCGGAATCGGTCAGCATCGGGCCGCGCCAGCCGGTAAAGACCTGCAGGCCGCCAAGCGCGGCAATCCGTTCGGCGCCCGGCCGCAACATCAGATGGTAGGTATTGCCGAGCACGAGATCGGCACCGGCGTCGCGCACCTCGCGCCAATGCAGCCCTTTCATCGCGCCGGCGGTGCCGACCGGGATGAAGGCCGGCGTCCGCACCGGTCCATGTGGCGTGGTCAGCAGGCCGCTACGGGCGCGGCCGTCGCGTCCCAGCAATTCGAAATGGTTGGCGATCGTCATCCGCCGGGCTTATCACGAAACAACAGGCAGGCGTCGCCATAGGAATAGAACCGGTAACCGCTCTCGATCGCATGGACATAGGCCCGTTTCATGGTGTCGAGGCCGCTGAACGCCGATACCAGCATGAACAGCGTCGAGCGCGGCAGATGAAAATTGGTCAGTAGAATGTCGACGGCGCGAAAGCGGTAACCCGGCGTGATGAAGATATCGGTTTCGCCGGCAAACGACTCGATCATGCCATCCTCCGCCGCGGCGCTTTCCAGCAGCCGCAGCGAGGTGGTGCCGACGGCGGCGATCCGGGCGCCTTCGGCCCGTGCCGCATTGAGCGCGGCGGCGGTGTGGCGGGAGATGACGCCCCGTTCGGCGTGCATCCGATGGCCGGCGGTGTCATCCGCCTTGACCGGCAGGAAGGTTCCGGCTCCGACATGCAGCGTGACCCGGTGAATCCCCACGCCACGGTCGTGCAACGCCTGCTCCAGCGCCGGCGTGAAATGCAATCCCGCGGTTGGCGCGGCAACCGCTCCCTCATGGACTGCAAACATGGTCTGGTAATCGGCCGCATCGCGCGCGTCGGCCTCGCGCTTCGAGGCGATATAGGGTGGCAGCGGGGGCGCGCCGAGATCGGCGATGGCCTGATCGAGCGCCGGGCCGTGAAATGAAAACGACAGCGTGATCTCGCCGTCGTCACCCTTGTGCTCGACCTCGGCGTCGAGATGGCCGAGCAGACAGACCCTGCCCTCATTGCCGAAGCGCACCACATCGCCCTGCGACAGCTTCTTCGCCGGTCTCGCCAGCGCCCGCCAGCGCGAGCCGTCGAGACGTTTGATCAGGGTGGCCTCGATCTTCGGCTCGGTCGGTCGGCCGATGCGGCGGCCGCTGAGCTGCGCCGAGATCACCCTGGTATCGTTCACCACCAGCTGATCGCCGGGCTCCAGCCATTGCGGAAGATCCGAAACCGCGCGGTCGCGCCAGACCGCATCGGGCTGCACGACCAGCATCCGCGCGGAATCGCGCGGGCTCACCGGCCGCAGCGCGATGCGCTCCGGCGGGAGTTCGAAATCGAACAGATCGGTGCGCATGGCGCATGCGCTCCAGTGTTGAATGACGGTTTTGAGCTCAGGCCGCGTCGGCCGCCATGTGCGCCTTGACGATCTTGTCCGGATTCTTCACCGGCTCGCCGCGCTTGATCTTGTCGACGTTGTCCATGCCCTCGGTCACCTTGCCCCACACCGTGTACTGGTTGTTGAGGAACGATGCATCGTCGAAGCAGATGAAGAACTGGCTGTCGCCGGAATCCGGGCTGGCGGCACGCGCCATCGAGGTGGTGCCGCGGACATGCGGCTCCCGGTTGAACTCGGCCTTGAGCTTCTTGCCGGAGCCGCCGGTGCCGGTGCCCTGCGGACAGCCGGTCTGCGCCATGAATCCCTCGATCACGCGGTGAAACACGATGCCGTCGTAAAAGCCCTCGCGCACCAGCTCCTTGATCCGCGCGACATGACCGGGGGCAAGGTCCGGCCGCATCTCGATCGTGACGGGCCCCTGGGTGGTTTCGAGGATCAGAGTATTTTCGGTAACAGCCATGCTCTCTTCTCTGTCGGTTGGAGGGAAGGTTTGCGGTTGTGGAACCGGACCGCAAAGGGATGACCGGCCACCGCCCCGGCCATGCCCAGCGTAAATGGCATCGGCGTGCAGCGTTGCAACGTCTCCATCACGGCGATGCGGTACATCAGCCGGTCATGATCGGTTGCCTGTTGCGATTCATAGGTGATTTTCGGACGGCCGAAGATATTGCCGTCGCGGTTGAAACTGACGATCACGGTAATGTCCATGTCCGGATTGGCGCGCCCCGGCGGTGGCGGCCGCCAGCAGCTGCCCAGTCGTGCGAATACGTCCTTGATGGTATCGACCTGGGCCGGTTGAGCCCGCGCCGGCGCGATCAGGGACGGCAACAGCAGCGCTGCGGCTAAAAAGGGCAATGGCCGGCGCGACGCTGCCATGGCTCACTTGATGTCGGATGCGACCTGCACCTTCACCATCTTGTCGGGATCGGTGACGGTGCCGCCCGCCGAGCCTGGCGGCGCTTTCTTGAGCTTGTCGACCACATCCATTCCCGAAACCACCTCGCCGACCACGGTGTACTGGCCGTCGAGGCTCGGGGCGTCCATAAACATGATGAAGAACTGCGCGTTCGCGCTGTCGACGCTGTCACCGCGCCGGGCCATGCCGACGATCCCGCGCTTGAAGTGAACGCTGGAGAATTCCTGCTTCAGGTTCGGATATTTCGATCCGCCGGTGCCGTTGAAGTTCTGGCCGTCGCCGGTCTGTGCCATGAAGCCATCCATCACGCGGTGGAACGGCACGTTGTTATAGAAGCCGTCGCGCGCCAGCTGCTTCAGCCGTTCGGCATGCTTGGGCGCCAGATCGCTCCGCAACTTGATGACGATGCGGCCCTTGGTGGTGTCGATGACAATCGCATTCTGCTTGTCGAGACTGGCCGGAAGCGGCTGCGCGATCGCGGAGGCCGCGCAGACCAGCGCGACGATGATGGCGAGAACTCGGATCATGAAAACTCCAGATAAGGGGAAGCCGGCGGCCGTCCTGGCTAGCCGGCGAGTTTGGCTTTGAGGCTGGCGGCGACCGCTGGCGGCACGAAGGCCGAGACGTCGCCGCCCATGGTTGCGATTTGGCGTACCAGTGTGGCGGTGATCGGGCGAACCGAGGCCGAGGCCGGAACGAACACCGTATGCACCTCGGGCGCCATGGTCTCGTTCATGCCGGCAATCTGCATCTCGTAGTCGAGGTCGGTGCCGTCGCGCAGGCCGCGAATCATGACGGTCGCCCCGTTCTGCCGCGCCGCCGTGACGGTGAGGTTGTCGTAGGTGGTGCAGGCGAAAGCGCAGCCCGCCGCAGCGGCGATCGGCGCAAATACGCTGTGCGCCATATCAAGCCGTTCCTCGACCGAAAACAGCGGCTTTTTGCCGGGATGGATGCCGATCGCGACAACCAGCCGGTCGCAGAGGCTGACGGCATGCCGGACCACGTCCAGATGGCCGTTGGTGACGGGGTCGAAGGAGCCGGGATACAGCGCGACGCGGGGCATACCCCCCCTCTACCGCGCCCCGGGCAGCCCCGCAAGCCGGCGAGTTCCCGGCCTTTCGGGCCAAACTCGTGACTTTATTTTGGCTCGGCACCTGAACCACTTGCGGGGTCGCCGCGTCTCCTCTGCAAGCCGACAATGTTTCTTCCCGCGAGCTGCGACGAAACAAAACTCCGGTGAGATGAAACCATTTTCCGCGTTTGCGAAGACATCCGGAAACCGGCCTTGGTTATCAATCCGACAACGAAACGGGCCGCAAAGGCCCAATGACAGGGGACCGTCATGATCAAGGCTCTTTCAGCCGTCGCCATCGCTGCGTTTGTCGCCGCCGCCCTCACCATCCTTCCCGGTTTTGCTCCGCAGGTCGAAGCGAGTGTGCCGCAGGCCCTCGCCAAGGGCGACCGGCTGGATGTGCGCCCGGTCGGCCGTGACTGCTCGCAACGGGCCTGGCCCAATTTCGAAGCCTCCTGCCTGCGCGCCGTGGGCAGCAAGGCGGTAATCCGGCAGGCCCGGCTGGTCACCGCGGATCGCACCCAATAAGGCGGCTCGCCGTCCTCATCGACGTAATCCGATGGTAATTTGCCGCGGGGCATCGCAGACTGGCGCTTGACCGTGCCGGGTCGGCGATCCGACTGGCAGAGTGCGGTCACTGCCCGGGGGATCGCCAGTGACCGCCACGCCCGTCGCCGAATCAATCAAATCCGCCGGCCTGCCGGTCACGGCGACGATCGGCGCCCTCGGCATCGTTTACGGCGACATCGGCACCAGCCCGCTCTACGCGCTGAAGGAAGCGGCCAAGGCCGCCGCCCATGGCGGCGCCGTCACGTCGGAGGCTGTGCTCGGGGTGGCTTCGCTGATCCTGTGGGCGCTGATCCTGATCATCTCGATCAAATACGCGCTGCTGATCATGCGCGCCGACAACCGCGGCGAAGGCGGCATCGTCGCGCTGCTGGCGCTGCTCTCGGCGCGCAACGCCCAGCCCGGAACGTGGCGGGCGCAACTGCTGATCGTCGGGCTGGTCGGCGCCGCCCTGCTCTACGGCGACGGCGCCATCACGCCGGCGATCTCGGTGCTGAGCGCGATCGAAGGCCTCAAGGTCGACGCGCCGTCGCTGGCGCCGGTCGTGGTGCCCGTGACCATCGTCATCCTGATCGGCCTGTTCGTCATGCAGCGGCAGGGCACCGGGGTGATCGGGCAGATTTTCGGGCCGGTGATGGTCGGCTGGTTCGCCATTCTCGCCGCGCTCGGCATTCACGGCATCATCAAGGCGCCGGCCGTGCTCGCCGCGCTGAGCCCGCTCTGCGCCTTCGACTTCCTGATCCACCAGGATTTCCACGTCAGCTTCGCCATTCTCGGCGCGGCCTTCCTGGCGGTCACCGGCGGCGAAGCGATGTACGCCGACATGGGCCATTTCGGGCGGGTGCCGATCCGGCTCGCCTGGTTCGCCGTGGCGCTGCCGGCGCTGGTGCTGAACTATTTCGGACAGGCGGCTTTGCTGATCACCGATCCGACCGCGATCGACAATCCGTTCTATCAGCTCGCGCCCGACTGGATGCAATATCCGCTGGTCGGGTTCGCGGCGCTCGCCACCGTGATCGCATCGCAGGCGATCATTTCCGGCGTGTTTTCCCTGACCCAGCAATCGATCCAGCTCGGCTTTCTGCCGCGCATGCACATCAAGCACACCACAAGCCACGCCATCGGCCAGATCTATGTGCCGCTGGTGAACTGGCTGCTCGCCGCAGCGACCTTGGGTGCCGTGATCGGCTTCGGCACCTCGGACGCGCTGGCCGGCGCCTATGGCATCGCGGTGTCGCTGCTGATGGCCATCACCACCCTGCTGGCGGCGCTGGTCGCGATCCAATGGGGCTACTCGCCCGTGATCGTCATCGCCGTGAACGGCTTTTTCCTGATCATCGATTGCATTTTCTTTGCCGCGAACTCGACCAAGCTGTTCGAGGGTGGCTGGTTCCCGCTGCTGCTCGCGACCGCGGTGGCGTTCCTGATGCTGACCTGGCGAAGCGGCGTCAAGCTGGTCGAGCGGGCCCGCGGCGCGCTGCGGCAACCAGAGGAAGACCTGATCGAGACCGCGGTCAGCCGCTGCCATGCGCGGCTGACCGGGACCGCCGTCTTCCTGGCGTCGGCGCCCAACGGCGTACCGCTGGCCCTGACGCAATTCGTCAGGCATAACCACTGCCTGCACCAGCGCGTGGTGCTGGTGACGGTGCTGATCGAGGAATCCCCGCGGATCGCGGAAGAGGATCGCGCCCAGGTGATCGAGGTCATCCCGGGGATCACGCGCGTCATCCTGCATTACGGCTTCATGCAGTACCCGACGATCTATGAGGGGCTGGTGCTCGCCTGTCGGCAGGGCAAGCTGCCGGGCATCGATCTCACCGACATCACCTATTACATCGGCCGGGAGACCATCATTCCCAGCGAGGACGTTCCAGGGATGTGGCTGTGGCGCGAGTCGGTGTTCGCCTTCCTGCAGCGCAACGCCGAGCGTTCCGCCGCGTTCTTCGGGCTGCCAACCCGGCAGGTGGTCGAGTTCGGCACCGAGATCGAGATCTGACAGCGAGAAGAGAGCGAATAGGGAATGGCGAGTAGCCAATAGAAACCCAGCCCGCCATTCGCTACTCGCTATTCGCGCCCGCTAACCCGCGTCGCCGTTCTCGCCGTCATCGCCGATATGCTCGACCGACACCACGTGCTCGTCTTCGGCGGTGTCGAACACGATGACGCCCTGGGTTGAGCGGCCCGCAATCCGGATGCCCTCGACCGGACAGCGGATCAACTGGCCCTTGTCGGTCACCAGCATGATCTGGTCGCTGTCCTCGACCGGGAATGACGCCACCAGCTTGCCGTTGCGGCCATTGACCGACATCGCGACAATGCCCTTGCCGCCGCGCCCGGTGGTCCGGTACTCGAACGAGGACGAGCGCTTGCCATAGCCGTTTTCGCTGATGGTCAGCACGAACTGCTCGCTGGCCGACATCTCGACATAGCGCTGCTCGCCAAGCTCGATGGCGCCGGAGGCATCCTCGCCGTCGGTTGCCGCCTCTTCCTCGACCCCGCCACGCCGTACCGCATTGGCGCGGCGCAGGTAGGCAGCGCGCTCTTCGGCATCGGCGTCCATGTGGCGCAGAATGGTGAGCGAAATCAGCTTGTCGTTATCCGGTAGCGCGATGCCGCGCACGCCCATCGAGGTGCGGCCCTGGAATACCCGCACATCGGTGACGGGGAAGCGGATGCAATGGCCGCCGGCGGCGGTCAGCAGCACGTCGTCGCGCTCGGTGCAGATCTGCACATCGACAATCGCCTCGGCAGCGTCGAGCTTCATGGCGATGATGCCCGAACGCCTGACGTCGACGAAGTCCGACAATTTGTTGCGGCGGACGTTGCCGCCGGTAGTCGCGAACATCACGTCGAGATTGCCCCAGGACGATTCGTCCTCGGGCAGCGGCATGATGGTGGTGATCCGCTCGCCCTGCTCCAGCGGCAGGATGTTGATCAGCGCCTTGCCGCGTGCGTTCGGCGCCGCAATCGGCAGCCGCCACACCTTTTCCTTGTAGACCTGGCCGCGCGAGGAGAAGAACAGCACCGGGGTGTGGGTCGAGGCCACGAACAGCCGGCTGACGAAATCCTCGTCGCGGGTCTGCATCCCCGCCCGCCCCTTGCCGCCGCGGCGCTGGGCACGATAGGCCGACAGCGGCACGCGCTTGACGTAGCCGGCATGCGAGACCGTGACCACCATGTCCTCGCGCTGGATCAGGTCCTCGTCTTCGACTTCGCCTTCCTGCTCGATGATCACCGTCTTGCGCGGGGTGGCAAATTCGGATTTGACCTCCGCCAGCTCGGTCTTGATGATCGCCTGGACGCGGGCGCGGGAGCGCAGGATGTCCAGATAGTCGTTGATTTCCAGCGCCAGTTTGTCGAGCTCTTCGGAGATTTCCTCGCGTCCGAGCGCGGTGAGCCGCTGCAGGCGCAGGTCGAGGATGGCCCTCGCCTGTTCCATCGACAGCCGGGCGGTGCCGTCCTCGGCAAGCCGATGACGCGGATCGTCGATCAGCGTCATCATCGCCGCCACGTCCCTGGCCGGCCAGTCGCGCGACATCAGGGTTTCGCGCGCGGTGTTGGGATCGGGCGAGGTCCGGATCACGCGGATCACCTCGTCGATATTGGCAACCGCAATGGCGAGACCGACCAGGATGTGGGCACGGTCGCGGGCCTTGTTGAGCAGGAACTTGGTGCGACGCGTCACCACCTGTTCGCGGAAGGCGATGAACAGCGTCAGCAGATCCTTCAGGTTCATCAATTGCGGCCGGCCCGAATCCAACGCCAAGACATTGGCAGCAAAATTCGTCTGCAGCGGCGTGAAGCGATAGAGCTGATTCAGCACCACATCCGCCATCGCCTCGCGCTTCAGTTCGATCACGACACGAAAGCCATCACGGTCAGATTCGTCGCGCAGATCGGCAATGCCCTCGATCTTCTTCTCGCGCACCAGTTCGGCGATGCGCTCGACCATGGTGGCCTTGTTCACCTGGTAGGGAATTTCCGAGACGACAATCGCTTC
>Ga0182024_10006093_pt1 | contig 26635 bp, 19 predicted proteins | sample P32metaG_FD_120480 | JGI IMG/M metagenome (GOLD analysis project Ga0182024, IMG submission 120480) | Permafrost microbial communities from Stordalen Mire, Sweden - P3-2 metaG (Illumina Assembly) | ecosystem: Environmental > Terrestrial > Soil > Wetlands > Permafrost | place: Sweden: Stordalen... | reverse complement strand
TTCCGGAAAAGGCTTAACACAGAGAACACAGAGAAAAGAGGAGAAAACCGGTTAGCTGATTCCATATTCCTGCCGCCTGAATTTGAACAGCCGAAATTTGCACCACGCTCATGGCCGTGTTATGTTCCTGACTTAATTGGAGACAATAAAATATGTCCGTAAATAAAGTGATCTTGGTGGGACGATTGGGCCGCGATCCGGAGACCCGCTACACGAGCGGCGGCCAATCCGTGTGCCATTTTACGATGGCCACGGATGAGACGTTCAAAGACAAGAGCGGTGAGCGGCAAAAGCGCACCGAATGGCACAGGATTGTTGCTTGGGGTAAAAAGGCCGAGTTTGCCCAACAATATTTGAAAAAAGGCCAAGAGATTTATGTCGAAGGTAGCATTCGAACCAATGAGTGGACGGATAAAGAGAATCAGAAGCGGACGACCGTTGAAATCATTGCCTCTGATTTCCGCTTTGTTGGCTCGAAACAAGACTCTGGGGGATCAAGCTACCGGAGCAATTCAGCGACTGCAAGTTCGTCGGGCTTCGACAGCGGCGCTTCCGCGCCAGCAGACCACGATCAGTCCGGCCCCGAAGTTACGGACGAAGATATTCCGTTTTAGTTTTAAGTAGGACAGGCTTCAGCCTGTCTTCTTTTGACTTCTGCCGCGCATGTAAAAAAGTCAAAGGAAGACAGGCTGAAGCCTGTCCTACTTTTCATTCGTACCTCAACGCTTCGATGGGATCCAGCTGCGCGGCTTTGTGCGCGGGATAATATCCGAAGAAAATTCCAACCGCCGCGGAAAATATTACAGCGGCGACGATCGCCTTGCCTGAAATCAGCGTGGGCCATGACAACAGATTGCTGATCAGCGCCGACCCTACCAGCCCAAAAATAATTCCAATAAATCCGCCCATCATGCTGAGCGTTACGGCTTCCACCAGGAACTGGCGGCGCACGTCGTCTTCCGTGGCGCCTACGGCCATGCGAACGCCGATCTCACGCGTACGCTCCGTGACCGACACGAGCATGATATTCATGATGCCAATGCCGCCAACGAGCAATGACACGGAAGCAATTCCGCCAAGCAAATACGTCATCGTCGATTGCGTTTGATTCTGCAAGTCGGCAATGTCCGCCTGCGTGCGGATCAGAAAATCGTCGTCGTCGCCATTGCGGATGCGATGCCGCTCGCGCAGCAAACTCGTGATGGGAGCAACGGCCGCCACGGACGCCTCCTGCGACACGGCGGACGCGGCAATAAATTGCAGCCACGTAATTCCGGAAATTTTACGCTGCACGGTCGTGTATGGCGCGAAGATCACATCGTCCTGATCCTGCCCGGTTACGTTCTGACCTTTGGACTCCAGTATCCCGTCCACACGGAATGGAAGATTTCCGATGCGTATGGTTTTCCCAATGGGGTTTTCGTCGACGAACAGAATTTTTTCCACCGTCGTACCCAGCACGCAAACATTCGCGGCGATATCGACTTCTTCATCGCTAAACGCCGATCCGGCTTGCACAGGCCAGGTGCGAATCTCAAAATAATTTGGCGTGATGCCGGTGATCTGAGTGTTCCAATTCTGATTCCCGTACACCACTTGCTGGCGGCTCGTGAGTGCCGGCGACGCTTCCTTGATTAACGGAATTTCCTTTAAGATGGCATTCAAATCGTCCACGGTGAGGGTTTTTACGCCGCCGTATCCCTGCCGCACTCCGCCTGCTCGATTGCTCCCCGCCGAGATGAAGACAGCGTTCGTGCCCATGGCCTGAATTCCCTGCTGCACGATATATTGCGCGCCCTGCCCGATGCTCACCACGGCGATTACCGCGCCTACGCCGATAATGATGCCCAGCATCGTCAGCGCCGAGCGCATCTTGTTGCGGGACAGCGCCCGCAGTGCCAGCCGAAATGTGTTCATGAAATCCATGTGTGAATTATACAGGCGCAAAAATTATGCGGACGCGTCCGCCTTTGCCAGCCGTTGAGTCTCCTCTTCCGCATCTTCCGCCGCTTGCTGCTCGACAGTGGGAAGCGATTTCAATACATCCTGTGCGACAAAACGTTCTTGAACGAGACTATCGCGCTTCAGTTTTCCGTCGCGAAACAGCAAGTTGCGCTTGGCGTATTGCGCGATGTCCGGCTCGTGCGTCACCAGAACAATGGTCAGGCCTTGCTCATTATTCAGCGTCTGCAGAATGTCCATGATTTCGACCGATGTGCGGCTATCCAAATTTCCCGTTGGCTCATCCGCGAGCAGAATGGATGGCCGGTTCACCAGACCGCGCGCGATGGCCACGCGCTGCTGTTGCCCGCCGGAAAGCTGCGAAGGATGATGTCCGGCGCGGTCCGCCAAACCCACTCGCGTGAGCGCTTCCATGGCGCGTTTGGTACGCTCCTCTGGACTTATGCCTGCATAGACCGTAGGGAGTTCGACATTTTCCAGAGCGGAAGTTCGCGACAATAGATTGAACTGCTGGAACACAAATCCTAACTTACGATTTCGAATCCGCGCCAGGTCCGTCTTCGTCATTCCGGAAACGTCAACGCCATCGAGAAAATATCGTCCCTTCGTAGGCCGGTCGAGGCACCCCAAGATATTCATGATTGTCGATTTGCCGGACCCCGATGGACCCATGACGGCAACGAATTCCCCTTCGCTGATTTCAAGCGAAACTCCACGAAGAGCCTGAACCTGGATCTCTCCCAGATCGTATGTTTTAAAAACGTTTTCGAGGCGAATGACTGGATTTCCCGTGGACTTGGTCCCAGGAAGTTCCGGCGCGGTAATGAGGTGATCGGCCATCAGAAGAGTTTCGTTAACCGGTTAGAACCTGCGCGGCACGCCGCCAGCGCCCCCGCCGGCCGGTCCGCCCACCGGATTCCGTGCTTGTGCCTGCGCGGTTGTCGACTTATTCGTGGATTGTCCAATGATCAAATCATCTCCCTCGGTAATATGGCCGCTCACGAGTTCGGTAAACGTGAAGTCCGTAACGCCCAGCGTAACCTGCACAGGCTCCAATTGTTTATTGGGAAGCAGCTTCCAAACAATGGCCGAATCTTGGCGCTTGCCGCCTCCGCCGCTCGATCCGGAACGCCCGCCACCTTGGCCTCCGCCACCTTCGCCACCGGCGCCGGCACCACTTTGCGGCCTGCGCCCGCCGCCACCGGAACCGCCCGCTCCACCTTGCGCACCTGGTGCGGCGGGTGTCTGCGCTGCCGCGGAAACATTTGCGGGCGCCGTTGCATTCGGACCGGCAGCCGCTGAATTATCTCCTGAACCAGCCGCGACACGCCCCGCAGCCGTTGCGCGCGCAGTATCTGTAATGCCGTACTTGGCGTAAAGGGCCGTTCGTTCGCTGTCCGATAAATCGGGCTTGAATCGCAGCGCGCCGTTGGGAATTTTAACCACATTTTTCGCTTCCGAAACAGGAATCGAAATATAGGCGGTCATGCCAGGAAAAAGTCTTAAGTCAAGATTATCGAACGCAACCATGGTGTTGTAGGTCACCACGTTTTGAATGGTCGTGGCATTCATGCGGATCTGTGCCACGGTTCCGTTAAAAATTTCCCGCGGAAACGAATCGACGCGGAACGTGGATTGCTTGCCGACTTTGATGCGGCCCACGTCAGCCTCATCCGTGTTGGAGTAGACAAGCATGTGTTTTAGATCCTGCCCGATGCTGAAAAGGTTTGGCGCCTGCAGGCTGGCTGCGACCGGCTGTCCGACATTTACTGTTCGGTTAATTACAGTCCCATCGATAGGCGCTTTAACTGTGCAGTAGCTCAACTGCAATTTTGCGGAATTAACCGCGGCGGCCTGAATCTGCACCTGCGCTTTGGCTTGATCCCGCTGCGCGACCGTGGCCGCGAGTTGCGACTCCGCCTGCTTTTCCTGCGCCATGGCGGCATTCTCGGACGCGACGGCCTGATCGTAATTGGCCTGCGCATCGTCATCCTGCTGCGCGGAGAGTACGCCCTGACCGGCCAAAAGCTTGGTGCGCTTCTGTTGCGTCCCCATGTCGATCGTTGTCGCATGGGCTTTGGCCACATTGGCTTTCATCGTCGTAATGTTAGCGGTGGACGTTCCAATCTGCGCTTCAAGATTCGCCACGTTTGCAACCGCATTTTGGTAAGACGCGACAGCTTGCGCCAGCGAGATCTGGAACGGGACAGGATCGATTTGCGCGAGAATGTCGCCCTTTTTAACCTGAGAATTAAAATCGGCGCTCACGGAAACGACATTGCCCGATACCACGGAACCCACGGGCACGGTGTTGACCGGATTGATCGTCCCGGTCGCTTGCACGACCTGGGAAATATCTCCGTGCTCCACTTTTGCGGTGAAATATTGGGCAGTCGCCCGCGCGCCCACCGTAACGTAACCGACCCACAGAATGATGGCGACAGGCGGCGCGACGAGCAGAGCGCGGCCCATCATGGACTTCAGCCAAATATTTTTGATGAAATCAGAAATCCGAGCCATTTTTTAATTTTCTCCGGAGGAATGCGCAAAGGCTGATCTTGGCTGTGCTTTACGGATTCGTGTGCAGCTTGCGCCGTTCTTCGTCCATTTGGCGCAATAGCTCTTCAAATTTCGGCCGTTGTTCCGGAGTCAATAGCTGGCGAATGCGGTCCCGACCTTGCTGGCGGACTTGCTCATATTCCGGATCGAGTTTTTCATGCAATTCGTCGTAGTGAGCGCGCATATCGCTCAAGATCGCCTGAGTCTGGGTTTGCTGATCTCCTGTAAGGTTCAGGTCGCGTGTAAACAAGGCCATGGCGTGGCCGGTGATGCGTCCACTCGTGATCGATGGTCGCGCAGCCTGCACCCGCATGGTCACCAGGTAGGTGCCCACGCTGCCCAGGGCAATGCCCAGAATAAACAGTACAAAAACGATCAGGTAGGCCTTGCGGCTCCCTTGATTATTGTCCATTGGACCTCTCAGCCAGGGATTGCAGCACCTCTTCATTGCTGACAGGGTCGGAGGGAGGCTGCGGGAAATCGCTGGCGTTCAATTCGGTGCGGATGGAACCAAGCGTTATATTTCGATGTGGCGCGAATTCGATTAAATAAACTGAAAGAGCGAGCAAGACCACCGCTGCCGTCAAGGAAAGGCGCGAAGCCAGAAATTCAAGTGGCGCCCAAAATGCCGCAGGCGACTTTACCTGCGCCTCTTGCCGATGAATCCTTGCCATTACATTGAATAGAAAAGCCTGGGTCGGTTCGCTGGCTGGCTCCATAGCTTCTCGCAACAAACTGCCGGCGAGACGTGAATCTTCCAGCGCAGCGGAGCAGTTCTCACACTGCGACAGGTGCGCTTGCAGTTCAGTGTCCGGCGCGCCGCCAAGAAAATCCTCGAATCGCGCTTCCAATTCGCGGCACGGCATGGAACTGTTCGATTTGTTAAACATCATGTTCGCTCCTTCGCTGCTTGAGCCCCTGGGAAGCCGGACGTTTTTGCATTCTCTTCCGGTACGTTTCCACGAGCCGACCTCGCGCCCGAAATAGCCGCACCTTCACCGTGTTCACGTTCAGTTCCAGAAGTTCGCCAATTTCTTCCACCGAGAAACCTTCGACTTCCTTCATCACCAGCATAATCTGGTCGCGGTCATCCAACTCCGCAAGCAGCCGTTCCACTAATTGCCGTTGTTCCAGCCGGCGCGCCGTGTCTTCCCGATGCGAAGCCCCGCCATACCCGTGTTCCGGGATGGAGTCCAGCTTGCGCACCTGCTCTTCGCTGAGGTCGGATTCGTACACGAGGCGTCGCACCTTCTTTTTTCTCAGATAATCCCAGCATTCGTTGACGGCAATCTTGTAGAGCCACGTGCCAAAGGCCGAGCGCGAATCGAAACGGCGAATCGAAAAATAAGCCTTCGCCAGCGCATTCTGCGCTACGTCTTCGATATCCTGGCTGCCGCGCAAAATGCCTCCTACTACTGCTAGTACCCGGTTTTGATGTAGCCTGACCAAATCCTCATAGGCGCTCACATCGCCAGCCTGCGCACGGCGCACGAGCTCTTTTTGTTTTTCCGCGGGGGTGAGCGACGATTTTTCGTCCGTTGCCGTCGTCCCACGAAATGCACCCGAATTTGTGACGTCTGCCATTGCTTCCCGGTTTCGCCTAATTCCAGATCGTACTGCCTATTTCGTCTTGCCGTTACTATAACTTTATGAAACAATATCTACATGATTATCGGCGATCGACTTCGCGCCATGCGCGAAGAAAAGAAGTTCTCCCAAGGGGACATCGAAAAGCGCACAGGACTGCTTCGTTGCTATATCTCGCGCGTCGAAAATGGCCACACGGTACCGGCCATTGAAACGCTCGAGAAAATGGCTCGCGCTCTGGAAGTCCCTCTTTATCAACTCTTCTATGACGGAGAAGAACCGCCCGTACTCCCCAATCTTCCGAAGCGCAAAAGCGCGGACGATATTATTTGGGGCAGCGCCGGAAAAGATGGCCGTCTTCTGAACAAGTTTCGCAGGCTCATGGGTCGCATTCCAGAAGGCGACCGGCGTCTCCTGCTTTACATGGCTCAGAAAATGGCTACCCGCTAAGTCCAGCGGATTTTCGACCCTTTTCATTGGGCCGGAAGGTCGTTCTTTGTCGTACTGGATTGCAGGCCCGGGCATTGCTTTCATACGTGTTATCGCCACAGCAAACCCGCCCGGGCCTTCACCCCAAACTCAGTTGGCGCTGTATGAAGTGACATGAAAATGGCGCATCCCTGCCTGCGTTTCACTTCGTTACTCCCACTCAATGGTGCTGGGCGGTTTGGAGCTGATGTCGTACACCACCCGGTTGATGCCCGTCACCTCGTTCACAATTCTCGTCGAAATTCGCTCCAGGACTTCCGCCGGAAGCCTTGTCCAGTCGGCCGTCATCGCATCTTCCGAGTCCACAACTCGCACCACGATGGTAAATCCGTAGCTTCTTTCATCGCCCATCACTCCCACGCTGCGTACAGGGAGCAGAACGGCAAATGCCTGCCAGGTTTTTTCATATAGGCCTGCGCGGCGAATTTCTTCCACCACGATCGCGTCAGCCTCCCGCAGAGGCGAAAGGTTTTCTTCGGTCACTTCTCCGAGTAACCGCACGGCGAGGCCAGGGCCGGGAAAAGGATGTTTCGTAAGCATTTCGTCCGGCAAACCGAGTTCGCGGCCAATCTTACGAACCTCATCCTTAAACAATTCTCGTAGAGGCTCAATCAGTGCAAAGGGCAAATCTTTCGGGAGTCCGCCAACATTATGGTGCGTCTTGATCGTTTGCGATGGACCTCGAACAGCTACAGATTCAATCACATCCGGGTAAAGCGTGCCTTGCACGAGGAATCCGGCGCGGTCTGGCCCGATGGCTAAGGAGCGGGCCTGCTCGTCGAACACGGAGATAAATTCCCCACCGATCCTCTTCCGCTTGGTCTCCGGGTCCACTATCCCTTTTAGACGCACGAGGAAGCGTTCCGACGCATCGACGCCGATGACTTTCAGGCCCATGCGGTCGCGCAGCAGTTCGAGCGTTTCGCTGAATTCATTCTTGCGCAGAACGCCATTGTCCACAAAAATATTGGTAAGGCGATCACCAATCGCGCGGTGAACGATCACCGCGGCCACGGCCGAGTCCACGCCTCCGCTAAGCGCGCAAATCGCGCGGCCATCGCCCACTTGTTTGCGAATGGCTTCGACGGTTTCGGCGATAAAGGCCGCGCCGCTCCACAGCGGCTTGGCGTGACATATATTGAAAACAAAATTCCGCAAAATTTCCGAGCCGCAATCGGTATGCCGCACTTCAGGATGGAATTGAACCGCGTACAGTTTTCTTTCCGGATCTTCCGCGGCCGACACTGCGTTGCCGGTTTCTCCCGTGATGTGAAAACCCGCAGGCAGCTCGCGAACATGATCGCCATGGCTATTCCAGATGCGCAATTTTTTGGGAAGACCCTCAAAGAGCAGCGAACCATCTTTCACAACCAGTTCCGTTCGCCCGTACTCTCTGCGGTCGGCGCGCTCAACGAGTCCGCCGAGATTGTGCGTCATCCATTGCAGGCCGTAGCAAATTCCCAGAACCGGCAAACCCATGGACAGGATTGCGGTATCGCAGGGCGGCGCGCCGGCGTCGTACACGGAATTCGGCCCGCCGGAAAGAACAATTCCCGTGGGCTCAAATTTCCGGATCTGTTCGATCTTCGCCGTGCACGGCAGGATCGCGCTGAATACCTGCTGCTCGCGGATGCGCCGGGCAATCAGCTGCGTATACTGCCCGCCGAAATCCAGTACGACAATTCCTCCGCGTTCGCTCATTCTGTCCTCATCCTATCCTCATCAGGGCCGGCGCGCGCTTGCGCATTGCGTTGCAATCGCGACTCCCTGTTATTCATTTACTGCAATTCCCGTATCAATATTTTTATCCGCTGAATTTATTTCTGAATTTAAAATTTGAAATCTCAAATTTCTAATTATAGATCTAGAAAAGCCGTGCACGGAGCCTCACATCTCAAATATCAAATATCAAATATCAAATATCAAATCTGAAATTCCAAGTTTGAAATTGCTCGGCGCGCTGCTCACCGACTGCAATAAACGAAACACAACTGCCTTCGCCAGTCTCACTCCCAAGATCCGCCAGAGCCATGAGCATCGCATCCGTCGAACATGTCGCCACAAAAAACATCCCACACGCATCGCGTGTTAGCCAGTAACCACGTTTATCAATTTATCCGGAACCACAATCACTTTTACTACGCGCTGGCCTTCCAGAAGTTTCGCAATCCTGGAATCGGACATGACTTGCTTCTCCAGTTCGTCCTTATCCAATCCTGCCGCGACGGAAACCTTGCCCTTCACACGGCCTTTCACCTGCACCACAATTTCCACTTCATCTTCCGCCGCGAGTTCGGGAACGAACTTCGGCCAAGCCGCGTGCGCCAGCGTGTCATTCGAGTGGCCAAGCATTTCCCATAGCTCTTCGGACAGATGCGGCACCATGGGATTGAGCATCAGCGTCAGCAGCTCGAATACTTCTTTCGCGACTTCAGGGCGCACTCCTTCTTCGAGCGGCTCTTGCGCGTGAATTTCGTTGACCAGTTCCATGAGCAGCGCCGTGGCGCTATTGAAATGCCAGCGCGAATCGAAATCGTGCGTCACGCGCCGCAGCACCTGATGCGCCTTGCGCAATAGAACTTTTTCTTTGGGCGTCGCTGAATCCAGCAATGCGGAGGCCCCGCTTCCCACCTGCACGTCCTTCAAACGGTCCGCGTGCTTGGAAACGAGCCGGTAAACCCGCTGCAGAAAACGCGCGCATCCTTCAATCGCCTGCTCGCTCCACTCCAGATCTTTTTCCGGCGGCGCGGCAAATAATGTGTAGAGCCGCCCCGTGTCGCAGCCGAATTTGTCGGCCATGTCTTCCGCGCCCACGACGTTGCCCTTGGACTTGGACATCGCCGTGCCGCCCTTGAGCACAAGCCCTTGCGTAAAGAGACGCTTCACCGGTTCATTGTGATTTATGAGACCCAGATCGCGCATGACTTTGCAGAAAAATCGCGTGTACAGCAGATGCAGAATCGCGTGAACGATTCCGCCAATGTATTGATCGACAGGCAGCCAGTAGCGCACGAGCGCCGGATCGAATGGCGCTTTGTCGTTGTGCGGATCGGCGTAGCGATAAAAATACCAGGACGAATCGATGAACGTGTCCATCGTATCGGTTTCGCGCCGCGCAGGGCCGCCACATTTCGGGCATGTGGTGTTCACAAATTCCGGAACGCTCGCCAGCGGAGATTCGCCGAGGCCTGAAAATTTCGCCATCGGCGGAAGCACGACGGGCAGGTCCTTATCGGGGACCGGCACCGTGCCGCATTTCTCACAATAAATAATGGGAATGGGCGTGCCCCAATACCTTTGCCGTGAAATGCCCCAATCTTTCAGGCGAAAAATGGTTTCGCCTTTACCGAATCCGCGCGCTTCGGCATCCGCGGCCATTTTTTCGATCGCTTTGTCCGACGCGAGTCCCGTGTACGGTCCCGAATTCACCAGTTTGCCGTATTCGACAAACGCTACGTTGAGAGTTTCCGGCGTGAGCGTCGTCCCCTCGTTTGGCTGCACCACGATGGGGATTGCCATCCCATACTTCGTCGCAAATTCAAAATCGCGCTCGTCATGCGCGGGAACGCACATCACCGCGCCCGTGCCGTATTCCATTAGCACGAAATTTCCCACCCAGATGGGAATTTTTTCACCGTTGAACGGATTGATCGCGTACCGCCCGGTAAAGAATCCTTCCTTTTCCGCCGTGGCAATATCGGCGGCGCGCGTCAGTCGACGGCGAAGTCTCTGCAGATTTTCTTCAATCGCTGTCTGGTCCGCAACGCCTTCCACTAACTTGGCCAGCAGCGGATGCTCGGGCGCGAGGATCAATCCGGACGCGCCAAAGATGGTGTCCACGCGCGTCGTAAATACTTCAATCGAAGTATCCGCAAATCCTTCCACGCCGAAACGCACGCGCGTGCCGCGCGATTTTCCTATCCAGTTGCGCTGCATGGCCAAAACGCGTTCGGGCCAGCCGCCTTCGAGTTGCGGAAGCGCATCGAGCAGCTCATCCGCGTATTGCGTGATGCGCAGAAACCATTGCTCGATTACCTTTGGCTCGACCGGCGTGTCTTCGTGCCGCCAGCAGCATCCATCGATCACTTGCTCGTTGGCCAATACGGTGGCGCATTTCGTGCACCAGTTCACGCGACTGCGCTTGCGGTAGGCAATTCCCTTTTCCAGCATGCGCAGGAAAAACCACTGGTTCCACTTGTAATATTCCGGCTCGCAGGTGGATATTTCGCGCCGCCAGTCATAGCTGAATCCGAATTTGTGCAGCACGCGCTTGAACGATTCGATATTCGTAAGCGTCCACTCGCGCGGATGGATGCCGCGCTGAATCGCCGCGTTTTCCGCCGGCATGCCGAACGCATCCCAGCCCATCGGATGAATCACATGAAAACCCTGCATGCGGCGAAATCGAGCGGTCACGTCGCCAATGGTGTAGTTGCGCATGTGCCCCATGTGCAGCGTGCCGGAAGGATATGGCAGCATTTCGAGCACATAATATTTCGGCTTGGATGGATCGGCGTCCGCCTCAAACGCGTGATCCGCATTCCACCGCGCCTGCCATTTTTTTTCTATCGCCTGTGGATCGTATTCAGCCACGGTTCGTATTCCGCCTTTTAATCCGCGCTTTATAATGCCTTCTGTGCCGCGTTCTGTAGCCCGCCTCTGAAGAGGCGGGCTACAATACCCGCAAACCCAACCAACTAAAACCCAAATTTACTTTGATCCTTTACTTACTCTTCTTCGCCGGTTTCGCTTTTTTCTTGGCTACTGGTTTCTTTGCCACGTTCGCCACCTCCTTCCTTAGGACCTTCTCCTTCTTCGGAGCTTTGGTCATCGAAAATCCGTCAACGGCCTTGGGTGCCTGCTTCACGCTAATACCCACTAAATTCCATAACGCGCGTACATTCCGCCGGTCGTCCCCAGGCTCGTCGATGGGAGTCTCCAGAATAAACGCGCGCCCCGCCAATCCCTGCGCACCCGGCCCAAGCCGCGCATGATTCAGAATCCGCCGAAACGCCTCCAACCCGATTTTCCCAAATCCAATATTCTCGTGTCGATCGACACGCGACCCCAGCGGCGTCTTTGAATCATTCACGTGCAACACATACACGCGATGCAGTCCCACCGTGCGATCCACCGCCGCCAGTGTCGCCTCGAGTCCTTCTTCATTCGCGATGTCATAACCGGCCTCAAACGTGTGCGCCGTATCGAGGCAAACTCCCATCGGCAAATCACGAGTCTGATCGAGAATACCTTTCAGTTCCTCAAACCGCGCGCCTACCGCCGAGCCCATTCCCGAAGTATTTTCAATCAGTATGCGCAGCTTGCCCAGCTTGATTCCTTTCACGGCATGGCGGATGCCATCCGCGATTTCTGAAATAGCCTGCTCCATGGGCGTCCCGAGACAGGACCCCGGATGCGCCACCAGAAAATCCGCCTCCAGCGATACGGCGCGAACCAATTCATCGTGAAACGCTTGAATCGACCGTGTGCGCATCACTCGGTCGGGACACGCGAGATTAATCAGGTAATTGTCGTGAATGACGAGCGGGCCGAGGTCCAGCTCCGCGCGCCGCGCCTTAAACCTTGCGGCATCCGCATCGGCAATGCGCGAACTACCGCGCGGCCACATGCGCGGGCTCGCCGAAAAAATTTGCAGCGCATTGGCACCGAGCTTCGAAGCTGTGTCCAGCGCGCCGGCGATATCTCCGGCGATTGAAGTGTGAATTCCTATGCGAAAGCTTCCATCCTGCCAAGCGGGAGGCAGGGGTATGGGTTCAGGCTCGGGCCGATATTCGTCGCTTTCGTCGTAGACGGGTTCCGTTCGGATCAATGGGTCAGCCATTCCTTCGGTAAATCTTTAAGGTTCAGGCCGGGGCAGCTTATTTCAAACGCCCTCAATTGCCTTCGGTGCTTCCAGAAGCCGATAGAAACTCTAGATGAGTGATAAGCACAACATTCTAACGGATGCATGCTTCAGCGGCAATCACATCCGGGAGGATGGGTCAGCAGCTAAAATGAGGACAAAGCAAAAACTGCCCGCCCCAAATACGGGCGGCCTCTACGCAAGCAACGCGAGAAGCCTTTGCTTTTGTAGAGACATCTCCGTCCCGCGAATTTCGGGACGGAGATGGCAGGTTTGCCCGCTGTCCTAAATGAGTGATCGAGAAAACGGTTCAGGATTTGATTTGAACGAACGTGTCGTTTTTGCCTTGAGTTGAGGAGGGAGTACCGTTCCAACGGTTTGGCCGTACGGCGCGCGAACGAAGACGATTCACCATCAGCCCGATCTTCACCGAACTACCGATAAAATGATTGAGTTTTATAGGACCGGCCGCGGAGATTCCCTTTACCCAGTGCAAACCGCTGCTCGCCGCGCATCCACACTGCGAGCAATCCGGAGTGCCGCCAAATACGCAGGGCTCCACGCGTGTTTTAAAATCCGCGGAATAATTAGCGGACATCTTCGCAAAAAGGCATTCCTCCGGATTTTGTGGTGGAAAGAGAAACGCTTTGGCCAAGCCGTCATTGAAAAGAAGTTTAGGATATTTCGCGGCCAGCGCGGGTAACTCAGCCGCAACCTGGGCGCGATTCGCCGCGGTCAACATTTCGGCGCTTTGTTCGCCAATTTGCGGCGTGTAAACGCTCACCCAAATTCGATCCACTTCCGCGCGCTCATTCCAGAATTTTACATACTCCTCGAAGTAGCCGGCGCGCTCCAGCATCGGGCGCGTGATGACCCAATGAATGTTAACTGTGCGGCCCTCGATATTTTTGAGGATGCGCTCATAGGTGGCAGGTTTTCGCCTTATATCGTGATGCTCGGGCAGACCATCGACTGAAATTGTAACGCGAACCCTGGGCAGGTTCATCCACTCCGATGGAATGGAAATAACACCGCTCGTCACGACAAGCGAGAAAATATTCATCCGCGAAAGTTCCGGAAGAATCTTGCCCAGCTCGCGATGCCGCACCATGGGTTCTCCGCCGACGAGAGAAACGTGCAGGGGTTTATGTTTGCGGACTAGACCCAGAACGCCTTCCACCAATGGATCTCCGCGCAGGTCGGTCAGTTCGCTGAGCGTGACGCCGCCGCCCAAATGCGTTTCGCCATACGCGTAACATCCCGGGCAGGTCAGCGGACACTCTCGCGTAATTTCGATCGACAGCATGGGAACTCTGCCAGCCAGGATTCTGCCCCATGCAGCAAAAACTTCTCTCGGCCTAAGACTCGGGTTCGGCACATTTGAACTCATGTGGCGTTTGATGCTCGCGATGGTCGCCAGGCTGCATGAAAATTTGCTTTAACACTGGCGATAAACCTCCCCGGATATGCGAATGACGCATGAGCTTCCAGTAGCACAGGCCCAAAGGCCTGCGGGGTTTCGGTCTTGCAATGACAAACCCCACTGGCTGAAGCGTTTGCTACATAAGAGCGAATCATCGTTGAGCTTATACATTTGAGCCGCCCAACGGAATAGAAGTCTCCCTGTCATTTCCGACCCGCACTCGCCGGTCTCTGTGGCAATATCATTAGCTCGAAATGACACGGCGCATAAACTACCGCTTACTGATCACCGCGATGATCATCGTCGCCGCGGCCACAACGGAAGTGTTGCGCGAAAAGGGACCCTCGTTTTTGCGGCCCGGTTTGCGGCTGTATGCATTCGTTGGCAACGCAGGGGATGGAACGGTTTCGGTTATCGACCTGATTCGCGTCAGCAAAATTGCGACGGTAGCAGTCGGCCCTTCTCCCTCCGGCTTGCGCGCCCATCCGAAATTGAATCAGGTGTGGGGAGTCTCGACGGATGGCGGATATGTATTCGTCATCGACGCCGCCACCGGGCGCGTGATCGCGCATATTTCCGTCGGGTCGTCGCCCTTCGCGCTCGATTTTTCTCCGGACGGAAACCGCGCTTACGTGGCAGCTTCCGGTTCTTCCAGCCTCGTTGCAATCGATTGCAACACCGAACAAGTGGTTGCCCACGCGCGAACGGGCCGCCGCCCGTGGCTCGCACGCGTGACTCCCGACGGCAAACAAATCATCGTTCCGAATCGCGAAGACTCCACGGTGCAAATATTCGATGCCGGCACGCTTGCTTTGCAGGCCTCGATCAACGTGGCCTCCCATCCGGAACAGGTTGTCGTAATGCCCGACAGCTCCGTCGCGTTCGTTTCCGCCACCGGATCGAACGAAGTGTCTGCCGTGGATCTGAAGAAGCGCGTGCTGGTCGCAAATTTGCAATTGACCGGAGCGCCGGCCGCTATGTTGCTGAAGCCAGACGGCGGAGAGCTTTATGTGAACGTTCCCACCTCGCATGGTCTGGAGATTGTCGATACCTGGCGCACCGAAATTTCCGAGTCCATGGTTCTCGGCTCCGCTCCCACCGATGGCACGATGACTTCCGACGCTTCTCTCGTGTATGTGAGCGATGCTGCTACGAATGGCGTCACCCCCATTGAAATGTCAACGCGACATCTCTTGCCACAGATACCGATTGGCCGGCATCCTGGGCCGTGTGTTCTCGACCCGAGCGGCGACCTGCTGCTTGTAGCGAACGAAGAGTCCGGGGATCTCGCCGTGATTCGTGTTCGCACCCAAAGCCTGATCACGATGATCCCAGTGGGCCGCCGCCCGACTTCCCTTGCCGTAAAATTATTTTAGCCTGACCTTCTCACCACAGGAACCGGACCGCGCCGTCCCGGTGCTCAACCGGTGCTTCCTAGCAAGGTGACCCAATCGGTATGGCTTTAAAATCTCAAGGCACAGCTGGTGGGAATTGCGTTGGGACAAACCTGGGAACGCCAATCTCCCGATTGGCGCGTGGCAAAACGCCAATCAGGAGATTGGCGTTCCCAGGAAACATACAATACCGTGAGAAATTCGGATTAGCCCTGTAAAAAGAAAACGGCTGGCAGCACTGGCCGCCAGCCGTTTAAACAGTTAAGAGAGGCTTGTAACTACCGGTGGCCGCCTCCGTGCGATCCACCACCGCCACGAGACCCGCCGCCGTGGTTGCCTCCACCGTTGCCACCGCGGAAGCTGTTGCCGCCGCCATGATAGCCACCGCCATTGCCGCCGCGATAGACGTTAGCGCCACCGCCGCGATAGCCGCCTGCCGCACCGCCGCGGAATCCACCGCCGTTGAAACCCTCGCGGCCTTGGAACCCGCCGCCACGGAAACCTTCCGCGCCTCGGAAGCCCTCGCCACGGAATCCACCATTACCACCATAGAACCCACGGCCTCCGTAGTAACCGCGACCGCCGTAGAATCCGTGGAACCATGGCCCGGCGCCTATAAACAATCCGCCTTGAAAGTAATCAGGGCCGTAGTACCCGTAAGGTGCGCAAGCGTACGGTGCGGAGTCGTAATATCCATATGCGCAAGATGGCGGTGGCCCTACGTAGGCAGGGCCGCCATATACCGGCCCGTCGCCTATTCCTACTCCCACCCTTACCTGCGCGTGTGCGCTCCCCGCGAAAACCATGCAAATCCCGAGCAAAATCACGTATTTCGAATATTTAAAGTAACGCATATCGAGGCCTCCTCCACCACGGCGCGGCAGGTGCCAGGATCTTGCTTCGCGCCATCCTAATCCATCGAACGCTATGGATTATGCAAAGGACGTGCCAAACTTGTGGCAATCGTGGCTATACGCAACTATCGCATTATTAGTAGCTTACAGGCACATAAACTTTTACTTTAAATATGAAATTGCTTGAGGGTGGCTGTAAACCACCAAGGACGCTGATTTTCAACCATCTGTTTTGGGAAAGAAGGTATTTGAGATAGGAAGGTCGCACAAAAATGGTTTACTCGACTTTCCACGCATAGTTCTCTTCGCCAAGCTGGATTTCGAGCATCCCCTCACCGGGCAGAAGATCCATGGGCAAGCCACCCTCCCACAACGCAACCCCAAGAGAAATGGTTTTTTGATTGGCGAGAAAGAGCATTTCTTTCGCAACCGAGATTTCCAGGATTCGGTCAAAGGCCACTTTCACGACATCGTCGGGCCCGAGCAAACACAGGTCGCGCGATTCCACAAGATAGCCGGTCACGCGGCCGCCCTCGAAGCGCACCACCACGCGCAATTCCTGCTGGGCACGAAACGTAATCCGGAATTCGGCATCGCGAAGTTCCTTCATGGCTTCGGCGAAGACGTCCACACGGAGATGAAACCGGTTTTGATCGAAGCCGTAGCGCAGTTCATGCAGCAGCATCAAGCGGCCGTGCATGGCGCTGCTCCGGCGATCCGCGGAGTACAAGCCGGCGCCCATCCATTCAAAGTAAGTGGATTCGCGGCCATCCACTTTTACTTTGAGATACTCGGATGGCGGCAGAACCACCGCGAGCATCGGTTGCCGCTTAATGGGCTCGGCCAGAATGTCGGGCGCCTCCGCCCCAAGCGAGCGGTAGATTTCGGTTAATAACTTTCTGTAAAACGCATCGAATTCCGCGTCATTCGCGGAACTGTGTTCCGGCCCGTACCACCAACACCAGTCGCTGCCTTCGGCGGCAAGCAACGCCTCATGCGAAGCGAGGAGCTGCTCCGCGGTGGGCGCCTTCGGAAAACCGCGCGCCGCATCGGACGCCTGCTGCGCATAAAAATCTCGCGCGCGCCGGAGATGGTTCCAGGCCGTGACGTCTTCCGCCGCGCCGATCCACACATCGAAGTTCGCGCTGATCCAGGACGCGGGGAAAATTCCATTATTGCGGGGAATTTCTCCGGCGGCAGCGGCGGCTTCGGTTGCGGTCAAAGCGCGGATGTCCGGATCGTTTTCAATCCTTCTATAAAATTGCCGCAGGAATTCGCGCCCATTGCCGCGGAAATATTCCCAGGCATTTTCTCCATCGAGTATCAGGGAAACAGTGAGCGGGCGCCCGACGTGGACTCGCTCGCCGATCGCGCGGATTCGATGATAGAGATCGTCCGCCGCGGCATACGTGTCCATGCGGCTGTAGACGAAGCCCACAAGGTCCGAAAGATAATGGTCGCGAAAGAAGCCGACCATTTCCCTGCCGCCGATTCGCACGCGCAGAGGCGAATATAATTTGTCCGCATTGTCCGGAACGCCTGCGGAGTCACGCCCAAATCCAACGCCAAGCGTCCTGCCCAGGACGCCTTCATCCGTGGCAAACCACTTGAACCCAAGATCGGCTGCAATCGCGAGCGCATCGTCCGAAACCGAACCCTCCGACGGCCATAATCCATCGGGAACTTTGCCGAAAACGCGTTCGTGGTAGCTGCGCGCACGCACAAGCTGCTCGCGGGCATCTTCCGGATGGCGAAACGGTGGCACGGGCAAAGGCGTTCCTGGGTTGGAGACGCGCGCAATATCGCTATCGCAGAGCAGCGGAAGAATAGGATGATAAAAGGGCGTTGCTGAAATCTCAATTTGCCCGGTGGCGGCTGCTTTGCGGTATTCGGGCAGGACGCGCCCGAGCAGCTCGATCTGTTTTTCACGAAGCTCTTGCTTGTCCTGCTCCGTGAAATCGACTCCCTTTCGCGCCAGCGCCGATACGACCGGATCCTTCGCCAGATACTCTTCGTCCATCCATGCTAACTGAGATAATACTTGCAAATCTCGCCAATCCCGTTCGCCAAAAGTGCGCGTCGCCTGTTCGCTGCCCTGCGCGCTTACCCACCCGTGCAACTCGATGTATCGCGGCCAGCGCGCCAGCAGATTGTCGTAATTCAATTGAAACGCGCGCTGCATAATTTCCGATTTATCTTCCGCAGTGAGGCTTGCGACGGGGCGAAACGCGGCGGTAAACCACGTCTCATCGAATTTTCCGCTGGCATATTCCTCCAGCTGCATGCCAAGCGAAGGCACTACGTTGAACGTGGCATGCACGCGTGGAAATTCTTCAATCACACGCACCATTCCCCAATAATCTTTGAGCGCATGAAGTCTCGTCCACGGTAGAACGTAGCGTCCGGTAGATGGATCGCGGTACTGCGGTTGGTGCATATGCCACAAGATCATCAGGTTGACGCGATTCATCGTGAGGCCATCCGTGTGGGCGCGGTTACGGCGAACTGCTCGTGAAATAATTGGGGGACACGCAATACAATTGTCGGCATCTCCGGCGTGTTAGGATGGCATCTCTGAACCATGCGCCTAATTGACCGGTATATTTGCCGACAAGTCTTCTCCCACGCCATGCTGGGATTGGGCATATTTACGTTCGTCTTTTTCGTGCCGCAACTTGTCCGTCTGATGGACTTGGTGGTGCGCCACCCGGGATCCTGGTCGACCATTGCTATCCTGTTCCTTTCGACGCTTCCCGGCATCCTTAGTTTGACAATTCCAATGGGCGTTCTCGTCGGCGTGCTGATTGCGCTCGGCCGATTGTCAGCCGATAGCGAACTCATCGCAATGAGCGCGCTGGGCATGGGCCGCAGACGCTTGCTGGTTCCGGTTGGCATTATTGCTGTGGGCGCGACGGCCATCACTTTCCTGATGACGATCTGGCTGGCTCCCCTTTCCGTGCGTACCTTTCGGATCATCGAAGATCGCCTGCGCACCGGGCAGGCCTCCTACCAGGTATCTCCAAGAGTCTTCGATGAACGATTCCCCCACATGGTTCTATACGTGAATGACATCGATTCCGCAGCCACCCTCTGGAAAGGTGTCTTCCTGGCCACCACCGATAAAGGCGTCTCACGCCTCACCTTGGCGGAGGAAGCGATTGTAATTCCCGACCGCAGCGAGGGCAAGCTGGAGTTACACCTGCGTAACGGAAGCGTTCATGAGTTCTCTGCCGACGATCCGTCCCATTATTCCTTATCGGCATTCGGGGAGCGAGATTTACCGGTGGAAGTTAAATCGGCGGGGGACACTCAAATCTCGGAACCAAGCGTCCCGGGCCGAACCATGCAGACGCTGTGGCGAGAACGCAAGAAGCAGATGGACGCGAGTGTCGAGTTCGAGCGACGCCTTTCGTTCCCTTTTGCATGCCTATCTTTTGCTTTGCTGGCGATGCCCATTGGCGCACGCCCGCGTCGCGGTGGGCGTGCCGGCGGTTTCCTGATTACATTGGTACTTATTTCCGGCTACTACCTTCTATTTACAGTTGGTGCAGGACTCGCGCGCCAGGGTTCCATCCCGATTTGGATAGGCATCTGGACGCCAAACCTGTTCACGGCGGCGCTTGGTTTGTTCCTCTTGCCCCGGCTCGAGCGCATGCCAGGAAGCAGCCGTACAAATATGCTATGGGATTGGATTGCTGGCTGGCCTATCTGGAGGATGTTCTCGCGCCATAGTGAAGCAGCGATCGGCGAATCGAATTCAGGGAATACCAGAACTAGCGTCTACGCCAGAAAAAAAAGACGCGCCGGCATTCCCCAATTGCTGGATGTCTATCTGCTTCGCAGTTTTGTTTATTACTTCGTCCTACTGACCGTGGGATTCATTGTCTTATTCGAGGTTTTCACGTTTTTTGAACTTCTGGATGATGTTGCCCAGCACCGGACGACTTTCATCGAAGTGGTGCTCTATTTTGTGTACCTGGCCTGCTATTTGTTTTATCAACTCGCGCCACTCGCCGCACTCGTATCTGTGCTGGTCACACTGGGCGTGATGACCAAGAACAATGAACTTGTAGCGTTTAAGGCCAGCGGGCTCAGCCTGTATCGCATCGCCTTGCCACTCTTGTTAGGTGGAATGTTTCTTGCCGCGGGTCTCTTGGTTCTTGACGACACCTACCTACCGTACGCCAATCAACGGCAGGACGCTCTTCGCAACCAGATCAAGGGCCGCCCTGCGCAGACCTATTATCAGCCAAGCAGACAATGGATTTTTGGGGAGCACTCCAAAATTTATAACTACGAGCTGTTCGATCCCGATCGTCAATTATTCGGCGGATTGAATGTTTTCGAGGTAGACCCAACTACCTTTGCAATAAAACGACGCATCTATGCCGCGCGAGCTCACTGGGACGACCAGCAGCGACTTTGGATCCTCGAATCGGGCTGGATTCGGGATTTCGATCAAGGACAGCTCACCCATTACACGCCGTTTCTGGCGACCGCCCTGAATGATCTAACCGAACCACCTTCTTACTTTAATCGCGAAGTTCGTCAGTCGTATCAAATGACGTGGTGGGAGTTAAAACGCTACATTGCCGATTTGCACCAAGCGGGCTTCGATGTGGCTCGGTTGTCGGTACAGTTGCAGAAAAAGCTCTCATTCCCCTTGGTCGCACCGATCATCATCTTATTGGCTATTCCATTTTCAATTCTTGTCGGAACTCGCGGCGCTGTCGGCGGCCTAGCCCTAGGTGTGGGCATCGCCATTGTGTATTGGGCCGCCTCGGCCTTGGCAGAAGCGATGGGTGCTGTGGGTCAACTCCCACCTTTGTTGGCCGCATGGGCGCCTGATACGGTTTTTGGGTTCTTAGGTTTGTACTTCTTCTTGAAAATGCCTACTTAAACAACCACTTTACATAACTAAATTCCCTCCATTTCTAACTTCATCAGAAGATTATCCGGCCTATTCGTCGCCTTCAGGCTTCCTAAGATCACTACTTAAACTATTAATTTACCTTTAAGCCCGGAATAAAACGCAGCTTAATGTGTCGGTTTAATTTGACCAGAAAAGCTTATGTCTTAACTTGAGGTTTGGGCGGAATTGCGACGACGAGGGAGCGAATCTTTTGGATGACGAGGTCAATCCCCACTTCGTTGTGCCCACCTTCTGGAATAATCACATCCGCATGGCGTTTGGAAGGTTCTATGAATTCCATGTGCATTGGCCGCACCGTGGAAAGGTATTGATCGATTACGGAATCAACCGTTCTGCTTCGTTCCCGAATGTCGCGCCTGAGACGTCGTATGAATCGAAGGTCCGCCTCTGTATCAACGAATATCTTTACATCCATCAAATCGCGAAGCAATTTATTTTCAAAGATAAGAATTCCTTCCAAAATAATTGCCGGCGACGGATTCAGGCGCAAGGTGGTGGAAGCACGCGCATGCTTCGTGAAATCGTAAACCGGGCGGTCAACTGCCTGTCCATTTTTAAGCAAACGGACATGCTCAATCAAAAGAGGGGTGTCGAAGGAATCGGGGTGATCGAAGTTTTGGCGCGCGCGGCGCTCCAGAGGAAGGTCTGGAAAGTCTTTATAGTAATGATCCTGTTGAAGTATGAGGACACTTTCGGGAGAGAGTGCGGAAATAATGCGGTTGGCAATCGTCGTCTTTCCGGAACCTGTGCCGCCACATATTCCGATAACCAAACGTTCCGGCAAGATCGTACCTCAAAGTTTTTATCGAAAAATGTCGGCGTGCCGACGGAACAACATGCACTGGGATTTAAATGGGTCAGCTAAATCAAAATTCCGATATCAATTCTCGAGACCCAGTTCAATATTACCCGCGCATCAGAATCCAAAAGTAGTACCCCAGACGAGTCGAAAAGTATGGAGCCGCTTACATTTATCTGGCGCCTGCAATTCGCTTTGCCAAAAATGGTGTAAGCAGCCCCAGGCCATTTCCCCAACTACTTTACTTGCCTTTCTTTTTGCCCTTCGCTTTCTTTGCTTTCCGTTCCTCAATCACTGCTTGCGCGGCTGCGAGCCGGGCAATGGGTACGCGAAATGGCGACGCGCTCACATAGTCCATGCCCACTTCGTGGCAGAACTTCACGCTTGGCGCATCTCCTCCATGCTCGCCGCATATACCAATTTCCAATTTAGGGCGGACGGAACGTCCACGCTCTATCGCCCAGCGGATAAGAAGACCTACTCCGTGAATGTCCAACGTTTGAAATGGATCGTCGGCGAAGATTCCGGCTTTCTTCTCATCTACATATTCGGGAAGGAATCGGCCAGCATCGTCTCGCGAAAGTCCCATGCCCATTTGCGTGAGGTCATTGGTGCCAAAAGAAAAGAACTCCGCGACTTCCGCAATTTCATCAGCCAAGAGTGCGGCTCTCGGAATCTCAATCATAGTACCAACCATATAGTGAAGCTTTACCTTAGCCTCCTTTAGGACCTCTTGAGCTACCTGATTCGTCCGATCCGTAAGAATTTGTAGTTCTTTACGGTCCATTACGAGTGGAATCATTATTTCAGGTATAACTTTAATTCCATTCTTTTGGCAATCAACCGCAGCCTCAATAATCGCCCTGACCTGCATCTCAAGTATTTCTGGATATGTTATCGCAAGACGGCAGCCCCGATGACCGAGCATAGGATTGGCTTCATGTAACTGTTCAACTCTTCTCGTAATCACTTCAACATCCACTCCAATTTTATCCGCCAGCTCTTTTTGCTTCTCAGGATCGTGCGGAACAAATTCATGAAGTGGTGGATCAATCAAGCGGATCGTCACTGGTAATCCATCCATCACTTTAAATATTCCAATGAAGTCGCGACGTTGATAGGGCAACAGTTTATCGAGGGCCCTCTTCCTGGCAACCGAGGAATCGGCAATGATCATTTCCTGGATCGCCAGCTGCCGCTCGATACTTTTTTCCGGGAACTCGAAATCCTTAAAAAACATGTGCTCGGTCCGGACCAAGCCGATTCCTTCCGCACCCATTTCCAGAGCTTTCTGGGCATCGTGCGGCGTGTCGGCATTGGTCCTGACATGCAGTTTACGAATGGAGTCGGCCCATTTCATGAGCGTCGAGAAGGATTCCGGAAGCTCCGGCGTGATCAGTTTCACTTGCCCGGAATACACGATGCCGTCATTTCCATCTAGAGTAATCCAATCTCCCTCGCGAAAGCTTTTGCCATTGGCATGCGCAATCTTCGTTGCATAGTCAATATCTAGCTGTTCGCAGCCGACGATGCAGCATTTGCCCCAACCGCGGGCCACAACGGCCGCGTGACTCGTCTTTCCGCCGGTGGCAGTGAGGATTCCCTGAGCCACAAACATTCCGCCTACGTCCTCAGGGCTCGTTTCCCTGCGAACCAGAATCACTTTTTCGCCCTTCTGGACCAGGTGTTCGGCTTCTTCGGCGCTAAATACCGCTTTGCCGAAGGCAGCTCCCGGAACGGCGTTGATTCCCGAGGCCAATTGCCGCTTGGCGAGGTCAGCCTTCGGTGTCGACGGGTCGACAATGGGATAGAACAGACGATCGATGTCTTCCGGCTTGATGCGCTCAATCGCCTCTTCCTTCGAGATGAGGCCTTCTTTGGCCATATCGACGGCCATTTTAAAGGTCGCGGTGGGCGTGCGCTTGCCCACGCGCGTTTGAAGCATGTACAACGTGCCGTCCTCGACCGTGAACTCCATGTCCTGCATATCGCGGTAATGCTTTTCGAGCAGTTGCCGAACTTTCTCCAGCTGCTTGTAGACCTTGGGCATCCGCGAAGCCATTTCCGTCAGGTGCATTGGCGTGCGAATACCAGCGACGACGTCCTCGCCTTGCGCGTTGATCAGGAAGTCTCCATAGAAAGTCTTTTCTCCGGTGGATGGGTCTCGCGTGAAGCAGACTCCTGTCCCGGAATTGTCACCATTATTGCCGAAGACCATCTGGACTACGTTTACGGCTGTGCCAAGAAGTCCAGTGATGCGCTCCACACGACGGTAGGTTACAGCCTTCTCTGCATTCCATGAACTGAACACCGCGCCGATCGCACCCCAAAGTTGTTCTTGAGGGTCCTCGGGAAACTCTTTGCCTGTTTTAGATTTAAAGTAATCCTTGTAGGCGCTTACTAATTCGCGCCACCCATCTGCTGGTACTTGCGTGTCGTCTTTAACTCCACGACGAGCCTTCATGTCCCGAAGTTTTTCTTCAAGCTCTTCCTTAGGTAAACCAATAACCACGGAGGAATACATCTGAACAAACCTGCGATAGGCATCCCAGGCGAATCTGTCATTCTTTGTCTTAAGGGCCAAGCCTTCGACGGATTTACTGTTGAGGCCAAGGTTGAGAATTGTTTCCATCATTCCGGGCATGGACCTGGCTGATCCAGACCGCACGCTGACGAGAAGTGGATCCTTGGCATCTCCAAGTTTTTTCTTGGTTACTTTTTCAAGTCTTGCGACGTTCTTCTTCACTTCCACGAGAAGCGAGCTTGGATATTTCAAGTTGTGCTTTAGATAATAATCACAGCACTCCGTCGTGATCGTAAAGCCAGATGGAACGGGGAGTCCTATGCGAGTCATCTCGGCCAAGCCTGCGCCTTTGCCGCCGAGGACTTCTTTCATTTCCCCATCGCCTTCCGCCTTGCCAGCTCCAAAAAAATATACGTATTTCACAAATTCCTCCCCCGAAGATTAATCGTAAGAACAGATTCTTGTCGACACGCCGACAAATTGTCTTGCGTCCACAATAATGAATTGAAAGTTACTTCGCCGTATCCGCTGTCACGATCTCTGAAAAATCGGCAATAGTCGAAAACTCCAACAGCAAACCGGACAGAAGTGTAAGACGGTTCTTCCGAATCTGCTCATCATCGGCCATAACCATTACCTTTTCAAAGAAGCGGTCCACTTCTGGACGCAATGCCGCGATTTCCTGCAAAGCATCCTTATATTTTCCGGACCTCTTATATTGCTCTACTGCTTTCATTGCCGAAGCTGCCCGGGCATGCAATTCCCGTTCGGCATCCTCGGTAAATAAATCAGGCCGGACCGCAGACAATTTCCACCCTGCCTCGGGCCCAGCCTTTTCGATGATCTTGCGAATTCGCTTGAAAGAAACAGCCAGAGGCTCGAAATTCTTCGTCTTGCGAATCGCTTTGATCGCCTCCATACGACGGATGGCGTCTACCATGTCATCGGCACCCGCTGCAATCGCCGCGTTGATCTCATCGTAGGCTAGGCTTCCCCGTTCTTTAAGTACGAACCTTGCGCGGTCCAACAAAAATTCCAAGACTTGTTTTTCTACAGCCAGTGAGACCGGAATCCTCCGAGGACCGTTGGAAAGAGAGCGAGCGGCCCGCGCAATCACCATGGAAAGAGATACTGGCAAATTGGTTTCAACCAATATCTTAACTATTCCAATCGCAGCCCTTCTTAAAGCGAAAGGATCACTTGAACCAGATGGAATCAATCCAACTGCGAAACATCCGACTAAGGAGTCGAACTTGTCCGCAAGGGAGACGGCCTGTCCGACGATGTTCCTGGGGATCGAGTCTTCGAGGCCAGCGGGCTTATAGTGGTCATAGACCGCCCATGCTACTTGTTCAGGTTCTTCTTGATATTTTGCGTACAGACCCCCAACTATTCCCTGAAGCTCGGTGAACTCGCGGACCATTTCCGTAACCAGGTCGCATTTGGAAAGTTCCGCGGCCCGGTCCGCAGCGCCAACGCTTGCATTTGCAATTCCGCTGGCAAACCATTGCTCGGATAGCCATCGAGCCAGTTCGCGCATCCGGTCTACTTTATCCGCATAGCTGCCAAGTTTCTCCTGATAGGTGACCGCCGCAAGCTTTGGCAAATAGTCGGCGAGCCGACATTTTTGATCTGTCTCCCAGAAGAATCGAGCGTCGGCGAACCTCGCCTGTAATACGCGTTCGTGCCCGGCACGGATCAGGCCGTCCTTGTCCTTATCCAAATTGATGACCGCCAGAAAATTAGGGGCGAGGGTTCCGTTCTTTCGCTCCAGAGCGAAGTATTTCTGATGATCGCGCATCACGGTGATGAGTATTTCCTCGGGCAATTCTAAGTAGGACGGATCGAACCCGCCCATGATCGCGGTTGGATACTCATTTAGATATGTCACCAGGTTCATGAGATGGGAATCTTCATGGATTTTGAGTGATTTCCCACTTGCCAGACGCCTCAATTCCCCTTCGATTTTATTTTTGCGGTCTTCGGGCCGAACCAATACATAGTTGGCCTTCAACTTTTGGACGTAATCTTTGGCACCTGTCACTGGGATTTTCGCCTTCCCCAAAAACCTATGGCCTGATGAAGAATTGCCGGCCACCGCGTCACCTAATTTCACCCTGAGCGGTTTGCCGCCTAGGATAGCGACGACCCAGCGAATAGGGCGGATGAAATGAAGTCCCTTGATTCCCGTCCAATACATGCTTCTGGGCCAAGGAATTTCGGAGACAGCGCGAGGAAGACAATCTTC
>Ga0182024_10006092_pt1 | contig 26637 bp, 19 predicted proteins | sample P32metaG_FD_120480 | JGI IMG/M metagenome (GOLD analysis project Ga0182024, IMG submission 120480) | Permafrost microbial communities from Stordalen Mire, Sweden - P3-2 metaG (Illumina Assembly) | ecosystem: Environmental > Terrestrial > Soil > Wetlands > Permafrost | place: Sweden: Stordalen... | reverse complement strand
CGTTCAAGAGAGGGACGGCGGCCGATCTTTGTTCAGGCTCAACTCAACGCTGGCCTCGGGTGGGAACGGCCTCTCCGCCAAAGCGTGAACCTATCCTCACGCCTCATCCCCCAACATACAAGGATGGGATACCACCCAAATCAAGACCCCGACCGCACCACGAGTCAGGGTCTTCTTGATAAAGAATCCCAGTCAAGAAGGCTTTGTAAAAAGGCACAACTTCAGTTGTGCCGTTAACCTCCATCGAATCGATGGCCTTTTACAGACAGCAAAAACTCCCATGGCAGACGCTTTGTGAAAGGGCACGACTTCAGTCGTGCCGCTAAAGCCAATCAACTCGATGAGGGCCCCTGAGGTAAGCTCCCCGACAATCGGATGCTTATATGGAGCCATTTGCAAACGACCCTATTTCCGGCGGCCTAAACCAGTATGGAACGTGTTCGCCCACCACTGCCGATGTTCGAGTCTCTTGAAAGAATTTTGTCTGGAGGACGTCCGTGCAATCAAAGTTTCCACTTAGTCCCATGACTTTCGATGCGAATGCCAAAGCGCCGTGGCGTTTCGCTGGCGTCCCACCCCAAGTTCGAGTCCATTTTTCCGGCGGAATCCTATTTGCCCTTCTGCTGTTTGCCTCCTCTCTCTTTGCGCAAAACAGAACCATGTATATATCGAAACACTATCTGAATATTCCGGTGGCGCGTGCAAGCGAAATGCACGTGTTTCAGATCCAGGTCGATGGGGTTCAAAAGCGGGAATTCCCCGTGCAATTGGCGGAGCATTCCCCTGACTACTGGATCTTTATCGATGTCAGCGAATTCAAAGGACGGACCATCACGCTTTCAGGCCCATCCTCGCAGGCTGCTCTGGATCGTATTTATCAGGCTGACAAGATCGAAGGTGCGGATTCCCTCTACAAAGAGCGCAATCGTCCTCAGTTCCACTTCACCGTAAAGCGAGGTTGGAGCAACGACATAAACGGCCCAATTTTCTACAAAGGTCAATATCATCTGTTCTGGCAAGCGTTTCCGTTCGGCGTCACCTGGGACACCGGTTTCATGTATTGGGGGCATGCCGTAGGCAACGACCTGATCCACTGGCAGGAGATGGCCCCCGCGCTCATGCTGGACCGGCTCGGCTCACCATGGTCTGGCAGCAGTCTGGTCGATCGCAACAACGATGGGGGATGGGGAAAAGATGCTCTGGTGCTGGTCTACACGGCTTTTGATCGCCACTCGCATAAACAGGTACAGTGCATCGCGTACAGCACAGACAACGGAGTTACCTTCACTCGCTACGCAGGCAATCCAGTTGTGGACAGCAACCGCGAGGTAGGCTCGAACGATACCCGGGATCCGAAGGTCTTTTGGTACGAACCCACCAGGCATTGGGTGATGGTTTTATTCGAGAAGGACGGGATGTCCTTCTACACTTCAACAGATCTCAAGGCGTGGACGCTGAAGAGCCATTTCAAGAGTCTGCATGAGTGCCCTGATTTCTTTGAACTACCCATCGATGGAGATACCCATCACAACAAATGGATTCTCCATGGAGGCTCGTCGAGCTATTTCATCGGCAGCTTCGATGGCGAGTCATTCACCCCTGAATCTCCTGAGCTTCATTATGCAGAGGGGGCAAACGTGCATCGCGACGATGCTCTCTATGCGGCACAATCCTTCGCTGAGATGCCGGATGGCAGACGAGTACAAATAGCATGGGGACGAATTCAGCCAGAGGGGATGCCTTTCAACCAGATGATGCTATTCCCCACCGAATTCAAGTTGGTAAGCACCCCTGATGGCCTCCGATTGCGCGCTACTCCTATTGAGGAGATAGCAAGGTTGCATCGAAAGGCGCAGACGTGGTCCTCGCTGACGGCTGCCGATGCCAATCAAGCGTTAAACACGGCTGGATCCGGACCTCTCGACGTAAGACTCAAGGTTACTCTGGAGAAAAATGATGAACTGGCCATTCGGTACCAGGGGAATACCATCGCTACGATCAATTCCTCAGAACTTGAGAATGGCCGAGGCTCTCTGGAAGTTTTGATCGATAAGGCTGTCGCCGAAATCTTCGTGGATGGTGGAGCACGCTACATCGTGAGAGAAATACCCACAACCACCACCAGCCACGGCTTGGAGTTAGGCATGGGAAACAATACGAGCGCGATCAATCGCCTTGAGATCTACCAGATGAAGTCGATGTGGAAGACCAATGAGTCGAGCCAGAGATGAGAGTCTCTACTTTGATCTGAACTTCAACTGACGACATCGGCCCAATGCGCTCGTGGATTCAAGCGTCCGCACTACCGTCTGTCAATCCAAATTGCACAACGCCCGTCCCTTAGCGCATCATGAGAACGCTCGATAGCTGGCATCCGCTCTGAGGCCATCGCAATGCGCAAACTGGCAGTTCTGCTCCTGTTAACCTTGTCAGCCCCACTCGCCTTCCCGGCAAAACGCGTCACCGTCGAAAAGCTCGAGCAGTTCCTGGCCGCCTCTAAAAGCCTCTCCGACGAAAAGCTCGCAGACCGCCTCTCAAATCTCGAGCTGAATGAGCGCCTGAGCACAGCCAGCCTCATGCGCTGGAAATCGCAGATGCCCGGCAACGAATCTCGCCGCGCTCTGACCGCACTGGCCGACGAATCAACCTTCCTCAAACCGCCCGCAGCCGAGATCGCCAACAAGGCCCCGCTCGATCCGGAAGGCCAGCGCCAGTTACTTCTCCTTGCCTCCGAGTACGCTCAAAAAGCCATCTCCCGCCTGCCCAACTTCTTCGCCTCGCGTCAAAGCACGCTCTTCGAAGACACCCCGGCCCGCCAATCAGGCGGCAATTTTTACCCCAATGAGCCACTGCATTATGTCGATACCTCAATCGCCACCGTCCTCTACCGCAGTGGCTCAGAAAAGCTCGACTCGGCAACAGGAACACCCACCCATGACAATCGCGATGGCGAGCTAACCTCCTCAGGACAGTTCGGCCCGGTCCTCGCCAAAGTCCTCACCGACACCGCTCAAGGCACTGTGGAATGGAGCTATTGGGAGCAGGCCGACTCCGGCCCAAGAGCCGTCTTTCGCTACAAGGTCCCGCGCGATAAATCTCACTACAACGTCCAGCTCTCTCTCGCATGGTACAAGGGAGACGTAGTCAAAGAGCAGCCCGGCTATCACGGAGAAATCACCATCGACCCAGCCGACGGAACAGTCCTCCGCCTGACCATGCTCGCAGACCTCAAGCCATCCAATCCCATGGTGAGATCCGATCTGATGGTTGAGTACGGCCCCGTAGAGATCGGCGGCAAAACCTACATCTGCCCCCTGCGCAGCGTCACGCTCGTCCTGGCGCACTCCCAAACCACTCCTTTTCGCGGAGGGCAGTCGGAACTTGAGGGTTCCCGGGCAACTCCAACGTATGGTGAGGCCAGCAGAGCAGAAGGCCCCCCGCAGACCCTGCTCAACGACGTCGCGTTCGACCACTACCATATCTTCCGCTCAGACACCGAGATGCTCACCGGAGTCAAGCCAGTCCCCAATGCCAACGCAAATTGAACCCAAAATCTGCAACTGATCCCCGAAAACAAACCCTGTCCGTTTTCGGACGCAATAACCCACCGATGGACACCGACCAGCCCTCATCTCCCCTCTAAGTCACAGATAAATCAGAAATTACCCATCCCAGAAAATGGGCCTTCAATTGCTCGTCCAATACAGAAGCAACATCCTCCGAAACATCTGAGCCATGCGCGTCCAATCGGCGCCACAAGCCTCGACCACCTACAAGGGAGACATACCGTGAACACCCTCATGCAGGATGTGCGCTACGCGCTCAGGCAGTTACGCAAGACCCCGGCCTTCACCATCACCGTGATGCTGACCCTCGCGCTCGGAATCGGCGCAAACGCCGCCATCTTTACCCTGGTCAACTCGGTCCTGCTCCAAAGCCTGCCCGTCGTCGAGCCCAAAACCCTGCTCCGTTTGGGAGACAACAACAATTGCTGCGTCAACTCCGGCACCAGCGATGACGGCGATTACGCCCTCTTCTCCACCGACACCTACGAGCGGATTAAGAAAAATACCCCCGAGTTCGAAGAACTGGCCGCTGTCGAGTCCGGCTTCACTTATCGCCCCATCATCGCCCGACGCGACGGAGCGCAGACCCAGGCCCGCTCCGTAATGGGCGAGTTCGTCTCCGGTAACTATTTCCGCACTCTCGGCCTGCAACCCGCAGCCGGACGCCTCTTCCTCGACAGCGACGACATTCAGGGCGCGGCATCCGCCGCCGTTTTGAGCTACGAAAGCTGGCAGCGCCAGTACGCCGGAGACGCCTCCGTAGTCGGCAGCACCTTCTGGGTCAACACCAAGCCCGTGACCATCGTCGGAGTAGCCCCCAAAGGCTTCTTCGGCGACCGCCTCACCAGCACGCCGCCTGAGTTCTACCTGCCCATCACCTCCATGGACCCACTGGCCAACACCCCCTACGTCCACGACCCCGACGAGCAATGGCTCTACATGATCGGCCGCGTCAAGCCCGGCGTAGCTCAGATTCCTCTACAGGAAAAAATCAGCGCCGAACTCCGCCAGGCCTTCGCGCCCAGTAAGCTGTTCACCGGCAAACGCGGCCAGGAACTTCTCGCCAAAGCGCACATCGTCCTCACGCCCGGCGGCGCTGGCATCCAGCAGATGCAGGAGGAATACGCCTCTCACCTCTATATGCTCATGGCCATCTCCGGCCTCGTCCTCCTCATCGCCTGCGCCAACATCGCCAACCTGCTCCTCGTTCGTGGCATGAGCCGCAAAGCCGAGATGTCCGTCCGCACCGCCCTCGGAGCCCAGCGCAGCCGCCTCATCCGCCAGCTGCTCACCGAGAGCGTCGTCCTCTCCGTCGCAGGAGGCATCGCCGGCCTCCTCGTCGCCTACGCCGGCACCCACCTGCTCCTCTCCCTCGCCTTCCCCGGAGCGCAAAACGTCCCCATCCACGCCAGCCCATCTCTCGAAGTCATCGGTTTCTCCTTCGCCCTTTCCCTCATCACCGGCATCCTCTTCGGAGTAGCCCCCGCATGGATAGCCGCCCAGGCCAGCCCCGTCGACGCCCTGCGCAGCGGCACGCGCGCCACCTCAGGCGGAGCATCCCTGCTGCAGCGCACACTGGTCGTTCTCCAGGCCTCGCTCTCGTTGGTCTTGCTCGTCGGCGCAGGACTCTTCTCGCAAAGCCTCAACAAGCTCCAAAGCACCGACATGAAGCTCGATTCGCGCAATCGCTACATCGTCCACATCAATCCCCAGGCCGCAGGCTATTCGCAGACTCGGGTCGAGGCCCTCTACCGCACCATCGAAGACCGCTTCCACGCCATCCCAGGAGTCGTCAACGTAGGCCTCGCCACCTACACCCCCATGGAAGACAACAACTGGGGCAACGGAATGGCAGCACAGGATCACCCCGACATAGTGATGGGCGCCTCCTTCGTGAAGACCAATGCCGAATACTTCAACTCCGTCGGAACCCGCGTCGTCATGGGACGAGGCTTCACCGTGCAGGACACCCCCACTTCCCCTCCCGTCACCGTAGTCAATCAGTCCTTCGTAAAAGCCTTCTTCAAGGATGGAGCAAACCCCATCGGCCGCCACATCGGCTACCCCAAAACCCCGGGAGACTTCGAGATCGTCGGCGTCGTTGAAGACACAGCCTACGAGAGCGTCCAATGGAAAGATCACAAGATGTACTTCGTTCCCATGATGCAGCGCGCGCCAAGTGACAAAGAGCCGATTGAGCATGATGCTTCGCTCTATGCCGGAGCCATGGTAATCCAGACCGACCGCCCCATGAACGATATCGAGGCGCTCACGGAAAAAACCCTCGCCGCCATCAATCCCAATCTAAGCGTAGTCAAGTTCCAGACCTTCGATGAACAGATTGCCGACCGATTCACCGAAGAACGCATGATCGCCCGCCTGACCACACTCTTCGGAGCACTCGCGCTGCTCCTCGCGACCATTGGCCTCTACGGCGTAACCTCCTACGGCGTCGCCCGCAGAACCCCCGAAATCGGCATCCGCATAGCCCTAGGCGCAGCCCGCAGCGGCGTCATCGTAATGGTCATGCGCGGAGCAATGATCCAGATCCTGCTCGGCCTCGCCATCGGCATCCCGGTAGCCTGGTTCTGCGTTCGATTCGTAAAAACCCAGCTCTACGAAATCACCAACGCCAACCTCACCGTAATGACCATCGCAATCGCAACTCTCGCAGCCGCAGCCTGCATAGCCGGCCTCATTCCCGCCCGCCGGGCAGCCTCCATCGACCCAGCCAAAGCCCTGAGAACAGACTAAGATCGCTTCGGCTTAAGAGGATGCGGAAGCCTCGTTGCTCTGAAAGGGCGTGGCTTCAGCCACGCCGCAACGCCAACGGAATCACCGCGCACTTTTGCCCCTGAATCCCCCGCCGGCATTGCAGACCCACGGGGAATGAAACGCGTTTGCGATTGCCGTTGTTCTTGCATTTCTTTCTGTCATTCCCCTTGGGAATCTGCTGCTGCACTTGCCGCAGCATGCGCCGTTGGTTCTGTTCCTCCAGGGCTTGTCTCTTATCAGGTTTGCTCTTTTCAACCCAATCCAATATCGACAATCCATCCGCGAAACAAATACCATCTCCTCAAATCCTCGCCCCGGCAGGAGCCGCATGACGCAGCCGACAATCGATTCCGTCGCCACCGTTGAAGAATCACTCCCAGCCAGCCCCACCTGCTGCCTGGTCCGCGCCGGCGAAGAATTCAAAGGCAAGCAGGGCCTCCACTATACCCCCGGCATCTCCGCCGAAACAGCAGGTGCCAAGGGCATCCATCTGCAGATCGTCACCATCCCACCCGGAGGCCGCGCCAAAGCCCACAAGCACGAGTCTCACGAGACCGCGATCTATGCTCTGAACGGCATATCGCATATGTGGTACGGCGAACGCCTCGAACATCACTACATAATTCAGCCCGGCGACTTTCTATACATCCCCGCCGACATGCCGCATCTCCCCTACAACCCAAGCCCCACCGAAACCGTCACCGCTCTCACCGCTCTCATCGCCCGCACCGACCCCAACGAGCAGGAAAGCGTAGTCCTCCTCCCACATCTCGACGCAATCCATTGACGCGGTAAATTTATCAAAAACAGAGCTCGTCATCCCAAAGAAAAGGTTTGTCATCCTGAGGAACAAAGCGACGAAGGATCTGCTGTTCCCCCACAAAAGCGCGCTTTATCCCATCAGCAGAACGAACTCGTCAGAGACTATAGAAGAGTAGTGATTCAGTTCGAATCCGCAGTTTTCGGATAGCCCATTATCTGGAAACAATCGATCACTCCCCACACGCCGACTTAATCGGTTCTCGATGAGTGACTCGGCGATAATTCGGTCATTGACGTCCCGCGAGATCGCAGGACCGAACCCGGTTCCCCGGTAACGATCCAGGGAACTGTTTACTGTGATATAACCTCCGGATCGGTCACGACACGCCAACAACGCGTCCTTTGACGATATCGCTCAATATCGAGGAATCACAAAGAATCCAGAACATTGAGGTTCGGGGAAGCCCTCTGCTAAGTTTGGTCCGTCTTTTCCAACAGACGAGGCAGCTTATACCTAAAGGATGGGATCGGCCGATGAGAGATGCGCGTTTGGCGGAGGTGGCGTTCTGTCTGATTGCTTCGGCCGATGTTTTATTTGCGCAAGGAGTCGGCCAGGGACAAGGGAAATACTCCAGGCCCGAAGCCAATATCGATGGGGCGACGAATGCGTCCAAGACGGTTCCCGGAGAGGCCGTTGCTCGGCAGGCGGTGACGGTCGCGCAACTTACTGAGGCAATCGAGACGGCGAAAGGCAAGAGCGATGAAGACGCGGCAAAAGGCATCGAGCATCTGGAGTTGACGGAGCGCCTGAGGAGTCCGGAACTGGACAGGTTGAGCGGAGAATTGCCGGGTGCGAAATCGAAGGCTGCGCTGATGGCGGTTGGAGATGCCTCGGTATTCCTGGAGCCTCCGCAGGAGGAGATGTTGGACAAAGCCGCGCCGGATACGGCTGAACAGCGGCAGATTGTGTCGCGGGCGTCGGACTACCTGAAAACGATCATTCCCAGGCTGCCTGATCTCTACGCGAGGCGCATCACGAACGTATTCGAGAAGGAATGGACCGCACAGGATAAAGAAGGTACACACAAGCCGGGTGCCCTGCATCTTAATGGAAACTTCCAGGCCACGGTGCTTTACCGCGAAGGGAAAGAAGTTGTGCGCGCAGAGGGTGCCGGACAAGGAGGTCTGACCAGTCGAGGAACATTTGGGCCTGTTCTCAGCGTAGTGATCCTCGATAACTTGCGCAGTCCGATGCAATGGCATGGTTGGAACAAGGGACCGAACGGAGCAATCGCAGTTTTCCAATTCCAGGTGCCGCAAAAGGACTCTCATTATCTGGTTTCGTTCCCGGGAGGCAGTTTAGCGGTCGCCACGCGGACGGGGTATCACGGGGAGATCGGAATCGACCCGGATACAGGAACAATTCTGCGGCTGGTGCTGCAGTCCGATCCGGTATTTGGGGCCCATTTCATCGGACACGGCGACATTATGCTGGAATACGGATCGGTTGTGATTGGCGGAAAAGCATATACATGTCCCGTGCGCGGGGTTTCGATGTCAACAGGGAGTTATCGGGAGGGAAGGCATAAGACCGGCGCCTTCATCCTCCTGGAAGACGTGGTCTTCACCGGCTACCACGTCTTCCGTTCGGAGATACGCATGTTGCCCGACTGAAAATGCGCAAAGGGCTCAAGCCTTGCTTCAGGGTCTTGTAAAAGGGCACAACTTCAGTTATGCCGACAAAATCAATCAAATCAATAGGGCCTTACAGACTGCGGAAAAATCGGTTCGAGGTAAGCCGAGGTTTTAACCTCGGCATAAACCCACTAGATCCAATAAGGGCTTTACAGGCTGCGGAAAAACACTCATAGTAGGCGCTTTGTAACAGGGCACGACTTTCAGTCGTGCCGCCAAAGCCCAATCAAATCAACGAGGGCTTCAGCCCCTGAGGGCCGATATTTTCAACCTGACTGCTACTATTGATCCGATAAGGAGTTGCCGTCCTTTAGTTCGAAAAAATAGCGCTTGTCATCCTGAGGAGCAAAGCGACGAAGGATCTGCCGTTGCCCCACAAAAGCGCGCTTTATCCCATCAGCAGAACGAGCTCGTCAGAGACTATAGAAGAGCAGTGATTCAGTTCGAATCCGAAGTTTTCGGATAGCCATTATCTGGAAACAATCGATCACTCCCCACACGCCGACTTAATCGGTTCTTGATGAGTGACTCGGCGATTTGTCGTCAATTGGCGTCGCAGAGGCGTGGAACGCGGTCTGTGCACAATTCTCTCGTAGTTTCTGAAAAACACCGTTTTTCGTGCACTGCACCTCCAACCGGAATCGTTGCTTAGGGGGTAATGTCCGAACAAGCGAGTACGACAGTGACGGTCATTCAGTATTCATCTCGAAAAACGAGCATCCCGCCCAGGTTCCGCTCATGCGCGTCGGGAAACCCACACTGTGGGGCGAAGGCATCGGCCTCTCGGAACGTACCAAACAAACGATCCCACCAAGTGATGTCTCCATAATTTAATCCGTGGACGTCTAATTGATGATGGACCGAATGATGCTCGGGCCTCTGCAGAACGTATCCGACCCAATGGGGAGTTCGTAGGTTGCTGTGATAGAAATACTCACCCAGTACAGCGAACACATTGAACCACGCCCCTGCAGCCGGAGACGCTCCTAGGAGGGAGAACATCATTGCGCTTGCGATCATGGAGTCAGCAGCGATCTCGACGGGATGCTTATAGAAAGCGGTTAAGAGTTCAATCCTTGCCGGGCTGTGATGAACTTGATGGCAAATTCGCCAGAGGAATTTGAATTCATGCCGTGCGCGGTGCCACCAATAGAATATGAATGTACCGAGAAACCACCCAATGAACCCTTGCAGAAATGATGGCATCGATTCTGAAATGTGAAAGACAGACCATGATTGCAGCCAGCGATTCCAAGCGACCCCTGCCACTAGAACAATACCGACCTGACAAAGATTGAGAAAGGCTGCCCGGGCATACCATCCAGGCACTTCAGGCAACTCACGCCCGGGAAGAACTCTCTCAATGAAAAAAAACAGAAGTGTAGCGGCGACAATGATCAAGAAAGGGAACATGCTATCTCCTAGATCGCGAAGACGCGATTTGCTGAGGATAGTTGGACCGTGTCTTCGGGCCCACTGAGCAGGTGACAGTTTCGGAGACTGTCACACCGTCGGTTTAATCACTTCGACTCTGAATCCTTTACCTAAACATGTAACCGTTCGGTCAGATGGCGCTATCGAGACCCAGAGACCCAAGGTAGGCCCGATGCAAATCGTACTGAGTAAAAAGAGTGACGTCTCTCTGCGACAACAACTCGCTGAGCAGATAGTGTTCTTAATTACGACGGGCCAGCTTCAAGCTGGCGAAGAACTTCCTAGCGTGCGTGCGTTCGCGAGACAAAGCAAGGTGCACCACAACACAGTGAGCGAGGCATATCAGGACCTCGTACGCCGGGGTTGGCTTACGCGCCGTCAAGGAACCCGACTGGTAGTGGGCACGGGATCAGGCGCGCCATCAGGCAAGCCGCATGACCTTGATGAACTGATCAATGACAGCATCCAACGTGCGAGAAACATGGGCTACACTTTGCAGGCGCTGAGACAACGCGTCCGTGAGCGCCTTTTGGCTCAGCCACCGGATCATCTTCTTGTCGTGGAGCAGGAACCGGGTCTACGCGAAATCATGGAAGTAGAAGTTCGGGAGCGATTGGGCTGGTCCGCCGAGAGCTGTTCCCCTGATGAGTTTACGAAAGAACCAGGTTTAGCCATCGGTGCCCAAGTCTTGGTCGCGAATCATCTTGTTGAAGAGATGAAGCCGCTTGTTTCTCCTAGCAGGCCCGCGATAGGCATCGTCTATTCTCGGGCTAGCGAGGAGGTTGATCTCATCCGCAAGCTGCAGAACCCGTCGATTGTCGCGGTCGTGTCCGTGAGCGAGAGCTTACTGAAGACGGCGCGAAGTCTCTTGGCGCCTGAACTCGGAAACCGACATACTTTCAAAGAAAACTTGGTCGCTCAGGGTGTCCCGATCAGTTTGGGCGCAGTTGATTTGGCATTCTGCGATTCGGTTACCATTTCACTCGTTCGCTCGCGCCACAAGGCTCACTACCGGCTCATTGCTACTGATTGCCTTGAGTATATCGCCGCAACTCTCAGCCAGTACTGATACGACGACCGTGAGATCGAAGTCCTTGGGCACCGTTGATTTACCTCGAAGCTTGTCGCTGGAAGGCCCTTCTAGGGCTCCGAGCGAATTTATCGGCAATCCGGAAGTGAATCGCGGAGCGCCTGCAAAGTCAGTGTTTTCGGCAAGTTCACCTCTCAACTAGCGGTAACAGACCAAACCACTCATCCAGCAGCTTTCAAAGTGGGGGTATTCACGGTTACAGGTTTTTTGTAACGGCAAACGCGCCATAACTGGTCGACATGGCAGCTTCCGGATCACCGGCCATCCGACTCTGTAAATTCACGCTGACCCGCGCCACAACTCACAGACCATCCCTGACACAACCCCGAGCCACTTCGGATACCATCGTTTCGAGGTCCCAATTCCAGTGAAGAAACTCCTGCTTCTGGCCGCTCTGACCATCGCCACTTCCCTGCCCACAGCCTTCGCAGCAGACCCGCCAAAGATCAAAGTAGAAATCGGCACTCTCGACGGTGCCTCCTATCGCATCGACATGCCCGCCAACTGGAACGGCGTTCTGCTCATCTACTACCACGGCTACTCAGAACATCCCGTCGTCTTCGACAAAGACAAGCCCAACGACATGGGCTCCGGATTCGCCGCCGGAGGCTTCGCCGTCGCGCAGTCCGGCTACTCAGAAATCGGCTTCGCCCTCGAGCACGCCATCCCCGAGACCGAAGCGCTGCGCCGTTACACCATCGCCCACTACGGCCAGCCCAAAGAGACCTACGTCATGGGCCACTCCATGGGAGGTCAGCTATCCATGATCACCATGGAAAGCTACCCCAACCGCTACGATGGAGCGCTGCCTCTCTGCGGCCTTCTCGAACCCACAAACTGGGCAGTCGGCCACGGCGGAGCCATCCGCGCCGCCTTCGATTACTACTATCCCGGCCTGCTCCCCGGCCCCATTGGCATACCCGACTCCGCCGTTTTCGACGACTCCACCGTAGACAAAGTCCTCAAGGCCCTTCCCTCGAATCCCAAAGGCCTGGCCGAACTCATGGCTCTCACCCGCTTCAAGACCCAGGACGATCTCGCCAGCGGCATGGCTTTCAGCGCTTTCATCGAGCGAGACTTTGAACAGAAGCTCGGCTCCCCCGTCATGGACAACCATAACTACATCTATGCCGGAGGCCCCGACGACAACGCCCTCAACGACGGAGTCAAGCGCTACACCGCCTCCGACTCGGCCCTCGCCTACCTCAAGACCTGGTACACCCCGACCGGAGTCCTGCTCAAGCCCATGCTCGCCGTCCACACCACCTACGACCCCATCATTCCCGCCGACAGCGTTCGCCTCTACGCCGAAGCCGTTCAGCGGGCAGGAAGCAGCGCCAACTTTGTCCAGCAATATGTCAAAGCCGACGGCCACTGCCACATCTCAGCGGAAGAAACCATGACCGCTCTCCAGGAACTCATCGACTGGAAGCGCAACGGCAAACGTCCCCAATCCGGAGCGCTTCCCGCCGCCGCAAAATAGCCTCACGCGAAACCAAAAAACCGGGGCAGCCGGCAGGGTTTTCCCGATCAGCCGCCCCGGATTTACGTCGAACACTGCGAATCACGCAACTTACATAAAAGATCACGCAATCAACGTCGGATATCACACAAGTTACACAGCACGTCCGACGCCGAACGTTCTACTTCTTCTCTGTCTCCAGCCAGAACTCGTACCGCCCACGGTTTTCATCGGGCCGCGAAGTGATCGGATTGTCGAGATGCAGCACCGGATCGCCCTCGCCATACCTCGGCCAGGTCGGCAGCCCCTCGCCATTGGGATCGCCCTTTTTGGCAAAATTAGTCCAATAGCTCATCATCTGATCGCTCAAAGTGCGGTCCTCAGGCCGCCAAACAGCCCCGGGCCGCGTATCGATAGTCCCAAAAATATACTCGATATCGTCCGAATGAAAGGCATAAGAACCGGGGTGAAACTTGCTCGGCGGAGCCGCTAAGTCCAACTTATACCGATAGATAGCCGGATTCCCGGTCTTCCGGTCAATCTCCATCCACTTCCACGTTCCATAAGCGATAAACGAGTCGCCGCCGAAGTCCGTAGCCGACCGCACCGCCTCCGTATCCGTAGTCCCCGGATACAGCTTGAAGAAATCAGCCACCTTGTCAGGAAATCGCTTGCTGCCCATCTCCTTCCACTTATCCACCGTCATTCCATTCGAAAGAAAATAGCCCTCATCGCGGTTAAACCCAGCAATAAGAGGCACTTTCGCCTGTTTCCCAGCGTTATAAGTATCCACAACCGGCTCAGCAATAAGCTTCCCGTCGATCACCGGCGGAAAACCAATAGTCCCCTTCTTTCCCGCCTCCTCAAGAATCTTATCCGTCGGTATAGCGCGCAACTCGGCCATAGACTTCGCGCCAGTCCCCTTCATCCACTCCTCTTCCTTAGGGCCGCGCACAGCAAGGGTTTCCATCTCCAAAGCACCCGTTGTGAGAGCTCCACCACTCTCTCCAATCGCCTTGTGAAACAACCCCTGAGCCGAGGGGACCGCCATCAGCGTACTTACAGCAAAGGAACCAGCAGACTCGCCAAAGATCGTTACATTGTTTGGATCGCCGCCAAAAGCCGCGATATTCTTCTTCACCCATCCCAGCGCAGCCACCATATCCATCAGGCCGTAGTTGCCGCTCGAGCCGCCCTGCTCCGTAGCCAGCTCAGGCAATGCAAGGAATCCAAAGACCCCCAGACGATAGTTGATCGTGACCAGCACCACGCCTTTTTTCGGCATGAAATCGCCGTTGTGACGCGGCTCAGAACTGCCTCCGCCTGAGTAGCCGCCGCCATGAATCCAGAACATTACCGGCAGTTTGGCGCCAGCTTTGACAGACACCGGAGTGTAGACATTCAGCGTCAGACAATCTTCTGAACCCGTATCCGTCGGAGTGGTGCTGTCCTGAAAGACCATGTCGTCGAAGACATGATTCTGCGCGCAGTGGTGGCCATACTTCGTCGCATCCAGCTCGCCTTTCCACGCCTTTGCAGGCTCCGGAGCTTTCCAGCGCAAATCTCCCACCGGCGGCGCCGCATACGGAATACCTTGAAATGCCCGCACCGCACTGTTTAGCGACTTTCCGTGTACTTTACCGTCAGCGATCTTGATCGTCAGCGAATCAGCTTTAGCAGCGACTGACGCAGCGCATATAACCGTTGCCAGCACTGTCGCGTTAAATAAATTACCTCTAGAAGCCATCCATGAATCCTCCGCAGTGAACAATACAGGAACGATCAATCAGTGAGCCAGTAACGTTTTGTAACGGCCTGGAGTTCTGACCCGATCAGAGTTCAGGCCCAAGCATATCTGCGATTGTCTCGCGCCGCCTTATCAGCGTCGCTTTGTCGCCTTGCAATAGCACTTCCGCAGGTCTCGGCCGCGTGTTGTAATTCGAGGTCTGCGCCATCCCGTAAGCGCCCGCGTCGAGCACCGCGACCAGATCGCCAGGCTGCACCGGCTTGATCTTGCGGTCGCGGGCGAAGAAGTCTCCGGTCTCGCATACCGGCCCAACGATATCGACCGCTGTAGCTCGGCCGGTACGAGGCTCCACTGGCACAATCTCGTGAAAAGCCTGATACAGGGACGGCCGAATCAGGTCATTCATCGCCGCATCGGTTACCACAAATGTCTTCGTTCCGTTGCGCTTCACATAAAGCACACGCGCAAGCAGCGCGCCTGCCTGCGCAATGATGAACCGTCCCGGCTCCAGCAGGAGTTGCACATCAAGCCCTTCAAGCGAGGACTCTAAAGCTGCGGCATACTCTTCTACTTTGGCCTGAGGCTCGAAGCCAGGCGCCGCGTGATAATCAATACCGAGACCGCCGCCCGCATCTACAGACTTGATCCGAATTCCGTCGCGCTCAAGCTCGCGCACCAATCGCGCGACACGCTGCATTGCCGCGCCAAATGGGTCCGCCGAACGAATCTGTGAGCCGATGTGAACACTCACCCCATAAGCGGTGAGCCATCGATTCCCTTTGGCCTCGTTGTAGATGCGCCGGGCCTGCCTGATATCGATACCGAATTTGTGCTCTCGCAGACCAGTCGAGATATACGGATGCGTTTCTGCAAAGACGTCTGGGTTAACCCGCAACGCGAAACGCGCCTTGCGCTTGCGTTTTGCAGCGCGGCTGGCCAGTAGAGTGAGTTCAGCTTCGCTCTCAACATTGAAGGCAAGGATGTTTGCCTCAAGCGCGCGATCGATCTCCTCCACCGTCTTGCCTACTCCGGAGAAAACCACGCGGCCAGCCGCCTCAGGAGCAGCCGTCAAAACTCGCTGTAGCTCTCCACCTGAGACGATATCGAAGCCCGCGCCGTGCTCTGCGAGCAGCTTCAAAATGGCCAGTGCTGAATTGGCTTTGACCGCATAGCAGACCAGATGCGGCCGTCCCGCAAGCGCCTGCTGGAAGAGTCTCAGCCGCTCAAGAATCTGGTCTGCGCTGTAGACATACAGCGGCGTGCCAAAGTCCTCTGCGATGGAGGCCAACGAGTGCGGACCACAACTCAGCGCTCCCCCCGCTTCAGAGTAGGCAAAAGGTCGAGCCAAAGATTTACTTGGAGAATTGGGAGAAGTCTTGGACAAGGATATGCCTGGTTGCGCCTGAATTATCGTCTGCCTTTGAGCCTAGCAGATTGGGTATCCCTGCGGTGGAAGGACGGCCGGGGAGTGCCGTCCCTCAACCCGCATCAGCAGCGCACAGTTCAAAACTGCTGCGGCTGCTGCATCTCACCGATCGGCTCTTCAGGCATACCGATCCAGCATGCGACGTATAAGACTTCGACGACTGGGCAGAGGAAAATACCGCCTACAACCGCCAGAATACGGACTGTCGCGACATCCCAGCCGTAGGTCTTGGCCAGGCCGGCGCATACGCCAGCGAACTGCCGGCCGAAGAGGGGCCTTACCAGACGCGGGGCCTGCGATGGAAACCCAAACGGCGGAAATCCAGCCGGCGGCGCCCCACTTACTACCGCTCCGCAAGACGAACAGAATCGCGCCGTCGGCGGCAAACCATTTCCACAATTGCTGCAATATGCAGGCATGATGCACTCTCCCGGCCAGCACGAAGCCGGCCACTATTTCATACGCGCAGCCCATTCAGAAGGTTCCATCGGCCAAAAATCGTGCGCCTCCAGACGGCTCAGTACTCTCTGTACGGCGACTTGAGCAGCTTGCGTGCGATATCTCCCTGCGTTGTATCGGAGCCGTTCGCGATAGCGGCCTGATAATCCTTCACCGCGAGCGAACGCTCGCCGTTAAGGTCGCGCGCCTTGCCGGCAGCCACCAGCGAACGCCGCTTCAACTCGGCGCCTGCCCCCGGCGACCAGGCAGCCTCTTCATAAGCCTTCGCCGCCTCGGCGAAGTGGCGCTGCCCGCGCAACGCCTCCCCTAATCCAAAATATGCGAGCTCCAAGTGCGCCGAGGGAAAGTACCCAGGCTTGGCCGCATCGCTGACCAGTGTCTGATAGGCTGTCACCGCGCCCATTCCCTCGCCCGCATCCTTGCGGAGATTCGCCTCTTCAAGGCAAAAGAGAAAGTCGTGCGGATACTTCGACTCAAGAGTTCGCACCACGTTGATGGCCTCGCGATACTGCGATTCGCGCCGCAAGAAGAGCGCAATCACAGTCCCCGCCTCAATCGACGTCATCGGCCCGCGCGTGAAGTCGTCGCGCAGCGTTTCCATGCCGCGCGACTTGGACCCTGTGATTCCTGCAAACCCGAAGAGCAGCTTGAATCCCCACGGCAGAGCGCCAATTACGTACTGATATGTCCCCACAACAAGTTTGGCATCGACGTAGTCGGGATCGATCTCAAGCACCTTTGCCTCATCGCTGTGCGCCTGCAACGCGAGATGGAAGGCGGCGTTGAAGCTTCGCTGCACCATCGCCATATAGGAGGAGCGCAGGCTCTTTGCCCAGCCGCGCGCGTAAAGCGCATCCACGTCGCGAGGATTCTTGCTGAGCCGCGCATCCGCCTCGCGCACGGCCTGGTCGGCCAGCGAAAAAATAAGATCGCGCCTGGCTGGATCTTCAGGCGTCGGATGCCTGCCAGTCAGAAATCCATCATTGGCATAAAAGGTGGTGTCCAGCAGATCCTGCCGGTACAACTCTTCGAATACCCTTGCCTCCAGCAGCATCGCCGTCGGACCGGGGTCGCCCGGATGGACCGCCTGCACTTTTTCAAGCAATGCGACGCATGCCGGATAGTCCAGTACGTAGAAATGCTGGTAAGCCTCACGCACTATCGGATCGTTGTGCAGCGGATTGGCATGCACCGCGCCAGCGAACGCCGTCAGAGTTCCCACCCAGCCCAGCAGCGCTGAAACCACCAGTTGCCTATATCGAACCTGCAAGATTCCTCCGGCCGTTGCCAGAAACTGTGCGAAGCTGTTGTGCACCCGTTTAGTGCAAGCGGCAGCCTTCTGACCCGGCCTCCGCACACCCCATCCTACCGTGGCAAGATCGCCCTTATCTTCGTTGCCTTCCCCACCTTTTGATGCCCTGGGCTGTCCCACCTGCATCCCGTGAGATGGGAATTTACCTCTCTGAAAGGGAAAAGCGTATTTCGCAAACTTTTCTTGACTCCAAAAAGGAGAGAAGCCTAGTTTTGACGTTAATAGATGGCAGAGGGCGGTGTTTCTTTACGGAGAAGCCGCAATCCTTCCTATTGCCAGGCAGCTAGACCCGCCAGAAGGCTGAGGAATTTTGACTCCGAAACCCTTGAATCGCAAAAACGGGAAAGGTCGCATGACTCGCACGGAGACTCTGTTAATCCTTATCAGTCAAGCATTAGCCAATGGTTTCGAATTTCGCCGTTGGTATCAAGCCAACATTTCGCCAGAGTGGCCAGGATCTGAAGAAGCAGTCGCAATCCTTGTCACCGAGGGTAGGTATTACTCCTTGGTTTTCTCGCATGATTTCGCCCGGGCGCTTTGGAAGCGCGGCGCCCAAATGAACTTCATCGTGCCCTCTGCCACCTATTCCCGGATGAACGGAAAAGGTGAAGTGGTCACCATCAACCGAAAGCCCTTCACACGTCGCACAATCAAGGCTGATGTGTGGAGATATCACCTGCGCCAGATGGCCGTAACGGACGATCCCATCCGGTACCTCACGCGTTTTCTACCTACGCATGAGGGCATGCAGAACCAGTTGGAAGAGGCCGCCAACCTCTCGGCGGCTGGTTGAGCTAAGAAAATTCTCGCTTTTTTTGGGGTAACCGGGAGCTTAATCCAGCCCTCGGTTACCCTTTCCAATTTGCGACAGGGGTTAACAAGTCTGTAAACATGGAAGCTTTAACAGTTCAAAGGACTTAACTGACGCTTGCCTTGATTGTACTGGTTAATTATTAACTTTTAAGTACATAACCCGAGGGCACGTTGAGAGCCAAATCGGGCGCATTTTCTTGTGCAAAACTGTCCATAAAATGTCTCAAATCTTTGACTTGAATGTCTACAGCCGGTATCCTCACCTAAGTATGCAAAAACAAACAGTAAGCAATGCACACACTCGGCACCGATCGTTGAAGGCAACGGCAATTGCGTTGCTCGTCACGGTCGCTGGCGTCGCGGCACATGCCACTGTCACTTCGCATGCGCACAACGAATCACAAACCCCCAAAGCGACCAAGTGGTATCAGATCGGCAAAGCCTCCTGGTACGGGCGTCGCTTTCAAGGGCACCGCACCGCCAGTGGCGAGGCGTTCGATTTGAATATGCTCACCTGCGCCCATCGCACATTGCCCATCGGTACGCTGCTGCGAGTGACGAACCTGACCAACCGCAGGTCCATCATGGTGCGGGTCAACGATCGCGGCCCCCTTGAAACAGGACTGATCGTCGATCTCTCCTATGCGGCTGCCCGTTCGCTTGGATTTGGCGGAAGGGGTAAGGCACGGGTCCGGCTGGAAAAGGTTGAGGGTGCTGAGTCCGCGCAGCTCAACTGGCCAAATCTGGGCAGGCCAGAGAGCTTCGCGTCGCGCTAAGATCGCTTCAGGCCTCAACAACGGCCTGAACCTGACTCCAGGTTCCCTAAGGAGCCGCGATTGAACACGCCATTGCAGCCGGATTCCCCGCCTGACTCACCTTTCGACTTCGCAAGGCAACGTCTCATTGTGGCGCTGGATGTTCCCACGGCCGATGCCGCGCTGGCTTTGGCCGACCGCCTCGGAGATCAATGCCAGTGGTTCAAGGTGGGCCTTGAGCTGTACATCTCTGCCGGACCGGCAATCGTCGAAAAGCTCGTGGACCGGGGCCACTCTGTCTTTCTGGATCTGAAGCTTCACGACATTCCCAACACCGTTGCCTCGGCGGTACGTTCTACTGCGTCACTCGGCGTGGGGATGTTGACTATCCACGCCGCGGGAGGACCCGCCATGCTCACGGCTGCCCGCGAAGCAGCATCGGTGATGGCATCGCCGCCGGAACTGCTCGCGGTGACGGTGCTCACCAGCATGGATCAATCGCAGCTGTCCGCGACCGGGCTGGACCGGTCTCCGCAGGACCAGGCTACTCTGTTGGCCAAAATGGGTTGGGAAGCTGGAATTCGCGGCTTTGTCTGCTCTCCGCACGAAGCCGCAGCGTTACGTGCGCTCACCGGGCCTACAGGCGTTCTGGTCACGCCGGGGATCCGGCCGGCCGGGTCCGATAGGGGCGATCAGCAGCGCATCGCTACGCCGACTTTCGCTTTAGAGCAGGGAGCAAGCTATCTCGTGGTGGGGCGCCCGATTACTCAAGCCCCCGACCCGGCAATCGCAGCTGAAGCAGTGCTACTCGAGATTGCAGAAGCGCTGGCGATCGCACCCACGGAATAACTGACGGAATAACTCAATTTAGCATTCGCGGGCGCAGGCCTTACATCGCGCCTTTGCCCCAAAGCACAGCAGGAACTGTTCCGATCAGTATCTTCAAATCGAGCATCAGCGACCACGAATCGATGTACTGCAGATCCTGACGAATCCAGTTGTCGAAGTCGGTATTATTTCGCCCGCTCATCTGCCAGATACAAGTGATTCCGGGTAACACGCTGAACCGTCGCAACTGCGCTGAATCCTCAATCTTGAGCACGTCGCGCACTGCCAGAGGCCTTGGCCCTACAAGCGACATATCTCCGATGAGCACATTCCAAAGCTGGGGTAACTCATCGATCGAAGTCTTGCGGAGGAATGCCCCGACCTTCGTCACTCGCGGATCCTCCTTGATCTTGAAGACAGGTCCGCCCAACTCGTTCTGGTGCTCCAACTGGGCCTGTAGCACCTCTGCGTTCATGACCATCGAACGCAGCTTGTACATGCGAAAGCGTCGGCGGTGATAGCCATATCGATCCTGCGAAAAGAATATCGGTCCTTCACTGGTGAGCTTAATGGCAATACCTGCGACGATCAGAACGGGAAGGCATAGAAGCAGTAACACTCCTGCCCCGAGAATATCGATTGCCCGCTTGGCATAACGAGTGTAGTCGTCGCGCACCATGCGCAATATCGAATAGCTTGCTCCTGCATGGCGATGAAGCGTAGCGATCTTGGTCTGGAAGAGATGCGACGAATGCCTCACCTCCACGCCGAACTGTTCGCACACTGCAATCACCTGCTGAATCGGCTCATACATCGATTTCACAGGCAGCGAACAATACACCACCGAAACTGGATTTTCTTTGAGCAGAGTATCGAGCAGTTCGAGTCCGCCGAGGTAGCGCTCGCGCATTGCGCCGGTTCCTACGAAGGAATCGTCCAGCACGCCCACGACGTTATACACAGGCGAATCGACCATCTCTTCAAAAGCCGCCTGACCGCCGCGTCCTGAACCCACGATCAGTACTTCTCGTTTGGGAATGATGGTGTCGATCGATATCCATCCGATGAAACAAGCGATGCCGAGAATGAGTAGGCTGAGAACGCCGGTGGCGAAGAAAAATCCCAGGTCAACCTGCAGCGCACTGTTCCAATCGAGCTTTGCGAGCAGGCACGGATACACCGCCACCGCGCACAGGAACGCCGCCAGAATACTCACCGCCACTTCGTGATGAAGCAGTGCATTATCAGGACTGCGTCTGCGGCCAGTGACGACACGACTTACAAGCGTGATGCCGCCCAGCATGCCGAGTTCAAGCACACTGATGCGCGGAATATACCACCACGCCGGTCCCTGGAACATCAGGTCGGGATGCTTCAGGAACCAATAGGCGGTCAAGACCATTGCAGGCGTGACATCACGCACCAGCCTGAAAATGCTGGCATGCAAGGTACCTATCTCCCGCAAATGTTGCTCCAGTTTGGTCCAATCTGACTTACGCTTCTCAACCCTGGCTGCTACCGTTCTGGGAGTAGCGTCGACCGTCCAGTTACCCATAGCCTCACTCGCCTCCTGGGAGGGGTCCCAGGTCTATCTACAACGCGAACCATTTACCAGGCTCTTGTTCCGCAGAATTCCTATTCGCTCACAGAGCGCATGGGGAAGATTTCTGGCTGGTTTCTTTCAATCTCTCATTGCCGAGGATAGAGAACACGGCAAACAACTTAATATCCCCCAAAAGCCGTAGGGGCGGGCAACCTTGCACTTAGTCGACGGAAACATCTCATCATCTTCTCTTAGTCCACATAACCCTTTCTTTGCGCACCTCTACTAAGCGGATACATCCTCGGTCGTCGATGCTCGCGAATGAGCATCGAGCAAAAGCAGTAATCGCGAACGTCGATCAAGAACGCCGATCAAGTCGGGAACTGTTTCCAGCGAAGCTAAGGCAATTGCAACATAGCGTTGACGCCAAAACCGCCCAGTTTTGACCAGCGTTGAATTAGTTCTGAAAAACTGCAAACAAGAGAAGTTGCCGCCTCATCACTGAGCAATTTGAGTCTGCAAAGCCTATCTGAACGGACCACCATAGCTGCAGACAGATGGAGGAATCTATGGCAGCTACCGCAGTGGGACTTTTCGCAAACGCAAATGTAGCGGAGTCGGTCAGGGAAGCACTCCGCACAAACGGTATTCCGGCGGAGGGAATCCGGATATTGTCGATTCCCTCTAGCGCGGCTGTTGGGAGCTCCACCAGCACTCCCGAAATTGATTTCGTCGCGGGTTTGTCGCGCGATCTGCGTTCGATGGGTGCGGTAGACAGTGAGATCGATGCATATCTTGCTGGCGTGAAACAGGGCAAGGTGCTCGTCTTTGCCACTGGCACGCTGGCCCAGGCGGATGCAGCGTCTGCCGTTATGAACTCCTATGGACCAATCGAAATGGAAGAGTTTGCCACCACCGGAACCGGTCTTCCCAGTGTTCGTGCCGGAGAAGTTGCCCCACACGACATCACTTCAAAGACAGACCGCAAGCAGGCAAAGAGCGAGGGTGCACGGCTCTTTTCCTGGTAAGCGCACGGGGAAGTGTGCGCGACGCGGGAGGTACATTGTCGGCATCGGCCCTCGTGTCGTTCACATCAGGCGCAAGGCATCCACGTCGACTACGAGGTTTCGCCGCGGAATGCCCTCTTTCTCGGCGTGCTCCAAAGCACCGCGCAAGGCCGCGTTAAGAGCCTTGCGCGAGTTCGCTTTCAGGATCAGGTGGAAGCGATAGACCTCCTTGATGCGCGCGATCGGAGCCGTGCAGGGGCCGAGCACGCGCACGCCCTCTGGAGCGGCCTTCTGAAACCATTTACCCAGTTGAGCCGACCAGCCTGCCGCTTCTTCCATGCGCCGGGATTGTATGAGCAGATTTGCCAGAACCCCGAAGGGCGGGTAGTGCATCCACCGCCGGTACTTCAGCTCGCGCGCAACAAACCCGGTGTAATCGTGCGTAGAGGCGGCTAGAATCGCGTAGTGATCGGGATGGTAGGTCTGGACTACCACCCGCCCCTTTAGATCGCCCCTGCCTGCGCGGCCCGAAACCTGCGTCATCAACTGGAAGACGCGCTCGGCGGCGCGAAAATCCGGCATGGAAAGCGCATGATCGCAACCCACCACGCCGACCAGCGTGACTCCATGCACATCGTGTCCTTTGGCGATCATCTGCGTGCCCACCAGCAGATTGATCTCGCCGGAGTGAAGTCGGCTCAGCAGCCGCTCCATATCATGCCGTCCGCGCACCGTGTCGCGGTCCATGCGGCCAATGCGCGCGGAGGGAAAGATTTCCTGCAGCCGCTCTTCGCCCTGTTGTGAGCCCGCGCCGAGGTAGTACAGATGTTCGCTGTCGCACTTGGGGCACCGCTTGGGAACGGTGCGACGATAGCCGCAGTAATGGCACTCCAGCCGCTGCCCCGCGGTAGCCAAGCCTTCCGCTGCGTCCACGGGCTTGTGATGGGTCAGCGAGATAGCGCAATTGACGCACTCCAGCTTTTCGCCGCACGCGCGGCACATGGCGACGAATGAGTAGCCGCGGCGGTTGAGCAGAATCATCGCCTGCTCGCCTCGATCCAGCGCCGCCTGCGTCTCAGCTACAAGCAGCCGCGAAAAGAGCTGCTCCTGGCCGGTTTGTTGAAACTCCATGCGCATGTCGACCAATTCAACAACCGGCAGCGGACGGTTGTTTACCCGTTCGGCCATCGCAATGCGCTTGTACTTCCCCGCCTCGGAGTTTTGCCAGCTCTCGAGCGAAGGCGTAGCCGACCCCAGCACTACCGGCGCGCCTGCCAGCTTGGCTCGCATCACGGCTACATCGCGTGCGTTGTAGCGCGGCGTCTCCTCCTGCTTGTAGCTCTGGTCGTGTTCTTCATCCACCAGAATCAAGCCGAGATTCCGGATCGGCGCAAAGACCGCAGAGCGCGTGCCGACCACAATCGGAGCATCGCCCCGTCGAATGCGGTGCCATTGCTCCGAACGCTCCGCCGGCGTCAGCGCTGAGTGCAGCAGAGCAACGCGGCTTCCGAAGGTTGCGTCGAGTTGCGCCGCGGCAGCAGGCGTCAGCCCAATCTCCGGGACCAGCAGAATCGCGCCCATGCCGCGATCGAGCACGCGCTGCATAGCCGCCAGATACACTGCCGTCTTGCCCGAGCCGGTGACGCCGTGCAGCAGAAAGGGCTGAAAGCCTTCCGCGGTACTGATCGAGGCCAGCGCTTCCATCTGTGGCTCGTTCAAGGCATGCGCCGGGTTTACGTGACCCATGCCTGCTAGTGTGAAGGTCGCCGGCCGCTCGTCGATCTTCACCAGGCCGCGCCGTATCAGAGTTTGAAGAGAACTGGCAGAGGTGCCCTTATCGCGCAGCGCCGCCAGCGGCAGTTCGCCGCTGCAGGCCGCCAGTTCAGCCAGAATCGCCTGTTGCTTTGCTGTCAGCGCAGGCAGTCGAGCCTCAGGCACCAGCACGGCAAATCGCTCCATCCGTCGAGCGTCTCGCTCTGTCGCGGAGTTCTCGCGCGCGATCCACTTCTTGCGCACCATCGCATTCAGCAGAGCCAAATCAGCCGTAGTCGATGTGCGCAAGGTACTCAGTTTCACGGGCTCGCCATCTGCCAGCCGCACCAGCACCTTGTGCTCCACATCCCGTTCTTCTGCCGAGAGCTTGCCGCGTCTTCCCTTTTGCGCCTCACCGTCGAACGAGCCCGCGAGGGCATCGCGGCCGACGGCGGTGATGCGGTAGTAAACCATCCGCCGCACCTCGGCGGTGAGGGGCAGCATTCCCCGCAGCACTTCGCCCAGCGGAGCCAGATAATATTGCGCCATCCATCCAGCCAGTTCCAGCAATTGCTCCGATAGCAGCGGCTCGGCGTCGATCACCGATTCGACAGGTTTCGCCTCGAAATCAGTCGGCGCCTTGCCATGCAGTTCCACCACTACGCCGACGAGCTTTTCGTTGCGGAATGGCACTATCACCCGGGCTCCGCGACGAGGCGCTGCCCCCGTTCCCACCAGGTAGGTAAAGGTCCGATCCAGCGGGATGGGCAGCGCAACTTCACAATAGGTGGACATAACGGCCAATCCCCAGTGTAGGGGAATCGCCCAGGGTGTCTTTATCCGGCGGAGCGAGTTGTCAGGGCAATTGTGGGAACCGAAATGCGGCCTCAACTGCCGAAAAGGGAACAAAAAAGGTAGAAAACCCCGGGGGTACTGCCATTTTTGAGTTATCTACAATTGAATGAATCACTTAAGAGCAATTTTCGTGCGCTTTTGGTGTGCTTTTGGACCTATTTGCGCACTTTTGCTGCGAATTGATGCCAATCTGCGATGGGACAGAGGATTACTGAGAATGCGGCGGGGGCGTTGGGCTACCAGTTCCACTCCAGTATGCGCGAGCCAGGGGGAATTCCCCGCAACGGGGTGAGCTGCTGGGAATGGATGGGTATTGCGACCCTCGTTCCAGCGTCCTGCAAATTCAAGCAATTGCTCTGAGCAAGTCGTTCGGAACTTCGCAAACCCGGCGTCGCGCGGATACAATTCACTCCTGATGACTCCAACCAAGGCAGCTGCCTCCAAACCCACCCCTGCGCCCCGCGTTACCCCCTCCGTCATTACCCTTTCCATCGACATCGGCGGCACCGGCATCAAGATGATGGAACTCGACTCGGTCGGCAAGCCAATCACCGACCGCATTCGCGCTCTGACGCCGACGAATCCTACTCCCGAGCGAGTTTTGGAGCTGCTTGAACAGATGCGCGCCCCCTTGCCCGAGTTTGACCGGGTTTCTGTGGGCTTTCCCGGAGTGATCAAGAACGGCGTGACACTCGCCGCGCACAACCTCAGCCCTAAATGGGCCGGATTTCCCTTGCAGGAAACGCTGGAGGGTCTTTGGAAGAAGCCCGTGCGCGCGGCCAACGACGCCTCCGTGCAAGGCTACGGGGCGATCTACGGCAAGGGCGTCGAACTTTGCCTTACCCTGGGCACGGGCCTCGGTTCGTCGCTCTTTACAGGCGGACATCTCTGTCCGGGGCTCGAGCTGGCGCACCACCCCTGGCGCAAAGGCAAGACCTACGAAGATTTCCTCGGCCTCCGCGGATTTGAGAAGTACGGCAAGAAAAAGTGGAACAAGCTGGTCCAGGAAGCTATTGAGCAGACGTCACAGCTCTTCAACTGGGACTACCTGCACCTCGGCGGCGGCAATGCCAAACAGATCAAATTCGAGCTGGCAAAGAATGTCCGCATCGTGCCGAATGAAGAGGGCCTGTTGGGCGGCGTCGCGTTGTGGCGGAACGAAGACTAGTCAGAGGCTATGTTTGACCGCTTCTTTCAACCACGGAGGCATTATGCGGCTGCGAGCTTTGTCCGTAATGCTGACTATCTTGCTTGTGGTCCCCGCCGGTGTTGCGAAACAGTCTTCTGTGAAGAGGCCGGACGGCAGCCGGATTGAGACTTCGCAGATCGACTCCACCGTCACACAGTTGATGCAGG
>Ga0182024_10006091_pt1 | contig 26641 bp, 25 predicted proteins | sample P32metaG_FD_120480 | JGI IMG/M metagenome (GOLD analysis project Ga0182024, IMG submission 120480) | Permafrost microbial communities from Stordalen Mire, Sweden - P3-2 metaG (Illumina Assembly) | ecosystem: Environmental > Terrestrial > Soil > Wetlands > Permafrost | place: Sweden: Stordalen... | reverse complement strand
CTCGGCCTGAGCGGCGGCTCGGCGGCCCCGCCCGACACCAGTGCGGCGCAACTGGTGCCGGCCGGCGCCCTGGCCTTCCTGAACGTGTCGCTGGACCGGCAGCGGCCGGGGGTCGCCCGAACCCTCAAGCTGGCCTCGACGCTGCCCGGGTTCTCGCCGGCTCGTGGGCTGGTGCGGGCGCGGGTCGGCGCGTTGTTCGGATCCGCCACGGGCACGCCGGCGTGGGTGGGAGACGAGGCGGCTCTGGCCGTGGTCCCGAGCGCGGGCTCCCGGGCCGGATCGCTCGTCCTGTTCGCCGTCCGCAGCCCGGTGCGCGCCCGCCGCTACCTGGCCGGCGTGCCGGCCTCGACGACCGTCTTCTACAGGGGCGTCGAGCTGCGCAAGCTGTCGGGCGGCTCGTATGTGGCGCTGCTCGGTCGGTATCTCGTGGCCGGACAGGAGGCAAGCGTGCGCCAGGCGGTGGACGTCTCGAGGGGGGCGAGCGCTCTGGCCTCGGTGAGCGCTTACCGGCAGGCGACGAGCGCCGAGCCGCCCGGCCGCGTGCTCGACCTCTACGCGCCCGGATCTGGGCTCGCCGCGCTGCTGACCAGTCGCACCGGTCTGCTGGGCGCCGTGCGCGCGCTGCTCGCCGGCCCTGGCCTGAGCGCCGTCAGCGCCTCGCTTTCCGCCGCCGGCGGGGGTCTCCGGCTGGAGGTCCATCGCGTGTTCGCCGCCGGGTCGGGTGCCGGTGCCGGGTCGGGCGCCGGGGCGGGGGGCGGGGGCGGGGCCGGGGTGAACCCCTCCCTGCTGGGGCGGCTGCCCGCGGACACCGCGTTCGCGGCCGAGCTGCCGGGGCTCATCGGCTCGGCACCGCGCCTGCTGTCCGCGGCCTCCGAGCTGGGCGTAGGGTCGGCGATCGGACCGCTGCTCACCCGCCTGGGCGGGGCGCTGCGAGCCGAGGGCTTCGATCTGAGCGGCGTTCTCGGCGTGTTCAGCCACCCGACCGTCGTCGCGGTGACCGGCGCCTCCGGACGTCCTGACCTCCTCATCCTGACGCGGACCAGCCACCCTGCGCAGGCCAGGATCGCGCTGGCCGACCTGGATCCCTCACTCGCCTCGCTGTTCCCCGCCTCCTCCAGCGGCCCCGGCGTGGCGCCGCTGTTCACCGGCCGGCAGATCGACGGGATGACCATCCATCAGCTGCAGCTGGGCGCCGGCCTGCAGGTCAATTACACCCTCTACCACCACCTGGTGGGCGTCTCCACCAGCGTCACGGCGCTCACCGCGCTGACCCGCCGCGGCAGCTCGCTGGGGGCGAGCTCGGCGTTGGCTACGGCGCTCGGTCCATCGGGAGCCGGCGCCGGGTCGCTAGTCTTTGCCAACCTCAAGGTGCTGATCCGCCTCGGCGAGCAGACCGGGCTGCTGCATGGCTCCGAGTTTGCCCGCCTCGCGCCTGACCTCGACCGGATCTCGGTCGTCGGGCTGCGGGCCAGGAGCGACAAGAACGAATCGACCTCGGAGCTGTACTTCCACATCCCATGACCACGCTTTCAGACAACGAATACCTGTTCACCTCGGAGTCGGTGACCGAAGGTCACCCCGACAAGATCGCCGACCAGATCTCCGATGGCGTCCTCGACGCCGTGATGCGCGACGACCCGGCTGGCCGTGTGGCCTGCGAAACGCTCGTCAACACGGGGCTGGTCGTGGTGTCCGGCGAGATCACCACCGTGACCTACGTGGACATCCAGGAGATCGCCCGCCAGACGGTCAAGCGGATCGGCTACACGGACGCTGCCTACGGCTTTGACTACAACACCTGCGCGGTGATCAACGCGATCGACAAGCAGTCGCCGGACATCGCCCAGGGCGTCGACCAGGCGTATGAGTCCCGCACCGATCCCGGCGACGAGGATGAGCTCGACATGGCCGGCGCCGGGGACCAGGGGATGATGTTCGGCTACGCCTCCAACGAGACCGACGAGCTGATGCCGCTGCCGATCTCGCTGGCCCACAAGCTGGCCAAGCGACTGGCCGACGTGCGCAAGGAGGAGATCGTTCCCTACCTGCGCCCGGACGGCAAGACCCAGGTGACCGTGCGCTACGTGGACGGCAGGCCGGTGGAGATCGAGAAGCTGCTGATCTCCACCCAGCACCGCGAGGGCGCCGAAGGGCTGATCAAGGAGGATCTGTGGGAGCACGTGGTGGAGCCCGTGCTGCCCGAGGAGCTGTTCGACGCGCGCAAGCTGCACAAGAACTTCCTGGTCAACCCGACCGGCCGGTTCGTGATCGGCGGCCCGATGGGCGACGCCGGGCTGACCGGGCGCAAGATCATCGTCGACACCTACGGCGGCATGGCCCGCCACGGCGGCGGTGCCTTCTCGGGCAAGGACCCGTCCAAGGTGGATCGCTCAGCCGCCTACGCCGCCCGGTACGTGGCCAAGAACCTGGTCGCCGCCGGCCTGGCCGACCGCCTCGAGGTCCAGGTGGCCTACGCGATCGGCGTCGCCCACCCGGTGTCGGTGATGGTCGAGACGTTCGGCACCGAGAAGATCGGCCGGTCGAAGATCCTCCAGCTCGTGGACGAGCACTTCGACCTGCGCCCCGGCGCTGTCCGCCAGTACCTGAATCTGCACCGCCCGATCTACCAGAAGACCGCCGCCTACGGCCACTTCGGGCGTGTGGACGCGGACTTCACCTGGGAACGCACCGACAAGGCGCGCGAGTTGGCCGAGGCGGCCGGGCTGGGCGCGTCGGTCGGCGCCTAGTGTCCTAGAGGATCGCCAGCAGGATCCCCAGCGCGATCAGGGCGAGGGCGGCGATCGCCACCGCCTGGCCGGGCTGCTCCTGACGAGCCACCTCGGGGGAGCCGATCAGCAGGCTCGGCCAGGTCTGCTCCGGGTGCTGGCGCTGGCGGGCGCTGAGCGTGCCGAGTGCGCGGGCGGCGGCGTCGAGCAGCAGGCCCAGCCCAAGCACCACATCGCCCTTGTCGATGGCCAGGACGACGAATCCCAGGTAGGCCTCGACCAGGACCATGAGGCTCAGCGCGAGGCCGATCCCGAAGCCGGCCGTGGTGCTCTGCGGCGGGGGGGCCTCGGTGTGGACCTGTGTCCAGTGACCCGGTTTGGCTTCCCTGGCCGGGGCCGGCGTGGGTACCGCCGCGACCGGACGTGATACCGGTCGCGGCGACCAACCGTCCTTCTCTAACTGTGTTCGCACGACCGCCTGGGCGGCCAGCTGATCGTCTGGGAGCTCATCCGGCTTGACGGCCAGCAGGTACAGGCCGTGCTGGGGCACCAGCTGCTCGTACAGACGGCGCTCTTCCGGATCCTCGCCGCAGTACACGACTAGCTTGTTGGCGGGGTAGTAGCCGTCGACTACCAGCCACTCGTCGCTGGGGGCCTGGGGGTCGCGCAGCCAGGCAAAGCGGTGCTCCCAGCGCCCGACCTCACGCAACAACCCGTCGCAGGCGGCGAGAACGCGTGCCGCCCCGCTGGGAAGACTGGACGGTCCCGCCGACATCCTGGGGCCACTCTACCCTCAGCCGGTCCCATGAGTCTCCGCTTCGCCACCCGTCTGTGATCGCCCGGGTACTGCCGCTGACCCGCACCCGGGCGGTGCGCGGGTTGTTCGATTACCGGCTTCCGGATGCAGGCGAGGTCGGGGTGGGGTCGCTGCTGCGCGTCTCGTTCAACGGGCGCCCGTCGGTGGCCGTGGTGGCTGAGCTGGCCTCGTCGTCCTCGGTCGCCGACGAGCGCCTGGTGACCGCCGAGTCGGTGTTACCGGCCCGGCTCCCGGCTGACCTGGTTGAGCTGGCGATGTGGATGGCCGGCGAGTACTGCTCGACGCCGGCGCGGGCTCTGTCGGTGATCCTGCCGGTCGGGGCGGAGCGGGGGATGCGCGACAAGCAGGTGCTGGTGACGTCCTTGACGGGGGCCGGTCGCGCCGCACTGGGCGATGGCTCGGTCTTGACGGCCGGGCAACGCGCGGCCCTCCAGACGCTGGCCCGGCGCTCCCCGGTCCGGGCGGCCGAGCTGGGAACCGAGCTGCTCCGCCGCCTCGAGCGCCGTGGCCTCGTCTCGATCGAGAACTCCACGGCATCGCGCCGCCCGGCTCGCCACATCGTCTCCTCGACGTCCGCCGTGGCTCCGCCGTTGACCGGTGAACAGGCGGCCGTGCTGGCCTCGCTGGGAGAAGGCGAGGGGCGGCGGTTTCTCCTGCACGGTGTGACCGGATCGGGCAAGACGGAGATCTACCTACGGGCCGCCGAAGCGACGCTGGCGGCGGGGCGCACGGTGATCATCCTGGTGCCGGAGATCGGCCTGACGCCCCAGGCGCTGGCTCGGTTCGAGGCGCGCTTCGGCGACGTCGTGGCGGTCATGCACTCGGGGATGAGCGACGGCGCCCGCCACGACGAGTGGCAGCGCCTGGCGCGGGGCGAGGCTCGGGTGTGCGTGGGACCTCGTTCCGCGGTGTTCGCGCCGCTCAGCGATATCGGACTCGTCGTCGTCGACGAGGAGCACGAGAGCTCCTACAAGCACGAAGGGGATCCCCGCTACGACGCCCGCTCGGTGGCCGAGGAGCGCGCCCGGGCGCACGGAGCGCTGCTGCTGGTCGGGAGCGCGACGCCGCGGCCTGAGAGCGTGCACCGGTTCGCGCGTCTCCGGCTGACGCGGCGGGTGGACGGCCGGCCGCTCCCGGACGTTTCGATTCTCGACATGCGCGGGCGTCATCACCCGCTGCACCCGACCACGCGGCTGGCCCTGGCCGACGTCAAGCGTGACGGCGGCAAGGCGGTGATTCTGCTCAATCGCCGCGGCTGGTCGAACTTCCTGTCCTGCGGCGACTGCGGGCACGTGTTCATGTGCCCCAACTGCGAGGTGTGCCTCGTCCTACATCGCAAGGAGAGTTTGGTCGCCTGCCACCACTGCGGCCACCGCGAGCGGGTCCCGCGCCGCTGCCCCTCCTGCGGTTCGGTGTCGCTGGCCCGCCACGGCGCCGGCACCGAGCGCATGGAGCACGAGCTGTTGGGCGCGCTGGGGGGCGACGGGTTCCCGGTGCTGCGGTTGGACGCGGACGCGGTGGGCCTCGACGCCCGGGCGCGGCTGCTGGAGCGCTTCGCCGCCGCCCCGTCCGGCGTCTTGGTGGGGACCCAGATGGTGGCCAAGGGACACGACTTCGCCGACGTTTCGCTGGGCGTGGTGATCGACGCCGACCAGACACTGCGCTTCCCGGACTTCCGGGCCGAGGAGCGGACCTTCTCGCTGATCACGCAGCTGGCCGGCCGGGCGGGACGCGGCGGACACGGCCGCGTCCTGGTCCAGACGATGGCCCCGGAGGCCCGGTCGATCCTGCTGGCCGCGCGCCACGACTCCGACGCCTTCGTGACCGGCGAACTGATCCGCCGCCAGGCGCTCGGCTATCCGCCCTTCGCCACCCTGATCCGGATCGTCTGCTCATCAGCGGAGCCCTCCGCTTCTCTCGCCACGGCCGAGGCGCTCCGCGCCCTCATCGATCCCCCGAACGCCGCCATCCTCGGCCCGGCCCCCCTGTTCGCCCTGCGCGGCAAGTCCCGGTCCCAGTTGGTCATCAAGGCGGGGGACCGGGCCGCTGCCGTCGCCGCGTGCGGCGCGGCCGTGGATGCGCTTGCCGGGGTGCGGGAACACCGCGGGGTGGCCATCTCCGTGGACGTGGACCCCCAGTGAGAGGAAAACGGCTGCGATGAAGGGGAGTTGTCACGAAGCCGTTGCACGGCGACGCTGAATTGGCACAAACGCAGGCGTTTTTCGTGCCAAGCTGGCTTCCATGCGGGACTCCGGGGGACAAAGTGGCCGTAACGGCAAGAAACCCCCCCAGAGTGAGCCGGTGGACGCGAAGATCGCGGGGATCGCCGCCCGCCAGTTCGGGCTTATCACCCTCGTGCAGCTCTACTCCCTGGGGCTGACCTACACGGAAGTGCACCGGCGCGTCCAGAAGGGCCGGCTCTTCCCTCTTCATCGCGGTGTTTTTGCCGTTGGCCGCCCGGATATCGCCCCGCGCGGTCACCTTAAGGCGGGGCTGCTCGCCCTCGGGGAAGCTTCTTTCCTGAGCCACCGCGCATCTCTCGCCGTCCAGGGGCTCGGTGCCATCGACACTCGGCGCATCGAACTCACGGTGGTCGCCTCCAGCACCCCGAAACGCCCCGGCCTGATCATCCACCGCACCGCCACCGCCCCTCACAGACACGAGATCCGTAGTCGCTTCGGCCTGCGCTACAGCAGCTTTGCCCGCGCGATGCTCGAGGTCGCGCCACGGGAACGGCCCGACGAGCTCCGCCGCCTGGTCGCCGAGGGCCTGCGCAGGGGTGTCGCCGACCTGAGCGCGGTCGAGCAGACCCTGGCCCGCCACCCTCGTGCGCCCGGGGCCGGAACGCTTCAGGCCGCCCTCCAGCGCTACCTCGACACCACCGACCGCAACTACGAGCTGGAGCGCTCGTTCGACGCCGAGCTGGCCGGCGATCCCCGCTTTCCGCCCTACGAGAAGAACCTCCACGCTGGGGGCTACGAGATTGACTGCCTGTTCGGCGCCCAGCGGCTGGCCGTCGAGCTGGACGGCCGCCCGTTCCACGTCGCGCTGGCCGACTTCGACCGGGACCGGGCCAAGGACACCTGGCTGCAGCGCCGGGGCCTGCGGATCATGCGGATCAGCGACTTCATGTGGGACTACGAGCGCAGCGAGGCGATCGACAACCTGCTGGCACTGCTTGCGCTGGGCGGCTGGATCCCGGGCGCCGTGTCCCGGGCTGCATAGACTTAAAGCGTGTCCGAGACACTCGATCAGGACCCGATCGTCGAGGTCGAGCCGGAGCAGACCGAGGGCGCAGAGCCGCCCGAGCTCGACCCTGAGGTCAAGGCGCGCCGCGACGCGGCGCTCCTCCATGTGCGCAAGTTCGGCGATCCCGTGCTGAAGACCAAGGCGCGCAAGGTGGAGCGGTTCGACGACGCCCTACTGGAGGAGATCGGGCAGATGGGGGCGCTGATGAACGACGCCATGGGCATCGGCCTGGCCGCCACTCAGATCGGCGTTCTGCATCGTGTGCTCGTCTACCGGGTGCAGCCCGACGCTCCCGTCTCGGCACTGGTCAATCCGGAGCTCCAGTGGTCAAGCCCGGAGGAGGAGATCGCGGAGGAGGGTTGCCTGAGCCTGCCTCTCGTGCACGTTGACGTCGAGCGCCCGCTCCACGTCCGAGTCCAGGCCCAGGACGAGCACGGCGAGCCGCTGCTGATCGAGGCGTCGGGGTTGGAGGCCAGGGTCCTCCAGCACGAGATTGACCATCTGGATGGTGTCCTGATCCTCAGCCGGACCACGCGCGAGCACCGCAAAGAGGCCATGCGGCTGCTGCGCGAACTGCAGCAGCCCTCGTGAGGACCGTCTACCTCGGCACGTCGGCGTTCGCCGCCGCCGTGCTCGGCGAGCTCTACGAATCGCCCCACCGCCCGGCCCTGGTGCTCACCCGGCCCGATCGGCCCAAGGGACGCGGCCGCAAGCTGGCGCCGCCTGCGGTGGCGATCGCCGCCCAGGAGCTGGAACTCGATCTCCACCAGCCGGAGTCGGCCAACTCCGACGAGGCCCGCGCTCGCATCGCCGCGGTCCAGCCCGAGGCGCTCGTCGTGTGCGCGTTCGGCGCCCTGATCAACGAGCCGCTGCTGTCCGAGTACCTGATCCTCAACGTCCACCCGTCACTGCTGCCGCGCTGGCGGGGCGCGGCGCCGATCGAACGGGCGATCATGGCCGGCGATGAGAGGACCGGGGTGTCGATCATGGTCCTCGCCGAGGAGCTGGACAGCGGCCCGGTGTGCCGGCAGGCCGAGGAACCGATCCGGGCCGACGACGACTACGCCAGCCTGTCCATCCGCCTGCAGACGCTGAGCGGACAACTGCTCATCCAGACCCTGGACGAAGCGGACGCCCAGGGCCGTCCGGACTGCGCCGAGCAGGACGCCCTGGAGGCCACCTACGCCGAGAAGATCGCAGCGGAGGACCGTCACCTTGACCCGAGCCGTCCCGCCGAGGAGCTGGCGCGCCAGGTGCGGGCGCTGACCCCGCACATCGGCGTCTTCGTCGAGGGGCCCGGCGATGAGCGCTTGGGCGTGCTCGGCGCTCAGGTGATCTTCGGTTCCGATGTGCCGCCGGGCGAGCTGCGCCTCCAGGCGCCGCGGCCGGTGCTGGGGTGTGTCGCGGGTGCCCTCGAGCTGACCGTCGTGCAGCCGCCCGGGCGGCGGCCGATGGGCGGCGAGGACTACCTGCGTGGCCTCCGCCGCTGAGCACCAGCACACATCGCCGGCCCGCCGGTGCGCCTACACGGTGATCCGCCGGGTGTTCGAGCAGGGCGCCTACGCCGATCGCGCCCTGCACGCCGAGGCGGGCGATCTGGAGCCGCGAGACCGGGCGCTGGCCATGCAGCTGGCCTACGGCACCGTGCAGCGCAAGCGCACGCTTGACCACATCCTCGGCCGGCTGTCCTCGCGGCCCCCGGAGCGCCTCGACCAACCGGTGCTGGCCGCCCTGCGCCTCGGACTCTTCCAGCTCGCGTTCCTGGATGGCATCGCCGAGCACGCCGCCGTCAACGAGTCGGTGGAGCTGGCCAAGCTGCACGCGCACGGGGGCGCGGGACTGGTCAACGCGGTACTCAGAAGGGCGGCCCGGGAGCGATCGGAGCTGCTCGCCGACCTGGAGGACTCAACGCCACAGGCCGCCGCCGTCCTTTACTCGGTGCCCGACTGGCTGGCCGAGATGTGGTGGCGTGAGCTGGGGGAGGACGAGGCACGTGAGCTGCTGCGGGAGATCAACCGCCCTCCCGAGTCGGCGCTTCGCATCAACACGCTGAAGGGCGACCCGGAGCCGCCGGTGCCTTGGCACACCGATCCAGCCTTGCCCGAGGGCCGGGTCCTGGACGGGGCCTTCGACCTGTTCGGCTCCCAGCTCTGGGAGCAGGGCCGAGTGATGCCACAGTCGCGCGGCTCGATGCATGTGGCCCGCTCACTGGCCCCACAGGCCGGTGAGCGGGTGCTGGACGTCTGTGCCGCCCCCGGCGCCAAGACCACCCATCTGGCCGCTCTGATGGGAAACCAGGGCGAGGTGGTGGCGGCCGAGGTCCACCCGGGACGAGCCAAGGCACTGCAGGACCTCTGCGCCCGGATGGGGGCCGGCTGCATCCACGTTCTCCATGCCGACGCCCGGGAGCTGCCCGCCGGCATGCCCCCATTCGACCGGGTCCTGGTCGACCCGCCGTGCAGCGGCCTCGGCACCCTGCAATCGCGGCCTGACCTCCGCTGGCAGGAGCGGCGCGGCGAGATCGACGCGCTGGCGGACAAGCAGCTCCAGCTGCTGCGCGCCGGCGCCGAAAAGCTCCAGCCGGGCGGCACGCTGGTGTACTCCGTGTGCACGATCAGCCGCCGGGAGAGCGAGGGCGTGATCGCCCGGTTCCTCCACAGCGCGCCGGAGTTCGCGCTCGAACGCTCCGAGCAGCTGCTGCCCCACCGCGACGGGACCGATGGATTCTTCATCGCCCGGCTCCGGCGGGTCGGCCCGTTACGCTAGGCGGGGTGGAGGACGAACCAGCCAAGCTGGGACCCGAATGTCCGGCCTGCGGGGAGCCGTGGCTGCGCCCCACGGCGGTGCCGGGGCGGTATCGCTGCGTCAACTGCCTGCACCGGTTCGAGCTGGTTTCGGTCTGTCCCAACTGCGGGGAGCACTCGACGATCGTGCGGATGTCCAGCACGGCGATCGTGATCTGCAACCACTGCAAGAGCAGCATGCTGCGGGCGCTGTGATGCCGGACACCGTCCAGGTGCTGAGCCGCCCCCAGGTGGCGCCGTCGATCCTGTCGGCTGACTTCGCCCGGCTCGGCCAGCAGGTCGGCGAAGTGCTGAGCGCCGGGGCGCGGCTGATCCACGTCGACGTGATGGACGGCCACTTCGTCCCGCCGATCACGTTCGGCGCGGTGGCGGTGCAGGCGATCGCCGACCAGGTGCACGAGGTGGGCGGGGTGATCGATGTGCATCTGATGATCGAGCGGCCCGAGCGCTACGTCTCGGAGATCGCCCGGGCCGGGGCCGACAGCATCACCGTGCACGCCGAGGCCACGCCTCACTTGCACTACGCCTTGCAAGCCGTGCGCGAGGCCGGTGCTCTGGCGGGGGCGGCGATCTGCCCGGCCACGCCGGCCGGCGCCCTGCGGGAGGTGGCCGAGGACGCCGTCGACCTGGTGCTGTGCATGAGCGTCGATCCGGGCTGGGGCAACCAGCAGCTGATCCCCAACTCCTACGACAAGCTCAAGCGGCTGCGGGCGGCGCTGGCCGAGCACGTCGCCCTCGAAGTCGACGGCGGGGTGCACGAGGAGACGGCCCGCCGATGCGCGGAGTCCGGCGCCAACCTGCTGGTGGCCGGCGCGGCGGTGTTCGGCGCCGATGACCCCGGTGAGGCCTACGCCAAGCTGGCGGCGGCCGCCTGGCCGGAGGCCTGATCCGGGGTGGCCGGGCCGGGTGCCGCCCGGTAGAGCAGCGCCAGCATCAGCGCCAGAAGCGCCGTCGCCCCGCAGTAGCCGACCTCGACGCCCGTGACCTCCTTGGCGATCGTATGGGAGGCCACGAAGGCGACGAAGGCAGCGGCCGCCACCAGCCAGGCGCCGGCGGCGAACGGTGCCCGGTTGCGGGCCAGGAGCGCCTGATTCAGCGTGCCCGCCACCAGGTGAAAGCCCATCCCGATCCCGACCAGGGCGAGCCCCCAGCGGCCGTAGGTGCCGTAGCTGTCCGGGAGCAGGGTCTTCATCACGAACGGCCCGATCGCCAGCAGGCCGATCGCCACCGCGGCGGCAAAGCCGGCGATCACCAGGATGGTGAGGCGGATCGCCCGGCGGAACTCCTGATTTGATCCGGTGGCCTCCATGCCGGCCAGGTGGGGGAGGATCGAGGTCTGAATGGCCTGGAAGAGCTGCAGCGGGGCTCGCACGATCAGCAGCACGTTGAACACGAATCCGGCCAGACCCGAGGTGATCGAGCCCCCCGAGCCGGCCGCCACGATCAGCACGCCGGCGTTCATCAGCGTCTGCTCGGAGAACATGATCGCCACCACGGCCGCGGCAAAGCCGGTCCCGTGGCGCAGCGACAGGTCGGTGGCCGCCTGCTCGAGCTGGCCGTGCACCGGTCCCTCCCGAGCGGCATCGGCCACCTCGATCCCCGCTCCCGCCCGCCCCGGCCGAGCCGGCCGTGCGCGCACTCGCGAGAAGGCGAAGGGGATAACGCACAGGGACACGAAAGGCGCGACCGCCATGCCGAGGCCCACGGCGCTCTGGCCCGAGTCGATTCCCACCGCCACGGCCAGCGCCATCAGGAACCGGCTGGTGGACTCCAGGAAGACCAGCGCCCCGTACAGGGCAAAGCGCTTGTTGCCGGCCAGCCAGCCGCGGGCGAAGTAGCTGGCCGCGTAGGCCAGCACGCCGACCACCAGGATCCAGTAGAGCGCACCGGATCCGCTGAACAGGTGGTCCTCGATCGTGTGGCGCAGGATCAGGGCCACGATCAGGAAGAGGACCGCGAACGAGCCCTGGATCAGCGCCGGGACCCGGAGGATGTGCCCGCTGAGCCCGCGCGCCTGGCGGTCGGCGATCGTGCGGCTGAGCAGCTGCTCGATCGGCCGGTAGATGACCGACAGGATCACGAACATGATCGCCCAGCAGATCGAGATCCGGCTGTAGGAGCTCTTGTCCAGCACATGGCTGGCCACGGCCAGGTAGGCGAACGTGAATATCCCCGTGGAGGCGATCCCGACCGACAGGATCCGCGCGCCTGAGGCGAACTGCTCGGCCGCCGCCGGCTCGCGCTCGACCGTCTCGGTCATCAGGCGACGCGGACCAGCAACATCGTCCAGGGGAAAGGAGAGCGCACCTCCACCACCTCGCCGTGGTTCGAGAGCAGGTTCACGAACCCTCGCCGGGACCAGTGGTTGATGTGCCCGGGCGTGTTGCCGAGCTCCCGCAGGTAGGCGCCGCGGGCGACGTTCAAACATCGCCAGAGCGGCTCATGGGGCACCGAGACGATCAGATTCCGGCTGGCCACGCGGGCCATCTCGGCCACCACGCGCTCGGAGCCCGGCACGTGCTCCAGCACCTCGGTGGCACAGACCAGGTCGAACTCTCCGTCGGCAAACGGCAGGCCGCCGGTCACGTCGAGCGACCGGAACTCGAGGTTGGCCCGCTGCCGGGCGGCCCACTCGCCGGCGAGCTTCGCGTCCTCCAGATCAAGCCCGACCACGCGCCCGCCGCCGAGCCGCGCCGCCCACTGCTCGGTGAGCACGCCCTCGCCGCAGCCGATGTCCAGGATCGACCCCGGGAGGGCCTGGCGGAACAGCTCGTCGAGCGTCCGCTCGAACCCGGCCATCAGCCGGCGGACGACCGGATTCTGCGAGCCATACTTGTCGAACGTGTTGCCGGTTGGGACGGTGGCGGTCATGGCCGGCTGAGGCTATCGACGGGGCGGGCGGGGCCGCTCATACTTCGAGCGTCTGGCGATCCCCGGTGTCCTGGCCGCCCGCGTGGCCACCCGAGGGAGTGGCCGGTTCGTAATGGGAGGGTTTGATGCCCAGCTGCAGCTCGATCCGGCGCACCCTCTCGAAGGTGCGCTGGGACAGCGTTCGCTGCGCGTCCAGGAGATCGCCGATCACGCCCAGCGCGCCCAGCAGCATGGCGGCGTTGAACAGGACTCCGCCGGCGATCAGTGACTGAATGTGGCCGGTGGCGGCGGTGGAGGGCTGCTGGACGAAGATGATCAGGAAGCGCAGGAAGATCGCCAGCGCCCCGGTGCCCAGGATCATCGCTCCGGTCCAGAACACTTTCAGCGGCTGGTACTGGGAGTAGATCCGGAACAGCGACAGGGCGTTGCGCCGCACGTAGGACGTGGTGGAGGGGAACAGCCGGGACTCGCGCGTCTTCGGGTTGGTCCGGATCGGCACGTGCTCGACGTCGACCTGCAGCTTGCCCGCCTGGATCAGCGTCTCCAGGGTGTAGGTGAACCTGGAGACGGCCTGGGTCTGCAGGGCGGCCTCGCGGTTGTAGGCCCGGAAGCCCGAGGTGGCGTCCGGCACGTCGGTGGCCGAGGCCTGGCGCACCACCCACGAGCCGAGTCGTTGCAGCAGCTTCTTGCCGGGCGAGAAGTGCTCGATCGTCTGCACCTGGCGGTCGCCGACCACCATGTCGGCGTGTCCGGCCAGGATCGGCTCCACCAGCTTGGGGATGTCCGCGCCCTCGTACTGGTTGTCGGCGTCGGTGTTGACGATCACGTCGGCGCCCAGCTTCAGGCACGCATCCAGGCCAGCCTGGAAAGCCGTGGCCAGACCCTTGTTGTTCGTCAACCGCACCACGTGGTTGACACCGTGCTCGCGGGCCACCTCCCTCGTCCGATCGGTCGAGCCGTCGTCGATGATCAGCCACTCCACCACGTCGACGCCGGGCACCTGGCGAGGCAGCGCCGCCAGCGTGGCGGGGAGCTGCAGCTCCTCGTTGAAGCAGGGAATCTGGATGATCAGTTTCATCGCGATGTGCAGGCGCTTGGGCGCTGAGCACACGGTAGCGGGATACTCCCTGTGAGCGACAGGGTCTGGGGCCGATTGCACGGCGCCGCCCGATCAGAGAACCCTTAGACGGTGCGCATATGCTTCGAGCGTGCCCCCCACGAGCGATGTCGACGCGCGCCATCTCGCGCGAGCCATCGAGCTGGCCGAGCGCGGCCGGCCTGACGTGAGCCCCAACCCGATGGTGGGGGCGGTCATCGCCGCGAGCGACCAGACGCTGGGGGAGGGGTATCACCGTGCGGCCGGGGAGCCGCATGCCGAGGTGGAGGCGATCAGAGCGGCCACCGGCCACGACCTCAGCCAGGCCACCCTGTACGTGTCGCTTGAGCCCTGCTGCCACCAAGGCCGCACGCCACCGTGCACCGAGGCGATCCGGGAGGCCGGGATCCAGCGCGTGGTGGTGGCCTCCGAGGATCCCTCCGAGCACGCCTCGGGACGGGGGCTGGGGATCCTGCGCGACGAGGGGGTCGAAGTGGTGATGGTCGACGGGGAGCTGGCCAGCCAGGCCCGGCTCCTGAACCAGCCGTTTCGCAAGCACGCCCGCACCGGGCGCCCCTGGGTCCTGTTCAAGTCGGCCATGTCGCTGGACGGCAAGGTGGCCACGCACACCGGTGACTCGCGCTGGATCTCCGGCGAGGAGAGCCGCCGCCTGGCGCACGAGTGGCGCTCGTCGCTCGACGCCGTGGCGGTGGGGATCGGCACTGCGATGGCCGATGACCCCCGGCTCACCGCGCGGTTGCCCGACGTCGAACGAGTGCGTCAGCCCCGGCGAGTCATCTTCGACTCGCTGGCCCGTCTGCCGCTGAGCTCGCAACTCGTGTCCGCCGCGCCGGAGGTCCCGCTGGCCGTCGTCGTCTCCCGCGCCGCGCCGCGAACCGCCACCGACAGCCTCCAGACCCACGGGGTGGAGGTGATCGTGGCCACCGGCGAGAACGAACAGGCCCGTGTGTGCTCGGCGCTCGAGCAGCTCGGATCGGACGGGATCACTTCGATTCTCTTGGAGGGAGGCCCGCGCCTGGCCGGATCGTTCCTGAACGCCGGTGAGATCGACGAGATCCGCCTGTTTATGGCCCCGATCATGCTGGGCGGCGGCAACGCCCGGAATCCCCTGGAGAGCGATGGGGTGGAGGCAGTCGCCGATGCCGCGCGAGGCCTGACCCTGACCTGTGACCGCGTGGGGGAGGACCTGCTGATCAGCACGCGCGTCAAGGAGTGGTGATGTTCACCGGGCTCGTGGCCGCCCTCGGCGAGATCACCGATGTCGAGCCAACTGGTGACGGCGCGCGGCTGACCGTTCGCACCGAGCTGGCCGGCCAGCTGGCCGAGGGCGACTCGGTGGCCGTCGACGGGGTCTGCCTGACCGCCACCGCGGTGGAGGACGGCGCCTTTCGCACCGACGTGATGAACGAGACGCTGAAGCTCACCTCACTGGCCGAGACGCGACCCGGCACGCCGGTCAACCTCGAGCTCGCCATGCGCCCGACCGACCGCCTGGGCGGCCACATCGTGCAGGGCCACGTCGATGGCATCGGCCAGGTGAGCGACGTGCGCGACGACGGATTCGCCCGCCGCGTCACGATCGAGGCACCGCCCGACGTGCTCCGCTACGTGGTGCACAAGGGTTCCATCACCGTCAACGGAGTATCGCTGACGGTGGCTGAGCTACAGGACCGATGCTTTACCGTTTCTCTGATCCCCGAGACGCTTGAGCGGACCAACCTGGGCCGTGCGGCCCCAGGGCAGGTCGTGAACCTGGAGGTGGACGTGCTGGCCAAATACGTGGAAAGGCTCGTGCGGCGATGACCGCCACCAAGCCCTCGTTCGCCACCGTCGAGGAGGCCCTGGAGGACATCTCGGCGGGCCGGATGGTCGTGGTGAGCGACGATGCGGACCGGGAGAACGAGGGCGATCTGGTGATGGCCGCCCAGTTCGTCACGCCCGACGCGATCAACTTCATGACCCGTCAGGCCGGCGGATGGATCTGCCTGGCCTTGACCCCGGAGCGCTGTGACCAGCTCGGCCTGGAGCTGATGACCCTCAAGAACGAGAGTGCCCATCAGACACCCTTCACGGTCACGATCGAGGCCCGGGAGGGTGTCACCACCGGGATCAGCGTCCACGACCAGGCGCACACCATGCAGGTCGCCATCGACCGGACCAAGGGCGCGGATGACATCGTCAAGCCCGGTCACGTCCGCCCGCTGAAGGCCAAGGCGGGCGGGGTGCTGGAGCGCACCGGCCACACCGAGGCCTCGGTCGACCTGGCCCGCCTGGCCGGCCTGAACCCGTCCGGGGTGATCTGCGAGATCCAGAACGAGGATGGCTCGATGGCCCGCGGCGAGGACCTCGCCGTGTACTGCTTCAAGCACGGCCTGAAGATGATCACGATCGCCGACCTGATCGCCTACCGCCGCCGCACCGAGAAGCTGGTGGAGCGCGTGGTCTCCACCGCGTTGCCGACGGTGTTCGGGGACTTCACCGCGGTCGGCTACCGCTCGCTCGTGGACAACAAGCACCACGTGGCGCTGGTCAAGGGCGACGTGGACGGGGTGGAGGACGTGCTCGTGCGCGTCCACTCGGAGTGCCTGACCGGGGATGTGTTCCATTCGCTGCGCTGCGATTGCGGTGAGCAACTGGATTCGGCGCTGAGGATGATCGAGTCCGAGGGGCGCGGCGTGCTCCTGTACCTGAGCCAAGAGGGGCGCGGCATCGGGCTGCTCAACAAGCTCCGCGCCTACAAGCTCCAGGAGGAGGGCTTCGACACTGTCGAGGCCAACCTGCAGCTCGGCCTGCCCGCCGACCTGCGTGACTACGGGATCGGCGCTCAGATCCTGTGCGACCTCGGCCTGAGCAGCATCCGCATCCTCACCAACAACCCCAAGAAGATCTCCGGACTGTCCGGCTACGGCCTGTCGGTCACCGACCAGATTCCCATCCAGCAGGTGCCCAACCCGCACAACGAGGCCTACCTGCGCGCCAAGCGCGACAAGATGGGTCACATCCTGCACCACCAGGGCCTGGCCCTCGACGAGGAGATGCTGAGCGAGGAAGAGCACCGCGACGACCAGAAGGGCGGCCGGCGATGACCACGGCCAACCTCGAGGGACGAGTCGCGCTGTGCGTGTCGCGCTTCTATGAGGACCTGGCCGACGCCCTGGAGGAGGGTGCCCGGAATGCGCTCGGCGAGGCCGGGATCACGGATATCGAGACCTATTCGGTGCCCGGCGCCTTCGAGCTGCCGCTGGCCGCCAAGTACGCCGCCGAGAGTGGCCGGTTCGTGGCCATCGTGTGCCTGGGCGCGGTGATTCGCGGCGAGACCGACCACTACGACTACGTGTGCTCCGAGGTGGCCCGCGGGATCTCCCAGGTCCAGCTGCTGACCGGCGTCCCGGTCGGGTTCGGCGTGCTGACGGTGGACAACCTCGAGCAGGCGCGCGAACGCGTGAAGGGTGGCTCCAAGCGCGACAGCGGCCGCCATGCCGTGGAGGCCGTGCTGGCCTCGCTGGCCATCAAGCAGGAACTGACCGAGCGTCCTCGCCGGGCCGGCTTCGCCATCTGAGCGTCGTCGCCGCCGGAGCTCGCCCGTGGTCACCGACTCTTTGGAGAACATGGTCTCGATCGGAGTTGCGGCCGGGGCTCTGGGCGTCAGCGTCGACACGCTGAGGCGCTGGGAGCGCTCCGGGCGGATCAGCTTCGAGCGCCGTGGCAATCGCCGGTACGTGGGTGCCGACCAGCTCTCAGCTCTGCTGCGGGAACGGAGCGCCAAGGGCGTGACCAGCGCCCGCAACCGGCTGCAGGGCATCGTCGTGGCCGTCAAGCGCGACGAGGTGATGGCCCAGATCGACATGATCTGCGGCCCCTACCGCGTGGTCTCGCTGATGTCCCGCGAGGCCGCCGACGAGCTCGGACTGAAGCCGGGGATGGCCGCCACGGCGGTCGTCAAGGCGACCACTGTGATCGTCGAAACTCGCTGACCGCCCGCTGACAAACCCGCCGACCGCCCGCTGACCTGGTGGGGCGCGGCCCCGTAACCCGCCACGCGTCGCGCCCGTTCTATACTCGCCGACCATGCCGAAGGTTTGTCACGTCTGCGCCAAGGGCCCCTCGTTCGGAAACAGCCGGAGCCACTCGATGGTGGCCACCAGGCGCCGCTTCGATCCCAACCTCCAGAGGGTCCGGATCGACGACGGCGGCACTCCCCGCCGGGTCTACGTGTGCACCCGCTGCCTGAAGGCGGGCAAGATCACGAAGGCCCGCTGATCGTCCCGGCCTGAGGACGGCGTGGCCAGTGTCCTGCTTCGGCCCGGAAAGCCAAGGCGTTGACTGATCCAGCGATCGTCCGCTTCCGGGCGCTCGTGGAGGCGGGCCTGACCGCGCTCGAGGAGCGCCGCGAGGAGGTCAACGACCTCAACGTCTTCCCGGTGGCCGACGGCGACACCGGGGACAACATGGTGCTGACGCTGCGCTCGGTGCTCCAGGAACTGGACCGCCTGATCGCTGCCTCGGAGGACCGGACGATCGACGAGATCGGCCGGGAGGAGATCGTCGCCTCCGTGGCCCGGGCGGCCCTCCTGGGTGCCCGCGGCAACTCCGGCGTGATCCTCTCCCAGCTGATCCGCGGCGCGGCCGAGGAACTGGCCAGCCGCCCCGGCGAGCTGGTCGACCCGGTGCTGATTGGCGCCGCCCTGGCCCGGGCCGCCGACCAGGCCTACGGCTCGGTGCGCGACCCGGCCGAGGGCACGATCCTCACCGTCGTGCGCGAGATGGCAGCGCGGGTGGCCCGGGAGCTGGCCCACATGGAGGAGCCTCGCCTCGGCCATGACGTGGGCGCTGACGAGCAGGACGAGAAGATCGCCGAGGTGATCGAGCGGGCCCTCGAATCGGGCGAGCAGTCGGTCAAGCGCGGCCCCGACCTGCTTCCGATCCTCCGTGAGGCCGGGGTCGTGGACGCCGGCGGCTACGGCCTGACCGTCCTTCTGGCCGGCATCGTGAACGCCCTGCGCGGCTCCGAGACGCTGGCCCTGGAGCATCAGTCGGTCAGCGGAGGAGCCCGGATCACCCACCCGCAGCACGCCTCGGCCACTTACCGCTACTGCACCAACTTCGCCGTCACCGGCAACGGCCTGAGCCAGCGGGAGTTCGTCCGCGAGCTGGAGCAGATCGGCGACTCGGTGCTCGTCGTCGGCGATGCCACCACACTCAAGGTGCACGTCCACACCGATGATCCCGATGCGGCCACGGCGCTGTTCCAGTCAGCCGGTGCCGTCTCCCACATCGACATCGCCGACATGCGCGAGCAGGTCCGCGAGCGCGACGCCCGGCTCACCAGGCCGGCCGCCCCCGAGGCCGTGTGTGGGGTCCTTGCCGTGGTAACCGGTGACGGCTTCAGGGCGCTGTTCGAAGGACTGGGGGTGACCCCGCTGGACGGCGGACCCACGCTGAACCCGTCCACCTACGACATCCTGGCGGCGATCCACGGGATCCCGGCCGAGGAGATCGTCGTGTTGCCCAACAGCCCAAACGTGGTGATGGCGGCCGAACGCGCGGCCGAGTTCTCAGACAAGAACGTCCACGTCGTTCCGGCCGGGTCGATGCAGGCCGGGCTGGCCGCCGCGGTGGGCCTCGACCCCGCCAGAACGGCGGCCGAGAACGCGGAGGCGATGCTCCAGGTGCTGGAGCAGATCCGCACCGGAGCCGTCGCCCCGGCCGCCCGGGACGACACCCAGGGACGCTTCCGGGAAGGCGAAGCGGTCGGGTTCGTGGATGACCAGATCGTCTCCTGGGGCGAGCCGCTCCAGACCCTGCAGAACGTCTTGGCCAACCTGGCCCAGGGCGCGGAGGTGATCACCTGTCTGCGCGGCGCCGATCCGCCGCTGGACGACGCCGCGGTGCAGCAGCTGGTCGACGGCGCGGTCGAGCTGGAGCTCTCGGTCGGCGGCCAGGAGAGCTACTGGTGGCTGCTGTCAGCCGAGTAGACGCCGGGCGCCTGACCCGGGGCAGTCGGATGGGCGATACCCGTCCGCTGGCCGTTGCCGTCGCCGGCGGCGATAGCCTGTGCGGAATCGGGTGATGTCCACAGCGATCGTCCACCTGTCGTCCCTCGCGGGCAGCTCGCTGCTCGACTCCGGTGGCCAGCGCCTGGGTCGCGTCGACGACGTGGTGGCGCGACTGGACTCCACTGAGCCGCTCCCGCCTGTCGTGGGGGTGACGGCCAGGATCGGCGGCCGCCGCCTATTCGTGCCCATCAGCCGGATCTCCGAGCTGGGGCCGGATATCGTGCGCACCAACACCACCAAGCTTGACCTGGCTCAGTTCGAGCGCCGCCCCGGTGAGGTGCTGCTCCGGCGAGACGTGCGCGACCGCAGCCTGATCCACGTCACCACGGCGCGGCTGGTCAGGGCCCGGGAGGTGGAGCTGATCTGCCAGGAGGGCACCTGGCGGGTGGCCGGGATCGACCCCAGCCTGCGCCCGCGCCTGATGCGCCTGCTGCCTCGCCGGTTCCGCCCCGCCGACTCCGAGCACCGGCAGTTCGTGCCCTGGAATGAGCTCGAGCCATTCCTCGGGCACGTTCCCACCTCACGGCTGAAGCTGGCCTCGCGGCGCCTGGTGCGCCTGCACCCGGCCCAGCTCGCCGACCTGGTGGAGGCCGCCTCCCACGAACAGGGGGAGGAGATCCTGGAGGCGGTCGGGCAGGACAAGGAGCTAGAGGCGGATGTGTTTGAGGAGCTCGATGATGAGCATCAGGTCGAGTTCCTCCGGGACCGCTCCGACCAGGAGGTGGCCTCCGTGCTGGGCCGGATGGCCGCCGACGACGCCGCCGACCTGCTCCTGGAGCTCGACCAGGACCGCCGCCTGCCCGTGCTCAACCTGCTCCCGCCCGCCCAGCAGCTCAAGGTGAGGGCGCTGCTCGGACACAACCCGTCCACCGCGGGCGGGCTGATGAACCCTGATTTCGTGTCGGCCAGCGTGGACCTGGGCGTCGAGGAGGCGCTGGAGCAGGTTCGCACCAGCGGGCTCGGTCCTCCTCAGGTGGAGGCGATCTGTGCCGTGGACGCCGAGGGACGGCTGGCCGGCCTGGTCCTCCTGGGCGAGCTGGTGCTGGCCAGCGCACGCACCAGCGTCGGCGAGCTGGTGGAGACGGCCATCCCCAGCGTCACCGCCGAGACCGACCTGCCCGACCTGGCGGTGGTCATGTCCGACTACAACCTGGTGGCCATGCCGGTGGTGGACGCCGACGGGCGTCCAGTGGGGATGGTCAGCGTGGACGACCTGCTGGACCAGCTGGTGCCTGAGGAGTGGCGCCGCCGCGCGGATGCGGCCCGGCGCTGATCAAAACCTCCCATTCCGGCGGTACGATTCCTGCGATGGGTGATCTGACGACGTATCAGGACAACGAACCACCGCGAAGTCCCTTCGCGACTGCCGTCGCGCCGGTCACCTCTGTCCGGGCCGTCTAGCCCGGACTGAGAAGGCCTCCGCCGGCGTCGCGCACACCGGAAAGGAGGTTGAGCAGTGACGACTAAGCCCCCGCCGCGCCAGCGCGCCGTGCTCGACTCCGCCCACGTGGGGGACATCCAGGGCGCGTTCGGAACCATCCCCCAGCACGCCGAAGGCAGCCGGGGCACCCGGGCGCGCCTGCTTGCCCTCCTGGCCATCATGGGCCCAGGGCTGATCGTGATGGTCGGCGACAACGACGCCGGCGGCGTGGCCACCTACTCGCAGGCGGGCCAGAACTACGGCACCAGCCTGCTCTGGGTGCTGCTCCTGCTGGTACCGGTGCTGATCGTCAATCAGGAGATGGTGGTCCGCCTGGGCGCAGTCACCGGCGTTGGGCACGCCCGGCTGATCATCGAGCGCTTCGGGCGCTTCTGGGGCTGGTTCTCGGTCGGCGATCTGTTCATCCTCAACTTCCTGACGATCGTCACCGAGTTCATCGGGGTCAGCTTGTCGCTCGGATACTTCGGGGTGTCCAAGTACGTGGCGGTGCCGATCGCTGCGGCCGGCCTGATCGCGATCACCGTCTCGGGCAGCTTCCGGCTATGGGAGCGCTCGATGTTCGTGTTCGTGTTCGCCAACTTCCTGGTCATCCCGCTGCTCGTGCTCTCGCACCCGCACATCGGGCCGGTCGCACATGACTTCGTCGTTCCGGGCATCCAGGGCGGTGCCAACTCCACCTCGATCCTGCTGATCATCGGCCTGGTCGGCACCACGGTTGCGCCCTGGCAGCTGTTCTTCCAGCAGTCGAACATCGTCGACAAGAGGATCACCCCAAGGTGGATCAACTATGAGCGCCTCGACACCTGGATCGGGGCCGTCGTCGTGGTAATCGGTGCGGCCGCCATCATCGCCGTGGCCGCCTTCGCCTTCCGCCATACGCCCTACTCCGGCCACTTCCTCAACGCCGGGGCGACCGCGTCGGGGCTGGGGCACGTGCTCGGCACGGCCGCCGGCACGCTGTTCGCCCTGGTGCTGCTGAACGCTTCGCTGATCGGAGCGGGCGCACTGACCCTGTCGACCTCCTACGCGTTCGGGGACGTGTTCGGCACCAAGAGCTCGCTGCACCGGAGCTTCGCCGAAGCCAAGGGCTTCTACGCGATCTTCTCCGTGCTGATCATCGGCGCGGCGGCGATCGTGCTGATCCCCGGCGCCCCCTTGGGCGTCATCACGCTGGCCGTGCAGGCACTGGCGGGGGTGCTCCTCCCGAGCGCCAGCGTGTTCCTGCTGCTGCTCTGCAACGACCGCGAGGTCCTCGGCCCGTGGGTCAACCGGACCTGGCTGAACGTGTTGGCGGCCGTGATCATCGCGATCTTGATTCTGCTCTCACTGATCCTGATGGCCACGACGATGTTTCCCCACATCGACGTCACCACCGTCACGCTCCTCGGCGGGGCCGTGCTGGCCGTCGGGCTGGCCGGCTTCGGGCTGGTGGCGCTGCGCTCCTCGCGGCGCGCGCCCGGCGTGACCGTGATGGAGTCCACCCCGCAGATCCCGCGTCAGGACTGGACGATGCCGCCTCTGGCGCTCCTCGGCCGGCCCGAATGGTCGACCGGGCGCAAGGTGGCGATGCTCACCCTGCGCTCCTATCTAGTCGTCTCGGTGGCCCTCTTGATCGTCAAGGCGGTGCAGCTCGGCGGCGGGTAGCGGTCCGCGCCGTAGGTCAAGCTTCAGCCGTGCCGCCGACCGCCTTTGCCGCCGCCACGCCCCTGGGGCACCCGGAGCTGCTCTCCGCCCCGGTCCGCTACCCGGCTCCCGCCCACCTCCACAGGCCCCTGAAACCAGACGGTCCCAAGGCCACCAAGGCGGCCGAGGCCCTGGGCCTCCACACCGTCGGTGACCTGCTCGAGCACCTGCCCCGCGACCGCCGCGAGGCCAAGTCCGTGGCCGAGCTGGGACCCGGCGAGACGGCCACCGTGGTCGTCGAGGTCCGCTCGATCATCGCCCGCCCGGTGCGCCGGCGCGGCATGCGCCCCCGCGTGGAGGCCACCGTCGCCGACGCCAGCGGCGCCACCCGGATCAGCTTCTTCCAGCAGCCCTGGCTGGTCGACAAGTACCCACCCGGCACCCGCCTGATGCTGCACGTGCGGGTGGACGAGCGCGGGCGGATCAGCGTCCAGGGCCACGCGCCGACGAGCGAGGCGGCCACCGGATCGGACGCGGTCGCGCACTACCCGGCCACCGAGGGGTTGTCATCCACCCAGATCCTCGCTCTCGTCCTCCGCCACGCGGGGTCCTTCGTCGATGTGCTGGAGCCGCTGCCCTCCGCGCTGCGCACCCGAGAGCATCTCCCCGACCGGCCCGCCGCGCTGCGCGCCTCACACTTCCCCCACGCGGATGCCGACCAGGAGACCGGACGCCGGCGCCTGGCCTTCGAAGAGCTGCTGCTGGCGCAGATCGCCCTGCAGCAGCGCCGGCGCCGCCGAAGCCACAGCGCGGCGGCGCCGCAGATCGACGGACCGCCCGAGCTGACCCGGAGATGGCTCGAGCACGACCTGCCCTTCCCGCTGACCGGCGACCAGCAGGCGGCCCTGAGGGCGATCGACGAGGACCTGGCGCGCGCCGAGCCGATGCAGCGGCTGCTGATGGGGGAGGTGGGGTCGGGCAAGACGGTGGTCGCGCTCTACGCGATGCTCCGGGCGGTCGAGCACGACCTCCAGGCCTGCCTGATGGCCCCCACCGAGACGCTGGCCGAACAGCACTTCGCCACCTTGCAGAAGCTGCTCGGCTCAGAGCCCGTGCGCGCGGGGCTGCTGACCGGCTCGACCCCCGCCGGCCGCCGCGCCGACCTGCTGGGCAAGCTGCACACCGGCGAGCTGTCGCTGATCGTGGGCACCCACGCGCTGATCGAGGAGGCGGTGCGCTTCGAGCACCTCGGCGTCGTGGTGGTCGACGAGCAGCACCGCTTCGGGGTGACCCAGCGGGCCGCGCTCGACGCCAAGGGTCGGGGGCACGAATCCCCCCACGTTCTGCACATGACCGCCACCCCGATCCCCCGCACGCTCGCCCTCAGCCACTACGGCGACCTCGACTTCACGCTGCTGCGCGAGCTTCCCCAGGGCCGGCGGCCGATCCGCACCCACCTCTGCTCGACCGACGCCGAGCGCGAGCGCGCTTATGACCGGATCAAGGAGGAGCTGAACGAGGGCCGGCAGGCGTTCGTCGTCTGCCCCTTGGTCGAGGAGTCCGAGGCGCTCCAGGCCCGCGCCGCCACCGCCGAGTTCGAGCGCCTGCGCACAGGTCCGTTCGCTGAGTACAAAGTGGTCCTCCTGCACGGGCAGATGCGGCCGGGCGCCAAGGCCGAGGCGATGGCGGCGTTCGCGGGCGGCGCGGCCGACGTGCTGGTCGCCACCTCGGTGATCGAGGTGGGGATCGACGTGCCCAACGCCGCCGTGATGCTGGTGGAGGACGCCGACCGCTACGGCATCTCCCAGCTACACCAGCTGCGGGGGCGGATCGGCCGGGGCAGCCACGACTCGGTGTGCCTGCTGTTCGGGCGCAAGGACTCGGCCCGCATGCAGGCGCTGGCCCGCGAGTCGGACGGGTTCGCGCTGGCCGAGGTCGACCTGCGCCTGCGCGGCGAGGGGGAGCTGGTGGGTACCCGCCAGAGCGGCCTGGCCCAGTACCGGTTCGCCGAGCTGCCCCGCGACGCCGAGCTGCTGGAGCGCGCGCGGCGCTGGAGCCGCGAGCTGGTGGACGCCGACCCCGACCTGCAGGAGCCCGAGCACGCCCTGCTCGCCATCGCGCTGCGCGAGCGCTACGGCGAGGAGGCCCTGGCCCCGATCCGGGCCTGACTGGCGATGCTCGCGTGCGCGTGATCGCTGGTTCCAGGCGCGGCGCCACCCTGCGCGCGCCGCGCGGCAACGACGTGCGCCCCACCTCCGACCGGGTGCGCGAGGCACTGTTCTCGATCCTCGTCGACGTGACCGGGAACCGCGTGCTCGACCTGTTCGCCGGTTCGGGGGCGCTGGGCATCGAGGCGCTGTCCCGGGGCGCCGCCGCCGCCACGTTCGTGGACAGCTCGACCGCCGCGCTGGCCGCCGTCCGGGCCAACCTGGCCACGCTTCATCTGGCGGGCGAAGTGCTGGCGCTGAGCGCCCGGCGGTTCCTCGCCACCGCACGGGAAGGCGGCCGTCAATACGATCTGGTGTTCATCGACCCCCCATACCGTCAAGCCCGGGCGCTCGGGCCGGAGCTGTCAGCCGCCCTGCCCCTGGTGCTCGACCCCGAGGCCCGAGTGGTGGTGGAGAGCGACCGGCGGGCCCCTCTTGAACTTGAATTGCCGCTCACCCTGGAGCGGCGCTACGGAGACACGCTGATCAGGATCCATGAACCCCGATAACCGCATCGCCATCTGTCCGGGCTCCTATGACCCGGTCACCAACGGCCACCTCGACATCATCTCCCGCGCCTCGATGATGTTCGACAAGGTGGTCGTGGCCGTGGTCAACCTCCCGGTCCGCAAGGGGGACACCCTGTTCACCGCCGAGGAGCGGGTGGGCTTCGCGGAGCGCGCCACCGCCTCGCTGGGCAACGTCCACGTGGAGACGTTCAGCATCCTCGTGGTGGAGTTCGCGCGCCAGCGGGGCGCCCGCGCGATCGTCAAGGGACTGCGCGCGATCTCCGATTTCGAGTACGAGCTGGAGATGAATCAGCTCAACCGCCGCCAGGCCCCGGACGTGGAATCCGTTTACCTGATGGCCTCGCCCGAGTACAGTTTCATTCGATCCAGTGGGGTCAAGGAGCTGGCTACCTTCGGCGGAGTGATCGAGGACATGGTCCCCGATGAGGTCGCCGTGGCTTTGAAGGAACGGCTCAGCCGTTAGCGAAACAGAGGTTGCGAAATGGATGTCCTGGTTCTGATCGACAAGCTGGATGACCTGGTTCACAACGCCAAGCCGGTGCCGCTGACCGACCAGGTGCGCGTGGACAAGGAGGAGATCTACGACCTCCTCGATCAGATGCGCGCCACGATCCCCGAGGAGATCAAGCAAGCCCGGTGGATCGTCAAGGAGCGCCAGGAGATGCTCGCCGAGGCCAAGCGCGAGGCCGAGCGGGTCCTCAAGGAGGCCCGCGACCGTCAGGAGCGCCTGATCTCCCAGGAGGAGATCACCAAGCAGGCCGAGCGGGCCGCCGAGGACATCATCGAGGACGCCCGAGCCCGCGAGCGGGAGATCCGCCTGGGCGCCGAGGACTACGCGGACGAGATCCTCAACACGCTCGAGGTCAACTTGAGCAAGTTCATCGCCGCCGTGCAGCGCGGCCGCGATCGCCTGGCCGGCAAGGACGAGCCGGCCGAAGTGTCCTGACGTCCGCGGGCGCCGCTACGTTGCGGCGCAGTGTCCGCGATCGACCGCCTAGCGGTTGAGCTGTCAGAGCCGGTGGCTCGTCTAGGAGCGACCGGCTGGGGTGCGGACCGTCTGCGCGCTCTGCTGGGACGCGCGGAGCTCCGAGCCTGGAGGATCGAGGATTCGGACGCGCCCGGCTTGTGGCACGGGCGCTGCCCCCTCGGGTCCGGGCTGGCCTCGGTGGCGTGGAGCCGGCCCCCGCGCCGGTCCGTGGT
>Ga0182024_10006090_pt1 | contig 26645 bp, 28 predicted proteins | sample P32metaG_FD_120480 | JGI IMG/M metagenome (GOLD analysis project Ga0182024, IMG submission 120480) | Permafrost microbial communities from Stordalen Mire, Sweden - P3-2 metaG (Illumina Assembly) | ecosystem: Environmental > Terrestrial > Soil > Wetlands > Permafrost | place: Sweden: Stordalen... | reverse complement strand
GTTGAGAAGACCGCGTTTTTCGGCCAGAACAACGCCGGTGGCAGAGGCGAGCAATGCCACTTCCGTTTCCGGAGCGCGCAGCCAGCGGGCGTCTTCGTCCGGGGCGGAGTCCGCAAAGACGGTGCGATGCCGGACTCCAAAGAAGTCCAGCAGGCGGCCGAGCGCGTCGGCATCCCGCCGTGACGCGCCCTCCACGAGGATGATGGCCGAACGCGGCTTCATCAAGCCGGACGGCGCGACTTGCGGGCAACGACCAGCGAGCGCATGGCATGTGCGGGGAACACCGTCCCCAGCACCGGCGCCAGGGTGCGCATGGTGAGCATCATCATTTTTCCAGCGGAATGCGGCACCCAGCAGAAGGTGCGTTCCTGGAGGATCTCCATGCCGGCGGCCTTGAAGTCGTGCTGAAGGCGACCTTGAAGAACCATCCCTGCGTGTGGATGGGCTGGTCCGGCGAGATCAAGGCCCATCCCAGGACCCGCACCCTTTATCAGAAGAAGAACAGCTTCATCGTCAGCGATCTTACTCAGGAGGATTTCGACGAATATTACAGCGGCTTCGCCAACAGCGTGCTGTGGCCGGTGCTGCATTACCGCCTCGACCTGGCCGAATTCTCGCGCCGCGACCTCACCGGCTATCTGAGGGTGAACGAGCATTTCGCCGACGAGATGGTGAAGGTGCTCAAGCCCGACGACATTGTCTGGGTGCATGATTATCACTTGATTCCGCTGGCCAAGGCGCTGCGCCAGCGCGGACTGCAGAACAAGGTGGGATTTTTTCTCCACATCCCCATGCCGCCGCCCGAGATCATCGCCGCCATGCCCAATCACGAGCAATTGATCCCCGCGCTCTGCCATTACGATCTGGTCGGCTTCCAGACCGACAATGACGCGGCCAACTTCGCTCGCTATCTCGCCAACGAACTGGGCATGCCCGCGCATATCTCCCGGCGTCTGGGCGCGGGCAATAGGGTGCGGATCGGCACCTTCCCGGTGGGCGTGGCGACGCGCTCCTTCACGCGATTGGCGCGGCGCGCGATCAAGAGCGATCTGGTGAAGAAAGTGATGGGCAGCGTGCCGGGCGCGTTGATGATCGGCGTGGACCGGCTGGATTACACCAAGGGCATCACGCTCCGGCTGGACGCTTACGAACGCTTCCTGGCCGCCAATCCCGCCTGGCACGGCAAGATCACCTATCTGCAGATCACGCCCAGAAGCCGCTCCCAGATCAAGGAATATGCCGAATTGGAGGATGTGGTGAACGCCAACGCCGGCCGCATCAACGGCACCTACGCCGATGCCTCCTGGTCGCCCATGCGCTACGTCAACCGGCCCTATAGCCGCACCGCTTTGTCGGGACTTTATCGCGGCGCGCGCGTGGCACTGGTGACACCTTTGCGTGACGGCATGAATCTGGTGGCCAAGGAATATGTCGCGGCCCAGGACGCCGCCAACCCGGGCGTCCTGATCCTGTCGCGTTTCGCCGGCGCCGCGGTGGAATTCAAGGAAGGGGCACTGCTGGTCAATCCTTACGACCCCGACCAGGTGGCGTCGGCGATCGCGCGCGCCATGGCGATGCCGCAAGCCGAGCGTAAAAGCCGCCACAGCGCGCTTTACCGCGCGCTGCTGAGCAACGATATTTCGAAATGGGGCGACAAATTCCTTTCCAGCCTGATGGGCACCAAGGAATTCAACCTCAAAGATGCCGCCACGCTGGCGCGCGCGGATTTCGACGCGCTTTCCGCGCCTCATTGATGGGTGGGCGGCAGAAGCGTGAGCAGCGCCGCCAATCCCACCACCAGCAAGCCCAACCCCAGTTCCCAGCCCGTCCGATGTTTCAACCGCGCGGCGGTCTTTTCCTGGGCCAGGCGCGGCAAAAGGCGGAAATGATTGACCAAGGCGAGCGCGACCATCGTCAAAGCCAGGATGATCTTGAGCGCCAGGATGCCGGCATAGGCCGGATTGTCGTGCCCCGGATTGCCCAGAAGCACCATGGCGGCGTTGATGATCCCCGTCATCACCAGCAGCGCCACTGTGATCATGCCCCATTCCGCGAAAAGCGCGACGGCCTGGGGGAGACGCGGCGCCAATGGCCGCGCGCCCAGCATCGTCAGCAGTACGAACAAGCCTCCGATCCAATAGGCGGCGGTGAGAAGATGCAAACCGTCATTGATGGCGCCGATCGCCCAGAAACCCTGGGGACTGGCGGCGGCGGCATGGCCGGTGGCGGCGATCGCTGCCAGCGCCGCGCCGGCAAGCCAGGCGCTTGTCCGCATGCGGCCTGTCCAGACCGCGACCGCCAGAAGCAACAGCAGAAGAAGCCGGACAATGAAAAACAGCCCGGCCGGCGTTTGAGCCATTTGCGGGATGGTTTGGCCCGCGAGCCAGACCGGCGTGCTTGCCAGTGCGGTCAGGCTTGCGACGCGGCGGCCAAGGAACAGGCTGCGTCCTTCAAAAGCCAGCTCGGGGACTTTTGAACCAAGCAGCGTCAACAGACAGGCGCTGCCGAACAGGGCCATCACGCTCTCATCGTGGAGGCCGCGCGCCAGGGCCAGAAGCCCGGTCATGGCCGCACGGTGAAATGAATGCGCCCGTCCAGGCGGCGGCCTTCATGGCCCACCGAATGCCAGCTCACGATATAGGCGCCGGGCGGAAGCTGTCCGGGCGAAAGCCGCATGGCGGGACCGTTGATCTTGACCGGATCGCCGGTCCAATTGCGCCCATCCTTGTCCAGCAGCAGGGCGCCGGAAAAAGCGGGCTCCAGCGCCTCACTGAAGGTGAGAAGGATGCGGGAGGGCGAGCGCACCCGGGCGCCATTGGCGGGCGAGGATTTGATCAGATGGGCGTTGGCAAAAGCCGGCAAGGCGGTGAGAAGCAGCAAGGCAAGACATGACAAGAACTTCATCGCTTCGATCCGAAATCCAGTTCCGTTCTAGACCGCATGTCCCCCGCCCGCCAGTGCATAGGTGCGGGCTCTCAGTTCGGCCATCAGGGTGTCCGGCGCCAGATGGCCGAGTTCGCGGAAAGGAATGGGGCGGCCGGGCCGCATGCGAATCTCCGCCCCGATCCGGTCATGCACTTCCTTGAACAGCAGCGAGAGGCGCAGCGTCTGATGAAGGTGGCTGGCGATCTGGAATAGCTGGCTGTTCTGTCCTTCAAAATAAAGCGGCGCCACCGGCGTATGCGCACCCAGGATCAGTCTGGCGGTGAAATTCTTCCATTACGCGTCCACGGCGCGGGCATGCCAGATGCTGGGCGTGGTGGAAACGCCGCCGGCGGGGAACACGATCAGGCATCCGCCCCCCGCCAAATGGGCGCGCGCGCCCGCGCGGGATCGGAGGTTGATGCCCAGCGCTTCCCTGCTGTCCGAGAAATCGACCGGCAACAGATGCGGCCTGGTCTCCTCGGCGCGGTCGAGCACGGCATTGGTGAGGATGCGGAAATCCGGCCGGATGCGCGAAGTCAGGGCGCAAATGGCCAGCCCGTCAATCACGCCGAAGGGATGGTTGCAGACGATCACCAGCGCGCCCGTGCGCGGCCAATGCCGGAGCAGCGTTTCGTCGAACACCAGTGTCAGGCGCAGGCGCGCGATCGCCTGTTCCCAGAAATTGCCGGCCCCGCCTTCCGCGCGATATTGACGATAGATGCGTTTCAGCCGCGGCTGGCCCGTCATGCGCTCGATCAGCCGAATGGTCAGGCGCTTGAGCGGCGGATCATCCGGCGCGGCATAGGAAAAAGTCTCAAACGGATCGCTGCTCATTGGGCGTCGTGGAAAATGACTCCCAGAGTATAGCGTTCGCCTGTGACAAGGGCGCTCACGCCATGGCGATGATGGACGGCATGGGTCCCGCGCGTACCCCGGACGGGGCGGCGGTGGACCGCAAAGGCCACGCCGTCGCCCTGCCGCAGCGGCACCACGCTGGCGCGGGATTGGGCCCGGGGCCGCTGCTCGGTCATCACGAATTCCCCGCCCGTGAAATCCTCGCCCGGTTCCGCCAGAAGGATCGCCACCTGCAGCGGAAAAACATGTTCGCCGTACAGATCCTGATGCAGGCAATTATAGTCGCCCGGTCCGTATTTGAGCAGCAGGGGTGTTGGCCTCTGACCGGCTTGGTGGCAACGCTTGAGATACCCGGCATGGCTCGCGGGATAATGGAGGTCTTCGCCCCGCATCGTGGCCCAGCGGCCGGCGACGGGCGCAAGCTGGATATAGAGCGAGGCACGCAAGGCGGCGACGGGCTCCGGCAGGGGATAGGCGAAATATTTATATTCCCCTTTGCCAAAACCATGCCGCGCCATCACCACGGTCGAGCGGAACACCTCCTTGTCGTATAGCGCGCGCAGCTGGGCGCAGTTTTTGGCGTCCAACAGACCTCGCAGCAGCCCCCAACCTTGCGCGTCCAGCGAAGCCCCCGCGCCTTGCCAATCCTGCCTCGCCAGGTTCATGCCGCTTCTTCGCGCTTGAGCAATTCCTGCTTGCGCGCCACGCCCCAGCGATAGCCAGACAGGCCGCCGTCGGTCTTGACCACCCGATGGCATGGGATCGCAACCGCCAGAGTGTTGGCGGCGCAGGCTTGCGCCACCGCGCGCACCGCTTGCGGCCGGCCGATCTTCTTGGCGATCTGGGCATAGCTTGCGGTTTTTCCGGCCGGGATCGCAGCCAGCGCCTTCCACACGCGCTGCTGGAAAGCGGTGCCGCGGATATCCAAAGGCAGATCGAGGCCCTTGCCGGGATGCTCCACCACGCCCACGACTTTCGCCACCAGCCTTTCGAATTTGGCATCGCCGCCCACCAGACGCGCCCGGTTGAAACGGTCCTGAAGGTCGCGCAGCAATTTTTCCGGATCGTCACCCAGGTGAATGGCGCATACGCCCTTCTCGCTCGCCGCCACCAGCAACGCGCCCAGCGAAGTCTTGGCGATGGCGAAGCGAATCTCTTCGTCCGCGCCGCCCGCGCGGTAGCGGCTGGGCGTCATGCCAAGAAGCGATTTCGATTTCTCATAGAAGCGGCTGCCGGAATTATAGCCCGCGTCATAGATCGCCTGGGTGACGCTGGCGCCTTCGTGCAGATTTTCGCGCAGTTTCCGGCCGCGGTGGGCGGCGGCGTAATCCTTGGGGGTGAGACCCGTCACCGCCTTGAACACGCGGTGAAAATGATGCGGGCTCAATCCGGCCTTGGCCGCCAGGCCGGCGAGCGAGGGCATGGTTTCGCTGGCGGCGATGCGGCGAGCCGCTTCCGCCACTTTGGCGGCATGGGGCTGGGCCGCGCCCAGATCGGGCTTGCAGCGTTTGCAGGCGCGGAAACCCGCCGCGCGCGCCGCCTCGGGCGTGGCGTGGAAGCGCACATTGGCGGGATTGGCCAGACGCGCCGCGCAGGAGGGGCGGCAATAAACGCCAGTCGTATTGACGGAATAGACGAAGGCGCCGTCGCTGGCCTTGTCGCGCATCTCGACTTTGGCCCAGCGGGGATCGGCTTCGGTGGCTGCCTTGGCGGCGTCACGGCGTGGGGAATTTTTCATGGGGAACACTCCAGATCATCTGCCCCATACTCGCAAGGCGGGATCTGGCCCGCACTCCGGCGCTTGCGATCAAATCGGGGGGCTCAAATCGGGCCTTTGAACGCCGCCCAGGCCAGCAGGCCCCAGCCGGCGACAAGGCAGAGGCCGCCCACAGGCGTGATCAGCGCCATGACTGGCAGGCCCGTCAAAGCCAGAAGATAAAGCGAGCCCGAGAACAGCACGATGCCGGCCAGGAACGTCGCTGCCGCCGCCCGCGCGGGCACCAGCGCCGCAAGTGCCATGGCCAGCGCGTGATACATATGATAGCGCGCGCCCGTCTCGAACACCGAGAGGCCTTCCAGGCTCACATGCCCTTGCAGGCCATGCGCCGCGAAGGCGCCCGCGAGCACCGCCAGAGCGCCATTGACGGCCGCCACGCCAAGCCAAATCCGGTCCATGCGCCATCATAGACAGTGAGTGATTTGCGAGATAGGGGTCTCAAATGGCGGTGCGTCTTGGTCGCGGCTTTCTTCCCCCGCGCGGCGCAGCTGCTGGCGGGGGGAGATGTCTCTGAGCGCTTGCGCGAAAGAGACAGAGGGGGGCAGAAATACTCTATGACCGAGTTTGCCACAGCTACCGACGGCATCCGCATCGCCTATGAACGGGCGGGCGAAGGCCCTCCCGTGGTTCTGGTCCATGGTTTCGCCTCCAGCCGGGTGCAGAATTGGAAATCCACCGGTTGGTTTCGCGCCCTTGTCGAAGCGGGGTTCTCGGCCCTGGCGATCGATTGCCGCGGCCATGGCGAGAGCGACAAGCCGCACGATCCGCTTCTCTATCATCACGACCGCATGGCGGAAGACGTCGTCAATGTGATGGACGCGGCCGGCATCGCGAGCGCGCCCTATATCGGCTACTCCATGGGCGGACTGATCGGCCTGCGCTTTGCTGCGCTGTTCTCCGATCGCCTGCCCCGCCTTGTGCTGGGCGGCGTGGGCGAGACCTATCTCGCCGGCCCGCGTGTCTCCGACCCGGAACGGCGCGCGATGATTGCCGATGCCATTCTTGCCCAGGACAAGGACGGCATCACCGATCCTCGCGCCCGCATGTTTCGCGATTTCGCCGATCAGCCCGGCAAGGACAAGCTGGCGCTGGCCGCCTGCATGCGGGCGATGACGCCGCCGTTGCCGCGCGACATATTACAAAGGTTGGGTTTGCCTATCCTGGTGGTTGTTGGCGACCAGGATACGGTCGCGGGCGCGTCCGGCCCTCTTGCCGCCATATTTCCCCACGGCTCCGCCGCAATCGTGCCCGGCCGCGACCACATGTCCGCGGTGGGCGCGCGTCCCACCCGCCAGGCGGCGATTGATTTCCTGACGTCTTGAAACCGCCTTTTGAGGCGGCGCGTTTCCTGAGGTACGGGCCCCTGATTTATTCCGCCCGCCTCGTGTGCGCGGTGTATATCCGTACACGGAGAATATAGTCCGTATACGGAGAATATAGTATGCGATTTTGCAGGTTTTTGCCCACCGACCCGGTACGTTTCCGTACTGAAATAAGCGTAGGTTTTTGCAGCAAGCCCGCTAAGTTCTTGTCACGGGCTGGGTTGAATCGCGGGGCAGAATCCACATCGGGACTCCAAGGGATAGCCGGCCATGTCGAGTGAGGCCGGACTGAATTTCATGAATGATGTCGTCACCGCACGGGCGGATGTTCGCAACCGTCTGCTGGCCAAAATGTCGTCCCAGGATTGGGCGCTGGTGTCGCCGCATCTGGAGACCATCGCCTTGAAGGAACGCCAGGTGGTGGAGGTGCCCAACAAGCCCATCACCCATGTCTATTTCGTCGAGACCGGCGTGGTCTCGGTGGTGGCGGTGAATGAAGAGGACCATCGCATCGAAGTGGGCGTGATCGGCAAGGAAGGCATGACGGGGGTGCCTCTGGTCCTGGGCGATGACCGCGCCCAGCATTCGGCCTATATGCAGATCGGCGGCAATGGACGGCGCATGCCGGCCGCCGCTTTCCTCGATGCGCTGGGCCGCAGCGAGTCGCTGCGCAGCCTGATGATGAAATCCGCCCAGGCTTTCATGATCCAGACCGCGCATACCGCGCTCGCCAATGGCCGCGCCAAGCTGGAGGAACGGCTGGCGCGCTGGCTGTTGATGGCGCATGACCGGCTCGACAGCGATTCGGTCCCGCTCACCCATGAATTCCTGGCGGTAATGTTGGGGGTAAGGCGCGCCGGGGTGACCGTGGCGCTTCATTCCTTCGAACGGCGCGGGCTGATCACCACCAAGCGGGGCCAGCTGACCCTGGTGGACCGCACCGGCATCGAGAAAGTGGCGGGCAGCTTCTACGGCATTCCCGAAGCCGAGCTGAAGCGCCTGATGAGCGACTAGAATTTCCTCGCCTTGACCGCGGCCTGCATGGGACAAATCCGCAATGCTGCCGCCCCCATTTGAGAATTGGTTCGCCGCCAAAGGCTGGACACCCAGGCCGCATCAATTGGCGCTGGTGGAACGCGCGCGCAATGGCGAAAGCGTGCTCCTGGTGGCGCCCACCGGCGGCGGCAAGACCTTGGCGGGCTTTCTTCCCAGCCTGATCGAGCTTTCCGCACGGCCAAAGCGTTCGCGCGCCCGCAAGTTGCACACGCTTTACATCTCTCCCTTGAAGGCCCTGGCAGTGGACGTGGCGCGCAATCTGGAAACGCCCGTGGCCGAGATGGATCTGGCGGTGACGGTGGAGACCCGCACCGGCGACACGCCGGCCTCGCGGCGCCAGCGCCAGCGTTATGCGCCCCCGGATTTTCTCCTCACCACGCCTGAGCAATTGGCGTTGCTTCTGGCCCATCCGCGCAGTCCACAATTGTTCGAAGGCCTTCAGACCGTGGTTCTGGACGAGCTCCATGCGCTCTACAATTCCAAGCGCGGCGATCTTCTGGCGCTGGGACTGGCGCGGTTGGCACAGCTTGCGTCCCGTCATCGCCGGGTCGGGCTGTCGGCCACGGTGGCCGATCCCATGCCGCTGCGGCGTTATCTGTTGCCTCAGCCGCCCGGCGCCGAGAAGCTGGCGGAGCTGGTGATCGCCGAAGGCGGGGCCAAGCCCAAGATCACCATCAGTGCCTCGGATTCGTATGTGCCCTGGGCGGGACATCTGGCGCGCCATGCCATGCAGGATGTAATGGCGGCGATCGGCGAAGCCAAGACCGCGCTGATCTTCGTCAATACCCGCAGCCAGGCCGAACGCACGTTCCAGGAATTATGGCGCCTGAACGAGAAGAATTGGCCCATCGCGCTGCATCACGGCAGCCTGGCGCCGGAGCAGCGGCGCAAGGTGGAAGCGGCGATGACAAAGGGCAGTCTCCGCGCCGTGGTCTCGACCTCGACGCTGGATCTCGGCATCGATTGGGGCGCGGTGGACAAGGTGATCTGCATCGGCGCGCCCAAGGGCGCGGCCAGGCTGGTCCAGCGCATCGGCCGCGCCAATCACCGGCTGGACGAGCCCAGCGAAGCGCTATTGGTCCCCGCCAATCGCTTCGAGGTGCTGGAGTGCAACGCCGCCCGCGACGCGGTGCTGGCGGGTGAATTGGACGGCGAGCGGCTGAAGCAGGGCAGCCTGGACGTGCTGTGCCAGCATATCTGGGGCATGGCGGTGGCCGCGCCTTTTCATGGCGACGCGCTTTATGACGAAGTGCGTTCGGCCGCGCCTTATGCCGGTCTCAGCCGCGCTGATTTCGACGCGGCGCTGAATTTCGTCGCCACCGGCGGTTATGCGCTCAAAAGCTATGACCGGTTCGCCCGTCTGAGGCAGCTTCCCGATCAGCCCCCTTCCAAAAATATGTGGCGCCTGGCGCATCCCCGCCTGGCACAGGCCTATCGTCTGAATGTGGGCGTGATCGTGGAAGACCCGATGGTGGAGATTCGCCTGCAATCGCGGGGCAAGCCCGCGGGCAGCGGCGGACGCCGCCTGGGCCAGCTGGAGGAATATTTCATCGAGCAATTGTCGGTGGGCGACACTTTTGTCTTCGCCGGCGATGTGTTGCGCTTTGAGGGCCTGCGCGAAGACGCGGCTTATGTCACCCGCACCCAGGATCCGCAGGCACAGATCCCCAGCTACAATGGCGGCAAATTCCCGCTTTCCACCTTCCTGGCCCAGCGGGTGCGCGAAATGGTCTCCAGTCCCGAGCGTTGGCATCATCTGCCTGAGCCGGTGCAGGAATGGCTGAAGATCCAGGCATGGCGCAGCGTCATTCCCAAGCCCGGCCAGCTGCTGGTGGAGTTCTTCCCGCGCGGCAACCGGCATTATCTGGTCTGTTATCCTTTCGAAGGCCGCCTGGCGCACCAGACCTTGGGCATGCTGCTCACCCGCAGGCTGGAGCGGGCGCGCGTCAAGCCCCTGGGCTTCATCGCCAATGAATATGCGCTGGCGGTGTGGGCGGCGCGCGGCATGGAAAATCTCGACATGGACAAATTATTCGACGGGGACATGCTGGGCGATGATCTCGATGCTTGGCTGGCCGAAAGTAATCTCTACAAGCGCACCTTCCGCACCTGCGCCATCATCGCCGGGCTGATCGAGCGCAAATATCCCGGCCGGGAAAAAAGCGGACGGCAAGTGACTTTTTCTTCGGACCTGATCTATGACGTGCTCAGGGAACATGAGCCGGATCATGTGCTTCTGCGCGCCACCTATGCCGACGCGGGAACCGGGCTCTTGGATATCGCCCGCCTTTCCGACATGCTGAAGCGCGTCAAGGCGCGAATCGTTCCAAGAAAGCTGGATCGGGTCTCGCCGCTGGCGGTTCCCGCGCTGCTGGAGATTTCGCGTGAGATGGTGGCCAGGGGCGAAGTGGACGAAGAAATCATGCGCGAGAATGAAGACGCCTTGATTGCGGATGCGATGCGTGTGGACTGATCTTTCCGTCGCGGTGAATGGCGAGACGCTGGTGCTGGACAAATCCGGCGCCGCCTGGTGGCCGCGCGCGTCCACGCTGATTTTCGCCGATCTCCATTTCGAAAAAGGCAGTTCCTATGCCCGTTTCGGCCAGTTCCTGCCCCCCTATGACACGCGCGCGACCTTGTCGCGCATGGCCGAAGTGGTGGCCCGCCGCTCGCCCGCCCGCGTGATCGCGCTGGGCGATTCCTTCCACGATCCTTTGGCGGCGGCCAGGCTCCCCGCCGAGGAATTCGCCCTGCTGAGCCGGCTCACTCAATCCGTCCATTTCCTTTGGATCACGGGCAATCATGATCCTCTCCCGCCGTCTTCGCTGCAAGGCGCGGTAATGGCGGAATGGCGCGAAGGCGGACTGGTGTTTCGCCACGAGCCTCGGCTCGACGCCGAACCCGGCGAAATGGCGGGGCACCTTCACCCTTGCGCCAAGGTCGCCAAATACGGCCGCGGCGTGCGGCGGCGGGCGTTTGCCGCCGATGCCGGCCGCATGATCTTGCCCGCGTTCGGGGCTTATGCCGGCGGCCTGGATGTGGGCGATCCCACCATCACCCGCCTGTTCGGCACGCGCTTTCACGCCTTCATGCTGGGCGAAGAACGGGTCTATGCGATTCCGCGTCAGATAGGGCGGCGGAACAGGAGCGACGAAATCCAGCCCATGATCACCGCCATCAGGACCGTCGCCAGCCCGTAACCCAGCGCCTGATTGTGGGCGAAATTATAAAGCCGCCGCTCGAGCCCGGTCTGATCGATGAAGAGCGGGGTGGATTGGGCGCTGATCACCGCGCCGTTCCTGAGCAAATAGACTTCCACATTATATTGCCCTCGCATCACACCCGCCGGCACCGGCACATGGGCGCGGAACAGGGTGTCGCTGAGGAACTCCACGCCCCCCGGCGCTTCGGTATAGAGCCCGTCCTGGCCCAAGTGGCGCAAGGCCGCCTGACGGAACGGCTCGTAATCGTGATGGGCATGGACAGTATTGGGCTGGAGGCTCCCCAGCCCGATATCGTAGCGCGCCAGCACGGTGGACGGGGCGATGGCGGAAAGCGGTCTTGTGCTCGCCAGGAAATAATAAGACGGCATGCCTGACAAATTGGCGGCGTCGTGATTGATCCAGATTCCCGCCACCCGGTCGCGGCGGCGCACGGTAATGTCGGTATCGGGACCCCGCACCACCACCACCACGTCCTTGGGTCCGTGATTGGCGCCCTGATTCTGATTCTGTCCTTCCACCGCGCCGAACACGACAATGTCGCTTCCGGTATAGTTGGACGTGATCTGGATGAGATCCTGGCTTACGCCGGACACCAGATCCTCGGCCTGGGCCGGCAGCGCAATCAATACAAGAGCGAGAAGCAAAACCTGACGCATCTACAATCCCGCCACACTGTAGAAATCCGAAGGCGGCACGATCAGCCCCCACAGCAACCGTGCCGCCACCGCCAGCACCAGAAGCGCGAGCAGAAGCCGGAGCTGCTCGCCGCGAAGCCGGGCGCCGGCGCGCACGCCGAACTGGGCGCCGATCACCGCGCCTACCACCAGGATCGCGGCCAGCACGATATCCACCGCATAATTGCTGGTCGCCTGCAAAAGTGTGGTGATGACGGCAACCCCGATGATCTGCACCAACGACGTGCCGATCACCACATTGGTGGGCATGCGCAAGAGATAGATCATGGCCGGAACCAGGATGAAGCCGCCGCCGACGCCCATGACCGCGCTCATGGCCCCCACCACAAAGCCGATCACCAGTGGCGGGATCACGCTGATATAGAGCCGCGACTGGCGGAAGCGGGCCTTGAAGGGCAGGCCGTGAATCCAGACATGGTTGACCGGATAGATGCGGGCGGGGGCGTTGCCGCGCGCCTGCGCCCTCAGCGTCTTGAGGCTTTCGTCCAGCATGATGCCGCCGATGATGCCCAGCATCGGCACATAAGTGAGCGAAACCACCAGGTCCATTTGCCCGGCGCGGCGCATGATGGCGAACAGCCACACGCCCACGCCGGTGCCGGCCAATCCCCCCAGCATCATCACGCCCGCCATCTTGAAATCGATGGCCCGCTTCTTCCATTGCGCGATCGCGCCGGAGATGGACGAGGCGGTGATGTGGCTCAAGGTGGTGGCGACGGCCACGCCGGAGGGAATGCCGTAAAACACCAAAAGCGGGGTGAGCAGGAAACCGCCGCCCACGCCGAACAGGCCCGAGAGGAACCCCACCGCCAGACCCATGCCCAGAATGACGATCCACTGGACCGACATGTCCGCGATGGGCAGGTAGATTTCCATGAGCCCCGCCAGGGATGAATGAGTCGCGAACCCCTCCGCGATGAGGGAATGTGCGCGCCCATGCCTGATGGGTCAACCGCGCATCATCTTTAAAACGTTGAAAATTCAGCCGCCAAGATCAGCGGGCTCGGGCGGCACATTGGCGGGCCGGTCCAGCGGATCGGAATGGAAATTCTGGGCTTCGCGCTCGGCCGCGGCGCGGTCGGCATCGGACAATTGGGTCTTGAGCACCGAAAGACGCGTCTTGGATTCCGTATCGCCCGCAGCGGCGGCGATGGCATACCATTTATAGGCCTCGATCAGGCTTTGCGGCACGCCATCGCCGCGCTCATAGAGTACGGCAAGATTGAATTGGGAATCCGAAAGTCCTAAGGACGCCGCCTTGGTGAACCAGCGCACCGCTTCCGCCATGTCCTTTGGACCACTCGAGCCTTCGGCATCGGCCACGGCCAGATTGTGCATGGCCTTGCGATTGCCCTGGTTCGCCGCCGCCAGATACCATTTGATCGCGAGAGCGGGGCTGGTGGTCACGCCTTGGCCGCGCTCATACATGGTGCCCAGGCGATATTGCGCCACGGCGTGGCCCGCTCCCGCGGCTTTCTTGAGCCACGGCAAGGCCTGTCCCGGATCGCCGCCATCGAGATATTGAAGGCCGATAATCGTCTCGGCGATTGTGTTGCCGCCATTGGCCGCCGCCAGGACTTTATCGGCGGAGGGTGCGTTTTCCGGCGGCGCGACCGGCGCAGGCGCGGTGGCGGGAGGTACCGCCGGCAAGGAAGCGGCGGGGGCCTGGGCGACCTGCAATCGGGGCACGAATGTCACGGCTGACGGATTGGCCATGGCGACATGCTTTGGCACCGGCCTTGGCGGGGCATTCACCTTGAAGCGCTGGTTCAGCATCATGCCGGCGGCGGCGGCCAGAAGCAGGAAGAAAGCGATCGCCAGGATCGCGAGATATTTGGGAGGGGATTTCTCCGTGTCCGCTTTCGCCGGATGACTCCATCGGAAGCTGGCGAGGCCGCGCTCGCTCTCCGCGGCGGTCTGGGCGGAACGCCGGGCCGCGGCCAGGAGATTTTGCTGTTCCGTCCGCGCCTCTTCCGCCAGCGCATCGGCGAAATCCTGCGGCATATCGAAATGATGAGCGAACGCGTGCTGGACGAAATTGTTGGAGGCGGGCGTGGTCTCGATTTCCTCTGGCCTCTCTGGCGCCAATGCAGGGTTCTCCGCCGTGTCTGGATGGACGGCTAGGGCGTCCGCCGCCGGGGACAATTCGAGAGGCGGAAGTTCTTCGGTATTGGCGGGCCCGGCGGGGGCAACGTCCTTGATCTCGGGAATGCGCGCCAAGCCGTCCCTGAGCTCCATCAGAATCTCGCTGTTGCTCTGTTCCGCAAGTTCCAGCCGCAAAGTGATCTGGCGCAGTGTATTCGCCAGGGCTTCGCCGGGATCGGGCCGCTCCAATTCGCGGCGGATGGACGCCAGACCCAGTTCGATCGCTTCCAGCCTGTGGTCCGTCGCGAGATCGGGCTCTTCCAATTGCACCACCCGCGTTTCAAGCCGGTCGAGCGCGGTGAGCCGGCCGGCGTCACGATCTTGGGCCTCGGCCAAGGCCTGGGCGTGCAACGCGGTCTGGGTTTCAATCCGTTCCAGCGCAGCGCGCCGGCCCGCATCCCGATTTTGCGCCTCGGCCAGATCCTGGGCGTACATCGCCGCCTGGCTCTCGATCCGTTCCAGCGCCTGATCGAGCGCGCTTGCGGTGAGGTGATGGGTCTCCTCACCTTGCGCGATATGCGCCTCGAGCGCTTGGGCGGCATTCTCGACGTCGCTGCGGGCCTGAACCAGTCTCAGCGCCAGCAGCTCAAGATTGCGGGCCAGCGACGAGACCTGGCTGCCAGAACGGCTGGTGGTTTGGGTGAATTGGTCGGCCAAGCGTGCAAGGCCTTGATGCAGGCCCTTCACCGCCTCTTTCAATCCATCCTGCTGAGCATGACGCTCCAGTTTTTCCAGGCGCTCTTCCATCTCCATCAGATGGCGGCCCAGCTGGTCGAAGGCCTGCGCCTGTTCGTGGCTGGCGATGGTGATCTCGCTGGCCGCCCGGCTCATCGCCCGGTTGCTTTCCGACTGGCTGCGCTCGGCATTGTCCAGGCCGTTGCCCACGCTGCGCAGCTGTTCCTCGATGCGGCGGTAGGTGTGCGACGCCTCGGCTTCGGCCTCGGCCAGGCGAGCCAGCATGTCCTGGGTGCCGCGGCGCTCGGCGGCGGAGGGAATGGGGAAGCCGGGGCCGCTTTCGCCAGTGGTCCCGGCAATACCGGCCGCCTCCTCGCCCAGTTCGGAGATGATTCGCCGGGTCAGCCACTCCCCCACCGACAGGCCTTCCCGGCGCGCGGCGGCGCGGGCGGCTTCGCGCGCCTCGGGCGGTATGCCGGCTACATTCCAGGGAAGTTCTGCACGCATTTCGAACGTCTGGCCCTAATGGCCCCTACGGACGGTAACGGCGCCAAGATATAGTGTAAAGGAATGATGCGGGTCCGATACGCTGTATCCCCCAGTGGCTGTCCACTCATGCACAGATAGTTAGGGCTGGCCGGTTTCGCTGCCGCGCAGCGGAGGCGCGGTGCCCGTGGTGTCTGTTTCCGTCTCGGCGGGGCTTGAATAGCTGGTCACAGTGTTTTCGGAATCGCCTTGAGGCTTCAGTCCCAGATCGCTGGCGAAAAGCTCCGCCACATAGACGGTGTCGCCATTGACCGCCGCGCCCACGCCGGTGCGGTCATAGGCGGGATAGGCGAGATTCTCGCGATGCGGGTCGCTCTTCACCCACTCGTCCAGAAAACGTTGCGCGAAAGTCTCCACGTCCACGCCGCTGAGTTTGAGGTAATGCTGGGCGGCGAGATTTTCGCCCAACAGGCCGTGCCATTTGTCGTCGTCCGCCATCAAGAGCGAGGCCGAGGTATCGCCGTTGGGCGCGACATGGGCGAGATAATTCTTGGCCGCCATGTCGCGCGCCCGCGCCTGGGCGATCTTGGTGAGCTCCGGATCGAGGACAAGCGCCTTGGCGCCGGGATCAAGCTTTTCCCGCTCCTCTTCGACCAAAGCGGCAATGCGGTTGGCCAAGGCGGGCATCTGGGTCCCGGGATCCGGGGGAGCCGGACTGGTTGTGGCGCAACCGGCCGCCAGCAGACAGGCGAAAGGCAAAAATCGCTTCATCCGCTCAGGGAAGAATCTCGAACAATCCGGCCGCGCCCATGCCGCCGCCGATGCACATGGTGGCGACGCCATATTTCGCCTTGCGGCGGCGGCCTTCGAGCAAAAGATGACCCACCATGCGCGCGCCCGACATGCCGTAGGGATGGCCGATGGAAATGGCCCCGCCATCGACGTTGAGCTTGTCATGGGGAAGGCCCAGCCTGTCCATGCAGTAAAGCACCTGGCAGGCGAAGGCCTCGTTCAATTCCCACAGATCGATGTCGGCGACGGTGAGATTGTGGCGCTTGAGCAGGCGCGGCACGGCCAGCGCCGGTCCGATGCCCATTTCCTCAGGCTCGACACCCGCCACCGCGAAGCCCTTGAAGATGCCCAGCGGCTTGAGGTTCTTTTTCGCCGCCATGTCCTCGCTCATCACCACGCAAGCCGAAGCGCCGTCGGCGAATTGCGAGGCATTGCCGGCGGTGATGTATTTGCCTTGCGCGATCTGCTGGCCGCCCATATGCACGGGCTTGAGCGCGGCCAATCCTTCCAGGGTGGTGTCCGGGCGGTTGGACTCGTCGTGGCTCACCGTCACCTCGACCATGCTTTCGGCGCCGGTGGCCTTGTCCAGTTTCTTCATCTTGGTGGTGAGCGGCACGATCTCGTCATTGAATTTGCCGGCGGCCTGGGCCGCGGCGGTGCGCTTCTGGCTTTCCAGCGAATATTCGTCGGCGCGTTCGCGGCTGATGCCATAGCGTTCCGCCACGATTTCGGCGGTCTCGATCATGGTCATCCACAAAGCGGGCTTCACTTTCAGGAGATGCTCCTCGGTGAAGTGGCTGAGATTGATGCCGCCCATTTGCACCAGCGAGATGGATTCCACACCCGAGCCCACCGCGATGTCGGTTCCATCGCTCATGATCTGCTGCGCCGCCATCACGATCGCCTGCAGGCCGGACGAGCAATAACGGTTGATGGTGACACCGGCGGTAGAGACGGGACAACCCGCCCAGATCGCGGATTCGCGCGCGATATTGTTGCCGGTCGCGCCTTCGGGAAAGCCGCATCCCATGAAGACATCTTCCACCTCGCCGGCTTCGATTCCCGCCTTGGCGATGGCGTGCTTGACGGTGTGACCGCCCATCACCGCGCCGTGCGTCTGGTTGAAGCTGCCGCGCACCGACTTGGCGAGACCGGTTCGCGCGGTGGAAACGATGACGGCCTGTCTCATGAGCATGCTCCCAAGGTTCGTGGGGGATGGGTCGCCGTTGCCGGCGTATCCGGGGAAACTAGAGCAAGTTGGGACCAAATTGAACCGCTGCGCCGGAGGGATTTTGTGCCCCGGCGTGCTCCGCACGCCAAGTTGATTAATGCGCGGCAAAGCCGCGCGGCGGCAGGAGAAGGGCGCGGCTCGTAGTGGGGACTACGGGCGCGGGAGCCGTTCCGCCGCCAGCGTGGGATAAAGAAAGGTGAAGGTGACGGATATCGCCAGCGCCACCACGGCCACCGCGATGCCGACATAGAAAGGAAGAGACAGGAACGCCACGGCGCTGTCGGCCAGCGTCATGGCCGCGAAAGCAAGACCCCAAACCAGCGAAATGCGCTGATTGACGCGTAGGAAGGCCTCAATCGGCCAACGCTGGGTGGAATTCCGGCTGGCATATTGCAGGGAAAAGGGCCGCTGCCTGAGCAGGGAGACAAAGATCACCAGGCAGAGCACGGCGTCGACGATGGCGCGGATGACGGGCAGCGACAGCTCCGGCGCGACAAAGCCCCGGATCAGCGCCAGAAGCCCGAACAAGGCGAGGCTGGCGCCGTCCAGCAGCCTCAAGCTGGGGCTTTCCACGAAATCGCGGATGGTGACGACGAAAGCGGCGGCGAAGGCCAGCCACAGCGCCAGATCGGCGGAAAGCCGGGAAAGAAGCGCGAACAGGATGAAAGGCGTAAAGCCGAAGAGAAGGGTCATGCTCGAGCCCGGATTGGCTTCGGCTCAGAAAGGAAAGAGGCGGGACGCCGGAAGGGCGTCCCGCCTGTTATGCTTGGATTATTTCGCAGGCGCCGCGGCAGCGGTGGCTGCGGGCGGGTTCTTCTTCACGTTGCAATAGTCCACCCACAGCCGGGTGATGCGCTGGGTGGCGGGTCCGCCGCCGGTTACTTTGCCGAACGCGGCGAGGGCGTCGTCATACTTGCCCTGGGCGGCCAGCGCCTGGCCCAGCACCATGGGCGCCTCGGTGGCATCGGTGGCGCCGCCCTTGGTAATGGCGAGCTGAGCCGCCGCCTGGGCCTCCGGATACATGCCGTAACTGTAAAGCGCCTCGGCCAGCTTGGCGTTGTATTGGCCGCCTTGCTTCTCGCCTGCCGCGATCTGCGCGGGAATGGTCTTCTTGTCGGCGTCGGCGCGGGCGTTGTCATTGGTAAAGCCCGTGCCGCCATGCTGCGAAGCCTGCTCGGCGTCGCCATAGAAAGTGAGATGGTCGGCAGTCGCGCCGATCAAGGTCAGGTCCTGCGGCACCGGCGTGGTCCCGATCAGGAAGGCCAGCCGGCCCAGCCAGACCGCCTCGACGTCACGCAGACCCCTGGAGCTCAACGCCACGTCGATCATCTGATTCCAGTCCTTGGGATCGTTATAATCGGCGACCAGCATCTCCAAGGTCTTTTCCGCGCTGGCTTCGTCCTTCTGCGCCACTTCGACGTCCAGCAGATTTTGCAGCGAATCGCGCGAGGGCTTGCGGCCTGCGGCGGTGTCGGTGTCGATTTGTTTCTGGACCATGGCCTGGGCGTCCGGGAAATCCTTGGCGTTGAAATAGGCCACGGTGATCTGGCTGACCACGCCGGGATCGGTGGGATTCATCGCCTGCATCGTCTTGGCATAGACGACCGCCTTGTCGGTCTGCTTCTGGTTGTTGGCGAGGATCAGAGCGAGCCGCACGATATCCGCTTTGTCTTCGGGGGGCATGGCGGGCGAATCCGCGGCCGCTTCCGCGTCCTGGGCGGCTGCGGCCATGTCGTTGGACTTGATCGCCACATTGATGGCGATCTTGTTGATCCAATAATCATCCTCGGGCGTGCGGCCGTCCACCGCGCGGGCCTTGGCGATGTCGTCCGCCGCGGCCTTGTAGTCGCCGGCGGTGTAAACTTTTTGTTCATCCGCCAGGGCATTGTTGACGGCCCTGGTCAACTTGGGTGCGGCCTGAGCCGGAAAGGCCAGCAACGCCGTGGCGGCGGTGGCCAGGAGCGCGACCGTCAGGGGGGCGCGAAACTGTTTGCTCGTCATGAAGAATTTCCCTTAGTGAGTAGCGGACACAGGCCCGCGCGAAAACGCGAACTTGCAGAAGTATGAGGTTATTGCAACCTTAATGTGGTCAATCCCTGTTTCCAATAGGGCGGTTGGCCGCGACAAAGAGACATTTCCACCCCTTTTGCTGCACCGCAGCGTAAATCGCTTCTTTACCATGCGGATGCGAGCGTTCCGGCTTGGATGGGGCCGGACGCGTGACCGATTCGCAAAATCTATTCCGCCTGGATGGCCGCATCGCGTTCGTATCCGCGGCGCGGGGGCATCTGGGGCAAGTGATGACGCGCGCGCTGGCGGCGGCTGGCGCGCATGTGATCGTGAATGGCCGCGACGACGCCAAGCTCGAACAGTTCGAAACGCAATTGCGGGCCGAGAATTTCTCCGTCTCCCGCGCGGCGTTCGACGTGGCCGACGTCAAGGCGGCGCGGAGATTCTTCGCCGGGCTGAAACGGCTGGACGTTCTGGTCAACAACGCGGTCTCGATGCAGGTGAAGGATTTTGCCGCGCTCGAGCCTGCCGATTTTGCCGCCACCTATGCCAGCGCCGTGACCGCCGCTTTCGAAGCGGCGCGCGCCGCCCTGCCGGCCTTGAAAATGGCTGCGGCGGCGGGGGACGCCAGCATCATCCATGTGGCCTCCATGTATGGCCAGGTTGCGCCCGATGGCCGGCTTTATGACGCGCGCGGACAGCAAAGCCCTTTCCACTACGGGCCGGCCAAGGCGGCCCTGCTGCAGCTCACCCGCCATCTCGCCGCCGAACTGGGTCCCGACAGGATCCGCGTCAACGCCCTGGTGCCGGGGGCGTTTTCCGCCAGCGCGGGGAAGGAATTGGCCGCCCGGCTGGCAGCACGCACCATGCTGGGGCGGCTGGGAGAAGCGGGGGAAATTGCCGGTCCGCTCCTGTTCCTGGCGTCGCCTGCCTCGAGCTACATGACCGGCGCTTCACTCAACATTGATGGTGGCTGGACCGCTTGGTGATAAAAGCATGAACATGGCGTTCCTCTCCTCCTTCCGCATCGGCCAGCAGACGGTTTATCCCGAAGAGCTGCGCGAAAGGCTGTCCGGCTTCAAGCTGCTCGAGAATGTGGGCGACGGCGCGCTCAAGCAGCTCTTGGCGGAAGCCAATTGGTTTGGGCTTCCCGGCGGCACACTGCTGGACCGGGAAGGCGAAAATGATTCCGCTTTGTTCCTGGTCGTGACCGGGTCGCTGGGCGTCTTCGTCGCCGACGCCCAGGGCCAGCGCCGCATGGTGGCGCTGGTGCCGGCCGGCGAGACGGTGGGCGAAATGTCCCTGATCGCGCATGACCATCAGCACACCGCGCAACTGGTGGCGCTGCGCGACAGCGAACTTTTGCGCATCAGTCCGGAAGGCTTCGAGGTGCTGATCTCGCGTCATCCCAAAGTGATGATGAATCTGATGCAGATTCTGGTAAGGCGGCTGGCCGCCACCACCCGCAACACCGGCCATGGCACCAGGCCCAAAAGTTTCGCCATCGTGCCGCTGCAGGAGAATCTGGAATCCGCCCCCATCGCCCAGCGCATCGCCAACGCGCTGTCCGAGATGGGAAGCCGCGCCGCGGTGCTGGACATCCAGGCCTGCGATCAGACCGCGGAATGGTTCAACGCCTTCGAAGCGGCGCACGACGTGGTGTTTTATCGCGGTGATGCGCCCGACAGTCCCTGGACCCATCAATGCCTGCGACAGGCCGACCGCATCTTTCTTCTCGCGCGTTCCGACCAGCCCTTGCCGCTCCGGCCGCTCGATCTTCCCGCGTTCAAGGAACGCGCCTCCGGCCTGCCGGAACTTCTGTTGCTGCACCCGCCGGGCGCGCGTGCTGGCCTGCCCGAGCATTTCTCGCTGCGTTCGGGCCTGTTCGAATCCCACCACCATATCCGGGCCGGCAACAAGGGCGACGTGGCGCGGCTGGCGCGCTTCATCGCCGGACGCGCCGTGGGCCTGGTGCTGGCGGGCGGCGGGGCGCGCGGCTTCGCCCATATCGGCATCATCAAGGCGCTGGTGGAAGCGCAAGTGCCGTTCGATCATCTGGGCGGAACGTCGATGGGCGCGATCATCGCCGCCGGCGTCGCCCATGAATGGAGCGTCGAGGAATTGACCGAGCGCATGCGCGAGGTCTTCGTCACCCATAACCCGCTCGATGATTTCACCTTGCCCCTGATCGCCCTGGTCAGAGGCAAGAAGGCCTCGACCATGCTGCGGGAGAATTTCGGCGACATTCTCATCGAAGAATTGCCCAAGCCGTTCTTCTGCGTCTCCTCCGATCTCACCACCGGCCGCATTCACGAGCATCGCGCGGGCCATTTGTGGCGGGCGCTGCGCGCGTCGGTGGCGCTTCCCGGCATCCTGCCGCCGGTCACGTATCACGGCCATCTTCTGGTCGATGGCGGGGTGATGAACAATCTGCCGGTGGATGTGATGCGCGAGCATGCCCTGGGCTCCGGTCCCATCATCGCCTGTGACGTGACGGGCGAACTCGACCTGCAGGCGCGTGACGACCGCTATGGCGAGCGGCCCTGGTGGTGGCTGATCGGCCAGCGCATGCGGGGCAATCCCTCGATCATTTCCATCCTGATGCGTTCGGGCACAGTGGGCTCGGAAGCACAGCGCCGCCTCGTGCGCGAACAGGCCGATTATCTGATCGAGCCGCCCATGCCCGATATCGGCTTGCGCGATTGGAAGAAATTCGATCTGGCGATCCGCGAAGGTTACGAAACCGCCTGCGCCAGCATCGAAAAGAACGGCGTGCCCCTGACCGAGGTCTGGAGCGACGGCCCGGCGTTGGCCGTGCCGAAGAAGGCGATCGTGTCCTAGGGTCTAAACTCAATAATCCCGTGAGCCGCGTTGCGAGGAAAAATGGCCGAATGGCAGGAGAAGGGCGACAGGCGTATGTGCAATACGGCCGAGCCTTTCGACGCACATGGGCTGTTCAAGCCCACATCGCTCCTCGCTTCTGGCCAGGAACCAAAATCCCCAGCGTCGCGGCCACGCGATTATTGAGTTTAGACCCTAGATCGACTCCGAGCCTTTGGCCGGCGTCAAAATGATATTGTGCAAAAGGTCATAGCGTCCGCCATCGGATGCGGTGAGGGTCATGGATCGGACCGTCACCCGGCCGCTGCGCGTATCCGCCTCGACCTCCAGCGTGCCGTCGCCCTTGTGGCCGGAAAGCCTCATTTCGTACGCGCTGCGGCTCCCCAATCCGGGCGCATAGGAAAAGACATTGCCTTCCATGCCCGTGATATGGACGTCGTCACCCAGCACCTGATGCGCCAGGCCGTCATGGCGGACCAGTTCGCTCACCGTGCGCATGACCGGATCGCGGCGGAAGCCCTGCCAGAGAAACCAGGTGCCGTAGCTGCCGGCCAGCACGATCGGCAGGAAGATGACCAGCAGGACGGCCAGGCAGCCCCAAAAACAGCCATGGGAGCGCGGACGGGCGTTTTGCGTCTGGGCCATGCGGTTCAACAGAGCTTGGCTTAGGGCGGAGCGTCAAGGCACAATGGAACAAGACGCGACCCACGAGGCCAGACAGCATGCCGATCGACTATGACGACATGATGCAGAGCGGCGCCACCGGATTGGAGGCCCGCTATGACGAAAAGGACGTGATGCTCTACGCCCTGGGCGTCGGCTTCATGCGCGATCCGCTGGACGAAAAGGAATTGCCTTTCGCCTACGAGGGGCAGGGGCCCAAAGTGGTGCCCACCTTCGCCAGCGTGATCAATCGCGGCGAGGCGCCGCCCGAGCGCCAGCGCATGCCGCAAAAATCCTCGATCAATTTCATGATGGTGGTGGATGGGGAGCGCCGCATCACCTTCCACAAGCCGCTGCAGCCCAGGGCCGAAGTGGTGGCCGATGAGCGCATGCTGGAAGTGCTGGACAAGGGTCCGGGGCGGGGCGCGGTGCTGGTGCAGGAACGCGTGGTGCGCGACAAGGCGAGCGGAGAAAAGCTTTTCACCATTGTCTCCTCCATTTTCGCGCGCGGCGATGGCGGCTTTGGCGGCCCCGAGCGCGGCGGTCCCGAACTGCACACGCTTCCGGCGCGCGCGCCAGACCTGGTCAAGGAATGCGACACCAGGCCTGATCAGGCCTTCCTTTATGCGCTGTCGGGCGACCGCAATCCGCTGCATCGCGATCCGGCCATGGCCAAGGCGGTGGGCTTTCCCCGTCCCATCCTGCACGGGCTTTGCTCTTATGGCACCGCCTGCCGCGCCATCCTGTCCACCGTGGCGGAATACCGGCCCGAACGCGTCCGCGAATTCGACGTGCGCTTCTCCAAGCCGGTTTTCCCCGGCGAGACGCTGGCGGTGGAAATCTGGGCGGACGGCTCGACCATCTCCTTCCGCGCCGGCGTGAAGGAACGGCCGGGCACCATCGTGTTGAACAATGGCTTCTGTCTTCTCGCAGACTGATCCGATTGCCGACGCCGAAGCTTTGATCGCGTCCGGACGGGCGCGCGAGGCGGTGGAGCAATTGCGCGCCCGTTTGTCGGCGGGCCGCGGCGGTCTTTTGGCGCGCATGACCTTGGTGAAAGCATTGCTCGCGGCGGGCGACGGGAACGAGGCGTTGGCCGAGGCGCGTGAAGCCTCTTCACTCAATCCCGGCATCGGCGTGGCGGCGCTGCTCCTGGGCGAAGCGTTGCTGGCCCAAGGCGCGCTTCCCGCCGCGATCGCGGAATTGCAGCGTGCCCAGCGGCTCGATCCCGCGCTGGACCGGGCGCGCCTTCTCGCCGGCCAGGCTTGGCTGGAAGCCGGCGAGGCGGCCAAGGCGCTGGAAATTTTCGAAAGCCTTGAGCCCTCACCCGAGCTTTCGGGGCTGATAGCCCGCGGCCACGCCATCGCCGCCGCGCCGCGTTCCGATCCCGGCTATGTGCGCCATCTCTTCGATCAATTCTCCGCCGATTACGACAACCGCATGATGGGGCAACTGGATTACGCGGCGCCCCGGATTCTCAAAGACCTAGCCGATCTGGTGATGCCGGGAAGGGATCGGCTCAGCGTGCTGGATCTGGGTTGCGGCACCGGCCTGGCGGGCATGGTGTTCAAGTCACGCGCCGCGCGCCTGGACGGGATTGATCTGTCTCCCGCCATGATCGGGAAAGCGCGTGCCCGCGGCATTTATGATTCCCTTGCCGTGGGCGATATCGAGACCGCGCTTCGCGGCCGCTATGACTTGATCATGGCCGCCGACACACTAGTTTATCTGGGCGACCTGACGCTCCTGTTCAAAACCGCCGCGGCCCACCTGTCGGCGAAGGGTTTTTTCCTGTTCACCGCCGAAGCGAAAGAGGGCGGCGGCTTCGAACTCGGCCCCAAGCGTCGCTGGCGTCACAGCGAGGCCTATCTGCGGGAAATGGCGGACGCGGCGGGGTTTTCCGTGGCCGGACTGGTGGCGGCATCGCCCCGCACCGAATCCCGTCGGCCGGTTCCCGGTTTTGCCGTGGCGCTGACAGGAACGTAACATTTGGCACATTTCGCGCTTTCGCGCGTTCCGTCTCGTGATGAGGGAAAGCGGAAAAATCCTGACAGCCATGGATACCGGCGCGGTTCTGCCCCGGCTGCGCGTCCCCTTTTGGGGAATGGTCGCGATCGCAACCGCGCTTGTCGGCCTGGCCGGATTCGCGGCGCACGGCTTCAACGACAATGGCCTGCGTTTTGGCAGCCAGCTCACCTGGCGCTTTGCCTCATTGGTCTATTTCGCCGCCATCATTGCCGGTCCCCTGGCGCGGCTTCTGCCTTGGCCGGGGCTCAAGCGGCTTTTGGCCGAACGGCGCCAGTTGATCTGGGGTTTCTGCGCCAGCTTCGGCGTATTCCTGGCCAGTCTGTTGGCGCCCAACACGCTGACGCCCCCCTCGCTGGATCATGAAGGCCTCACCATGGGCATGGCGTTTTTCGTGTTTTTCGGCGCCGGTCTCACCATCGTGGTCGCCTATGCCGCCGCCGCCCAACCCAACCTGAGCGAGCAGGCTCGCCGCGCCATTCTTGGCATGGGCATGGCTTATTTCTGGCTCGCCTATACCTTGACTGGTCTCTCTCATCTTTCCGGTCCCCATCGCCCCGACGGTTTTTACGGTTTCAGCCTGATGCTGATGGTGGCGGCGCTGTTGCTGCGCTTTGCCGACCAGATGGTGACGAACATGAAAGCGCGCGACGCCTGAACGGTGCGAAAAAGCATCGTCGCGCGGGCGCTCTGGCTCGCCTCCGGGAATTATGCTTCACTCTTTTCCTGTCACGGGTGCGTTCGAAAAGGTGAGGGGCATGATGCGTTTCAAATCGGGACTTGCGTTGATTCTGTTGATCGGGGGCGGACTGCCCGCTGCCGCCCAGTCCAATTGCCAGATGCCCATCGCGCCGGCGGCGCCCGACGGAAAGACCTCGACCCAGGCGCAGTTGATGGCGGCGGCCGGCGATGCGCGGAGTTTCATCGCCCAGTCGGACGTCTATCAGCAATGCCTGGTGGATTACGTCAAAGCCCAGAAGGACCAGGCCGCCAAAGACAAAACCACCTTCGATACCTCGATCCAAGATGACGTGATGAAAAAGATAAAAGAGAACCAGGACGACAAAGTGAAAGTCGGCGGCGACATCAACGCCGCCATCACCGCCTTCAAGGCCAGCCACCCCCAATAGGCTTAGGGCCAAGGCTTTTCTTTCGCTCACGCGAATCACGTATCATCGCCGCCCATGAGCGAGGCGGCGCTGGCGGCGGCAATGAAGGGGAAAAAGCCCCGGCCGGCGCACGTCTCCAAGGCGCAATCGCGGTCCCAGATTCTCGACGCCGCCCGCCGCGTGGCCGCCCGGGACGGCGCCCGCGACCTTTCCTTGCGGGCCGTGGCGGCGGAAGCCGGGTTCGCGCCGGCGGGCCTCTATGGCTATTTCCGCGGCAAGGACGAGCTTCTGTTGGCGCTGGCGGCCGACGATCTCACCCAATTGGCGCGGGCGATGCGCGAGGCGGGCGGATTGACGGGCGCGGCCGCCGCGGCGCTGGCGCTCCTTGGCGGCACCGAGACCATCGCCGCCGCCTCGCAGGCCCTGCCGCGCGAGGGCGGCAGCAGCGATGCCGAGCGTCTGTTCAACGGCCGCATGATCGCGGCGCTGCGCGCGCTCTCGGAAGTGAGCGGCCTTCCCTCCGACAATCGGCCAAACCAGTGTGACGTGGTTCTGGTGGCGGCGGCGCTGGCGGGGTTGGCGCTGTTGGAGCGCTCGGGCCGGTTGGGCGCCTTGGGCTTCAAACCCGCCGAGATTCTCGCGCGGCTGGAAAGCCGCTTCGCCCATCCCTGAGAATCGCCGGTCATTTGAATCCATGCATCACCGCCAGGCCGAGGAAATGGAGTCCCAGAATCCCGAACAATGCGGAGGCGGCATAATGGATCGTCTTCATCGGCAGCCGGGCCGCGAACGCATTGCCCAGGAACACGACCGG
>Ga0182024_10006089_pt1 | contig 26647 bp, 20 predicted proteins | sample P32metaG_FD_120480 | JGI IMG/M metagenome (GOLD analysis project Ga0182024, IMG submission 120480) | Permafrost microbial communities from Stordalen Mire, Sweden - P3-2 metaG (Illumina Assembly) | ecosystem: Environmental > Terrestrial > Soil > Wetlands > Permafrost | place: Sweden: Stordalen... | reverse complement strand
TGGATGCGATCTACCGGAACATGTGGCAGGAGTGGTGCGCGGCGGGGTGACTGCCATCTACCCCGATACGCAATTCCCGCCCCTACGCGATAATCTCCTTCGCGACATTCCCGTAGACATCCGTCAACCGGAAGTCCCTTCCCGCATATCGGAACGTGAGCTTCTCGTGGTCCAGACCGAGCAACGCCAGCACGGTGGCGTGCAGGTCGTGCATGTGCATGGGGTTTTCGACCGCGGCTGCGCCGTAGTCGTCGGTCTTACCGTAGGCGAGGCCGCCTTTGACGCCGCCGCCGGCCATCCACATGCTGAAGCCGCGGTTGTTGTGGTTGCGGCCGTCGTTGCCCTGGGCGGCGGGGGTGCGGCCGAACTCGCCGCCCCAGACAACCAGGGTGTCTTTCAACAGGCCGCGCTGGCCGAGGTCGGTGAGCAGCCCGCCGATGGCTTTGTCGGTGGCGGCGCAGTTGCGGGTGAGGGCCTCCTTGAGGTTCTGGTGCTGGTCCCAGCCGGGGTGGCAGACTTCGATAAAGCGGACGCCGGCTTCGGCGAGACGCCGGGCCATCAGGCACTGCTTGCCGAAGTTTTCGCCGTTGCCTGCTTTCTTGCCGCCTTTGCCGATCTGGGGAGTGCCGGCGCCTTCGATGCCGTACATCTCCAAGGTCTCGCGAGATTCCTTGGAGATGTCCATCACATCGGGGACGGTGCCCTGCATGCGGAAACCGAGCTCGTAGGATTCGATGAGGCCGTCGAGCTGCTCGTTGGGGCCGCTCTTGGTGGCGAAGTCGTGGTTCATCTGCTGAACCAGGTCGATCTGGCGGCGCTGCATCGGCTTGGCGACCCGGCTGGCGATGTCGGCCACGCCGCTGGCGTCAACGCGCGTGCCCTGGAAGGTGGCCGGCAGGAAGGCGCTGCCGTAGTTCTGGGCGCCGCCCAAGCCGGCCGGCGGGTTGATGGTGATGAAGCCGGGCAGGTTCTGGTTGAGCGTGCCCAGCCCGTAGAGCACCCAGGCGCCAACGCTGGGGCGGACGAAGGTGGCCGTGCCGGTGTGGAGCTGGATGGTCGCCTGCGGGTGGGCGGGGTTGTCGCCGTGCATGCCGTTGAGGACGCACAGTTGGTCGGCGTGGCGGGCGACATTGGGGAACACTTCGCTGATCCACAGCCCGCTCTTACCGCTGCGGTTGAACTTGAAGGGTGACGGCAGCAGCTTGCCTCCGCGCTCGGCTTTGCCGGCGTCGATCGCCAGCTTGGGCTTGTAGTCGAACAGGTCGACGTGCGACGGCCCGCCCTGCATGAACAAAAAGATTACCCGCTTGGCCCTGGCCGGCAGCGGCGGGTTCTTGGGCGCCAACGGACTGTGGTAGCCTTGCACGGCCTGGAGGCCGGCGGGCTGCGGGCTCGAGAGTGGGGTAGCGGCGCCGAAGGTTTGGCCGCACATGCCGGCCAGTGCCAGGTAGCCGAAGCCGCAACCCGCGCCTTTGAGGATGTCTCTGCGGGATAGGGGCCGTGTCTCGAGCATGGGGACTCCTTAACGGTCAGTGGTCAGTGGTCAGTGGTCAGTGGTCAGTTGTCAGTTGTCAGTTGTCAGTTGTAAAAGCATTCACGTTTTGACGTTCTTCGTCTTCTCTTTTAACAACTGACTACTGACAACTGACCACGGACATTTACTACTAATTCACATATCGAAATTCCGCACTGCAGAACAATGCCTGGCACAGGCTGGCCCAGGCGTCGGTCTTTGGGTTGCTGCCTGATTTTGCGTTGCCGATGGTCGAGTCGTCGCGGGCGTAGGATGCCGTGTATTGCAGGGCGCGAGCCGTCTCGGTCGAGGTCGGGGGCCGGGACAGGGCCAGGTGATACACCATGTCCACCCGGCCGGCGTCGTCCAGCCGGGGGGCGGCCAGCACTTTGACGGCCAGCCGGCGCGACTGGTCCAGGACGAACGGGTTGTTCATGAGGAACAGCGCCTGCGTGGGCACCGTCGTCACGTCGCGGTTCCCAGTCACCAGCGTTGGTTCGGCAAAGTCGAACAAGTCCAGCACCGGCGGGACCAACTCGCGCACAATTGGAAGGTAGACGCTGCGATGCGTGCTCTCGGTGTCTTCGATGCCGGCGTCGTTGCCCTTCTTGCGCAGTTCCGCCACCGGCAGGCTCATGACCGGCGAGCCCTGCGGCGGGGTCAAAATGAGCTGCCCGCTGGCGGCCAGCATGGCGTCGCGGATCGACTCGGCTTCCAGCCGGCGCGGGCTCATCCGCCAGACCATCCGGTCGCCGGGGTCTTCCATCGCGTCGGCGGGGTCGTAGGTGCTGGCCAACTGATAGGCGTGGCTCAGGACGATCGATCGAATCATTTGCTTGGTCGACCAACCACTCGATTCGAAGTGGCTGGCGAGATAGTCCAGCAGTTCGGGGTGAGACGGTGCTTCGCCGGTGGTGCCGAAATTGTCGGCGGTCCTCACCAGTCCGTTGCCGAACAGGTGCAGCCAGATGCGGTTGACCATCACCCGGCCGGTGAGCGGATTCTGGGGGCTGGTGATCCATTGGGCCAGCTCCAGCCGGCCGCTGTGCGCGGAATCGATGGACGGCTGGGAAGGCTCGTGGAAGACGTTGACGAACCCGCGGGGGACTTCCGGGCCGAGGTTGTCGGTATCGCCGTGGATGCAGATCTGGGCGTCAACCGGGGCGGCGTCGCGGACGCCGACCGCCAATCCGCCGCCGGGCGGTGCGACGGTGTTGGCGTCGGCGCTCTGCACTTTGCCGGCGCCGCTCTGCAAGGCGTCGAGTTGCTCGGTCAGGCTCGCAATCTCCTGGCGCTTGGCGACGAGCCTGGGACGGAACTCAGCTTTGGCTGCCGCCCCACCGATCTTGCCGCCCTGGGCGAGCATTTGGGCGCGAATGGCACGGAGTTCGTCGGTCGCCTTTTCCACCTTCGCCGAAACGGCCGCAATCGCATTGGCTTTTGTCGCGCCCGGATTGGCGGCTGGCGTGGCAACGGTCGCGGCAGACAGAGCAAGCGGCGCGGCGTTGGGCGCTTTGTCGAGGTGAACGAGCAGGTTGGGGGCTTCGTAGTCCTTCCCGGCCGCGCCCTTCTTGCCGTGGACGCCAGCCAGGATCTCGGTGCTGCGGAAGATCCCGGCCAAGGCGTAATAGTCGGTGGTTGGGATCGGGTCGAACTTGTGATCGTGGCAGCGGGCGCAACTGACGGTCATGCCGAGCATCGCCCGGCTCGTCACGTCGATCTGCTCGTCCACGTTGTCCATGGTGTACTTGAGGCGGTCCTTTTCGTTCAGGTCTTTGATGCCCAGGGCCAGGAATCCCGTCGCAACGAGTTGCTCGTCGCGCTGAGCGGGGTTCGCTGCGGGCAGCAGGTCGCCGGCCAGTTGCTCGGTCAGGAAGCGGTCGTACGGCTTGTCTTTGTTAAAAGCGTCGATGACGTAGTCGCGATAACGCCAGGCGTAGCTGTAAGGCACGTTGCGGGCCGAGCCGGTGGACTCGGCATACCGGGCCACATCCAGCCAGTGCCGGCCCCATCGTTCGCCGAACGCCGGCGAAGCCAGCAGCCGATCGACGACCTTCTCAAAAGCGTTGCTAGACGGATCGGAGACGAATGCCTGCGTTTCGGCCGGAGTCGGCGGCAGGCCGGTCAGATCAAAGGTGACGCGCCGGATGAGCGTCACCCGATCGGCATTCCCGACCGGATGCAACCCTTTAGCTTCCAGGCTCGCCAGGATGAAATGGTCGATATCGCCTCGCGGCCAGGCCGCGTTCTTCACCGCCGGGGCGGCGACCGCCTTGACCGGCTGCCACGCCCAGTGGTCGTGGCGCAGCGCGTCATAAGGGATGCCGGCCAGATTGTGCTGGGCCTGCGGCCCGGTCGGCTTGGTGGTTGCCAACGCAATTGGCTTAGTCGCCCCCGCCGGCGCCGGAGCGCCCATCTGCACCCAGGCGACAAAGTCCGCCACGACCGCCGTCGGCAGTCGGGTCTTGGGCGGCATCTGCATGTCCTGGTTGGTATAGCGGACGGCTTCGATGAGCAGGCTTTGTTCCGGATGGCCGGGCACGACCGCCGGGCCGGTCTCGCCACCCTTGAGGATCCCCTCGCGGCTGTCCAAGTACAGTCCGGCTTTCAGTTTATCGGCCGTTGTGGAATGGCACTTATAGCATTGCTGAACGAAGACAGGGCGGATCTTCTTTTCGTAGAATTCCAGGCCGGAGGAGTCGGTGGCTTGAGCGGCGCGAGCGGAACCGCTCAACGCCGCGATGCTCACGGCCACACCGCACAGAAGTGCCGCCGGCGTCTTCAGTTGAGTCTGCTGACGCATGGCACTGAGCATGGGTCCGTCCTCGACAGTACGCGGGAACCGATCGTTCGACATCTCGCACCCGGATAACGACCCTGATGGCGATTTATTACGCGCCGGCAAGGGTTGGCCGCCCCTTCGTCAGTCGGCGACTGCGTGCAGCGTGGAACGGGAGTCCTGAAATACCATGGCGTTACATCCAATCATGCGCTGGTCCGCCATTCACCTGGGCGTTCAATTCCATGCCGTCACCCGCTTGCTGACAATTCAACGCACGCCATTGAAAAGCGTTTGCTTCTAAATCTTTGGCTTGCAAGCATAACAACCGGTGCATCGGTATCATCGGCGAAACAAAGGAGGCTGCCAGTGACCCAACGAGATATACCATTCTCATTCATGCCATACCGCCTCGCGGCATTTGCTCTGGTGGCGCTCCTCATCTTCCTCCGCCCCGGTATGGCTGCGCCCGTCGGCGCCGACAACGCTGATTGGTCGGCGGGCATCGCATCGGTCACGATCACGCCGGCGAAACCTGTGCCTCTTGCCGGGTATGCGTCACGGGTGAAGCCGTTCGAGAGCATCGATCAGGACATCTACGCTAAGGCGCTGGTGTTGAAAGATTCTCAAGGCACGCGTGCCGTGCTGCCCACAGTTGACCTGTGCGTGCTGCCCGCCGACGTGGGCCAGGCCGTGCGGAAACGGATCGCGGAGAAGACGCAGATCGAGGAGTCCGCGATTGTGCTGAACATCGCCCATTCGCACTCTGCCCCCGCCGTCTCGCTGGACCCCAAGCCCGAACCCGACGCTGGAGCGGCCTATCACGAAGGCACCGTCGAATACACCAAGTGGCTATGCGACCGGCTCGTCGAAGTCGCCGGGCAGGCCGCGGAGCGCATGGAGCCGGCCAGGCTTTCCTGGGGCACCGGCGTCGCCAACTTCGTCATGAACCGCCGCGAGTTCACCGACAAAGGCGTTATCCTCGGCAACAACCCGCGCGGCCTGGTGGACCGTAGCGTCCCCGTCCTCCGCATTGACGCTCCCGACGGAAAGCCCCGCGCCGTCCTCTTCGGCTACGCCTGCCACAACACGACGATGCCCGCCAACCGCCTGGCGGTGAGCGGCGATTACGAAGGGTACGCCAAGGAATACGTTCAGCAGCATTACCCCGGCACCGAGGCGATGTTCATGACCGGCTGCGCCGGCGACGCCAACCCGTACCTGCGCAACAATTACCAGTTGACCAAGGACTACGGCGAATCGCTGGGCAAGGAAGTCTGCCGGGTCATGGAGACCAAGCTCCAGCCCGTACACGGCCCGCTGAAATGTGCCGCCGTGACGGCCCATCTCCCCTTGCAGACGCCCGACCGCGCCGCACTGGAGTCAATCGCCAAGGGGCCCAAAGGCCTCAACAAAGACTCCGCCGAAAAAATGCTCGCCACCCTCGACGCCGGCGGGAAACTACCGGCCGAGTACGATGCGCCGGTCGAAGCATGGCAATTCGGCAAGGACCTCACGCTGATCGCGTTGCCGGATGAAGTGGTTGTCGAATACGTGCAGGATTTGGAACGGGCCGTCGGCCCGCTGCGGCTATGGGTCTGTGCCTACAACCAGGAAGTCGCCGGATATATTCCGTCCGCCCGCATCCTGAAAGAGGACGGCTATGAAACGCGCGGCCTCTATTTCGGCACCGGCTGGTTCGCGCCGGGCGTGGAAGAGGCGCTGACCCGCGCAGGACAGGACGCCGCGGAGAAAGTGGGGAAGATAGAGCACTGATCTTGAATGAACCACGCTTTCTCGGCCTACAGGTCCAAGACGTCATCTGGACGACTTTTGTTTTCTTGTGTCGCTTGCAGGGCCGCAGGCGGCGCAATGGCTCGCGGCACGTCCTCTCTCCCGCGGAGTCGCCGCAACACCCAAACGAACGGGAGGGGAAGCAGGAGAACTTCAATGAACCAGTCGGGCACGATCGCTCGCCGCTCAATGTCGGTCCCCAAGCCCGGTTCGACGTATCGATTGTCCCGCGTCCGGGAATAGCCAAAGTCGCCGCGCACCCGACCGCCCGAATTGAGGATCTGTTTCTCGGCCTCCGCGACCAGTTTCCCATGCTGTTCGGAGGTATAGGACATCCTCAGGTATGCTTCAAGCATGAACCCCACTTTAGGCATGCCCCAGATGTCAATTGTACGGGGAGGGTTGACGCGGAGGTAAAGGCTCCGCAGTGCTACGCGACCGGGGAGCCATTCCGCATGCCACTCAGACCAGCCGATGGGACGCAGCTCGGGCTTCGACACAACCGGGAACTGCTCCCCTGTGGCCGTCCAAACGGTGACGTTCGACACCTCGAACGCGTGCCGATCGCTGCGCGCCCATAGCACGCAGGTCGCCAGGCACAGCGCTGCCGACAACGCCGACACATAGTTAAACGCCCACCTTAGAATACGCCTCATGCAGCCCCCTTCACCGTGGGCACCAAGCCGCATTCCGGGCAACGGCCCGGCGTTCCGCGGAGATCGTAACCACAGGCGACGCATAGCCCCGCGGCGCGCCTTTTCACCGAAAGAAGCCGTCGCAAGACCCAAAAGGCAGGAAGTGCAAGAAGGACAATCGCAACGAACCAGTCGGGTACAATTGCCCGCTGCTCGATCTCACTACCCATTTCGTCTGTCTCCATTAATTGATGGCCCCGATTGCGCGAATAACCGAAATCCCCGCGAACAAAACCCTGGCTACCAAGGATTTTTTGCTCGAAATCCCTGATTGCCTGCGCATTGTCGGCGATCGCAAGGGAATCCTTGGGGCGGGCCCAGAGTCTGAAACCTATTCCGTCCTCCGGGTTGCGTAGCATCGAAGCGTGAGGAACTTTGAGGAAGTTCAAGCGGACGACCCGGCTCCGCCAGGCGACTCGGCCCGCGAGCCAGTCCAACTCCCATTCAGAATCCCCCACGATCTGGACCTTGGGCTGCCAATCGACGGCAACTTCCTCGCCTGTCATTGATGCCACGTCCCCCAATGCAGTCAGTTCCGGCAGCACCACCCACGCGAGCGCGACGGCGAAGAGGAGCGCTGACGGGGTCAATGTGGCAGGCATGCTTGCGCCTTGCACAACAGGATAGTGGCGCGCCGGAGGAGGAAATCTTCCCTTTACCTACTGCATTTTCGGCGTGCGCAGCCTCACTGCGCGAATCCTATACGGATGACCATGTTGAAGCCGTTGAAGTAGCGGCTGCTCTTCCGCTGCCTGACGCCGCGGGTGGCATTCGAGGCGGGAAATCCTTATCTATCTCGCCGATGAGGCAGTCACTCGCTCAAAACGAAGGCCCCGCGTCCGCCAGGGCGAGCGACGGCGGCATGATCGCCGGTGTATTGCTCGTCCTGCTCATCGGGGCGGCGATCCTCAGTTATCTGGATCGCCTGGCCATCAGCACGCTGGGCCCCGCGCTGAAAACCGAGTTCTCACTCGATAACCTCCACTGGGGGTATATCAACTCCGCGTTCAGCCTGGTTTATATCTTTACCAGTTTGCTTGGCGGGTGGTGGGTCGACAGAGCGGGCGTACGCAAGGGATTGCTGATCAGCATTGCTGTCTGGGGCTTGGCGGCAATGGGACATTCTTTTGCGACGGGATTCTGGAGCTTGTGCTTTTGGCGGATGATGCTGGCGCTGGGCGAGGGGCCAGGAATGGCGGCCATGGTCAAGGGAACGCGCAGGCTCATGCCGCCGCGCGGCCGCGACTTTGGCAACGGCCTGATGAACGCCGGATGGGCGGTCGGCGCCCTGATCGCGCCGCTGGTGGTCGATCCGATTTCCCGCCATCATGGCTGGCGGGCGGCGTTTCTCGTCACCGGAGGGTTGTGCTTCATTTGGATGCCACTGTGGGCGGTGTTTTCATGGGGGCGATCGAAGGTGCTCGGGCCGCAGCCGATCCATTTCATCGTCGGCAGCGATGACAAGCCGCCCCGGCTGAACTACCGTTCGCTGGCGCTGTGGGCAACCGTGGCCGGCATTTTCTGCACCGTTCCGCCGACTGCATTTGTCAATACTTTCCTGCCCGTCTTCTTCCACGATGCGCGCGGGCTGTCGCAGCAGCAATACGCCCGGCTCTACTGGCAGCCGTTCCTCGCCTCGGACATCGGGCAGGTCGCCGGCGGCCTTGCGGTGTATGCGCTGTTGCGCTGGGGCTGGCGGTTCCTGGCCGCCAGGCGAACCATCATGACTTTGGGCTTTCTCGGCGCGGTCGTCCTGATCCGCGTCAACCACGAGCCGACCGTGCCCGGCACCATGTGGTGTATCAACCTGTCGCGGCTCTTCTTCTTTGTCGGATATGCCGCCCTGGTTTCCTACGGCCTGGAATCGGTTGGCGAAGGGCAGACCGCCTTGATGGCCGGCCTGATGAACGCCACGTTCTCGGCATGCAATCTTGTCTTCAACCCCCTGATCGGGAAGATGGCGGACCATTTCCACCAGTTCAATCAGGTCATCGTGATGATCTCGCTGATGCCGCTGGTGGGACTGGCGGCATGGATGATTCTCAGCCACTGCCACAGTGCGGTGAAACGCGATGCCGTCGGCGATCGAATCGCGACAGCGGAGGCACATCGCCCAGCGGCGCAGGGACGCCACTGAAGTTGGATTTACCGGCGTTGACCTATTTCTCCTCCACCTCCATCGCGCTCACCGGCCCCAAAACCGCTGACGTATTCCGCACACGCATCTCCAGCCGGTTTTTCCCCGCGTGCAGCGGCCAACTGAAGTCGGCCCCCGATGATTTGAACGCCGATGAGTCCACGCTCACCAGGTATGTGTCAAGGTACGGCGTCGCCGTCCCCATTTGAATCGCCAGTGTGTTGTCTCTCGCCGATGCCTCGGCGGAGAAATGCACTTGATTGACCGACCAGTTCACGTCCGACTGGCGGCTGATGAAATGCCGGTACGCCCATTCGCGCGGCGTCGCCGCATCGTGCCAGATGTAATAGTCGGGCCAATCCCAATGGAAACCCTGCTCCAGCGGCACGGGAAATTCCCTGCCGAAGAAATTATTGCGGGGCATATAGCGTACGTTCAGCCATTTGATCCACGGCTCCCATCCCTTCTGCGGCGCATCACCCGGCGAGGCGCCTTTCTCCGGCTCCAGCGCGGGCCCTCGGCAAATCGCAATCCATGGCGAAGGCACCGGCGACCTCGGATGGTTGTCATAGGTCGCGGTCTTGCCGGCATAAAACGTCTTCAGGATCCGATCGTGCGTTTCCACCATCGATAGCGGAACGTTATCGTGCAGCGTCGGATCGACGTAATGAAGGTCTCCCTCCGGGTCCATCAACATCCATTTGCTGAACTGGTTCGACCACACCTCGCACACTTCATGGCCTTCCGGCAACGTGCCCGGATGCCCGCCGAACACATAGCGCGTCTGGTATCCCAGGCTGACGGCGCACTGCATGTAGACGATCGCATAATGAACGCAAAACCCCTGCTTATGCGTGAGGATCTCGTCGGCGTCCCAGGCGGGGAACCATCCTTCAGTCGGCGCGTGGTACTTCCACTGCGCGTGTACCCAGCTTCGGAGTTTCACCAGCTTCTCCAACTCGGAATCGGAGCCGGAGACTACTTGGTCGAGATGGTATTTGTTGCGGATGGCCGCCAAGTGCGGGTTGGCCGGGTCTTCATATTCAAAGGGGATCGATGTGTATCGAATCTCCGGGTCATTCAACAGCTTTGCGGTCACGCCTGCCATCCATGCCGGCGGCGTTTCGCGCTCGACGACCGCTTCCAGCGATACGCTTCGCAGCGTCGGCGTGGCAGCCGGGTCGGCCGAGCCGAGGACCGCCTTCCATTGGACGAACCGCGCATGCGGCGCGATCGGCGTCGCCGGCGGCTGCCAGTCGCTCCAATGCGCCGCCTCATACACCGGCGTCGTCCCGGATCGAACCATGAAGCCGATCGTCGTTTTGGGCGGCAGCGTCCCTTGCGAATGCAGCGCGATCGATCTCACGGAGACCGGCCCGCTCGCCAGCGCCGCCCCCTCATCGAGCCCGAGATCGATCACCGGCGAGGCAAAGCTTCCCTCCGCCGGGTATTGCAGCAGGAACAGCCGGACCATCGCCTCGCCGTCCAGCGGCTGCCAGCTTTTTCCGCCGTCGTCGCTTCTGAAGCTTCGGGCGGGATTGTCCTTCCGTTCGGGCGCATTGCGAAGGATGTCGCTTCGGCGGGCGACCTTCACCGTCTGCGGATGGTCCACCGGGCAGGTGACGATGATTTCGTTGTCGCCCTGCTTCAAAAGTTCCGCGGGAACCGTCGGATATCTGTCATCGGCATCGAGCTTCACCGCCGTGCCGTTGATCTGCACATCCACGTGCTGCGATGTATACAGCCGAACCACCTTTGCCGCCGGCCGATCGATGTGCAGGACCTTCTTGAGCTGCACCAGCCCCCCCACCGTCACCACCGGCGAGCGCTGGTTCGCCGGCAGAAACGAAGCATCCGGCCCAATGCCGGGGCCGTCATCTTCGATCAGATTCGAATCGTAGAGCGAAACGCCATCGCCAGACTCGGCATGTTGCACGCCGTCGATTTCCATCCCCCGTTCCAGGGCGTCGGATGCATCGAGCTCAATCTTCCGCGTCACCTGCTCGGCGTGGGCCATGGAAGGACCGCCCGCGATCGCCAGACAACCCGAAAGAACCATCGCCGCCACAAGGCGGCTGCCAGATGCGCTCATCATTATCAACTCCTGGTTTGAAATGCGCGGGTGATCAGTCTACCGAATACCCGGCGAACATCACCTCAGTCGGCCGACCGCGGTCGTACAGGACGATGTAGACGGCGTGGCCGCGCTCGATGTTCCTGAGGAAATCCCTGTTCGCCTCCACTGCCACGCGCGTGGGTTGTTTTGTGTGGTACAAATCCTCCAGCACGTCGTCGGGTAGCGGGCTGGCGGTGCAGAATTGCGGCTCGTCGGAGATGTCCGTGATGTCCAGAATCGATCGGGTCCCGTCGGCGTTGGAATCTTCCAGGGCCAGCCATATCGTGTCGTGCTGCGCTCCGGGCCGCGGCGATTCAGGGGTGATCGGGAACTGGATAAACGGCATCACGGGGTTGTAGCGACCGGCTTCGAACTCGCGCTGCCGAAGCTTCTCGAGGACTTCTTGCAGATCGGGCTCGTACGGAACGACGTACCAATAAGCATGTCCGCCCATTTGGCTGCCTCCCAAGAGTGTTGATTGAAATCCCCGGCGCCGCACCGGCACCGATTGAATTGCGACGACGATAACCGCTCTGGGGAATGGGTCAACGCTGACGGGTGCGGAAAGCCGTCTTCCGACGGGCAGGCAGGAGAACGTCGCGAGTGTGGCCTTTGAGCAACTTCACGACCAGCCCCCTGCCCGCCTCAATGAACGCCCTCGGCTGGCTGAGCCGGCAATTCAAACGCTCGCCGGCTGCATGGCCGCCCCGCGGCGCTCGAAGGCTTGCATCGTGTCCCAGATCATTTCCGAGACTTCTTCCAGGTCTTTTCTTGGCACACGTGGGTAAATATCGAGCAGAAGTCGCCCTGCCCCATTCAAGTCACCCATCTCGTGGAGATGAGTCCACAGCATCTGAACCCTTGTGATAAAGTCGTGATCGTCGGCATGCGTCGCGTTCAGCGCCTTGCGGTAGCAATCCGCCGCCTCTGACACATTTTCTCTGGCTTCAAAGACAAGGCCAAGGACCTGATAGCGGTCCGCGTCACGTGGAAGATGCGCGGCAAACTGGCCGAACGCCGCCAACAACGCCGATTGTTCGCCGCGCCATCCTTCGCCGCGCATCTTCGGGAGAAGGACGAAATAGGCTTGATGGAACAGGAGCAGGAGCGAATCCATGAGAAGCGAGTACTGGGTGTCGGGTATATCTTTCCGCTGGTCCAGTCGGGCCGACATGTTCTCTAGAAGCCACGCCACCCTCGCGGCCCGCGCGGAGAGGCCCGCAGCAGTTCGAGCATGCCCGGTTTTCCCTGCCCGCGTACGAGATTCGGACGTGGCAAGGTCGCTCGCGATGTCGGGAATGCTAACCCAGCGACGGTCCTTGGATTTTGACGTCCTCTTCGTCTGTGCGGATGCCGCACCGTTGGCTACGCGCAGCAAAAGATCGATCACGGCATCCATCGTCGTAATGGACTCATGGGCCGTGAGAAGGCTGCGATACTCTTCGTTCACGTTCCGCATTAGTGGTGCTGCGCTTTGCGGGAGGGCCGGCGCAAGATGGACAGCTTTTCGCAGCAGGAACTGAAACCTAACAAGCTGTTTACTGGGAGGCCGGCGACGAACCATGAACGCTGGACTCGTCTGAGTTACCGAAGAACTCGAGCAGCGCTAACCGCAGCTCCTCGAGACGGTCGACATAGTCCGGAAGCTTGCTGGACTGTTGATGTTTGCCTTGCAATAGGGCACGGAGATCGAACGTGGTTCTCTGCTGTTCGCGCAGGGTGTTCAAGACCCTCGCTGGCTGCGGGTGCGGCATCCCGCCGACAACCCAAGAGGCGAGCCCTTGCAGGGTGTCGTCGATATCGGCAAGCGTATCGTGGTCCGACTGGCCCCATTCCTGTTCATGGATGAAGCGCCGGTCATCGGCCGCGGCGTGAAGGGCCTCGACCGCGATTTCAGACGCGAAACGCACCCCAGTTGCCAGTGCATCCTGGCGTGGGGTTCGAGGGGGACGTGGATGGGTGAGTTGCATGTTAGCTTCCAGGCGGTCCATACGACACAATCATGCCGCTCTTCTCGATCAGAGCGGTGGAGGGGCGTGTTAACTCCCCTGCGGACCGTATGACAGAATTCTACCGTTCCGCTCGATCACAGGCCCACGGATCCAGCGTCTTCGTAAACCGTTGCTTGGTGGATGTCGCGGATGATCCGGGTGCATTCCGCCCGCCGCGGCTCATATTTCGTTAGCCAGTCAATCTCGTATTCGCCAAGCACATACCGAGGCGGAATCGAGTATTCGTTGACCGTCAGGTATAACTCCCTGAATGCTCGCCAGTAACAACTTTCCTTCGGCAGATCAACTCCGGCCCAATGCAGGAGAAAACGCTGTAGCATGTAGAAGAGCGCCAGTTGCTCCTCGCGACCATCGGGCCATCGTTTGGTGGTGAAAAAACGCTCAATGACCGCGTCTTGGTTAAGCCCGACTTCCTTGGCGTACCTGTTGCCGTCGAAACGAAGGGCGCAGGCCGTGAGAATATCGTTTTCGTCACCGGGACCCAAAGGGTCAGTGGGGCTACTCACGGCTACGATCTCCCTCCAGAGAGCATCTTGTCGCCACTTCAGAAATGCGTCGAAATCATCTCCGAGCAGCGGCGAATCCGCCCCGGTCGGCAGCAGATGCGACTCGAGCAGCACGCCGAATTCCGTCGCGCCGAGTGCGGCCTTCACGTCTGAGAGGTAGTCCGAGGGGGCGCGGGCGCTGATGCGGATGTTGGTACCGCGGTCAATTAGGGTGCGGTTGAGAATGCAGTCGCGAAGCCTCTGGGGGACGTTTGCGCGCCCGAGATAAGCATTGGGGAAAATGTGGTGGTCGTCGATGTGGTGTTCCACCATCAGGTCGCCGGTAATCCGCGCATTGTTATAAAAGTCCCGCGGTTGGCGGCGCAGGATGAGGCATATCAGTCCGCGGTACAATGCACGTTGGCGAGCCGTGGTGTCCCGTAGCGATTGCGCGTCGAACTTGAACTCGGCGACTGCTGTCGGCGGCTCCCCGCCGCCCAGCCAATCGATAAGCTCGCCGAAATCCTTGGCGGCCTGGCTGTTAGGGGCGTTCTCATATGCTTGGGAAAAGATGCAGCACCAGAACCAACGGGCCAGCTTCTTCCGGCTTGCGCCGACTCCGTGCGCCTCCGTATCCCGGTGCTTTGCGAGTACCGCCGCCATCGGCATGATGATCGTGTTATAGGGAAGCCAGCCTGACACAATCACCCCGCAGTCATCTCGAAGGATTTCGAGCGATTCCGCCAGCGCCTTCACGGCCCGGTCCCACCAATCGTTGATGTTCTGAGTTGCAAGGTCGAGCACGTCGCCGCGCTTACATGAGGGGGTCGGACGGCACAGCAGGCTGATGGCCTGCAGAACGTAGTAGGCGTCCGTATTGAAGTCAGCTATGATCGGGAAGTCTGCCTTGGCTTGATCCCAGAGCCGCCGGAGATTGATTTTCTGGGGCCAGAATCGGGCCGTCAGAAGCTCGAAAACTGAGAGCTTGACGCCTGTGCGGTTGAGCGTCTCGAAGATTGTGCAAACAGCATCGGCGTTCACCGTGTCGGAGAGCGTGACGACAGGGAATTTATAGAACTCTATGGCGCGGATCCACTTTTCCTCCACGTTGGAAAGCCGATCCTCCAGAGCCGCGCGCTGTTCAAGGTTGGTTTGCCTTCTGGCGACCCTCAACATCCAGCGGCTGAAGTTGCCCGCACCGTCTCTTAGAACGGAAAGAGGGAGTACCAATTCGTCAGCCTGTGCATCTTCGCCTTCTAATCGCTTCGCATCCCGGTGGTTAGCTCGGCGGAAAAAGACGCATTCCTCAAAATCGGCACCGTCGGTCATCTTCTTGAGGTTCAGGAAGTAACGATAGTCGCCCTTCCCGTAGAACGCCTGGTAGAGCGACGTGAGTCGTTGTTGGCCATCAAGCACGAGATAGGTTGGGTGCTGACCGCCCAGTTCCGGCGCGCCTTCAAATTCACGACAGGCGAAGAGGTTATTCGTGTTTCGGATGCGCAGCAAACTTCCAGCCGGGAAGTTGCTGGCAATAGAGCAGATGAGCTCCTGCGTCGCGCTGGCGTCCCAAACGAAATCCCTCTGAAAGTCTGGTAAGACCGCCTCGCGGTCCTCGATTTGCCGAAGAAGCTCTTTGAGCTCCCTAGGATTCGTGTCTTCGAAAATGCTCATGACCTTGCTCCTCCCTTACTTTGGAGCCATCAAGCCCAGATGTCACGAAATGACTCAAACCTTCGGAGCATTCACCACCTCCCCATGGTGCTCGAATAGTTTGCCCCGCACTCTCGCGGTAAACCGGCCGGAAATGGACGGTGTGCTCTCCCAACGCTCCGCTTGGCGGCCTCTTCGCCATGGAGGGAAATACCGCGCCCTCGCCGAAGCGCAGCAAGAGTCCGATGACGACGTCCATTGTTAGCAATGGATTCATCAGCAGTGACCAGACTCCGGTATTCGTCGCGAACTTTGCTCATCAGGGAGCTCTGCAGGAAGACCGTCGCGGGATATTTGCCACCCTGACGATTCTCTTCCTCGTACCATGGAGATGTCAAGCGCCGAAGCGGATTCGGGATTCAGACGGCCCGCTTGTCGCCGGTGGCGCGTGCCACAGGAGCGTGACGTGGGGTCACGGCGTTCGTGGTCGCTCTGACACGGAGCGGTGCTGCGCCGGCCTTAGAGAACGGCTCAGCGATGCTGCCACTTTTTGGGCCTTCTTGGACGCCGAGTAACCGGTGCCGGTGCTGGTCGCGACTGATCTGATGACCGTACTTGCGGTCGGCAGTGCTGGGCTATCAAGTGCTTGTGCGCTTGTGTTTGGTAAACGCTTCCGGCGGGGCGAAGGATCGCTGGATTTGTAAAGTCCGCATGAAGATCAACATCGTGAGAGCAGAGCAGTCGCGTTCCTGACACTCGGGCGAGGCCTATGACATGAGGGTCGTCCGATGCACAAAGACCTTCACTGATTACTTTTTCTTCGGCCGCGTCAACCTCAGCCGCAGGGTATAGGCGAAGGATTCCCTGCCGGTCTAATTCAGCTAGGAATTTCGCGAGTCTCTTCAGCTTTGCGTATTCCCTCGCCAGCTTGCCACCGTAAACCGCCCTAGCCCTTTTGGCCAAAAGAGCCTCTCGAACCGGATTCATTTCGTCCATTGGTGGAGTGGCAAACACCGCGCTGACGAGATTTGCGTCGACGATCAGGCACATCAGGCCCCGGTCCGGCTGAAAAGATTCAGCTCTTCTTGAAGGAAAAAGGCGCGGTATTCCTGCGGCGCATCCTCGACGTTACCCTGGGCGTCGACGCGAACCGCGAAAACAGCAGTGTCGAGTTGCGGTTTACTGAAAAAGAGAATAAGTACGCGTTCAGGTGCGATCGTTCCTTTCGCAACCTCTTGCCGAACTCGATCAACCAGATAGTCACTATGCGTTTCCATGACAATGATGCGGTCTTCGTCCGCAGCTAGCTCTGAGAAGAAGGAACCAAGTGCGGCTTGGGCCCGCGGGTGCAGGTGCACCTCGGGTTGCTGCATTAGGAGTACCTTGCTGGTGGTCTTCAACACGCTTTGAACAATGATAGGCAGTGCCTGGCTCACGCCATAGCCCACGTCTGTAAGGTTGACCGGTGGCCCCGCGCCAGCCACCTGGAGTTGGAAGGGATCGGTCACTTTCTTGCCGAGTTTCTTAACATTGATGGTCTTAAACAGGCCTGACTCTTGACCGAAACGCAGAAGCGCCCTCTGAACACGCGCGCTGTCCGCGGAATTTGCCTCCTGACGTAGCAGTCTAGCCAGCAAGGTGGGGATGTGATCGCCCTCGGGTGTGTACTCCTCGCTGAGTTCGTCGTAGGTCCGGCGCGGCTTCGATCGAATTGGCGCGAAGCTGTAGGATGTCGCATACGGAGGCTCGGACATCTGCAGCAATCGATATACGCTCTCCATTTCGGGGTGTCCCAGGTTCTTCTTTTTCTGCCGTAGCGAGCGTAAGGCAGCGTCCAGCAAAAGGCTCTTTAGCTGGAGTTGATTGTAGCGACCGACTTCTCCAATCTTCTGCTGGAAGTCAAACCCCTCGCCGCCGCTTCTCAGTGAGACGCTCCCCGAGACCAACCCCGCCTTATTCGAGATCTCAAGGCTTAAATCCCCATCTTCCGTAGAACTGGTCACCTTTCGCAGGACGACGCTCCCGTAATCGCTGCCGTAGGTTGCCATACTCGTCCGGCGAGGTTCCTTTCCATCCTTCGCAACCGAAAACCCGATCGAAAACAGGTCGTCGCGTCCGTATTTTCCACCGCGGTAGGTCGCGATCGTATCGAATGTCCCCAGATTGTACGGGGGGTCGTTGAATCCGAGATTGAACGGAAACCGGGATCCATCCAGGACCGAGGAGACAACAGAGAGAAAGGTGCTCTTCCCAGAGCTGTTCTCGCCGACGAGCAGTGTTAGCGGCCGAAGCGAGATATCGCACCTTTTTGAAAAACTACGCACGTGTTCAAGAATGATTTCCATAGTGTTGGCGGTTCACATAGCGACCGCTTCTTCCTTCCGAACCAAGCCGTGACCGCGCAGGTTTCCAGGTTTCTCCTCTCGGGCTGGCGCGGCAAGAATCGTAATGATTCTTTGATCGGATGGACAACGAAACCTGATTTGGGCGACGGATGCCGACGTTCCCGAGGCTCGGGCACTGAAATAGCCGAGAGGTCACAGACCTAAGCCGGAGCCCCGATGTGCTCGAACCAAAAAACGCACCTCGACTTACTCCGTCAAAGTTCTACCTCGTATTACTCCCCATCGGCGTCAGCACGTTTCTCCGTCCCCGGCTGATGGTCAGCGGGACGGTCGCCGGCACTTCCGGGCAGCGGGCGGCGAACTCGTCGTAGTATTTGTTGATGAAGGTGCGAGTGGACCAGGCGGTGCCGTCGGCCAGGCCGCAGATGGTGGTGCCGGGCATGAGGCCCATGGTCTTTTCCAGTTCCATGAGCATGTCCAGGTCGCTGGCGCGGCCGCCGCCATCCATGATGCGGTTGAGGATCTTGATCATCCAGCCGGAGCCTTCGCGGCAGGGGGTGCATTGGCCGCAGGACTCGTGGGCGTAGAAGCGGACGCAGTTGCGCAGGGCGGCGACCATGTCGGTGTGCTCGTTCATGACGATCATGCCGGCGGTGCCGAGGCCGAGGCACCCGCCGCGGAAGCGGACATCGTCGAAGTCGAGCTTGATGTCGAGCTCGTCGGGGCCGAGGACGCCCATGGAGATGCCACCGCAGATGGTGCCTTTGTGCTTGCCGCCCTTCATGCCGCCGGAGAGCTTGTTGATGGCGTAGTCGAGGGTGATGCCCAGTTCGTCTTCGTAGACGCCGGGGCGGTTGACGTGGCCGCTCATGCCGTAGAGTTTGGGGCCGGGGCTGTTTTTGTTACCCATGGATTTGAACCAGTCGGCGCCCTTCTCGATGATGGGGGGGACGGCGCAGAGGGTCTCGACGTTGTTGATAACGGTGGGCCGGGCGAATGCCCCGGCGATGGCCGGGAACGGCGGCTTGTTCCGCGGCCAGCCGCGTTTGCCTTCGAGGGCCTCAAGCAGTCCGGTTTCTTCACCGCAGATGTAGGCGCCAGCGCCGCGGTGGACGTAGCACTCGAGTTTGTAGCCGGAGCCGAAGACGCCCTGCTGCCCGAAGACCTTGTTGGCGTAGGCTTCGGTCAGGGCGCGTTCCATGATCTTGGCCTGGAGGTGGAACTCGCCGCGGATGAAGATGTAGGCCACGTCGCACTGCGTGGCCTTGGCGGCGATGGCGATGCCTTCCAGCAGCGAGTGAGGGTCGAAGTCCATCAGGTAGCGGTCCTTGAACGTGCCCGGCTCGCTTTCGTCGGCGTTGACCGCCAGGTAGTGCGGCCCCTTCTTTTCCCTGGGGACGAAGGACCATTTCTGACCGGCCGAAAATCCGGCCCCGCCGCGGCCGCGCAGGTTGGCGTCGACGACGATTTTGGTGATCTCGTCGGCCTTCATCTCCAGCGCCTTGCGAAGGCTGGCATACCCGCCGGTGGCGACGTAGTGGTCGTACCAGACGGTCTTGCGCTGGGCGGGGTCGAGAGGGATTCGCTTGGTGAGGACGGGTTCGGTGTAGGCCATAGTCGTAAGTTGTCAGTGGTCCGTTGTCAGTTGTCAATTGTCACTTCTTCTTCACCACAATCACCTCATCGATTATCGTCCGGCGGAGTTTTACGCCCGGCTGGTGCGGCATGTCGGCTTCCTCGATCTTGTCCTGGCGGTAGACGATGACCGACGGGTCATCCCGATTCGGCGGTACCGCCTCCGCCGCGGATGCCTTGGCGGCTTGCGCCCCCGGTCGGGCCTGCGCCTGCTGGCCCGGCTTCTTGGGCTTGGCAGGCTTGGTCACGTCGGCCTGAACGGCATGCTTTACGTGCCCCACCTGCCGGCCCAGCCAGCCCATCAGCCCGTCGCCGGGCTTGGGTTTGGCTGTTGTCTTGCTGCCGGGCTTGGCCGGCTGCCTTGATTGGGGCGTCTTTGAAGCCATGTGCCTGCTCCCAATTGTCAATCGGGTCGTTCCAGTTGTCGGTCATTTCCGGCAATTGGCAACTGACAACTATAGCGGCCATCACTCGGCCGCTCCTGCCGGCTTAACTTCTTTCAAGTCGGCCGACAACTCCTGATTCTGCGGATCGTACGCATCGATGAATTTCCTGATGTCGCCCAGGGTCTTATCACCGTGCCCGAACGACTGGATGGCGGCCTTGGCCTGCTCCTTGTCGAATTTCTGAACCGACAACTGGTAAGCCGCCACGAACATGCCGGTCCGGCGGACGCCTTGAGCACAGTGGACCAGGACCGGCTGGTTGGCTGGGTCATTCACCGTTTTCAAAAACGCCTGCACGTCCTGGCTGTCGGGCCAGCCGCCGAGCGGCACCGGGATGCGAACCAGCTTGATGTTCTGTTCGGCCAGGTACTGCTCTTCTTCCTTGAACCGCGGCTTGGCCGGGTCGCTAGCCTCTTTAGGGTCGACCAGGCTGACCACCGTTCGCGGCTTCACTTGCTGGACGGCATGCCGCAACTCCCGGACCGAATGATTGCCATCCCGGTATAAAACGGCGGTGGAAACCGTTGCCAGATGGTACGTCTGGAAGAACGCCCAGTAGATGCCGAACCCACCCGCCGCCAGGAGGGCCAGGATGGCGACGACCGCAGGCAGTCGAGTTTTGCGGCGGGTTGGAACGGTAGCGGTTGTCATGCAGGGAGCGCATCGCTGTGCGATTGCGGCGAAACGGGTCCAGCGCCTCGCTGCCCGGTTGCGGAGAGACAGGTCGTGTTATGTCTCCCGGGTTTCCTGCGGGTCGCGGTCCAACCGTGCCGGCTGACCGGGCTCCGACGTTGTCCCTTCGTCATGTATTTCGGCTTCCCAGGTGACCGCCGGGTCGTGGTAATCATGCGGGTCGGCCGGAAGTTTGGCGATCAATTCTTCCAGCTTAGCCGGCGTCAGGTCTTCATGCAGGACCTCATTGATTAGCGCGACCGGCGCGGTGCCGCAGGCGCCCAGGCATTCGAGTTCAACCAGCGTGAAGCGGCCGTCGTCGGTGGTCTCGCCGATGCCGATGCCCAGTTTATCGATGCAGCGATCGGTCAGGGACTTGGAGTCGCAAATCTCGCACGAGAGGGACCGGCAGACCTGGATGAGGTATTGTCCCTTGGGCTTGAGCCAATACTCCTCGTAGAAGGTGGCCGTGTCCATGACATCGGCCGGCGCGATCTCCAGGAACGCGGCAAGCTCTTCCATCGCCTGCACCGGGATCCAGCCGTGCTCATGCTGGATGGCATGCAGGGCCGGCAGCACCACCGCGCGCTTGTTCGGATAGCGCGGGAAATACTTGGCGGCAAGCTTCGCCTTGAGGTCTTCGCTCAGGTAGGGCTCAGCCCTTCGATCGAGAACGGAAGTGCGACGATTTTCAGTCATCCAAGCCATGCGAGTTTCCTTCAATTGGCGGGCAAGAAGATGTCACGATCTGGCATTTTCCCGTTTCCCGTTGGCCGGGTGGACATCGAGTCCAGTAACGAGAAGAAGGTCAATGATCTCAAATGAACCGTTGGTGCGGTGCACAACCGCCACTCGGTGCCTCGGAGCATAGGACAGCATCTCCGGATGCTTGACCGGCAACGCCTGACCGTCACCGAGCCGGATCGTGAACGGCCGGAACGGTCGTGCCTGATGCAGTTTGTAAAGTTCTTCGGTCGTCATACTGCTATGGTATCGACCGGCCGGAGGGGGTTCCAGCCGCCGGACGAACTCAACAACCCCGAATCCTTTTCTCACGGAGTAACGCGTTGGCCCAACGCGCGTCGATCCTTGAGAGCGGCGAGTCGGGCGCGACCCGGTAATTCACGTCGACGTCATAAGCAGCACGGTCGTAGGCGGCATCGAGCGCCCATCGGTCGAGATAGGCGATGTAGGGTGCTTCGCCAATTTCTTTCAGCGTGATCGTCCGGGAACCGCGCCGAAGCGAATCTATCTCAAGCCAACTCGTCTCTGAATCGCTCACTTGCTCCCGCTTTTTCAAGAGGGCGCGGCGACCGGCGGACTCCACCTTATTTGACGGGCTGAGAACTTCGATCACCGTGATGATTCGTCGGCCCACGCTGTCGCGGATCTCAAGGAATCGCTGGACCCCGACCCGTTTGACCAAGCCGGTGACGTCGAGCGGAGTAGTCGTTTTCTGGGCCACAGCCGTGCCCCCGCCAGGCGGCACTTGATGTCGGTGTCCGCGCTCGACGACTCGCACATCAGGTACGACTTGCAATTCTTCAGCCGCGTCGTCCTGGTCAAAGAGGAACGTGCGTTGCTCTACCCGCGCCACGTAACGCGGCCGCAATTTGGGCGCAAGCAATTCGCCAATCCCTGCAATCAGGCGCGCATGCACGTCCGGCCAGAGATCCGGCTCTTCAAGATACGGGTCCATTCCGGGAAATGGTGAGGGCATCAGACGTCCAGGTTCGTACTTCTTTTCTTTCGTGCTCCCTCGTGTCCTCGTGCGCCAACTTCCTGGCGGGGATCACCTGTCCAACTCCGCCGCGATGACGTTGATGCTGCCCAGGACCGCCACCACGTCGCTGATCATGTGGCCTTCGATCATCTTGGGGAAGACCTGATAATTGATGTAACTGCACGGCCGGGTCCGGCATCGCCAGGGGACGTTCTCGCCGGCGCTGACGATGTAATATCCCAGCTCGCCGTTGCCGCTTTCGACGCAGCCATAGACTTCGCCCCTGGGGGCGGCAAAACCGCGGTTGGTCATGATGAGCTCGAAGTGCTGGATCAAGCCTTCGATGCTGCTGTAGACCTGGCTCTTGGGCGGCAACACGTCCTTGCCCTCGGGACTGACGTTCACCGGGCCGGGCGGGATGTTGTCGATCAGTTGCCGGATGATCGACATGCTCTGCTTTAGTTCCTCGAGCCGGACCAGGTAGCGGGCGTAGACGTCGCCGGTAGTCATGACCGGCACCTTGAACTGGACGGCGGGGGCACCCTGCTCGTCCCAGTTGTCGGCATAACAGAGGTACGGCTCATCCTTGCGGATGTCCCGGCGGACGCCGCTGGCACGGGCCATCGGCCCGGACAAGCTCCAGGCGATGGCTTCTTCCCGGGTCAGGGTGCCGACCCCCTTCGTGCGGTCGATGAAGATGCGGTTCTTGTTGAGCAGCAGCTCGACGTCTTCGGCCGCCTTGGGCATCGCGTTGTTGACGAAGTCTTTCACCATGCGCTTAAAGGTGTCTTCATCGGGCAAGTCCATGTTCAGGCCGCCGACGCGCGTCCAAGAGGTGTGGAAGCGCTGGCCGGACATGTATTCGACGATGTCGTAGATCCGCTCGCGCTCGTTGAAGCCATAGAGGAAGGCGGTGAAGGCACCGAGATCGAGCCCGGCGGCGCCGATGCAGAGCAAATGCGATTGCATTCGGCCCAGCTCGTTGGCGATCGTCCGCAGCACCTTGCAGCGCGGCGTGAGTTCGATGCCCATCAGTTTTTCGACCGCAAGGTGCCAGGCCAGCTCGTTATAGATCGGGGCGGAGTAGTCCATCCGGTCCACGATGGTGACGTACTGGTTGTAGTTGAGGCTTTCGCCGAGCTTTTCGAACCCGCTGTGCAGATACCCGATATGCGGCGTGCAAGCGATGATCCGCTCGCCGTCGAGTTCGAGCACCAGACGGAGGGTCGTGTGAGTGGCGGGATGCTGGGGGCCGAAGTTGAGGGTCCAGCGGTTTTCGGTTTCGGCGCCGCCCATTTCAGGGGGGAGCAGTTCGCTGGAAGCTTGTGTAAGCGTGTAAGGCATGGATTTCCCGTTCACAGAAGTTGCGGCAACCGATCCAGCTTGTCAGGCGAAACAGCCAATTCCGATTTGCCGGAAGCGCCGATCGCCAGAAGCGGGGCCAGATTATAGTGAGCGGAGAGCCAGATGCCATGGGCTCGCCCCACTGCCCCCGCTTGGGCATTTGAAATCAGAGAGGTCCACTTTTGGCTAGCCCGCCCCGAAAGCAATAAGTTAATAAAATGTTAGGTACAACAAGCCGCAACGCTACCATCATTCTCGGATGAGCCATCGCCGAACCACTGATGCGGCATCGACAGGCAAAGATGCGCCTGGGCTCGGATTCGGTGAGAGATTCGCATTGCAGGTCAATTTCCGCTGGTTAGAATTGGCCGTACTGAAAGTCGCCATTCGATTGTGCCACGTGGCACACCTGGGTTTCGAGCGATAAGTTGGAAATTTTGGAACGGAGTCTTGAATGTCCAAGGATCGAAATAAGCCGCGCCTTGGCAGGGGGCTTAGTAGCCTGCTGGCGATGTCCGATATTGACACGGAAGGCGCAGAGTCAGACAAGCCCGTAAGAGATGTGAACCAGTCAGATGGGGGAGTCAACTCCCCCACCGTCCCTTCTGCCTTGCCCCCCAACGTTTCGATGCTTGGTGAAATCCTTGTCGACTCGATTCGTCCAAATCCGCACCAGCCCCGGCGTGATTTCAATGAGACGTCACTGGGCGAACTGGCTGCCAGCCTGAAGTCGACCGGACTCGTACAACCCATCATCGTCAGGCAGGTCGACGGCGGCTATGAGCTGATCGCCGGCGAGCGTCGGCTTCGAGCGGCGAAACTGGCCGGGCTGACCGCCCTTCCCGCCTTCATCAAGACCGTCGATGGCCCTACCCAGGCGCAGATGGCGCTGGTGGAAAACATCCAGCGGGAAGACTTGAACCCCATCGATCGCGCCCAAGCCTATCGCAACCTTATCGACACCCTGGGCCTCACGCAGGGCGAGCTGGCCATCAGGCTCGGGGAAGACCGCAGCAGCATCGGCCATTACCTTCGCCTCCTGGATCTCGCTGAACCCGTCAAACAAGCCGTGCTGAAAGGCCAACTCTCGCTAGGGCATGCGAAATTGCTAGTGGGGGTGTCCGATGTCGGCATTCAACAGGCCCTGGCGCAACGAACCATCGATGAGGGACTTTCTGTTCGTGCCTTGGAGAAGCTGATCAGTGAAGCCCCCCCGCCTCCACCGGCTCCGCCAGCATCGGGGCGCCCCGCCGGTGGATCGACAGCTCACTTGAAGGATCTGGAACAGACTTTTACACGCCATCTGGGAATGAAGGTGCAGATTCGAGCTTCGTCGATCCGCGGCCGCGGCAAACTGATCATTCAATACAAAAGCCTCGATGAATTCGATTCGTTGAAAGACCGATTGGGCATCGAAATCGACTGACCGAATAAAGCAATGGATTTGAACCCAGGGATTGTGCCACGTGGCACACGACGTCTGCCAGGTAACTTTTGCCATCAGCTCAAAAACCCAGAAATTACATTGATCTGGAACCATGAAGACAGTATTGTGACCGTCAGCCCACTCCAACGGCAACGGATGGCCGCCGCTGACGATTGAGATGGAACAGAGCCCAAGGAAGGGACACTCCATGGCTGACACACTGACAGGCACTTCCTTCTCCAATTCCCATTTGGGGACAAGCACCGACCCAGCAATGGCAGGCACTTGGCAGACCGTAGAGCAAGCTGCGGTGGCACTTGGACTTAGCGTTCGGACAGTCAATCGTCACATCTCGGCACAGAAGCTCAAATCCCGATTGATGGACGGACGCCGTGAAGTCTTTGTGTCAGGTGTTGACCAAAGCCAGCCAGACAGTTCACCAGACAATGATGTCAGCTTCCCACCAACCCTGCCACCAAGTTCACAGGTTGACGCGGGTCGATCCAGCGCCACGACCGAAACGGCCACCGCCGGATCGACCGCAGGTTCTCAGCCTCAAGAGCAGAGCGAGGAAGCAAATGTTAAAACCGGTTCTTTTCTCGATCTTGACACTGCCATCGCCATGGCTGACAGGAAGGCGGACAGACAAGTTGAGATGGCTGTCAGCATCTACCAATCTCTGACACGATCAATTGAGACGCAGGCACACAAAGCTAAAAGGACGGCGACAATTGCCTGGTGTCTTGTGGGAGTTTTGAGCGTTGGTGTGACAGTGGCCTTGGTTTGGACAGCCAGCCGTGTGACAAAGGCCGAAACGGATTCTGAGCATTTGAAAAAGCAAGCTGATGTCGATGCACAACGATTCCAGCAACAAGTGGATGAAGCCGCCAGGAGGACAGAGAACCAGGAAAAGGAGCTGGCTGACATGCAGCAAAAGCTGTCCGACGCACAGCGACAGGCCGCTCGCGCCGAAGGTCGAGCGGCGGTTTATGAGGAGATCCAGTCCCGTCAGCCTGCCAGCCGGCCGTCAAGTCAGCCAAGTCTGATCGACAAACTGACAAACGCCTTTGGGGGTCAATGACATAGTAGTCTGGAGCGAGGCTGGGTTTTTACGATGGGCAGGGCGATATTGGTGGACTAGAATCGAATTGGCTATCCACTGTCAGTTCGCCTGCAACGCCATGAAACACCCATTGATTCAATTGGCATTTCCTCTCGTGTTGGGCTTGGCAATTCTGTCCAGCAACACGCAGGGTCAGACGTCCCGACCATCGGCAGACACTTCCAACGCCTGGTTGCTCCACCTCCCCGGCATTTCTGGTGAAACCGGTTTGGATCGAGGGATGCTGCACGGGCTGCGGCAGGGGGGTTATGACGGGCAGATCGAGGTGTACGATTGGACCGGCGCCAACCCTGGGTTGGCGGCCTTGCTGGCGACCAAGCACAACCATGAGGAAGCTCAGAAGATCGCCGACAAAATCGCCAGACAGTTTCACGACCATCCTGACGGACACATCCTGATTGTCAGTCACAGTGCCGGAGCCGGCTTGTGCGTATGGGCGCTGGAAGATTTACCTGATGATGTGAAGGTGGATACGGTCCTGTTGCTGTCTCCCGCATTATCTCCCGATTATGACTTGTCCAAAGCGCTGTCACATGTCAAGGGAAAGGCTCATGCGTTTTTCAGCCACAATGACGTTTTTGTCCTGGCTGCTGGCACACACCTGTTTGGCACAATAGATGGAAAGAAGAGTGCTGCTGCCGGTCATGACGGCTTTACTCGTCCTGACACTGCGGATGCCAAACAGTATGCCAAGCTGGTCGAACAGCCATATGATCCTGCCTGGATGAAACTTGGGAACGTTGGCGACCATG
>Ga0182024_10006088_pt1 | contig 26649 bp, 20 predicted proteins | sample P32metaG_FD_120480 | JGI IMG/M metagenome (GOLD analysis project Ga0182024, IMG submission 120480) | Permafrost microbial communities from Stordalen Mire, Sweden - P3-2 metaG (Illumina Assembly) | ecosystem: Environmental > Terrestrial > Soil > Wetlands > Permafrost | place: Sweden: Stordalen... | reverse complement strand
TCGCGGAGACGGGCGAATAACCGGCGAAGAATTCAAAATCGTGACGGGGCTCGGAGGGTGAGGGGTCCGAGGAGCAAAAACCAGCCCAGGCGGGCGACGCCAGGAGTAATAGTAGTAGTCCCCAGCCGCGCTGCCAATTGCATTTAGTACTAGTGAATGGTAACCACCCGGCTGAAATTGCTGTCCCACAGAGAGATAATTCAAGGTAGGCAGACATGCGTATAGTTGCTTTTGGTATTGTAAGCTTGCTCGTCGGTTCCTGGGCCGTCGGCGCCGTGACGAACTCCGTAACATTTGTCCCGCTCAATCAACCAGCCGCGGGAGCCGGCCCCGTGTCATTCGCAATCGGCGACTTTAACGGGGATGGAAAACCCGATCTCGCAGTGGTGGATCAGCGTTCGGCCACGGTGCGGGTGTTGCTCGGCGTCGGCAACGGCTATTTCGAGCCCTGGGTGGAGTATCAAGTCGGGATCGATCCGGTTGCGATCGCGACAGCTGATTTCAACGGGGATGGAAAGCTGGATCTGGTGGTGGCGAACCGCACCTCAGACACGGTCCAACTCCTGCTGGGGAATGGGGACGGCACTTTTCGATCTTTCACCACGCTGGAGGCCTCCGGACCAACGGCGTTAGCGATTGGCGACTTCAACCGCGATGGAAAGCTGGATCTGGCAGTCACTAACTCGAATTCCAATACTGTCTCAGTTTGGCTGGGTGTTGGAAACGGCATCTTCCGGCCGGCGCTCGATTTTCGCGTTGGGGAAGGCCCGGCATCAATCGTAGTCGGGGACTTTAATGGCGACGGAAAGCTGGACTTGGCGGTAGCAAACCTGGCTTCGAACAATGTTTCCATCCTGCTTGGAACAGGCACGGGGGTTTTTGAGCCAATCCTGACGTTCGCCGCAGGGCTAACCCCTGCCTGGATTGCATTAGGTGATTTCAATGGAGATGGGAAAGTTGACCTGGCGGTTGTCAACGCGACTGGTTCTAAGAGCTACGGCTTCAAGAGCACCGTCTCAGTACTGCTCGGCAACGGGAACGGAACTTTTCAACCTCCGCTAACTTCTTCGGCTGGGCCTACGGCCTCCTTCGTCATATCGGCCGACCTAAATGGCGACGGCAAACCGGATCTGGTGGTCGCCAACCCCGGTTCTAACAACATTGCAATTCTGTTGGGATTTGGAAACGGATTTTTCGCACCGCCTTTAAATGTCACTGTTGGGCGGGGACCGGCCTGGATCGGTTTGATTGATTTCAACCACACCGGTACGCCCGATCTGATTGTAGCCAACAGTCTTTCGGACACCCTTTCGGTGTTATCGAATCTCACTGCCGGCAATCGCCAATAGAGCCAGTTGCTGCCTTCCGGACTGGACTTCGATAAAATCGTTCTGCACGATGGACGGCACATCCGACTCCGGCGAAATCACGGGCTGGCTGGAACAGCGGGCGCAAGGGGATCCAGCCGTCGTGGCCTTTGAGGCGCAGCTCGCCAATGTCGGTGGCCCGTTCATCACGACATCCGACACTGGTTTCCAGACTCAGCCATTCTCTCTCGCCTATTGCGAATACGTTAACGCGCTCCTGGGCATCACGACTCCCTGCGTTCCGGGGCCGCCCGGCACCAGTCAATACGAATTTACCTACCAGCTTGGACCCTATCTGAACAGCGGCAACACGTATGAGTCCTTTGTGAATTTTCAGATCTATTCGCGCGACGTGACCGAGCAACTGCTCGCCACGCCCGAACCTGGGATGGTTGTGCCGCTCGGTGTAGGGTTCGTTGCCGTTGGAATCCTAAGACGCAAGCGAACCAAGCGCGCCGGATGGACACCGACTCACGCGCGTAATACAACGTAATTTACGCTTTCTATGATTGGCATCTTTGCGTCGAACGTCACCAGCGTCAATCGTGCTGCGAAGGCGAAGGCGCACAGGTAAGCGTCACTCCATAGGTTCGGAGAACTCGATGGGCCTTTGGTAAATCCCTCACATTCTTCAGGGAGTTCGTTCGGCTCTGCCAAATAACCGATTCGGCGGTCCGATCGCAGGACGCCAGCCGTCCGTCTTCAACATTGCCGAACCGCCCGACGAAGTCTGTGCCGCTCAGCGGCCAGCACAATCCAGACATTTACGTCAGGCAAGTAGGTCATCAAAGTCGAAATTCGACAGGTCCAGCGCCCCTGGACGCCTGGAGCGAATTACCGGCAGTTCAATCTCGCGATCACCCAAAGAGCCAAAGGCACCTGACGCGAGGTTGCCCTGGACTTCCTTTTCTACAGCCTCAACGATAAACTGTTCCACGGTAGCTCCGCGCGATGCCGCCAGGGTTTCACTCTTTTGGTAGAGGGTGTCGGGAAGATTGACAGTGGTCTGCATAAAACGTCCGCTTCGTTTTATTCTCCCATGTCGGAGGCGGCCTGAGCCTCGCTCTATCAACTCCCCGCAATGGATTAGCCCTAAAGAGCTAATTCTTGAGGGCGCGTCACGTCGGGTAACTAATCAGAAGTTTTGAGCATCCTTAAATATGGACGGCACAGGGCGCCCGGCTAAGCGTTGCTCCCTACCTCCCTCGGAATCCTCTTCAGTGTTGCTGCTAGGATAAATTTGGCCCATGCCTTCTTCGACGAATACGCTAGTGCTCAATTCCTGTAGAAACACTTCCGGTATAGGAGCCGCAGAACGACTCCATGGGAGAACCTTGAGACGGAGGATCTGAGATGGCGGAAGAGCATCCTGCACCGTCAACTCCCTCGGACCATCCGGACCCGCCCGGCGGTTCCAAACCTAAGCGCTCGCTGGTCAAGCGGATCATTGTCTGGCTCGTGATTCTATTAGTTTTCGCTGGCCTTTTTGTGGTGGTTTTCCGCCAAAAGAGCGCTCCACAAACAGCCGCACAGTCAGGCGGCCGGCGCGGCGCGGCGGGCGGCGGCGGACCGGTTAGCGTGGTACCGGCCACTGCGAAGAAAGGCGACATCGGCGTTTACCAGGAGGCCATCGGCACAGTCACGCCCGTCTACACCACCTATGTTACTAGCCAGGTGACCGGACTGATCGTGGCCGTCCATTACACAGAAGGCCAATTGGTCCACAAAGGCGATCCGCTGGTGGACATTGATCCCCGCCAATACGAGGCGAACGTGACGCAGGCCCAGGGAACATTGGATAAAGACACCCAGGTCCTGGGGCAAGCAAAGATGGATCTGGAACGGTACCGCACCGCGTGGGCGAAAAACGCCATCGCCAAGCAAATCCTGGACGATCAGGAGAAGACCGTGTCCCAGGATGAGGGCACGGTCAAGGCCGACCAGGGCCAGTTGCAATTCGACCAGGTTCAGCTCACCTATTGCCATATCACCGCGCCCTTCACCGGACGCGTTGGGCTACGGCTGGTGGACCCCGGTAACCTGGTGCAGGCCAACAGCACCACGCCCCTGGTAGTGGTTACCCAGGAGCAGCCCATTACTGTGATTTTTACGGTCGCCGAAGTCGCTCTGGGCGCGATTCAGATGCAGATGCGCCAAGGCGGCCAGTTGCGCGTGGACGCCTATGACGCCACCGCGACGACAAAAATCGCAACTGGCAAGCTACTGACCATCGACAATCAGATCGACACCACTACCGGCACAGTCAAGCTGCGCGCCATCTTCGACAACAAAAATAGCGCACTCTTCCCCAACCAGTTCGTGAATACCCGCCTGCTGGTGAAAACGCTCCACAATATGACCATCATCCCCACTTCCGCCATACAGCATAATGGCGACGTCTCTTTCGTCTACTTGATTCAGAATGGGACGGCGCAGATACGCAACGTCAAGCCGGGCGTGGCGGAGGGAAGCGTAACCGCGGTGGAAGGCATTAATCCGGGAGACGTAGTGGCCAACAGCAGCTTTGAGAAGCTGCAAGCCAACTCTAAGGTGGTTATCGCCAAACCAACTCAGCCGGCCACGGCAACCGCACCCAAGGCCGCGCCGTGAGTCCATCGCGCCCATTCATCCTGCGGCCGGTTGCCACCTCGCTGCTGATGGCCGCGATTTTGCTGGTGGGTGTGGTCGCCTACACGCAGTTGCCGGTTTCCGCCTTGCCCGAAGTGGATTACCCCACCATCCAGGTGCTTACTTTCTATCCAGGCGCCTCCCCAGACGTCGTGGCTACCACGGTCACCGCACCCCTCGAGCGGCAGTTCGGCCAGATGCAAGGCCTGAGCCAGATGACCTCCACCAGCGCCGGCACGGTTTCGGTCATCGTCCTGCAATTCAGCCTGAGCCTCAACATTGATGTGGCCGAGGAAGAAGTGCAGTCCGCCATCAATGCCTCGCAGAGCCTATTGCCCAGCGTGCTGCCGGCGCCGCCCATCTATAGCAAGACCAATCCCGCGGATGTGCCGGTTCTAACCCTGGCGGTTACCTCCGATTCCATGCCGCTTTCGCAAGTCGAGGACCTGGTGGACACCCGCCTTGCGCCAAAACTTTCGCAGCTCAATGGAGTGGGCCTGGTGAGCATCAGCGGCGGCCAGAAGCCGGCAGTCCGTATCCAGGCCAATCCCGCGTCGCTGGCCTCCTACGGCATCACTCTGGAGCAGCTTCGCGCCGCTCTCATACAGACCAGTGTGAATGCCGCCAAAGGCAACTTCGACGGTCCCCGGCAGGACTACCAGATCGACTCCAACGACCAGCTCCAAAGCAGCGGCGATTACAGAAACGTTGTCGTCGCCTATCGCAACGGTGCGCCGGTGGTGCTCCAGAATGTCGCTAAGGTGCTGGACAGCGTCGAGAACAACAACCAGGCGGCCTGGATGAACCAAACGCCCGCGGTCATCTTGAACATCCAGCGGCAGCCCGGCGCCAACACCATCAGCGTGGTCAAGAGCATCAAGGCCATCCTGCCCCAGCTTCAGACCAATCTGCCGGCCGGCATCAAAGTGACGCAGATGACCGACCTCACCGTTCCCATCCAGGCCTCGGTGGAGGATGTGGAGTTTGAGCTGATGCTGACCGTGGTGCTGGTGGTGCTGGTCATCTTTCTTTTCCTGCGCAGCTTCCGCGCCACGGTGATTCCCGCCGTGGCCGTTCCTATTTCGCTGGTCGGCACGCTGGGCGCCATGTATCTACTGGGCTACAGCCTGGACAATCTGTCCATGATGGCGCTCACCATCGCCACCGGATTCGTAGTGGACGACGCCATCGTGATGATCGAGAACATTTCACGATATCTGGAAGCGGGCGACCCACCCTTGGAGGCCGCGCTCAAGGGCGCCGAGCAGATCGGCTTCACCATCATGTCGCTCACCATTTCGCTGGTGGCCGTGCTCATTCCACTGCTGTTCATGGGCGACGTGGTGGGCCGGCTCTTCCGCGAATTCGCCGTGACGCTAGCAGTCACCATCGTCATCTCCGCGGTGGTCTCGCTCACCCTGACGCCGATGATGGCCGCGCGTACGCTGCGCCACAATCCGGAGAACCAGCAGACGCGATTCTATCGCGCTTCCGAGCACGCCTTTGAGAGGATGATCGCCTTCTACGGCCGGACGCTGAAGTTCGTCCTCCGCTTCCAGACCATCACGCTGCTGGTTGCCGCGGCCACCCTGGCGCTAACTATATTCCTGTACATCATTATCCCCAAGGGCTTCTTCCCGGTGCAGGATACCGGCGTCATCCAGGGCATCTCACAGGCGCCGCAGACCATCTCATTCAGCGCGATGGTGCGGGAGCATGAGGATCTCACAAAGGTGATCCTCACCGATCCCGCGGTGCAGAGCCTAACCTCGTTCATAGGAGCCGATGGCACCAACACCACGCTCAACAGCGGACGGTTCTCCATCAATCTGAAACCGCTTTCCGATCGTGACCTGAGCGCCTCAGACGTCATCCGCCGGCTGCAAGGCAAGCTCCAAAGCGTCAAGGGAGTCCAGCTGTTCATGCAGCCGGTGCAGAACATCACTGTGGATGACCGTGTGAGCCGCACTCAGTATCAGTACACTTTGGAAGACCCCTCATCGGACGAGCTGCAACTTTGGACCAACCGCTTCGTGGAACAGCTGAAGAAGGTGAAGGGTATCGAAGACGTCGCCACCGACCAGCAGACCGACGGCCTGGCCGTTTCACTGATGATCGACCGCGTCACCGCATCGCGTCTGGGCATCGCGCCTTCCACCGTCGACAACACACTGTATGACGCGTACGGACAGAGGCAGATCAACACCATGTACACGCAGCTCAACCAGTACCACGTGATTCTGGAAACGCTGCCCGAGTTCCAGAAGGATCCAAGCAAGCTGTCCAGCCTGTACATCCAGGCAAATGCGTCGTCGGGCGCGTCCGGTCCGGGAGCGTCCACCAGCTTCTCCGGATCGAGTTCGTCCTCCGCCGGTTCCAACGCCATCACGCAGGGCGCCGCGTACACGCCCTCGTCCGCCGTGTTGACCGCGCCAACGAACGCATTGAGCCCAGTTTCCACCACCTCGAACTCAGCCACCAGTTCAACTCCGGCGAATGCGATTCCGCTCAGCGCTTTCACTCATTACGAACGCATCCACTCGCCGCTTTCCATCAGTCATCAGGGGCAGTTCCCCGCCGTCACCATATCTTTCAACCTGGCGCCGCACGCCTCGCTGGGTGCGGCCATTTCCTCCATCGACAATTTGCAAAAAGAAATGAACATGCCGGCCAGCCTCCAGGCTGCCTTCCAGGGCACCGCCGCCGCGTTCAAGAGCTCGCTGTCCAATCAGGCGCTGCTGATCCTGGCAGCGCTGGTCACGGTCTACATCGTGCTGGGCGTGCTGTATGAAAGCTTCATTCACCCGGTCACGATTCTCTCCACGCTGCCTTCGGCGGGCGTGGGCGCATTGCTGGCGCTCATGCTGTTCCGCCAGGATCTCAGCGTGGTGGCCATCATCGGCATCATTCTGCTCATTGGCATCGTGAAAAAGAACGGCATCATGATTGTGGATTTCGCGCTGGAGGCCGAGCGCAATGACGGCAAGAACTCTACCGACGCGGTTTATGAGGCCAGCCTGCTGCGGTTCCGCCCCATCATGATGACCACCATGGCCGCGCTCCTGGCCGGTATTCCACTGGCGGTAGGAAGCGGCATCGGCTCCGAACTCCGGCGGCCGCTGGGCATCTGCATGGTGGGCGGGCTGCTGTTGAGCCAGGCACTCACGCTGTACACCACGCCGGTCATCTATATCTTCTTCGACAAGTTCGCGCAGCGCTTTTCACGCAAGCGCCGCCCGGCGGAACCGGGTCCGGCAAAAGCAGAGCAGTCATGAATCCATCCGCCCTTTTCATCCAGCGGCCCGTAGCCACCACCCTGTTGACCGCGGCGATAGCGCTAGCCGGAGCCATCGCGTTCACAGTGTTGCCGGTTTCTCCGCTGCCCCAGGTGGATTATCCGACCATTTCCGTAAACGCGGGCCTTCCCGGCGCCAGTGCCGAGATCATGGCCGCTTCCGTCGCCACTCCCCTGGAGCGTCAATTGGGCCACATCGCCGGTGTCTCGGAGATGACCTCGAGCAGTTCGCTCGGCAGCACCGGCATTACGATTCAATTCGACCTCAGCCGCAACATCGACGGCGCGGCGCGGGACGTGGAAGCCGCAATCAATGCAGCGCGGACCTACCTGCCGGCTAACCTCCCCGGCAATCCTACGTATCGCAAGGTGAACCCGGCCGACTCACCCGTTATGGTAATCGGCCTTACCTCGTCCATCTACGACCGCGGCAAGCTCTATGACGAAGCCTCCACCATCGTCCAGCAGAAGCTCTCGCAGATCCAGGGCGTGGGCCAGGTGAACACGGGCGGCGGCGCTCTGCCTTCGGTTCGCGTGGACGTAAATCCGACCCAGGTCAACCAATACGGGCTCTCGCTCTCCAGCATTCAGTCCATCCTGAGCCTGCAGAACTCGCACCAGGCGCGCGGCCAGCTTTCCGACGGAATTGTCACTGCCGACATCATCACCAACGACCAGATCCGCTACGCCAACGATTACAAGCCTCTGATCGTCGGATACAGCAACGGCGCCGCCGTGCACTTGTCCGATGTTGCGAACGTCACTGATTCGGTACAGAACGTTCGCGCCGCCGGTTTTGTCAACGGCAAACCGGGCATTACCATCACCGTCTTTCGCCAGCCCGGCGCCAACATCATCCAGACGGTAGAGCAAATCCGCCGCGAGTTACCCTCCGTCAAGGCTTCCATCCCCACAGGAATCGACATCACTATCGTCCTCGACCGCACCACCACTATCCGCGCTTCCGTGAAAGACGTGGAGCGCACGCTGGTGATCTCCATCTGCCTGGTGGTGGGCGTCGTGTTTCTGTTCCTGCGCAGCCCGCGCGCCACGCTCATCCCGACGGTCGCCGTGCCGGTTTCCCTCATCGGCACGTTCGCAGTGATGTACATGGCCGGCTACAGCATCGACAACCTCTCGCTGATGGCTCTCACCATCTCGAGCGGTTTCGTGGTGGACGACGCCATCGTGGTTATGGAGAATATTACGCGGCACATCGAGGCCGGAATGGAGCCTTATGCGGCGGCTCTCCAAGGCGCCAAGGAAATTGGTTTCACCGTGTTCTCGATCAGCGTCTCCCTGATCGCGGTCTTTATTCCCATACTGTTGATGGGCGGCATTGTGGGACGCCTTTTCCGGGAATTCGCTATCGTGCTTTCGACGGCCATCGCCGTTTCGATGGTGGTCTCGCTCACTACGACGCCGGCTATGTGCGCGCACTTGCTGAAGCCGCACACTGACGACCACGGTTTTCTCTACAGACAGAGTGACCGGTTCTTCAACTGGATACTTTCCGTCTACCGCCGCTCACTGCTCTGGGTGCTGGACAACTCGGTGCTTACGCTCATTGTGCTGGTACTGGTGGTCGCGCTCAATGTGGCGGTCTTCATCAAAATTCCCAAGGGCTTCTTTCCGCAGCAGGACACGGGAGTCATCTTCGGCGGTCTGCAAGGACCGCAGGATGCCTCATTTCCAGTAATGGAGGACTCCGTCGAGAAAATAGTTTCGGTCATCAAGAGCGACCCGGGCGTGGATAACGTGGTCGCCTTCACCGGCGGCCAGGGCAGCAGCAACGGCGGCTTCATTTTCCTGTCCCTAAAGCCGCTCAACGTGCGCAAGGCCAGCGCAACGCAGATCCTGGCGCGGCTACGCCCCAAGATGTTGGCCATGCCGGTGGCGTCCGTCTTCCTGCAGCCTGCCCAGGACCTCCGCATCGGCGGACGGCAGAGCAATGCACTGTACCAGTACACGATTCAATCGGACACCGCGCAGGATCTGGCTCACTGGGGTCCCATTCTGTTGAGCGAGATGAAGAAGCTCCCGGGCTTCCAGGATGTCAATACCGACCAGCAGAACGGGGGCTTGGATCAGTATCTGAACTACGACCGCAACACCGCCGCTCGCCTCGGTATCACCGCGCAAGGCCTGGACTCCGCCCTGTATAGCGCCTTTGGCCAGTCCGAAGTCTCGATCATTTACACCCAATTGAACCAGTATTATGTGGTGCTGGAAGTCGCGCCCCAATTCTGGCAGTCCCCTGAAGGGTTGAAATACATTTACGTGAACTCGTCGAATGCCGGAAACGTGCCTCTCAGCTCGGTCTCCACCACGCACTCGAACAACATCCCACTATCCGTAAACCATACCGGCCTGTTTCCGTCGGTCACCGTTTCCTTCAATCTCGCTGCGGGCATGTCGCTCAGCGACGCTACCGAAGAAGTGGCCCAGATGCAAGAGAAACTGAATATGCCCCAGACCGTGCGCGGGTTCTTTGCCGGGACGGCGCAGGCATACCAGACCTCATTGGCGAGCGAGCCGATCCTGATTGCCACCGCTCTACTGGCTGTTTATATCGTGCTCGGCATTCTCTATGAAAGCCTGATACATCCGCTGACGATTATCTCCACGCTGCCATCAGCCAGTGTGGGAGCCATGCTGGCGCTGATGCTGTTCAAAATTGATCTGAGCGTGATTTCGATCATCGGCATCGTCTTGCTGATCGGCATCGTGAAGAAGAACGCCATCATGATGATCGATTTCGCACTGAACGCCGAGCGCACCGAGGGGAAAAGCACGGACGAGGCCATCTTCGAAGCCTGCATGCTGCGCTTCCGTCCCATTCTGATGACCACCGTAGCTGCTCTTTTCGGGGCCCTGCCGCTGGCCTTCGGCACCGGCATCGGTTCGGAGTTGCGGCGTCCCCTGGGCATCACCATCGTTGGTGGCCTCATCATGAGCCAGTTGCTGACACTCTACACCACGCCGGTGGTTTATCTTTTCCTGGACCGGCTGCGCCTTCGCTTCGGCGGCGCGGAGCGCAATACGCTGAGGCCGGAGGAAGCTGTATAGACGGCGCTACCATGAAAGTGAAGATGCTTCCCGTGTTACCGAACCGCGACCGTGAGGGAGTCGGTGCTCGCGTGATTTTTTCACGGCTTCTGAGCAAGCCGTACCTCGCTACCGCAGTGCTTTGCCTCGCACTCACCGGATGCACGGTCGGCCCCAAGTATCACCCGCCTTCGACGGCGCAGGCCCCGCCCGCCTACAAAGAGGTGAACGTACCGGCGCACCAGCCCGCGGCCAACGCGGACACGGGGCCCGATCCGACGCTGGGCGGCCTCGGCGACTGGAAGATCGCAAATCCACAGGATGCGCTGCCGCGCGGGAAATGGTGGGCGATCTACAACGATCCCGAACTGAACGCGCTGGAAGACCAGCTCAACATCGACAATCAGAACATCAAGCAGTTCTTCGAGAACTTCATGGCCGCACGCGCTCTAGTCCGCCAGGCGCGCAGTCAGTTGTTCCCCACCGCAACCGTCGGCGCTAACTATACGCGATCGCGCGGCTCCGCCAACCTTGGCAACGTCGTGGGAGCCACGGGAACCACTTCTGGGAATGGCAGCGCAGGATTGATCGAGCTGCCGCTCGACGTTTCCTGGGAGCCCGACCTGTGGGGCAAGGTCCGCAACACCATCCGCCAAGCCCAGTACTCCGCACAAGTCAGCGCCGCGGATCTCGAAAACGAACGGTTAACCGAGCAGGCCAGCCTGGCCACCTTCTTCTATGAACTACGCGGGCAGGACGCTCTTCAGCAAATCCTCGACGCGACAGTTGTCCAAGACCAGAAGGCCCTGGATTTCAATAAGTCCCAATATGACTTGGGGCTGACCGATCGCATCTCCGTGGTGCAGGCGGAGACCACGCTCGAGAGCGCGCAGGCGGCGGCTACCAATCTTGGCATCGCGCGCGCGCAATACGAGCATGCCATCGCGCTGCTGGTCGGTAAGCCCGCATCGGAGTTCTCCATTCCTGTGAAGCCGGTGCTCACCACGCCGCCGCCCATTCCAGTGGGCCTGCCGTCGCAACTTCTCGAGAGAAGGCCGGATATCGCCGCCGCCGAACGCACCATGGCCGCGGCGAATGCCCAGATCGGCGTCGCCACCGCGGCCTTTTATCCCAACCTGACCCTCTCGGCCTCGGCAGGCTTCGAAAGCTCCATTTGGAAGAAGCTTTTCGACTGGCCCAGCCGCTTCTGGTCCGTCGGCCCATCGCTTTCCGAGACGGTCTTCGACGCCGGTCTCCGCCGCGCCACTGTCAATCAGTTCACCGCCGTCTATAACGCCGATCTGGCTGCCTATCGGCAATCGGTACTCACCGCGTTCCAGCAAGTGGAAGACTCGCTCGCAGCTTTGCGAATCCTGACACAGCAGATCCAGCAGCAGCACCAAGCCGTGGAATCCGCCCGGGTTGCGCTTGATTTGGAGACCCAGCGTTATGAATCCGGCATCGATCCCTACATCGATGTGGTTACCGAACAGAACGCCTTGCTCAGCGCCCAGCAGATTCTGGCGCTGATCGAAATCCAGCGCATGACTTCGTCTGTCTCGCTCATCGAGGCGCTCGGCGGAGGATGGGACCGATCTGAGTTGGCCACACCGCAGCAAGTCACCGCGAAGCCGGCGAAGGCGGACACAACGATACAACAACCGTAGCGCACACACTCATGCGTGCCGCGTCGGCACTTCTGCCGACGCTGGGCTGTCCGTAATGTTCGCGCGTCTTAGGGCAGTCTGGGAAGCTTCAACTGTACCGACTCCCAACGGGTCTTGTGCCGCTGAAGCCACCAGCAGGGAGGATTCCAGACGGATGCCGCGTACTGCGGGAACAGCGTTCGCGAGCAGCTTTCGTCGGCCGTGCCCAGATAGTCGAACTCCAGCTTATTACCCTTGAGCGGCGTCTTGAGGAACTTTTGAACCGTGACAGTGCTCATCGCCGGGCCGCGCAATTCAAACACGCTCCAATCCACCGCGTACACGATCGCCGCGCCAAGGAGAACATACCGGGCCGCGCGACCAACCGTCCTCATCAACCCCATTCTCAGACCATAGCGCATTTGGTTGTGGGGCAGGATGGAATCCTGCGGCGGGTTGTTAACCCGCCCCGCCTGATTCTGCGCCGATTGGCAATCGGCGCGCAGGATGGCATCCTGCCCCCCTATAATCGCTGCATGCGTGCCTTTGGTTTATCGCTTACATCTATTTCTTTCCTCCTGATCCGTACCGCATTTGCGCAGGGCGATGCCGTCGAAACCGTCGCCAGTGGACGTCTGGAAGTTTCGGTGGCAAAGGACAGCGGGCAACTTGCGCTCTATACCGAGCTAGACTTAAGCCAACCGCACCCCGGCATTACCCGTGCGATTGTTATCTTTCACGGATTGCACCGCAACGCCACCGGATATCTGCGCGATGTCGAGGAAGCGCGCAGCAAGGCGGGCAGGGCCGGCGAGAACACTCTCCTGATTGCGCCTCAATTTCTGAACGAGGACGACGCGCACAAACACAAACTCGCCGCCGAAGTTCTGCGTTGGCACCGCGCCGAGTGGGAGGGCGGAGAGCCTGCCACCAAGCCAGCGCCGATCAGCTCCTATGACGCTATCGACGCGATTCTGGCTCGCCTATCCGACCGGACTCGATTTCCCAATCTCCAAAAGATTGTCCTGGCCGGTCATAGCGGAGGCGGACAGATTGTGCAACGCTATGCCGTCACCGGCCACCAGATCGCGGCCGTCGAACAGGCCGGGATCGCGCTGCGTTACGTGGTCGCCAATCCTTCTTCCTACGTTTACTTTGACGACCATCGCCCATTACCCCTAATCGCGCATGACTGCGCGAAGTTCGATGAGTGGAAGTACGGTCTCCACGGAGCGCCTCGTTATGTTGGTTCACCCTCTTCCACCGCACTTGAAACAGCCTATGTTTCGCGTCGCGTCACCTATCTGCTTGGCGCCGACGATGACGATCCCAACGGTCCGGACATCGATAAGAATTGCGCGGCCGAGGCTCAAGGGCCGACACGCTCGCGGCGCGGCGCCAGCTATTTCAAATATCTGCAATCGCGCCACGCGACCGGGCTGGAACATCGCGTGCTACTGGTTCCCGGGGTCGCCCACAACGCGCGCAAAATGTTCACCTCTACTTGCGGCATTGACGCGCTGTTTGAAACGGGAGCATGCAAGGCAGCGAGGATTGAATGAGGTGTGATTGCGATCCAACACCGTGATCAAACATCACGCCCGCCGGATTCCAAACCGCTGGTTTATAACCTCGCTTATTTGGAAACGCAATTGCCAAAGTCTCACTATGTCCGCCCAACTGAGGTGTGGGTCTGCTCTGGGGTTGCTCTTCTTGCTGGGGTACAACGCCTACGCCGGCGTCGCAGAAAGACGTGGCCCGGGTGGTTGCATACCCAATGCCAACGGCATGGTGAACGTCATTACCCAGCCCACGCCATGAACGACTCCCGCCCCAAGCGCGCATTCTTCGGCCCTGTCGTCCTGCTTGGATGCCTCGCTTCGCCTCTAGCACCCGAGGCTAACGGTCAGCCACAGGACCAGTCGCCCTCAGGCCTTGTGAAATTCCTCATGCGGCCGACCGACGTGGGCACTACGGTCTCCTGTGCAATCGACTACGATACACGAATCAACCGCGCCGTAGCCAAGGCTCTCGTGAGCCAGGGCCAGGCCGCGTTGCCAGCTGTCGAGCAGGCGCTAGATCTTCTCAAGAAACCTGGTGCGCGCTACAGCGTCCCGCCTGGCCTGTACTTGCTGCTTTATGCATATGCAAAGATCCAGGGCCAATCTGCGTTTCCCCGGCTTTGGGATCTGAATACAGATCCCGAGCTGTGGCCCCTCGAAATGGACTCCTCCCAGGCGATTGCGCTCGCCCTGGGTCTCACTTCATATGTGCCTGAGAACCTCTCGCTGGCGCGTATCCTCCGGTGTTTGGGTCCGCAGCCGCGGGATGCCCTGAACCAATTGATCCTCGCCTGGGGGGGGCCGATCGCGGATGGTTTGAAAACGCTCTCGGGCGGGACGCGACTGCGGCACTGCAATCGTTGCGCAAGGAGAGGAGCTGGGCAGACCTGCGTGCTGCACTTTGGTCCGCCAAATCCTCGGGCCACATGGCAGTTGGCTACCGATTCGTCCTTCAGGGGCGGTTTTCCGTGCCGGAGATGGACGTCATGGACGCGCCCGATAGCGACCCCAACGTACCTGGGCTTGACGTACCCCAGTCGAAGTCGTCGGAATTTCTGCTTGCTACCCGATTCACGGACAGGACCGGTAAAGACTGTGGGACCTTCGAGGTCAAGTTTCTCAGACACCCAAGTCCCCCGGGCGACTTGGGGTTCCTAGTTGATAACTCTGATCTCGGAGGGTTGCTGCGTCTGATAAGTTCATGCGCCGCGCAGTAATGAGCGGACGAGTGGTTCGAGGGCGCACGACCGGTTGCTGGCCGCCGAGGGCCCACGCAGGCGACGACCGTCGCACGGCACAAGATATAAGTACAGCCGCGGCGAATTTGACCTTTATTGATGGATCGACAAGCATGAACATGATTAATGCTCATGGGATACCGGTGCAGGCGAGTTGGTACTTCGAAGACAACCCAAATACCTACGCGTGGACGCTCAACTCCAACGTCCAGTATTGGGCCTGGGACGCGACCCTCGGCTGGTCACAACCAGAAATCGAGGGTGGAATTCTTCACGAGCTTCTTCACAATCTCGGTCTGACGGACATGCTATCCAAGGCGCGCTCCACCTGACGGTGAACCCGAACTACGCTGGCAATATCACTCAGAAGCTGGCCACTGACTGCTTCCCATTTGTCTTATGAACAACAATACATTTGGTTCCTGGCGCGCTGTATTGCTCACAGCATCGCTGCTCGGTGCGCCCACCGTCGCTGGACAGAGACCCGCCGCGAGGGTGGAGCTGTTGGGTACAGTCACGATCGAAGTCGTCGATGGAAGCGGTCTTGCTGTACCCTTCAAGGTCCAGAGCTTCCTGGACAAACGAGTAGGGCGTGAAATGGTCTCGAATTTCGATGGTCTCCATGGCGCGGCAATACCGTATGGAACGTACGACTATCTTCTGCAAGGAGCGGCACCCAGCAACCTGGGCTCGGAACTACCGGGCCGCGTTGAGGTGAAGTGGCCTGAGACGCTTGTGATCTTAAACTCCAGCTGGTTTACTTCGAGATCTGCAAACGACATGAGCGACCGCGGGTTTATCCACGGTAGAATCGAATCGCTCCCGAGGTTTGAGCCTCCCGTTGCGACGACATGGATTCGGTTAAGCTCGCTGTATGGCAGCGACAGCCTGGAAGTCGCAGTGGATGCGGCCGGGGACTTCAGGATTTACAAGCGGCTGGTAGGCCGTTATCTATTGACCGTGGTTCGGGGGGAGCAGGTGCTCGACATGGAACAGGTGTGGTTCGACGATGTGTCGCGGCATGAGCTGCTGCTTCTGAAGCTGCCGGATAAACCTCCGCCCGTAATCGAGGTCCACGGGAGGCGGTAGGGTGGCCTGATTGACCTCGGTGGGAAGGTCCGAGTCGTGCGTAACGTCAAAAATTAGTTGTGTTACGGCCGCCTGGTGCGAACTCGCAAGGTTCCCGTGACAGTGGCGTGGCAGGAACCGGCGGTTCCGACAGCGTGCGAGCGGCCGTAACGCCGGCCTTCAAACTATCGTGCGGCTACCTTCGGAAGGCTTGTAGTTGCCGTGGCCGATTCGCCTACATCGTGGACACAGCGGACGGAGGCGTCTCGCGCTCGTACAACATCGTTCGCCACGCAGGGGCGATCTACTCGTCCCGCAGACCCGAGGCACTTTGGTACTAAGTAATTTATTCGGATAGGACAGGATGGCGTAGTGCCTGCTTTTGTTATACACTCGCTGAGGAATAAACTTAGGTTCATCAAAAAGGGAGGCTGAAATGTCCAATTCGAGAAAGCTCAATTCCTTGCCTTTCGGTGCGATACTACTGGCTTTTTTTGTAGTTCCGGCCGGCGCCCAGGTCACCTGTAGCGCGAGTACCGCTCCTCGGCTGGCGCGCACGGCGGGAAACACGGAACTGGTGGCAGATATCGTGCTGGCCTGCACCGGCGGAACGCCTACGCCCGCGGGCCTGCTGGTCCCGCAGATCAACCTGACGGTTTTTCTGAACACCAACCTCACCAGTCTGGTTACCGAACACACCGCTGCCGGTCCCGACTTCAGCGAAGCGCTTCTGCTGGTGGATGAGCCCAATCTGGGCGGCGCCAACGGCCCCCCCGCAACCCCGCTGCTCAACTGCGGGAACACCGGCGCGCCGGATAACGGACCGCTGGGCCCAGGAGTGTGCGAGATCACTAGCACTGGAAACCCGGCGCAAACTTACGACGGCACGCCGTTCGTCCCCTCGGGCACCTGTGCTGTGATCGGCGCGATACCCAACTATGGCTGCGGACGGCCGAATGCATTTCAGGGCCAGCTGCCTTCGAGTCCGCCGGTCGACAACGTGATCAACTTTCTGGGTGTGCCGTTCGACCCACCAACTGCTGGCGGAACACGGATTCTACGCATTACGAATATTCGATCAAATGCCGCAGCGCTCGGCGGTGGAGGCCCCCACGCTATTAACGTGGATCTGGCCGTCGCCAGCTCAACTTCCATGACGATTACGCCAACCGTGCTAACGGTCGCGTTTTCTAACGACGGCCTGATCGCGTCGGCATTGCCGGGAATTCTGCACATTGAAGAAGGTTTCGCGAGCGCGTGGGAATACAGAAATATTGCCTTCGCTTTAGCGAATGCAACACCCGGCCCAATTCCCTACCCCTACATCGTGGGAGACACAAATTACCCGGCGGACGCGGCACAGAATGTGCCCGGTCTTCTCTTCTATAACACTGAGGAGGGATTCCAGTGGCAGAACAACGGCGTGAATGCGCCGCCCAGCCCCAATCCGCCCACCGGTTACGGATCTGGCATCGTGACCACCGGCAACTACCCACTTTTCTCCGCCGCTTACGGAGGCGTAAACACCGGCATCGCGAGCGATGGAGTTGCCAGCGCAGGCACCCGGATTGCGCTAGTTTTCGGCGCGATCGGCGAAACAGTGGTGGTTCCAAACGTAGTTTATCTTCACCCCGTCGGCGCTCCCGGCGTTACATCAGGTGTGATGGTCGCGACCCTCACGGATCCCGAAGGGGCGGGCGTCTTTACTCCAGCGCCCGGCGCCACCAGCACGGTCCACAATATTGGCGAGGTTGTTTACGAGGTTCTCTACTCGAACCCCTTTGTGTTGGAATACGCCGATGTTCCGGTCTCAGTGAGTGGGCCGTTGCATGTCGCGGCCGTGCTGCCGCTGTTGGCGCCGTTCTATATTGGTCCGGACGCGAAATTCGCGACGCCGACCACGACGCATCCAACACCCACGGCGATTCCGCGCTTCGCCATCGTCGATCCGAAGGTGATCCTGGTGAAATGACTGCCGGTAACGTCGGGAACAACCGCTCTCCAACGCGGCGAAGCCGAACCAAATGAGAGGCCGTGAAAAAATAGCAACACCGGTCGCTTACGCTCGCGGTTCGGAAAGATGCTTCAGGTTTAGAGAGTGTTACCGAACCGCGACCGTGAGGGAGTCGGTGCCTGCGCCGATTTTTCACGGGTTCTGACGGTCGTGGTTCGGTTGGATTTCGTCAAAGTTGTAGGTTTCACCTAAAGCGCCCAACCGCATGAGAACACACCGCTACGAGAGGGCCATGAGGGCTAGAGCGGCGTCCTCTAATGAAAAATAATGTGCGAATCCGGAACCGCGGTAGGTACCGCCGCATCAGATAAGGTGAAGGAACGAAAAGGAAGAAATGTCCCACTTCACATATCTCTGTAACGGTGTCCTCACGTTCGCACTAGCTTGGCCCGCGATCGCCGGTTCCTCCGCTCCAGGAATCGATAACTTCCACCAAGTGGATTCGCATTTATATCGCGGAGCGCAGCCCACTGAGGAAGGGTTTAAATACTTGGCGAAGGTTGGCGTGAAGACCGTGATTGACTTGCGCGAAACCGATGGACGGGCTCGAAGAGAAGAACAAGTTGTTACCGCTGCCGGGATGAAGTACATCAACGTTCCGATGACCGGCCTGACCCCACCCACGAAAGCCGAGATCACCAGAGTATTGGACATCCTCGAAAATGACCCTGCCGGCGCCGTCTTTGTGCACTGCAAGCGTGGAGCCGACCGCACCGGCGCTGTAATCGCCTCCTATCGCATCGATCACGATGGCTGGGACAACGCTCGCGCTCTAATGGAAGCCAAGGCCGATGGTATGAGCTTCTTCCAACTTCCGCGTCAGGACTATATCCGCACCTTCCAAGCTCGCGCCTTTCAAGCTCTGAAGGCGGACGCGAAAGCCACTGCCGCGGCAGGCGGCGCTATAGATCTACACGCCGCATCTGGGTCTGTTGTGGCACAGTGATTGAGTGGTCCGAATTCACCTACTGCTCTTGCTCAGCCTGAGCGCTGTCGTTTTGGCTGGGGAGTCCGGCCAGCGTGGATCGCTTGATCCGGCTTTCCAACGAATCCCATTCGATCAGTGGCTCGGCGAACACGGCCAAGCACCCTTCCGCTGGACGGTAGCTGTTCCCCATGGTGAACTCTCGTTTCACCAGAGGCTCATGGCGCGACTCGAAATCAAAGTGGATGGCCGGGGCCTGGAGAGCCGTCGCGGCGATGGCGAATTGGTGTTCTTTTACCAGATTACCGACCGCGCCGGAACAAGATATCAGGACCACACCTCCATCCAACTCAGCAAACTGGATGAGAACGTAAGAGCCATCGATCTGGAGGTCACCCAGCGCGCATTCCTTGTGCCTGGAGACTACCGGCTAGCCGTCGGTCTGCTCGATACAGGCACTGGTGAGCATAGCGCCCGCCAGTCGCAGTTTCGCATTGCCTCACCTCACAATGTGCTAGCGGACGCGTGGCACGATCTGGCGCCGGTTGAATTCATCGGCAACCAGGAACCGCCCGACGGTTGGTATCTACCCGGCATTCACGGGCGATTGCAGTGGGCCGCCTCTGTCCACTCACCGGCCCGAATCAATATCATTCTCAACGTCGCGCCCTCGATACCCGTGCCAGGATCGCGTCGAAGCCAGAGCGGCGCACTGGCAGCTCTGCTTCCCACGCTGAAAGTAATCTCGCAGACGGGATCGCCATCTCTTTCCGAGCACGTCGAACTGCTCGACCTCGCCCGCCGCCGTGCCGCCTTCCAGCAGGACCAGGTGCACGATCTGGATTGGCCGCGCCTGAAGGCATCGTTGGACGATTCGAGTACGGCGTCCATCGACGTTCACTCGCTCACCGAACGGCATCACGATGCGCAATTCTTCGTCTCCCAGGTACGCACTCTGCTGCGCGCCTCGGAAAAACAGCCCTGTGTTCTGGTGGTACTTACTAATCCCGTGGCCTTCGAGTCCGGCGAGGACCTGGAACCGGTTTCGAGGGAAGCCTTGCCCGCTTGCAGTGTCTTCTATATTCGCTACCACGAGCCCGTGGCGAGAGTTTCTCCCTTCGACCAACAGATGGGCGGACGGGGCCGAGGTTCACGTAGGGGCGGGCCCATTCGCAATCGGCCTCCGCAGGAAGTAGTCGACCAATTGGAGGCTACCCTCAAGCCGCTAGGTCCGAAAGTGTTCGATGTCGCAACGCCGGAAGAGATGACCAAAGCCCTCGGCGAGATAGAGAAATCGCTTCTGGCAATGGATGGACAATCTTCGCGCTAGCGCTATTGAAGACATTGTGGCGCACGCACTCATGCGTGCCGTGTTCGCACTCTTGCGAACACCGTTTTCGACCGAATCCCAAGCGTTCACACGAGTGTGAACGCGGCACGCCGTGGGCGTGCGCCACGCGGCTCAGTTTCCCTATTTGTGCAACGGTTTCTGACAGAGGCGAACGTTCTCCACTATCTGTTGGACAAGCGATTTGCCGGTCCGGAAGATGTTGTTTCGGGTAAGTTCACCGTTCGCAGTCTGAGCCGCCGGAATCACAACTTCCGTGTGACTTCCGGAACGCGCGAGTATCTTGTGAAACAAGTCAGAAAGTGGGACGCGGAAGGCCGCGCAAGCCTGGAGCGGGAAGCTGCGGTGTACTGGCAGGCCCGCACCAATCCGAGCCTCACTCCAGTTGCGGAGCTGGCTCCGCGATCGCATGCCTGGGATCCTCACAATGCCGTCCTGATTCTTGAGTATCTTCCTGAGCACGCCGAGTTGTACGACCTGCCCGATCGCTTCGCGCCTGAACTGGCGCGCTTGGCTGGACAAGCGATGGGAGCCTTCCACCGCGCGATGCAGTCGGAAGAGCACCTCTCATTATTCCCGGCCGAGCTGCCGGAACAGTTGTCCATTCACGAAACCAACGAAGAAGATCTAGCTGATGAAAGTGCCGCCCGGAGACGGTGATCCAGGGTGACTGGAAGCTCGATAACTGCCTGGTTTCTCCCGGGCGCGATCGCCTGCGTGTAGTGGATTGGGAATTTGCCGGTTGGGGCGATCCGGTGTGGGACTTGGCCACATTGCTGCAGTCCTATTGGAACTTTTGGGTGCTTCGACCATCGCGCTACCGGATCGAGGAGATTCAACCTGCTCTTCGAGCCACACTGATTGGCTACGCGCGGCCAGATATCACCGAACGGTCCATCCGCTTTGCTGGGGCACGGATGCTCCAGACCGCATTTGAGCATCTGGATAAGGCAGAACGAATGACAGCGGAAGCGATCCGGCTGATGCAGGCCAGTCTGAACATTCTGACCCGTCCTGAGTGGGCTGCCGGGCAACTTTTGGGAATAGCGTGACGATCGAAGAAGAATTGAAAGCAATTCTGGCAGCGGACCTGGGCGCGCAGGATGATCCCGCGAAACTCGCAGTGATCCTCTACAACCGCTGTTACACGGTGTCGATTTTCGATTCCCCGGAAATGCACCGGCTCCCTTACGGTCGCGGCTCGGTAAAAGATTTGACGCCGGTGCTCGAAGCCGCCCATCGATCCCGCGCAAGTTGGGACGAAGGCTGGAAGATCGATCAGATGCTCAGCGATGGACGAATCCTGGCGCGCAAAGGAGCCGCGGCGCGCGCATTCCTGCCGGGAGAGTACGTGACACATCGCGGCATCGGTTCCGGTCCCAAAGCCAGCGCGATGATGAACATTTTTGTCCCACCAGGGTCTGCGGAGCTGCAGCCCGGGTATTACTACGCTTTCGGCGAAACGGTGAGCGAGTTCGAGGAAGGCGAGCAGACCATTCGTTTCTTCTGGAATATCACGGCGGATGGTGCGCCGCGCTTGATGGAAGCGATTACGCAACAATTCAACCAGTTTCAAATACCGTTTCGGTTCAAATGTCAGATTCGATCCTCGGATTATCCCCGGCGGGATGCCGCTGTGTTGTATCTGCACTCCCGCTACTATCCGATTGCCGCGCTCGTGGTGGAGGCCATTCACGCGCAAATCTCGCCGTGGCTCAATCCGGGCACGCCTCTATCCGCAAAGCGCCTGGCGGGTGGCTTGGCGTTCGCCGAAGATCCGGGAGAGAGCTTCGGAGAAAATCGCTCGAAAATCCTGGCGGCGGCCATGGCCGCTACCCGTGGAAAATCGGCGGATGAACGCATGGCGGAAGTGCGGCGGCAATTTGAGCAGCGCGGCCTGTCGCTCGATCAGCCTTGGCGCAATCCGGGTTCGGTGGATCGCTACCAGTTCCCTTTGCCGGTGCTATGAATCCGGCTTACCTCGAGATCGCGGAAAGAATCGGCGCCAGGCTCTGCCGCGACGCGATATGGTACCAGGGCAGAATCAACTGGACATCCGATTTCCTGGATGGCGAGACCATCGCGCACGGTGCTCTAGGGCCTGAGCTCTACAGCGGGACCAGCGGCATCGCGCTGTTTTTATGGCGCCTGGCCGAAGTAACCAGCGAACGCATCTTTCGGGTTACGGCGGAAGCAGCGTTGCGGCAGGCTCTAGATAGAATGCCGGTTTCCGGATGCGGCCTCTACTCTGGTGGACTAGGAATCTTTTATGCGGCGGCCGAAATCCGGCAGGAGTTCGATGAAGACATCGTGCTTCGCCAAGCCGAGCCGAACCCGATGCAACTGGATTTAATCGACGGCAGCGCGGGCGCGATTGCGGTATTGCTCAACCTGCATACACGAACTCGAAGCGCGCCGTTGCTTGAAGCAGCCGTGAGGCATGGCGATCTCTTGCTTCGCGAAGCTTCTCGGTCGGAAGATGGCTGGAGTTGGAAGACCATCCCAGCTTCGCAAAACCTGACTGGATTCTCGCACGGCGCTTCAGGAATCGCTTGGGCATTGCTTGAGCTTCACCGCGTTACCGGAGAACATCGGTTTCGAGAAGCCGCGCTTGAGGCTTTTCGATACGAGCGAAATTACTTCAACCCGGCGGAACAGAATTGGCCGGACTTTCGCGGCGAACAGGCAAGCTACCCAGTCTTCTGGTGCCACGGAGCGGCCGGAATCGGATTATGCCGTCTGCGTGCGTGGCAGATAACGGGCGATGCGGATTTGCTCGCCGAAGCTCAAGTCGCACTCCAAACGGTGGAGCGGCACTCGGCGGCTTTGGCCAATTTCTCGCTCTGCCATAGACGGGCCGGCAACGCAGATGTGCTGATCTGTGCGTCTCAAGTACTAGGAGAAGAAAGCTGGCTGCACGCGGCGGAAGCGATCGCCCAGGAAGGTTTGGAGCGCTTCGAGCGGAGGCGCGTGCCTTGGCCGTGCGGGTTGCCGGATGCAAATGAGACTCCAGACCTCATGTTGGGGCTGGCCGGGATCGGTCACTTCTATTTGCGGCTGGCCGATCCCGCGCGAATCCCAAGTGTGCTGCACTTAGTAGGACAAGTCGGAGACTTGTCCTACGGGGAAGGGGAGATTTCGAAATGACGCGACTGTTCTGGCTTCTGATGGCCTCTTCTGCTCTGCTCGCGCAACCAGCCAAGCCGCTGCACGCCCAAGCTTCGTCAACCATCGATTACACACCTACCGCCGACGGTTTCGGTACCATCGAGATCCGCAATGTATCCTACGAAGTTGTAACCAATGTTCCCGGACGCGCCCCGGCCGATCGCCTGCTGCTGCGCAAGACCATCCGCTCCAAGGAAGTTCTGGGCGACATGGGGATGGAGGCCAATGTCTCGCTCGAAGCCTGGCGCCTGGGTGACGATCTGCGCCAGAGATCCTTATTCACCCTGAACGTTGAGGGAAACGAAGCTAACACCAAGGACAACGCGCTTTTTGTGGTGTCGCGCGGCCTCGAAGAAGTGGAATGGTGGTCCGTGTACAAGCTCGGCAACGGCCAGCATCTGTTTGATACATACGTGCCGCTCGAGAGCTTCTCCATTTCAAGGGAAACCGTAACCACGCGCTACGTTGGGCTGGAAGTGCCGCCAGACGACACCAAAGATGCGCGCTTGAAGCAGCCGAATGTCATCGGCGTGTCAACGTACGCCTCCGACTCCCGCGTGATGCACGAAATTCTGCTGACCTCCGACGATCGCCAGCAGGCCCGGCTTCTGCGATCGTTCGCCGACGTGACGCGAACGCTTTCCGTAACGCTGAACCCATCCCCAACCATCCGGATATCGTTCACGCAAGACTTCCCGTCACCGCCAAACCCGGCCGAAGTGGTTATTCCAGTGAAGGGCGACGATCTGGACCTCAAGAACGCGCAACTACCGGCGAAGCTGCACGCGGCGGTTTGGAAAAGATAAAAGACCGTTTCTCGTTTCTCGTTTCTCGTGTTCTCGTTCGTGCGCCCGCGCCGATCGATATTGTGTCAACATAAGATCGACTCCCCCGCCAGAACTGCCGTGTCCACAGAACGAGAAACGAGAAACGAGAAACGAGTTTTTGATGGATTTCGTCGAGCAACTTAAATCTTCCGTCGACATCGTCAAAACCATCCAGGGCTACGGCGTGAAACTGAAACGCATGGGTAGCACCGGCCGGTATCTGGGGCTGTGTCCATTCCACTCCGAGAAAACGCCCTCGTTCAACGTTAACGCCACCATGCAGCGTTATAAATGCTTCGGCTGCGGCGTGGGCGGTGACGTGCTCAATTTCGTCATGGAGCTGGAGCGCATCAGCTTCTTTGAAGCGCTCAAGCTACTGGCTGAGACAAATGGCATCGCGATGCCGAAGCGGGAGTATTCGGATCCGGACTCCAAGCTGCGCGGAGCTCTGTTTGAGATGCACGAGATTGCCGCGAGCACTTTTCACGCCAATCTCAAAGGGCCGGCTGGTACTGAAGCGCGAAACTACTTGGCCAGCCGCAGCGTCACACCGGAGCAGATAGAAGAATTCGGACTGGGTGTTTCAGAAGCCTCGGGTCAACAATTAACGCGGCGCTTCGAGGGACGTTTCGCTGCCGAGGCTTTAGAAGCATCCGGGTTGGTGCTGAAGCGGCAGGATGGCAGCGGATTCTTCGACCGGTTTCGCGGTAGATTGATGTTCCCGATTCACAATGAATCCGGCAAAGTGATTGGCTTCGGTGGCCGCGCGATGAAGTCCGGCGAAGAACCCAAGTATCTGAACTCCTCCGATTCACCCCTCTATACAAAAAGGAATGTGCTGTACAACCTCCACCGCGCCAAGGATGCAGTGTACAAATCCGGCTATTCGATCCTGGTGGAAGGCTACATGGACGTGATTGGCGTCTATTCAGCCGGCGTACGCAACGTGGTGGCGAGCTGTGGCACGGCGCTCACCAACAACCAGGTGCGGGCGGTGAAGCGTCACTCCGACCGGATTGTTGTGAATTTCGATCCCGATACCGCGGGTGCTACCGCGGCGGAAAAATCCATCCAAATGCTGTTGGACGAGGGTATGCACGTACGCGTCCTCGAACTCGAAGGCGATCTGGACCCGGATGAATACGTCAAAGAAGTTGGCGCCGAGGCCTACCGGAGCCGGCTGGAGAAAGCTCCTGCGTACTTCCATTGGCTGGCGGACCGCGCCCGCAAGAAATTCGATATGCGTACCGTGGAAGGGCGCCTGGAAGGATTCAAGTTCGTGGCGCCCGCCATTCAGCGCATCTCGGACCGCCTGGAACGCTTCGCAGTGGCCAACGATGTAGCCGACTATTTGGGCGTAGATGAGAAGCTGGTCCGCGACTATTTCGCCAAAGGGTCTGAGGAGCGGCGGCAGGTGAGTCACGGGCCTCAGGTCCCTCCCTATGAGCGTCTCTTGCTCAATTCCCTGCTGGTCAGTCAAGCGGCGCGCGATGCCGTTATCCCTCCATTAAGCGAGATGATAGTGGTAGACCGTTTCGTTACCAAAAACGTGTTTCGGGCTTTATTTGCGCTACATACGGACAGTACCGAGTTTCGTTTTTCGGACCTGGAAGGGCGGCTTTCCGACGCCGACCGGGACCTATTGTCAGCGGTCGTTTTTGCCGATGAAGTGCTCGAGGAGGAGAAGGCTCGCGAGCAGGCGCTGTCCTGTCTACGCAGCCTCAAAGCGCAAGATCCGAAAGCCGAAGTGGCTGCGTTGCGCGCACAGGTCAAAGCCGCTGAACGCGACGGAAATCTCGCGGAAGCCTTGCGGCTGGCTGAGGAACTCAATCGCCGGTCTCGCCGTGAGCCGTCACAACAATTATGAGATTCACCTGGCCTAAGAGCGTTCAAGCGATGTTGTACACTAAATGGAATCAGGGCTACGAATCGCTGGGTTAATGGGGTACCAGTGGCTACCGAAGAAAAGTACGGGCGGCTGAAGCAACTCATGGAAGTGGGCAAGGAAAAAGGTTTCGTTCTCTACGACGAAGTGAACGAGCTGCTGGCCGAGGATTTTCCCTCCTCCGGCCGCGAGTTCGAAGATCTGCTCTCGGACCTCGACAGCGCCGGCGTCGAGATCCTGGAAGAGCCCAAGCTCGACTTCGAGAAAAAAGAAGAACCGGACGACTTCGCCGATCTGGAGCTGGCCCAGGACGCCGGCGACAAAACGAACGACCCGGTTCGCATGTATCTGCGCGAAATGGGTACGGTCCCCCTCCTCACGCGCGAAGGCGAGATCGAGCTTGCCAAACGCAACGAGCGCGGCCAATGGGCGGTCCGCAAAGCGCTCTCGCGTTCACCTCTGGTGATCCGGGAAATCATCCAGTTGGGGGATGACCTGCGGCAGGGTGTCAATTCCGTCAAGGACATTTTGGTTCTGCCGGAATTCGTGATCACCGATGAGGACTTCACCGTCCAGCATGACGATCTGGTGGCCAAGATCGACGAGATTGAAAAGTATTACAAGAAGACG
>Ga0182024_10006087_pt1 | contig 26651 bp, 24 predicted proteins | sample P32metaG_FD_120480 | JGI IMG/M metagenome (GOLD analysis project Ga0182024, IMG submission 120480) | Permafrost microbial communities from Stordalen Mire, Sweden - P3-2 metaG (Illumina Assembly) | ecosystem: Environmental > Terrestrial > Soil > Wetlands > Permafrost | place: Sweden: Stordalen... | reverse complement strand
AGGGGATTCAGGTCTCCGCCCCGAGGAAGCTCAGTTCCATCGATCTGGTCACCGAAACCTATCCCGGTTTTCCGACCGATATGCAGGCGCAAATGTGCGCACTTATGTCCGTCACGCCCGGCATCAGCGCGATCACGGAAAAGATTTTCCCGAGCCGCTTCATGCACTTGAGCGAGTTGCGCCGCATGGGCGCGAGCGTGGAGTTGGAAGGCGCGACCGCCATCCTGCACGGCGTGGAGCATCTCAGCGGAGCGCCCGTCATGGCTTCCGACCTGCGCGCCTCGGCGGCGCTTGTTCTGGCCGGGTTGGTCGCCCACGGCACGACGGAGGTCAATCGCGTTTATCATATCGACCGGGGCTACGAGCACATTGACGAAAAGCTGCGCAAGCTCGGCGCGGAAATCGAGAGGGTCAGATGAACGACGGGTTGCGCCGGATTATTTATCCGGGCACGTTCGATCCCATCACCAACGGGCACATCGACGTGGTGGGGCGCGCGTTGCAGCTTTTCGACGAGGTGGTGCTGGCCATTGCCGCCGATTCGACGAAGAAACCGCTCTTCACCCTGGAAGAACGCCTGGCGCTGGCTGAAAAAGCACTGGTTCAGTTTGGCGCGAAGGTTCGGGTGACGGCCTTTCACGGGCTGCTCATCGATTATGTCCTGAGCGAGAATTCGCGCGCGATTTTACGCGGCTTGCGGGCCGTCTCGGACTTTGAATTTGAATTCCAAATGGCGCTGATGAACCGCAAGTTGAACGATTCAATCGAGACGCTTTTCCTGATGCCGCGCGGGGCCTACACTTATCTCAGCTCGAGCATCATCAAGGAAATCGGACGGTTGGGCGGGGATACCTCCGCGTTTGTCCCGCCTCTGGTCGGCAAGGCGCTCCATGAGAAATATCATGGAAAAAAGTCATGAACTTTTTTCCCGCGCTGGTCACGGAGGAGCATCCGCTCGAACTCAAAGAGGAGATGGCCGCGGAAGTTCTCGGTCTTGATCCGGCCACAGCCCGCGCGGAGAAAGCGATCCGAGTCGAATTGGTCGTGCAAAAGGACGAGGAGAACTTTCTGGCGACGGGCTGGGCCACGACCTCCCTTTCTCTCCTCTGTGGACGATGCGCGGGGTGGCTCCCCTGGCCCATTCGCGCCAAAGTGGAGCATTATTTTGAGGCACCGCATCCGAATTGCATCGACTTGACTCCCTTAATCCGGGAAGATATTTTGCTCGAATTACCGCTCAATGCGGTCTGTCGGCTTGGCGCGGATGGTCGTTGCCCGGTCACTGGCGAGATTTACCAACCGCGTCCGGAAACCTCCGACACATTAGTCGGAGAGGAAGTTTGGGAGGCGTTGAGTAAAATTAAAACGAAAGACTGATATTTATGGGAACTCCTAAACGCAAAACATCAAAGATGCGCCTGCGCACACGCAAGGCCGCGAACGCGTGGAAATCGCCGGGTCTCTATGTGGATCCGAAGACGGGAAATCGTCATCATGGCCACTGTGTCGACGAGAAGACCGGCATGTACAAAGGCCGTCAGGTCATTTCCCGCACGGTTAAAGAATAGGTTGGCCTTGGTCGCGAACATGGGCGGAAAACGGATGCCTTGCATCCCCGCCTTTTTTTGTAACCCTACTCCGCATGAAGATCGCTCTTGATGCCATGGGCGGGGATTCCGCACCCGCCAGCACTGTGGCCGGCGCATGGGAAGCGCTCAAGAAGTATCCGGACATCGAGATTATTCTCGTGGGGGATCAAGCGCGTATTGAGCAGGAACTCAAGGCCCTCGGCGCATGGCCCATGCACAAGCGCTTTTCCATTTTTCATGCCACCCAGGTCGTGGACATGGCCGACAGCGCGACGGACGCGTTGCGGCGCAAGAAGGATTCCTCCATCTCGCGGGCCTGCGATTTGCTCGCCGATGGCGGCGCGCAGGCACTGGTCTCGGCCGGCCACACCGGGGCGTTTGTCGCGGCAGCCAAAGTTAAACTTCGCATGTTGCCCGGCATCGACCGCCCCGGCATTGCGACGGTCATGCCGACCGAAACCAATCTCTTCCTGCTCATCGACGCCGGAGCCAACGTTGATTCCGAACCGAAGCATTTGCTGCAATTCGGGATCATGGGCTCCGTTTATTCCCGCGAGGTCATGGGCCGCAAAAATCCGCGCGTCGGCCTGATGAGCATCGGCTCGGAGGCGAGCAAGGGAAACGAACTGACGCGCGAGGCTTACAAGGAGCTGGCCCTCGCGAAGATCAATTTTATCGGCAACGTGGAGGGGCATGATCTTTTTAACAAGCCGGTCGACGTCGTGGTGTGCGACGGCTTTGTCGGCAATGTGATTCTCAAGACTTCCGAAAGTCTGGCCGGCGCGATTTTTTCCTGGCTGAAGCGCGAACTGAAAAAAGATCTGCGCCGCACGGCTGGCGCGTATCTGGCCAAAGAGGCGTTTTATGCAATTCGCCATAAGACGAACACGGAGGAATATGGCGGCATGCCGTTGCTGGGCGTGAACGGCATTTGCATCAAGGCGCACGGCAACTCATCGCCCAAAGCGATCAAGAATGCCATCCGGGTCGCGAGGGAAGCCGTGACTCAGAAGGTTAATCCGAGTATTGTCGCGGAAATAGCCCAGCATGATAAATTTGTCCAAGATGCAAAAATCGACGGAAAACGTGCGACGTAGTGCCTCCATTATTTCCACCGGGGCCTATCTTCCGAGCCGCGTTCTTACGAATGCGGATTTGGAGAAGATGGTCGATACGAGCGACGAGTGGATCCTCAGCCGCACTGGCATCCGCGAGCGGCGCATCGCGGCGGAAGACGAATTCACCTCCGATATGGGCGCGCGCGCGGCTCAACAGGCGCTTGAGTTGGGCGGAATCGATCCGCAAAGCATCGACCTGATCATCGTGGCCACCTGCACGGCGGACACGGTGTTTCCCTCCACGGCCTGCTACATCCAGAACAAGATCGGCGCGATTCGCGCGGCAGCCTTTGATGTCCAGGCTGCCTGTTCCGGTTTTCTCTATGCGCTAGTCACCGCGGAGCAGTTCATCTCCTCGGGCGTTTACAAAACCATCATGGTGGTCGGCGCGGAAAAACTTTCTTCAATCGTGAACTGGCAGGACCGCAACACCTGCGTCCTCTTTGGCGACGGGGCCGGCGCCGTCATTCTGCAACATCGTCCCGGATCGCGCGGCCTTCTTGCCTTTGACCTCGGCGCGGATGGAGCGCAAACGAGTATTCTTTCCGTTCCGGCCAGCGGTTGCCGGATCCCAATGACTCCCGAAATTCTCGACCAGCGATTGCAATTTCTCCAGATGGCAGGCAAGGAAGTTTTTAAATACGCGGTCAACGCCATGAATCGCTCGGCGGAGGAATGTCTGGAGAAGGCGGGAGTCAAGCCCGAGCAGGTCCGGTGGTTCATTCCGCACCAGGCCAATCAGCGTATCGTTGACGCCGTGGCCCAGCGGATGAACGTGGGGCTGGAGCACTTCGTCATTAATCTCGAACGCTATGGCAATACCTCGGCAGCCTGCATGCCGATCGCGCTGCACGAGACGAGCGTGGCGGGCAAACTCGATCGCGGCGATCTCGTGCTGATGGTCTCCTTCGGCGGTGGCCTGACCTGGGCCAGCACGGTACTGGAGTGGTAATGTTGGAGAAGGATCGGGCTTGATCCATTAACAGCGACACATTTTTTCGAAATGCCCACCTCGACTTCAACCTGGGATGCGCGCAGAACAGAGCTGGAATTGCCGGAGGAAATTGATCTCCAGGTCGAGCTGGCCAACGTCGGCAGCCGGACGCTCGCGATTTTAGTCGATCTTGCCTTCGGCGGACTTGTCCTTTTCATCGTCTATGCGCTCACCATGTTGCTGGCCCACGATATCGCGGACGACTGGCTCACACGGCTCAGTTCCAACGCCCTGAGAACGCTGCTGATGTTGCTGATCTTCGGTTTGCAGTGGGTTTACTTTAATATCTTTGAGTGGATGTGGAACGGGCAGACGCCGGGCAAGCGGCTCCTGCATCTTCGCGTCATTAAAGTGGATGGCTCGCCGGTCAGCGGCATTGACGTTCTTTTAAGGAATCTTTCCCGGCCCATCGACACGCTCGGGCCGATGGGATTGATCGGTCTTCTCATGATTTTTGTCAGCCGCAAAGCGCAGCGCTTGGGCGACTTGATGGCGCGCACGCTCGTCATCCACGAGACCAAAATTGACTGGTCGATTTTCGATCAAATCGAAGGCCCGGCGGCGGCTTCTCCCGGTTCAACGGCGCATGCCGCGCCCGCCATCCGCCTGACCTCGGCGCAATGGGAATTGCTGCACCGTTATCTCAATCGCCGCGACCAGTTTGAAGGCGAAGCGCGCCGGCATCTGGCCCTTTCGCTCTATGATACGCTGAAACCGTCCGTCAAAGGAACGGATCTTGAACGTTCCCCGCTGCCGCCGGAAGACTGGCTGGTGGAATTGGCCCGACGCACATGAATTTCTTTTGCGACATCGAGTTTGTTGAGGAATCACCTCAGTCTGTAGCGGCGGTCTATGACCGCCGTTGGATGAGCGAACCTTATTGCCTATGCGTCGGCGGTCATAGACCGCCGCTACAGGAGCGGGCATGACCCTCGGTACTTTTGTCCGCAAAAATCGGCCCCAATGGCAGCGATTGGAGATGATGCTCGGCTTAATCGAAACGCGCGGGCCGCGCCGGACGGACCGATCGTTTCTGCGGGAACTTTCCTCGCTTTATCGCGCCACCACGGGTGATCTTGCCTTCGCGCAGACCCACTACCGCGGCACGACGCTGCTGCTCTTTCTGCATCAGTTAGTCGCGCGCGCCCACAACCAGATTTATCGTCCGCACCGTTTCTCGTCTCGCGTGGCGGGACGCTTTTTCTTCAACGAAATTCCGCAGTCGATCCGGGACCATCTCCAGGCTGTGGCATGGTCGGCGATTATTTTTCTGATGGGAATCGCCCTGGGACTTTCGGCAGTCCAATTCGACGAGCGCGCGGCCTCCATCATCCTGCCGACGAGCATGCTCAATTCGATTTATTCGGGCCAGATGTGGACGGGCGGCATCTTCAGTGTGGTGCCCGCGCCGGTCGCTTCGACGTTTCTCTTCACCAGCAACATCTCCGTGGCGCTGCTCGCCTTCGCGGGTGGGCTCTCCTTCGGTCTCATCACGGCTTTTATTCTCTTCCAAAACGGTTTCATGCTCGGCGTTGCTTTCAAGCTCTGCGCCGATTACGGCCTGCTCGGCGCCATGCTTGAATTTATCGCGGCTCACGGCTTGCTTGAAATCAGCGCGATTATCATCGCGGGCGCGGGCGGGTTTGTCGTGGCGAATGCGCTGCTCAATCCCGGCTCCTATTCGCGCGGCGACGCGCTGGCGCAACACGGCCGGTCGGCGGTGCGCATGGCGGTTGCCTGTGTGCCTGCGCTGGTGACCGCCGGTTGCATCGAGGCGTTCATTTCACCCTCGCACTTTCCGGTTTGGTTCAAGGTCGCGCTTGGCCTGACGCTGGGGATTTCCTTTTGGCTCTATTTGCTGCTGACGGGGAAGGCGCAAAGCGTAAAAGTGCAGTAGGTCGCCGTCGCCGCTACACGAGTGTGCCGGGCGACGGAGAAACGAAGCAGCTTCCTGTGCGCTCGCGGTGCCGCGTTCGCGCACCCGGACAACAAGTAGTCCGGGCCACCCAGGAGGTTACAACCTCGAGATCAGCAACTCCCGCTGGAAAATCAATTCCTTGGGCAGATCGGCGTAAAGTTTGAAGAAAAGTTCGTCCTGCATTAGCACCTCGCGTTTCCATTCCTCGAGGTTGAGCGAGAGTGCTTCGGCGAGGTCCGCCGGATTGGAATCGTCGAGGCCCGTGGTGTCGATGTCTTCAGGCTCGGGCATCCAGCCCACCGGTGTTTCGTAGGCGGGAACGCGCCCGCGGCAACGGTCGATGATCCATTTCAGGACGCGCATGTTCTCACCGTAACCGGGCCAGAGGAATTTGCCGTCCTTGCTTTTGCGAAACCAGTTCACGCAAAATACTTTTGGCGGACGCTTGAGCATCTTTCGCATCCGGAGCCAGTGCCGGAAATAGTCGCCCATGTTGTAACCGCAGAACGGGAGCATTGCCATCGGATCGCGGCGCACCTGGCCCACGGCCCCGGCGGCGGCGGCGGTCGTTTCCGAAGCCATGGTCGCGCCGACATAGACGCCGTGAATCCAGTTGAACGCCTGGAAGACGAGCGGGAGGGTCGTGGCGCGGCGGCCGCCGAAAATCAGCGCACTGATCGGCACGCCTTCGGGGTCGTTGGCTTCGGGCGCGAGCGCGGGATTGTTCCGCATCGGCGCGGCGAAGCGGCTGTTGGGATGGGCCGCCTTTTCCTTCGAGGCGGGCGTCCAGGGCCGGCCTTTCCAGTCGAGGCATTGCGCGGGCGGTTCGCCGTCCTTGCCTTCCCACCAGACATCGCCGTCGGGCAGGAGTGCGACGTTGGTGTAGATCGTGTCCTTCGACATGGAAATCATCGCGTTGGGATTCGATTTGAAATTGGTGCCGGGCACAACGCCGAAATAACCGGCTTCCGGATTGATCGCGTAGAGGCGTCCGTCCGGGCCGGGCCGCATCCAGGCGATGTCATCGCCGACGGTGGTGATTTTCCAGCCGGCAAATTCCTTCGGCGGGATGAGCATGGCGAAATTGGTTTTGCCGCAGGAGCTGGGAAAGGCGGCGGCGACGTAATTTTTTTCGCCGGTGGGCGATTCAACGCCGAGAATGAGCATGTGCTCGGCCATCCAGCCCTCGATGCGGCCCAGGTAGGAGCCGAGCCGGAGCGCGAGACATTTTTTCCCGAGCAGCACGTTGCCGCCGTAGTTGGAGCCGACCGAGATGATCGTGTTGTCCTGCGGGAAGTGGGCGATGAAGCGGCGCTCAGGGTTGATGTCGAGCATGCTGTGGAGGCCCTTGGTGAATTTGCCCTCGGAGCCGAGCTGGTTCCACGCGACTTCGCCCATGCGGGTCATGATGCGCATGCTCAGGACGACGTAGATCGAGTCGGTGATTTCGATGCCGACTTTGGTCAGGGGTGATCGGGGCGGTCCCATCAGGTAAGGTACGACGTACATCGTGCGACCCTTCATCGCGCCGCGGCAGAGGCCGTAAAGTTTTTCGTACATCGCGGCGGGGGCCATCCAGTGATTGGTCGGTCCGGCGGCGTCGGGTGTGCGGGTGCAGATAAACGTGCACTCCTCAACGCGCGCAACGTCGTTCGGATTCGAGCGATGGTAGTAGCAGCCGGGCAACTTTTCCTGGTTGAGCTTGATCAGGACGCCCGCGTCGACGGCCAGTTGCGTCAGGCGCTCTTTTTCTTCTTCGCTGCCGTCGCACCAGTGAATCGCATCGGGTTCGCATATCGCCTTCATCTCATCGACCCAGGTCTGCACACCGTGGTGAATGGTTTTGAAGGCAGCGAAGCTTAGAGGAGATGCGGGCTGGGTACTCATGGTTTCCAGTATAGTAAGTGCCGACGTTTTGCCACGCTCAACTTATTTGGCTTTTGCTGAGCTTGGATTGATCAAGCCGGAGGCTGTCCCTCCATTGGCGGTCATAGACCGCCGCTCATCAAAAGATCTTATCGAGCGCCAGCGCGGTCAGGATCAATGGCAGATAAATGATTGAGGTCAGAAATAGCGTGCGGGCGCGGGGCCGGTCGGGTTGGCGCGCGAAACAAATTGCCGCCGCGATGAAGACGAGCGAGAGAAATCCGGCGGTCACGGCATAGAAGAGTCCCGAATGGCCGATCCACGCGGGAAGGAGGCTGACCGGCAGCAAAATCAGTGCGGAGACGACGGCGTGGATTCCGGTGCGTTTGCCCGTGGTATCGTGGGTGGAAACCATGCGCAATCCGGCGCCCCGATAATCGTCCTTATACATCCACGCGATGGCGTAGAAATGAGGCAATTGCCAGCACGCGAGAATCGCGAAGAGCGTCCAGCCCTCGACGCTGAATCTTCCCAGCGCGGCGGTGGCGCCGATGAGTGGAGGCAGTGCACCGGGAATCGCGCCGACGAGTGTGTTGATCTCGGAGATGCGCTTAAGCGGCGTGTAGGCGAATACGTAAATGACGAGAGTCAGGGCGGAGAGGAGCGCGGTCAGGCCATTGACGAACCAGGCCAGTTCCGCCAGCCCGACTGCGCCGAGCATGAGACCGGCGAGGATCGTTTCCTTGAGCGGCAGGCGGCGTGTGACGAAGGGGCGTACCTGGGTCCGGCGCATCAGGGCGTCGGTATCTCGTTCGAGGGCCTGATTGAGGATCGAGGAGCAAATAGCGACGAGCGCGGTGCCGAGGAGCGTGTGGCCGAGTGTGATCCAATGGAAAACGCCATGACTGGCCATGCAAAAACCGGCGAGCGTGGTGAGCAGCACCATCACCGTCAGGCGCGCCTTGGTCAATTCCGAGAGATCGGAAGCGAGGGAAAATTCGTGGACGGCCTGCGTCGACTCGGGATTTGTCGCCCGAAGCAGAGGTTCAACCGGGTTGGAAGCGCAGGCAGGGTTCACGCAACGTCTCTTTTCGCAAGTTCCGCCCGCGATTGCAAACGCCAACTCATGGCGGTGAGCAGTGCGCCCAGGACGAGCGTCAGGGCTCCGACGGCGACATGCGTCGTCGCGACATCGGCGGCTTTGTTCGTCCAGATGGTGCAGGCGCCGAGGACGAATTGGAGGAAAACTAGAAAGACCCAGACGGCGCTCCAGCGGCGCAAGATGGGGGCGCTTCCGGGGCTGGTCCACAGGGCGGCGGCGGCGGCGAGAATGGCAACCGTAACCAAAACCGCACCGACGCGATGAGCCATTTGCATGTTGATATAAAGGGCGCTGGTGGGGATTTCGTGATGCTCGATGCGCGCGAGGTTGTATTCATCGACCGAGGCCGGATCGGTCTTCGGCCAGACCTGGCCATAGGCGAGAGGGAAGTCGTTGATGGAAAGTCCGGCATGTTCATGACGCATGGTTGCGCCGATCATCAACTGGCAAAAAATCAGCCCGCAGATGGCCAGCGCGCGTCCGGTCCACTTGCGCGGCGTGATGCCACTACCAGGTCGTGACGCAAGTGAATCCACTTCAATCCACCAGCGCGAGGTGAAGAGCGCGATGAGCGAGACACTGACGAAGAGAAGCTGGGCCAGGCAGCCGTGCAGGATGCCAAGCTGGTCTTCGCTAAGCACGACGCGCAAGCCGCCAATGGTCCCTTCCAGCAGGACAAAAACGGGCACAACCCCGCCCATCCAGCGCAGCCAGATTCGTTCCTGAAAACAGAGCCATACGGCGAGAATGGTCATCAGGACGCCGACCCCGCTCGCCACCAGCCGGTGCGAGTGCTCGTAGAAAATGCCGCCGACCCAATCCTGCCACGGGAACAAAAACATGTTGTAGCCGTAGCTGTTCGGCCAATCGGGAACGGACATGCCCGCTTCGTGGCTCGTCACCAGTCCGCCGAGGCAGATCAAAAAGAGAATCGATCCGGCGCAAAAGCACGCGTAGCGATGGAGCGCCCAGCGATAACGCGGACGAGCGGTTTCTGGAGGCAAAAAATAGTCGGGCGAGGGGGCGTGCATGGGCGAAAGTCGGGAGCCAATATCGGAATCGAGAGGGGAAGTGTCAAACAGTTGTTGGGCGGCTGACGGAGTAGTAAGAGCAGTTCGTGGAGGGAAGCAGGGCTTATACCCTCGATTTGAGGGGCATTTTGGCTTGGTCCCGCTATAATCGCGCCCGATTATACCCCGCTCGAAGCCTGCATGACCACCAACCCCAAGCCATCCGTTCCGATTACCGAAGCCCAGCGCCGCGCCGCGATCAAACATCGGCGCGAGACCTCGACGTTTTGGATGGCCATCCATCTGCTCGGCTCGCTGAATCTCGCCGTCTTTCTCATCATCACCATCGCGGGAGCGATTGCGTTTGCCACCATCATGGAATCGAAATTCGATTCGGGGGTCGCGCGCTACTACATTTATAACGCGGCCTGGTTCAATGTCTGGCTGCTCGGCCTCGCGCTCAACCTGCTTTGCGCGGCGTTCACCCGCTGGCCATGGCAGCGGAAACACCTCGGATTCGTCGTCACCCATGCCGGGATTATTTTGCTGCTCACCGGCGCGGTGATCGGGAGGACGCTCGGCTTCGAAGCCTTCGTCACGCTCGATAAAACCAAGTTGCCGCAGCACCAGCTTATCATGCACGAGGACATCCTGACCGTTGATACGTCGAGCGGCGTGCGCGGACAGATGCCCTTCGATATTGAGATACGCCCGCCGACCGAAGCGCGGCCTTTTTCGCTGCCGCTGGAAAACTCGACGCTCAAGCTGGTGGTGGATCGCACCACGGAAAATCTGGTGCCTGACGACGCGCTGGCCGCCTCGGTCGATCCGGTCGCGCCGCAAGGCGTGGAGTTGCATTTCGTGAACGCTGGCATGGGCCAGAACGTGGCCGCCAATTTAATGCTGGGCGACGGCGTTGACACCTTCGACTTCTTCGGCATGGCCAAAATCGAGATGGTCGATTCCCTCGACGAAGCGCATCCCATCGCATTGCCGAAAAGCGCGGAGCCTGTAGCGACGCCTCCCGCCACTCCGCGAGATGAGACGCCGTTTCACGAGACGCATCTGATTTTTTTCAACAGTCCGGAAACTCCGGTGATTGATACGGACGCTGACGCGCAGAGCGGTTACGAGGTGAAACTGGCTCCCGCCACAGGCAAGCCGGATGAGTTCGAGGCGACGGTGACAGGGCCCTCAGGCATGAGCAAGGTCTTGTCTGTTCGCGAGGTGTCGGGCGCGTGGTCGAATCTCTTGGGCGACGGCGATCCGATCCTGTTTCGCGTGGCGAAATACTGGCCCGAGTTCGCGATGAAGGACGGCGTTCCTACGTCGCTGTCGGATCAGCCGCGCAACCCCGCCGTGTTAGTCCAAATCACCGGGCCGACGAAGCTCCTGCCTCCTGCCCCGCCAAAACCTGTCGCCGCCGCACCACCGTTGCCGCAGGGTCTTGTGATGCGGATCGCGTTGGCTCAAGAGCAGGGAAAAATTGTTTACGAACTGGAACGCGCGGGAAAAATCGAGGCGCGCGCCACGGCGGCCCAGGGCGAGACGATCCATCTCGGATGGTCGAAGTGGGAGGCAAAAGTCGATACCGTGTTGCCACATGCAGAGCTCCATCGCGAGATGAAGGAATTTACCGGCGACGTTACGCCGATGATGGCCGCATCGCTCCGGCCGGGCATTCGCGCGCACCTCGTCGCGCCGGACGGAACCAGCGGGCCGGCCGAGTGGATTCCTGAGGGAACTTCGCGTGAGCTGTTCAACGGACATGATTTCGCCACGGTCGGCTTTGGGCAGCGCGTCATCCCGCTGGCTTTTTCCATCTCGCTCGAAAATTTCGAGGTGCCGCGCGACGAGGGGACCGACACGCCGTCGAATTATATCAGCAGCCTCCGCTTCGAGGATGCCGTCACGGGCCGCGTTGTGCGCGACAAGGCTTATATGAATTCGCCCGCGATGTTCCCCGGCGATTTCTGGCGCTCGCTCCTCGGCTGGAATTACAAATTTTCGCAGGCGAATTGGAACCCGCAGAATTTAAACGAAACCACGCTCCAAGTGTTGTATGATCCGGGCTGGCCCTTGAAGTGGACCGGCTCGATCGGGATTTGTTGCGGCATTGCGCTGATGTTTTATTTCATGCCGAAACGTTCGCCGAGCGAGCGCGCAGGCCGCGAGGAAAAACAAGAGGAAACATAATGCGATTCATGACAAAAGTTTTAACGATGCTCGGGATCATTCTGCTGGGCGGAGCCCCGGTCTTGCGTGCTGAACCGGTGGCGCTCGACACAGACGCGCTGGCGACTCTGGCCGTGCAGGACCATGGCCGCAAAAAGCCGTTCACCACTTTCGCGCAGGAAACGCTTCTGACCATGAGCGGCACGAGCGCGTTGCCGGTCGAACAGGCCGATGGAAGCGTGGTAAAACTTTCGCCTGAAGAAGTGGTGCTCGACCTCTGGTTCAAGCCGGAAGGATGGGACGACAAGCCGATTATCATGCTTAATTTCCTCGAACTCAAAAAGAAGTTCGGCCTGCCGTTAGACCAGAAACTTTTTTCCTTCAACGAGCTGATCAAGCAGCCGTTGCTGGGGGAACTGCTCGATGAAGCGCAGAAATTGCGGCAGGCCGACAAGGCCGATAGCCTGACCAGCCTGCAAAAGGAGGCGGAGCATTTAGGCGAGCGGTTGCGGATGTTTCAGGATGTTGTGAACGGCCAGAAGCAGACAATTTTTCCTAATCCGATTTCGGCTGAAGGGCGTTGGGGGACCATCCAAGATGAGGTTCCCGGTACTGGCATCTGGTTGACCGCCAATACAGATCTGCGCTCCCCCGATTCGCCGGAATACCATGCGGGTCAGAAATTCACCGTCTGGTATCAGGCCTATCGCGGTGGCGACATCACTGCATTCAATGCGCAGACACCTCAAGTTGTCGAATCGCTCCGCGCGCTTGCGCCGCAATTTTATCCTGCCGCCTCCACGCTTCAATTCGAATACAACTATATGACGCTACATCCGTTCCGCTGGGCATGGATCAGCTATCTTTGCGCACTCCTGATCTTGTCGCTTACGGCGCTGTGGGCGAAAACGATCGGCTATCGCCTGACTTGGGCCCTTGTTCTGGCCGGCCTTGGCTTCGAGATTTACGGTTTCGCATGCCGGATCATCATCTCGGGCCGCCCACCGGTGACCAATATGTACGAGACGGTCATCTGGGTTTCCTTCGGCGCGATGCTCTTCGCGACCATCCTCGAATCGATTTATCGGAAGCGCTATTTCTTCTACGCGGGCCTTTCCGCCTCAGTGCTGGCGCTGATTGTTGCCGATTCGCAGCCGACGATTCTCGACGCATCGATCAACCCGCTGACGGCCGTTCTGCGCAACAACATGTGGCTTACTATTCACGTGCTCACCATCGTGTCGAGCTACGCGGCGTTCGCGCTGACGGCGGCGCTGGGGCATATCGCGCTGACGATGAGCCTGTGGGGAAAACGTTACGCGACCGCGCTCGGCGAAGTGCAATTTTTCATCTATCGCGCGATGCAGATCGGCGTGCTGCTGCTGGCGGCGGGCACGATTCTCGGCGGTGTCTGGGCGAATTATTCGTGGGGCCGATTCTGGGGCTGGGACCCGAAGGAAACCTGGGCGCTGGTGACGCTGCTGTGCTATCTCGCGTTGCTGCACGGACGGCTGGCGGGCTGGTGGCGCGGTTTCGGGCTATCGGTCGGCTCGGTCGTCTGCTTCCTCTCGGTGATGATGTCGTGGTACGGCGTGAATTTCGTCCTCGGCAAAGGTCTGCACAGTTACGGTTTCGGCACGGGCGGTTTCAGCTACGTGGCCTGCTTCGCGGTGTTCGAGGTGATTTTTGTCGCGTTTGTGTTGTGGTGGAATCGGAAGCACGCAACGGCGAAAATCGCTTCTACGGCAGTTTCGCGGAAACCTGACGAAGGTTTGGCCGGGCAGGGGGCTTGACTCTTTCGCGTGACAAAAAAGTGACGCAGGCCGGAATCCTTTTGCATCGCGGCGCGGCTCAATTAGGATTTGCGGCATGAGCTCTCCCGTCCGCGATTTTATCACGCATCACTACCGTCACTTCAACTCCGCCGCGCTGGTCGATGCGGCAAAAGCCTACGAGGCGCATCTGGCCAAGGGCGGCAAGATGTTCGTGACACTGGCCGGCGCGATGAGCACGGCGGAGATTGGCCTCTCTTTGGCGGAGATGATCCGGCAGGACAAGGTGCACGCGATCTGTTGCACCGGCGCGAATCTCGAAGAGGACGTCTTCAATCTCGTCGCGCACGATTACTACGAGCGGGTGCCGAATTACCGTGACCTCACGCCGGCCGACGAAGAGGCGCTGCTCGAACGCCACATGAACCGCGTGACCGACACCTGCATTCCGGAGATGGAAGCGATGCGCCGGATCGAAACCGCCGTGCTCGAGGAATGGGTCCGCGCTGACAAGGCGGGCGAGCGCTTTTTCCCTCACCAGTTCATGTACAAGATTCTGTCCTCGGGCGTCTTGAAGAAGGAGTACCAGATCGATCCGAAAAACTCGTGGCTGCTCGCGGCGATGGAAAAGAACCTGCCGATGTTCGTGCCGGGTTGGGAAGATGCCACGCTGGGCAACATGTACGCCGGGCACTGCATTTCAGGCGACGTGAAGAAGGTTCACACCGTGCGTACGGGCATCGAGTACATGATGGAACTGGCCGAGTGGTACACCAAGACCAGCGTAGAAAGCTCCATCGGCTTTTTCCAGATCGGCGGCGGCATCGCCGGCGATTTCCCAATCTGCGTCGTGCCGATGCTCCACCAGGATTTGCAGCGTTCCGAAGTGCCGCTCTGGGGTTACTTCTGCCAGATCAGCGACTCGACCACGAGCTACGGTTCCTACTCGGGCGCGGTGCCGAACGAAAAAATCACCTGGGGCAAGCTCGGCAAGGACACGCCAAAGTACATCATCGAGTCGGACGCCTCCATCGTCGCGCCGCTGATTTTTGCCTATTTGTTGAAGTGGTGAGATGCGCGCGCGTGTCCGAAGTGTGGAATCATCCCGGACTAATTGCCTGAAGTCGGAGCTTGCGACGCGGGCGCGACGGTTGATGGCGGCGGCGGGGCAGGATTGCCGAAGGTACCGCGCAACAGGAAGGCGATCAACGCCAGCACAATCGCAATGGCTCCAATAACGCGGAAGGTGGTCGAATGCATCATGGCCGTCAAAATCCGGGCAAACCGCCCAGGCCCGCGGGCATCAGCTTGCCGAGTTCCTTCGCGGCGTCAGCCTTTCCCTTGTCGATGGCTTCGCGCACAGCGGTGACGATCAGGTCTTCGAGCATCTCGGCGTCATCCTTGAGCAGCGCGGGATCGATCTTGAGGCTGACGAGCTGGCCTTCGCCGGTCGCAACCGCCTTGATCTGTCCACCGGCGGCCTCGGCTTCGTAATGGCGCGAGGCAAGGTCGGCCTGGAGTTTTGCGGCCTTGGCTTGCAGTTCCTGCGCCTGCTTCATCATTTTCATCATGTTCATGGTAGTTTTTCGGTGGGTGGTTATTTGCCGGCAGGCGTCACGATTTTGGCTTCAAAAATTTTCAGTGCGTTTTGGATCACCGGGTCGGCCAGAAAAGCTTCCTGCGACATATTCGGCGGCGGAGGGGTCGGCTTGCCAGATGCAGGTGAGGTTGCTGACGCCGGCGCATTTTTTTCTTCGACTTTATTTCCATCGCCGACGAGATAAACGAGTTGCAATTTGACGCCCAATTTTTCGGTCAGTGCCTTTTCGAGAATCTCGAGGTTCTTCGGGCTGCGCAAATAGAAGAGCTTTTTTTCGAGCGCCTTGGGTACGAGCACTTCGATTTGATCGGCTTTGCAGGCATGAAACTCCACGGCGCGGATCGTGTCGGCTTCCATCGGACGTTCCTGGGTGAATTTTTCCACGGCGGCGGTCCAGGCGGCTTCGACGGCGGCGGTGGTGACGGCGGGGCTGCCATCGCCCTTGGACGCGGCGGGAGCGGAAATTCCGGTTGCCGGAACCGGAGTTGCCGCAACCGCAGGTGAGGGGACTGGAGCGGCGGTGGCTGATTTGCTTGGAGGCGCGGGCGCAGCGGGTTGTGTTGGCGCGCCGCCGAGCGATTCGAGAATGCTCTCGAGCGAAATCTTTTCCTTAAGCTGACTCATCTGGATGAGCGCGACCTCGAAGACGACATCCTTGGCCAGGGCATAGCGCAGGCGGCTTTCGAGATGGCTTAGTTCCTCCAAAATACCAAGCGCCGCGCCGCGCGAGATGAGGCCGGAAACCTCGGCGAGAACGTTTTTCTCCGGCGTGGAAATATCGCCTTCCAACGCAGTGGGCGAAACTTGGTAGATGACGAGATTGCGGAAGAAGCCGAGCAAGTCCTGGCTCAGCTTGCCGAGATCTTTTCCGGCGGCGGCCAGCTCGCGCGCCGATTTCAATACCGCGCCCACATCGCCTTGGGCCAGCGCACGGCCCAGCGCGGCGACCGGCGTAAATCCGGTCAGGCCGAAGAGCGAAAGCACGTCCGCTTCGGAAACGCGGTCGCCGTAAAAACTGATCGCCTGGTCGAGCGCCGACTCGGCGTCGCGCAGGCCGCCCTCGGCGTAACGGGCGATGGCGTCGAGCGCGCCCGGCTCGGCCTTCACTTTTTCCAATTCGCAAATGTGGGCGAGGTGCGAGCGGATCAGCGGCTCGGGAATGCGGTGCAGATCGAAGCGCTGGCAGCGGGAGAGAATCGTGGTGGGCAGCTTGTGGACTTCGGTCGTGGCGAAGATGAACTTCACATGCGCGGGTGGTTCCTCCAGCGTCTTGAGCAGCGCGTTGAACGCGGCGGCGGAAAGCATGTGTACTTCGTCGATGATGTAGATTTTGTAGCGGCCCTTGGCCGGCGTGTAGCGGACGTTGTCGCGCAATTCGCGGACCTGCTCCACGCCGTTGTTGGACGCGCCGTCGATTTCCAGCACGTCGAGGCAGCGACCCTCGGCGATCTCGACGCAAATGTCCTCCTTCGGATCGAAATCGGCGCTGGGCGCTTTTCCGCTTTCGAGCGCCTTGGCGAGGATGCGCGCGGTGGAAGTCTTCCCCGTGCCGCGCGGGCCGACGAACAGATAGGCCTGCGCAATCCGGCCGAGGCGCAGCGCGTTGGTCAGGGTGCGCACGACCGGTTCCTGGCCGACGATCTCGGCGAAGGTTTGGGGTCGGTATTTGCGCGCGAAAACCTGGTAAGCCATGAGATGGGAATGCTACTGCGAACGCGGAACGCGGCAAGTCTGGAAGAATTAGCCCCGATGCCGGAGCCGGTCGAGGCTCAGGGGTCCGCCACCCGCCGCGGCGAGATAAAGGAAAACGAAGCAATAGAGAACGGCCAGTTCGCCCTTGTTCACCATCGGGAAGAAGTCATGGGGTGCATGAGCCATGAAATAGGCCACCGCCATCTCGCCCGAAAGGATGAAGGCCGCGACGCGGGTGAAGAGGCCGATCACCAGAAGGATGCCTCCGACGAATTCAAGAACTCCTGAAAAGCCTATCATCGAGAAGAGCTGAAAATGGCCCGGCACGGGTGACGGAGGAAAACCGAGCAGCTTCGAGGTGCCATGCTCCAGAAATAAGAGCGCGCTCATGATGCGCAGGACGCTTAACAAATGGGGAGACCAGGTCGATGATTTCATAAGGATTTTTTCGATGCAAAAAAAACCAGAAGCAGTAACAACGGCAGTCAAGTTACCGTTGCTTCCTTTCGGATCTGGCGGGGTTGGCCTGCTGACGCTTTACCACTCCTGGCCGAGACAAGATAACGCAAGCCGGAAAATGTTGCCACCCCAAATTAGGGATAAATACATTGTAACTTCAGCCACCTTTCATCTGTCTTTAATCATGGGGATAACAAGGCAACGGTGGGGATGGAAAGGTGAGTGGAGAGGGCGAATTTTAATTTTATAAAGAGATAAAGCATCTTGCTATCATGTCTTATATGTTGACAATAAGGTACTTATATAAAAATAAAAGATGGTATGATTCCTGATGGTCTAGAAAACATTACTTTGCTACATTATTCCCAAGGATATGCCTAATACACGTCTCATTTTGCATGTAAAGGGAACCCAGGCGGAGACCGCCGAGCTTCCCAAGGAAGTTGTACGGGCCGCAATTTCCGAAGGGCAACTCACTCACTCTCAATTGATTTGGATTCCGTCGGACAATGCCTGGAAACAGGTGAGGGAATTGCCCGATCTTTTACCCTGCGAGCGTCTCATTTTACATGTCAAGGGAACCGACGCACAGACCACGGAACTTCCCAAGAAGGCGGTTCGTACCGCCATTTCCCAAGGCCAGATCACCCACTCTCAATTAATTTGGAGTCCAAGAGAGAATACCTGGAAGCAGGTGAGGGAGTTGCCGGATCTTTTACCCAGCCAGAAACTGGCGCCGGCTCCATCACGTGCGGCGATAGCACGAGTGCCCATGGCCACTGACGCGATTATCCCTGAATCACCCACTGGCCCAGTCGCACGAGCGGTGTCGGCGGCAGCGGCGCCCCCGCCACGAGTACGCGTGGCTGTGACGGCCCCACCCAAGGTGCTCGTGGGGGCGAAATCGGCAGCCCAACCGCAAGTGCGCGTAGCTTCGGTAGCAGCTGACCAACCGCAAGTGCGTGTAGCGTCGGTATCAGCTGACCAACCTCAAGTGCGCGTGGCGTCGGTATCAACTAACCAACCGCAAGTGCGCGTGGCGTCGGTACCAACTGACCAACCGCAAGTGCGCGTAGCGTCAGTATCGGCTGACCAACCGCAAGTGCGCGTAGCTTCGGTAGCAGCTGACCAACCGCAAGTGCGTGTAGCGTCGGTATCAGCTGACCAACCTCAAGTGCGCGTGGCGTCGGTATCAGCTGACCAACCTCAAGTGCGCGTGGCGTCGGTATCAACTAACCAACCGCAAGTGCGCGTAGCGTCGGTATCGGCGGAAACGCCTACCGTCCGGGCGGCAACTCCGGTTGCGAAACAATCGGCCGGACATTTTATGGTCAAAGAGGATGATGAGGGTTCTCATGTGGTCAAATGGGTATGTATCGGATTGGGAATACTCATCCTGTTCGTATTGGGAGGGAATTATCTCATGGTGGATCATCCGTTGGTTTCGAACATGAGCCAAACAGCCTATTCCAACGTGAGGGTCTATGCTCATTACGGCGCTTTTATGCAGCCCAATGTCATTGTGATTCACATTCCGGCCTCCGCGACACTCACCCCGGACAACCTGACTGATTTTATCGTGACACTCGCTCACAGCACACCGCAAAACCCGATCACCCGCGATTTATTCGAGCGGGTCGCCCTGACCACCGGCTGGACGGCGCAGTATAGTTTTGCCGGTTACAGCTGGAAGGAGTTGGGAGACGCGGGCCATGAGACCAAGGACCAGCAAAAGGAAGATATCATGAACGCGCTCGGTGATGCCGCCGGCCAGCCTTTAATGCCGGAATCGACTTTGAATGAGGAAATGCAGCAAGCCGCCCGCGACCGAGTCTGGGAGACTTTCGTGGCTCGTTTTACCGGGAATCGCTAGGCACACGACCTAGGGTTTGTCCGAGGGATACCAATCCTTCAACGCTGCGATGGCGGAATCCTTATAATAGGAAGCAACGCCGACCAGGGCGCCGCTGAGCAGGAGCATCGTGATGAGTAGAAATTTCTTGGGATCACTCATCGCATTGGGATCGACATCGATGATAAAAAAGTAAATAAAAAAAGGCGTGGGAAAGCTGAGAGCCCCCATGGTAATGCACTTGATAAGCAGGAACCGATTCTTCACCATTGCAAAATACTTGGTTACACTCTTATCGGCAAGTAGTAGAATTTGATGCAGTTGTGGGACTCTTTTGGAAATAGTTCGTGATTATTTGAACCATATGACAAGAGGCTATGTTTCCCGCTCAGTTCCCAATCACGCCGCAAAAGGTCTTTTCCTTTTCGCGCGATACGTGACTCCCTTCCGCCTGACTTTGTGCGTTTTGATCGTTTGGCTCTGCTCCCTGAGTTTGCCTCTCATGGCCGATGGAACGAATACGGTTTCGGCACAACCCGTGGCGGGTGCGGATGATTTTGGTCAATATCTGGCCGACCACCAGTCGGACCTGGCGCCGTTTTTCAAGAAGAATGCCGAGGACCTGTTCAAGTTGGGAGTGCCTCTGCTGATGGGAATGACCGGTTGGGTCATTGCCTTCACCATGTTGGCGGGGTGGGGCGTTGATGTTTTGATGAGCCGTGGTTTTGCGTTTTTTTTCGCGCCGGCGTATGCCGATTGGAAACGGGCCGCCATCTACGCGACCGGGCGATTATTTTTGAGCTTCGTTTATACCTGTTTGATCGGGTTCGCCATCGTCTTCAGTCTGGGGCTGGCTCATGCCGGAATTGTCGTGACGCTCGCGCTCATCCTCCTGCTGGTCGTGGCCTTTGCGGCCCAGCTCGTATGGATCCTCTATCTTTATCGCACGGCCTTTCCCGTCTCGGTTGCTTTCTACCTGGCCATCATCGTGGTGCATACCGTCGTCGGTTTTCTGATCGCAAAGCCCGTCATCGGCTTGCAGGCCTCCAGTGTGGCGACCGATTTTGTCGATCGGGTGATCACCCCGAGAATGCAGGCCGAGACGGAGTCCACGAAGGGCGAACTCGCTGCCGCCGACTCAGCCCGGAATGCAGCCAAGGCGAAGGTCGCCGATCTACAGAATCAAATCGCCCAGGCTCAGACGGAAGAAGGACAACTGAGCACAGAAATCGAAGAGAAGAAAAATTCTGACATTTACGTTTTCAGCCAAATTGTCCAGGCCCACGCGCGGGGCGAGCTCGATTCGGCGCGCGACCAGCTCACCGCCTTCCTGTCCAAATTCCCTTCGAGCTCCCTGATCGCCCTGGCCCAGGCGCAACTGGCCCAGGTCAACAACCAGATCGTGGCTGAGGAGACGCAAAAGAAACAGGAGGAGGCCGATGCGGCCCGCGCAGCGGCACTGGCTCAAGCCGATTTGCTGGCGCGAGCGTCCAAGGGAGAGGTGACGCTCTCCGAAATGCGGCAGGCTCTCATTGGTAAAACCCGCGAACAAGTAAGCAACCTGCTGGGGCCACCTTCGGCCACCGCTTCCGACAGCTGGGGCTATCGCCAGCAGATGATCGTTAATCCGCTGACGAATGAAAAAACCGGGCTGACGGTCTATTTTACCGAAGGCACCGTCCTGAGCGTCGATTATAACCGGAACGGAGGATCGCTATGAACCGGGGCCTCGCTTTATCCATCCTGGCAGGCTTCGCGGCGCTTGGCCTGATCCCCACGCCGGGACATGCCGACAGCGGACAACTTTCCCCCGAACGATTGGATGTTGTGGATAAACTCGGCTATTTCACGCCCAGTTTCAAAGCGGCAGTGTATGACTACGTGAACACCAAGCACGGCTTGGTGCGGGCTAAAGCGGAACAGGCAACCCTAACCGGCGAGTTGCCCGATTTGCAAACGCAGGCGACGGAGGCCGAGGCAAAAGCGATCGCCCTTCGCCAGGAACTGGCCAAGTACGAACATCCTGAAGAAACTGATTTCGTCGCGTTGCAGCAGCAAATGAATGATGCCAGCGCAACCCCGCAAGAACAGATCGTGCTGGCGCAGGCCTACGTCTGGACTTACCCAGCCAGTCCGCACGAGAGCGATGCCCAGCAATATTTGCAACAGACGCAGAAGCAGCTGGCCGACCAACAGCAAGCGGAGAAAGACGCCGAGGCGGCTCGCGCGGCCGCCCATGCGAAACTGGTCCAACGGGCGCTGGCCCATGATCTGAACTTGGGCGAATGGAGGGATTTCCTGCGTGATATGTCCCAGGAGGACCTGGTGAAGTTGCTCGGACGGCCCACTTCCCAGTCGGACGATTATTGGACTTATGCCGGTGGTTGGATCGTCGACCCGGCCACCCAGCAGAAGGCCGGCATGGAAATTAACTTCAACGCGGGGCGCGTGATCAGCGTCGACGAAAAACCGAGTTCTCCGTAGCCGTGTTCGGAAGAGCATGGGATGTAGCGACGGTCATAGGCCGTCGCACATTTTTACCAACCCCTTCAGGGTTGCGCTTCCGCCCATGTTACCGGCGCACTTTTTTGCATTTATCGAAAGAACGCATTGAACAAATATTAAGTCCCTATATGTGTCGATTGATTGGCGTTAATTAATAAATTTTTAAATCTTAGGTTTAAGGAAAATATTATCGTAAGATGCTTTTAATAAAAATTTTATAAATCAAAATAAAATACGGTTTCTTGGATGAATGAGATTATTTGTTCATTTTATAGAACCCTTTTTCTGCGCCATGCGTCTAAATAATGTGAATACGATGTGTAGGCAGATGGCATTTCTGGCGTCAACTCTGGTGGGCCGTATGACGGGCATGGGATTGGCTAAAATAACGGGAGGAAGTTTGGTAAACCCAGCTTCAGCCGATGAGCCACGCGATCAAGTGCAATACGCCATCTTCACTCCCACCTTCCATGAAAGGATAATCCTATGAGTACCATGCATTGTTCCCTGCTTTCTCTCGGTTGCGTATTTGGCTTTGCGGCCTCGAACCATCAAACCAGCCTGACGGCTCTGCGCGCCTTCAAAATCGCCCAACGCCGTTTGCGACCCGAAGTTCGGGCCAAGCTCCTGAGCGTCTCCAGCGCGCGAACGGACGGGTTGCTTGCACCCGAAGCGTGGCGGTTTGTTTTCCTCGATCCGGCGACCAGTGGAAATTGCCGGGTGGTGACGGTGGCGGCCAAGACATCCTCGGAACATCCCGATACTGTCGAGGCGTTCAGCTCCGCCAGAACGGAAAGCGTGCCGGCCAGTCATGCGATCTCGCAAAGCAAATGGGCGCTGGATTCGGATCAAGTGCTCGCACTGGCGCGAGAAGCGGCCAAGCTGAAGGGCATCTCCGCCGCTGAATACCGCCTGGGCCAGCCGCGCAGTGGTCAGGAGCCGCTTTGGACCCTCTATTTTTATGCGGAAGCCACGGAGCCGGTGGCCCGTTTCCAGGTAGGGGCCAAGACGGGGGCGGTCAAAATTCTCGCCGGCGAGTAAAGAATTCCGGAGCAAATTCCGGGGCGTTCTAACCAAGAGTTAAAAGTCGCGGAACTGTAACCGCCGGGCCGCGAAGTTGTCACAGTAGTCTGTCTGACTACGGCGCGATTCGTCTTAAGCTTTTCGAACTGTTCGAGAAGCAAGAGGCGCATCCAACTCAACTTCAGAGGGGAAACTACCATGGAACTTTTCGGGGAAACGCTCACCTTCGCTGCTGGATTCTTTTTACTGTTGGCCCTGGCCCTGGCTTTAAGTTTTGAATTCGTCAACGGCTTTCACGACACCGCCAACGCCGTCGCGACGGTCATCTACACTCACACGCTCAAACCCGTCTACGCGGTCATTTGGTCCGGCTTTTGGAATTTCCTCGGGGTTCTCTGGGCGTCGGGTGCGGTGGCTTACAGCATTGTCGCGCTGCTGCCGGTCGAATTGGTGCTCCATACCGGTACGGGCGCAGGCTTTGCGATGATCTTTGCGATCCTTGTTTCTGCGATCATCTGGAATGTGGGCACGTGGTATCTGGGCCTTCCCGCTTCCAGTTCGCATACGATGATCGGCGCGATCATGGGAGTAGGCGTGGCCAATTCGCTGATGGCGGGCAATGGCTGGATGGCTGGAATCAATTGGGGCAAAGCGCAGGAAGTGGGCATGGCCCTGCTTCTTTCGCCTCTGGTCGGTTTTATTGGCGCCGGTTTGCTCCTGCTGGTCTTGAAGTTTCTGGTCCGTCGCGAGGATCTTTACCAGGCTCCGGAAAAGGAGAGCGTTCCGCCGCTCTGGATTCGTGGCGTCCTGATGCTCACCTGCACGCTGGTGAGTTTTTTCCACGGTTCCAATGACGGTCAAAAGGGCATGGGCCTGATCATGTTGATCCTCGTCGGCCTGGTCCCCGGCGCTTTTGCCCTGAACATGTCGACCAATACCGCGGCGGCGCAAGGGGCCGTGACGGAACTTCGGCAAGTTGCGACGATCTTTCAACCTCAGGCCGGTACCGTCACCTTGGTCAAGACCGACGCGTACAAGGAACTTGCTTCTTACATCACGCCGACGGGGCACAAGCCCACGGAAACGACCTATGCCGCCATCGTCCTCGAGAGCCAATTCATTGCCGATACGCTCACCAACACGCCGGACATCACGCAGGTGCCCCGCGAGCAGCGGACGAGCCTTCGCAGCGATATTTATCTTCTGGACGAAACCATTGGCAAGCTCCTGAAAAAGAATCTGGTCACGGATGCAGCCAACGTCGCCATCCTGAAACATGACAAGAAAGACCTCGACAGCATCACCAAGTATATTCCCCTCTGGGTCAAGGTTGCGGTCGCGATTGCGCTCGGCTGTGGAACGATGATCGGTTGGAAACGCATCGTGGTCACCGTGGGTGAAAAAATCGGCAAATCGCACCTGACCTATGCGCAGGGCGCCTGCGCCGAGTTAATGGCCGCCTCCACGATCGGCCTGGCCGATTTCATGGGTTTGCCGGTGAGTACGACCCATGTCCTTTCTTCGGGTATTGCCGGCACCATGGCGGCCAATCGTTCGGGATTGCAGAAAGATACCTTGATCAGCATCCTGCTGGCCTGGGTGCTGACGCTGCCGGTCTGCGTGTTTTTGGGCGCGACCCTTTTCGCCTCGGGCCTCTACGTTATTTTCCACGTCTTCGGGCTGCAATAAGCGGATGCGGTCTATCTTTGGAGGGACACCCTGGATAGCCCCACCTGCCGGTGTCCCTCTAAATTCAGGGCTGATCAGGTATCAGCTTTCTGTCCGCCCTTTTGATGTGAAGGAGGACGGCCACGCAGATCGCGTTGACGCAGATGCCGGCAAAGATGATGACCAGTCCGCGTCGCAATTCGGGAATGCTGCCCAGCATGCCGCGTCCTCGTTCAATCACGAAAATTCCGACCGCCCCCAGCATCGTCGTCAGAATGCAGATCACCACCAGAGTCAGTGTGACGAGAAAAGTACGGCCCATCTTTTGCGCCACGCTCATGGAAGCAAGCGGGGGCGGGGCAAACAGATGCAGCAGCCAAGCCAGGAGGGCATAGGATCGGTTGAGCATGGTTCTTGTCTGTAAGATAGCTTATCGCGGGCCAAAGTCGCTCCCGAAGTGGGACAGGAGGCGTGGAGCCTAGGGGATTCGAACCCCTGACCTCCTCAATGCCATTGAGGCGCTCTACCAACTGAGCTAAGACCCCGATCAAGCTTCGCGCGAAACGCGAACGCGAACCGTAAGAATAAGCATCTCCGCGTCATCCTTACAACGGAAATCATGGTTTGACAGCTTTGGCGGCTTTCGCGCCCCGGACTTTTACTCCGCGTGGCCGATTGTTTCGAGAAACTGATTCACCACCACGGGCGCGGAGCAATATTTTTCCGCGATTTGGCGCGCGGCGCGGGCGTGCTTGACGGGATCTTTTGCCACGGTTTCCAGGGCTGCGCGGGCGCTTTCCTCATCGTGGAAGGTGAGGAGTCCTTCGCCGTGCGGATAAAAATCGCTCCAGCCGGTCTCCTGCAAAATGACGGGGCGTCCGAGGGCGAGATAGGCGACGCTGCGGTCGCTGAACCATCCGCAGCGGGAACGGACGTAGCCGTTTTTGGCCACGCAAAACTCGCCCCGGCTTTGCGCGAGGTAGTCACGATAAAGCTGCCATGGCGTGTTGAGGGGACGCGCATCGATGAGACGCCAACCGCGGGCGAGGAATTGATGCATGACCGGGTCTTCGGGATGGAGATCGGTGGCGATTTCGAGTTTCTCGCTCGTTTTCCCGGGCAGATCGACCAGCTTGGCGAACTCCTCCGATTTGTTGCCGTACCACCTGCCGTCGTATTCGACCTGGGGATAACCGTACCAATGCGTGAAGGTGGTCCAGACGTCGCCCGGCGTTTCCAAATGGGGGTTGGTGAAATGGTCGAGCACGACGGGTACGCCGATCGGCAGCCATTTCCGGCCGGCCAGAGGAGCGAGGCATTCCTTTTTTCCTAAGTTGCGGCCAATGGAGACGAACTTGTCATGGCCGTCGAAGTGCATGTCGGACTTGTAGACTTCGGCCCAGATTTGGGTGAAGGCGGGATCGAGGTCGGCGTAAATTCGTTCCGGTACCGCACCGCAGACGTCCCGTTGCTGGAAATGACCGCAAATCTTGAAAAGGAATTCGGCGTCACGCGCAAAGCGGAGCAGGTCGGGCAACTCGGACGAGGTGGGCGTCTGGCCGTCGAAGAAGAGCGTGGCGCGGTCCTTCAGGCCGAACTCGTTTAGCACAGAGTTCCAATGCGCGAGATTGGCGCTGAGCGCGGGTTCGCATTTCTGGCCGGTGGCGTCGATGCATTTGGCGGGTGGAACATCCTCGACCATCCAGACATCCCAGCCCGCCTGGCGAAATCCAAGCACCCATTGCAGGTAGACCCAGATATTGCCCGCAGCGTGAAGCGGGTACGAGGCGATGCCGACTCCAATGATGACGCGACGAGGCATGATATGTTAGCGACGATCTGGCCGCTAGATGAAATTAAACCCGGCTTTTGAAGTATTCGATGGTCTGCTTCAAGCCGGTTTCGAGATCGACGACCGGCTTCCAGCCGAGCCGCTGCCAGGCGCGGGTGATGTCGGGGCGGCGCTGTTTGGGGTCGTCCACCGGAAGCGGCAGAAAGGTGAGCGTGCTTTTCGAGCCGACGAGCCGGATGATGCGCTCGGCGAATTCCTTGATCGTCAATTCATTCGGGTTGCCGATGTTGACGGGCTCATGGAAGTCGCCCTGGGAGAGCTTGAAGATGCCGTCGATCAGGTCGGAGACGAAACAAAAGCTGCGGGTCTGGCTGCCATCGCCGAAGATGGTGATCGGCTCGCCCTTGAGCGCCTCGCCGATGAAGGCGGGAACGACGCGGCCGTCCTTGAGTCGCATGCGCGGGCCGTAGGTGTTGAAGATGCGGACGATCTTCGTGTCGATCTTGTGGTAGCGGT